>Ga0335069_10003934_pt1 | contig 22222 bp, 34 predicted proteins | sample Lox_Sample_11_FD_206714 | JGI IMG/M metagenome (GOLD analysis project Ga0335069, IMG submission 206714) | Soil microbial communities from Loxahatchee National Wildlife Refuge, Florida, United States - Lox_Sample_1.1 | ecosystem: Environmental > Terrestrial > Soil > Wetlands | place: USA... | reverse complement strand
GCCCGAGAAGTTCCCTGATTACGTGAGAGAATTTTGCTTCAGATTTTCCACGCCGGAACTTTTCGAATCACCCCAGTTATATTGCGAAAAAACATTAATTCTTGTACCAACACGGTAGGGATACCCGCGTACCTATATATAAATAAAGTCAATTAAAAACACTTCGTAAAGTGTAATTGTGGAAGCAAGCCGGGAGACCCCGATGCGCCGCTATGGCGCATCGGGGTTCGTGTTGAGTAGCGCCCTGCCGTCCTGTAGAAGTTGCTGCACTTCATCGCGCGACGACCCTGTACTAATGCCCTTGATCTTCGTGATGAAGCCTTTCAGCTCGATTAAACTATTGTCGAGATCTGTAGTCTGCATCTGATCAATCAACCTTCCGAGTTGCTTGAGCTCAGTCGTGGTCGCTTGTTGTCGGTTAAGCGAGATATAGCGATATAACCATTTCATCTGATTAATCGCGGATTGAATCGACGGTTGCCCATCTGGGAACATTCAACTATCCTTTCGGTTGCTTGCTTCCACATTTTTAAGGGGCTCGGCTGACGACGAAAGCCTTACGTCATCCACATTTCTCAGCACGAACCTACCATCTATTATAAGTGCCCTTCAATTTCAACCTGTTAAATAAAAAACACCCCGCAGGGTGATAAGAGACAAGTAGAAGCAGTAATAGGGGGAAAGTAGGGTAACCCGGCGCCGGAGACTGCGGCGCCGGGTTACTTGCCTACGTCAGGCAGCGAAGTCGCCTGCCTTGTCGAGGGATTTCCGAATCGGCTTTTCCTCTAGCGGGATCAGGACCACGAAGCCGATCACGACCAGCGGAATGGCCCACAGGAAAATCGGCGTCAGCGCATCGTTATACGCATTCACGATGACACCCCGTATGGCGCTTGGCAACGAATTGACCAGCGCCGGCGTCAACGATGCCGGACCGCCGCTACCGAGTTGTTGACCCGTCAGCAGCGATGCAGAGAGCTGGTTCATCAGCCTCGATGTGAACACCGAGCCGATAACAGCTGCGCTGAGTGCCGATCCCATGTTCTGGGAAAACCGTTGCGTCGCCGTTGCCGTGCCCACGTTAGCGAGCGACGACTCGTTGCGAACAACCAGCATCAGAGTCTGCATACACAGACCCATCCCGACGCCCAAAACGCCGAGAAACACACAGATATTCCACATCGGCATTGTCGACGTCATGGCATGCAGCATTACCAATCCGGCCGCCATAATAACCATGCCCGTCATCGGTGCCCACTTGTACATACCCGTGAAGTGCTCGACCAGATTAGTGACCATGCCCATCCCGATCATGCCCACGATCATCGGCATCATGTAGACGCCAGACATGGTCGCGCTTTTACCGGTCGCCATCTGGAGATACGTCGGCAGGTACGCCATCGAGCCCATCATCACGACGCCCAGCACCAGACTCGCCACTGTCACCAGGGTAAAGTTGCGGTTATGGAACAGGGACCAGGGAATGATCGGCTCGGCCGCCATGCCTTCGACCAGGACGAAGGCTGCTGCGCACGCCACCGCCCAAATGAACAGGCAGATGATAACCGGCGAGCTCCAGGAATATTCCGATCCACCCCACGACGTCGCCAAAACGATCGCCGTCGAGGCCATACTGATCAGAATCATGCCCGCGTAGTCGACCTTTGGACGAACTGCCGACAGTGCCTGACGCGGCACGAACGCCGCGACCGCCAGGAAAGCCAACACGCCGACCGGGAGGTTCAACACGAACACCCAGCGCCAGTGACCCATGCCGGTAAACCAGCCGCCAATCAGCGGACCCGCGATGAACGAGCCGCCGAAAACGAGGCTGAATAGCGGCATGTATTTCTTCATTTCCTTGGGCGGGAGGAGGTGGCTCAGAACAGACTGCGCCTGCACCATCAAGCCGCCGCCGCCAACACCTTGGATGGCGCGACCAATGATCAACACGGCCATGCTCGACGCCACACCGCACACCGCCGACCCGGCAATGAACACTATGATGGCGAGCAGGAACAAGCGCTTGTGACCGAACATGTCACCGAACTTGCCACTGATGGCCAGTACGATGGTCGACGCCAGCAGGTACGCCGTCGTCACCCACTTCAGGTGCTCAGCACCGTGCAGCTCACCAACGATGGTGGGCAGCGCCGCGCTGACAACTGTTTGGTCGAGCACCGCGAGAAACATTCCGGAGAACAGACCGAGCAGCACCAGCCAGATTTTACGCTTGCTGGGGCCAGGGTCGGAACTGGGCTTGGGGATGGTTTTCGGGCGGGGTTTGGAACGAGACTTAGGACTGAGTTTAGTGCCGGCGTTAGCCGGCCCCTCAACCACTGCAGTCATCTGCAGACCTTCTTTCTATTTGCTTCCACTTGTCAAATTGCCTCTACCGGCCCGACGCGTGAAATTGTTTTCACTCTGGTCAGGGGGACGAAGATGACTTTACTATACCATATATAGCGAATAATAACAAAAACACCCTCGGGGGGTGTGATGACAAGTGGAAGTTCGAGAGGACACTGGTACGCAAAATTATGCGTACCAGTGTCCGGTGGCGTTATCCTTCGGCGGGCGTAGACGCCCGCTCCTTGGCTACTGCCTCGGCATGAAGCCGCTTCAGCTTCTCGGACATGGCCCTCTGCACGGTCTGCGCCAGCTCAACCGACAACTGCTGGGCATAGTCAAGCGTGGGCACATCGAGATCGACGAGGTTTTCGAAGAGCAGTTCGCTGTAGCCGGTACCGATAAGGCACTCGATCAAAGTCAGCTTGGCCGACTCCGGCGATACCTTTTCTTGTTGATCCGTCTGATCGCACATTGTTAACTCACTTCCACCTATCTGGTCATTCTCCAGACGGAGAACTATAATTATTTTGGCATAATTTCAGTATATTGTCAATATTACCGGTGTCGGGTATCAAAAAACACCCTGATGGGTGCTGTCGTTCTGAGTTGTTTGTGATGCCGGGCGCACTGGGCGCCCGGCATCACATGTAGAGGAGTTACCGCGACTTGCGCGATAGCCCGCCCCGATGCCGCGGATGGCTCGGCCGCTTGGGCTGGTCACCCGGCGACACGTCACTGGGTTGACGGATCATGCCGATGCCTTTGAGGCTTCACCGGTGGAAGGACTCGATTGAGAAAGTTGTCCCCACGTCTTCCAGGTGTCGATGACCTCGATGGCCTCGTCCTCGGTCACCCAGCCGCGGTCGCGGAGCGCCGCAGCGAGCAGGGTGTCGGCGCCGCTGTCGTACATGTAGTGTGTACCGTCTCTCGAGAGAAGGTACACGCCGCGATACGACATGATCGCCTCTCCCTGTTCAAGCTCCGACACCAATTCCCCGGGGAAATACCCCCAAGGATCGTCCGACTGCTCAGGCTTGGCAATCCAGGCCCAAACACGGTTCCACCACTGACGAATGTTCATTGTGCCAACTTTCGTAACCCTTGTGAATGTGCATTTTTCAATCCATGTTCGGATCTAGGTAATATTATCATATTTTTAATGTTTTTTCAATAGTCTATAGACAAAGCTACCCCTGTAGTGCTATAATCTCACCATACAAATCAATGTTGGGAGGCCGGCCGGCCGTTTGCACCACAGAAAGGATATTAGTTTATGGCCAAGAAAGCCGAACTACTGGAGAAAGCTGCCGAGCTGAAGCTCGAAGTCAGCGAAAAGAACACGATTGCTGAAATCGAAGCAGCAATCAAGGCTGCTGACGCTCCAAAAGAGGAGGAAGCGGAAGTTGCAGCAGAAGCTCCTGCCGAAGAGGTAAAGAATGAGGTGGTCGAAGAAAAGACTGCAGCCAAAGCCGGCAAACGCAGCGAAAAGGCTCAAAAAGAAGTCGCCGAGAAATTGGAAAAGGAAGCCCGCAAGGAAGCTGGCGACACCACTCCACAATCCGAAGAAGCTGAATCCCACGGCAAAAAGGGCAAAGCGCCTGTCGTCCGCCCTCGCATCGAACGCCGAGGCAAAAGCTACCGCAAAGTTGCCGAACTCGTTGAAGCAGGCAAGAGCTACAGCCTGAAAGACGCCCTGGAACTGGCTACCAAGACCAACCCAACGAAGTTTGACGCCAGCGTTGAAGTTCACGTCCGCCTGGGTGTTGACCCACGCCAAGCCGATCAGAACATCCGCGCAACCGTCAGCCTGCCAAACGGTAGCGGCAAGACTGTCCGCGTAGCCGTATTCGCGCCAGAGGCTGACCACGCCGGCGCGAAAAAAGCCGGTGCTGACATCGTCGGTGACGACAACTTCCTGAAGCAGCTCGACAAAGAGGAGCTGAACTTCGACATCCTGATCTCGACTCCTGCCTACATGCCAAAACTCGGTAAGTACGCCCGTCTGCTTGGCCCACGCGGTCTGATGCCGAACCCAAAGAGCGGTACCGTATCTGCAAACGTTGCGCGTGCCGTTGAGGAAGCAAGGGCCGGCCGTGTTGAATACCGTGTCGACAAGCAAGCTATCGTTCACGTCGGTATCGGTAAAGTCAGCTTTGGCACCGACAAACTGCTCGAGAACGCAACGGCATTCTTTGACAGCCTCAAGGCTCAGAAACCTGCCAGCCTGAAGGGCAACTACGTCAAATCAACCAGCGTGACCACGACTATGGGTCCTGGCATCAAGGTTGAAAACACCATCAGCTAGTTATTGATTGAGAGTGTCAGAACAGTCCGAGCAATCGGGCTGTTCTGCTTTTTACGGGTTTACGTGAATGATATCATGGAGAGGATGCGAACGAAATACGTGGCTGTACATCGCGCGACCAGCAAAAGTAAATCAGCTCTTAAAAAGGGTTCCTCGCACCGGTCTTTCGGTGCCTGGGTGATTGTTTGCGTGATGGTGGCTTCTGTCATTACGGGTACATTAGTGCAGCTACGGTCGCTTCAGCGCGAAAATGCCTCACTCAGGCAACAACTGGCGTCGACGTCGGCGTCGGCGAAGTTTTATGCCACGCAAGCAGCCCGAACCTGTTTCGTGGAGGGCGACTGGTCGAGCAACCAGACTAAGGAAGTGACTGCCAGCGTAAAAGGTACGCCTCGTAGTTACCTTATCCATACGCCCGCCGGTTTCGACAAATCCAAATATTATCCACTCGTCCTGTTCTATGTCGGGAGAGGCGGCGGCGCGAACGGTGCCGGTGTTACCTACGGACTCAATAATCTGCCCGCAATCGTCGCATACCCGTCGCCGACCGTTGGCGATCAAAACATGACCGCATGGGAGGGAGCGCCATACTCTTCAAACGCTGATGATATTGCGTTCACGTCGGCCATCCTGGATGATATGCAATCAAAACTATGTATCGACCGCACGCATGTCTACGCAGCGGGCCTATCAAACGGCGGGGGATTTGCCGCGCTGCTGTCATGCCATATGTCCGACCGTTTGGCGGCAATCGCCGTCGAGTCCGGTGCCATGTACCCACCTGAGCAGTCCTGCAAACCCGCTAGGCCGGTGCCCATGATTGTCACTCACGGAGACCAAGACCCGACCGTCCCGTATTACGGGTCGGTTCTTCGCCATCTGGCACCGGTTGAGAAATGGACCGCCATGCGCGCGGCATTAAATAACTGCTCGGACCCGACGACCACATACCCGGGCTCCGATATCACCCTGACAGAGTGGAATAAGTGCCAGCACGGCGCAGAAGTTGAAAGCTACCGCATAGTCGGCGGCGGTCACGGCTGGGGAGCCATATCAAATCAGTCCATCTGGCGCTTCCTGTCCCAATTCTCGATATAGCTGTTGTATTTTTCATTCTGGTCATGACTTTCTACCAATGGTAAAATGGGCGCAGGGTAAGCGTACCTTACGCCCTTTCTACTTACTAGGAGGACACTATGGACGGGGAAGCCCGTATTCTCGCTGATTCGATTTCAACTCGAGGCAAGCGTCTGACAACACTGGAAGTAACCTTCCCGCGCTACGTGCTGGCGGAGTTCAACACGCACCGGACGTTCAGCCGCAACAGCGCGTCGTCGCGTGCAATTCCAGTCAAAAAGCAGCTGGAAAAGATCGAGGAAGACCCATTCATCGGCGAACACTGGGGAGCGAACCAACCGGGCATGCAGGCCGGCGCCGAACTGACCGGTGAAGCCCGTGAACAGGCAATCGCCATCTGGCGTGAAGCCGGCCGCCACGCGGTCGAAGCCGCACGGCAGCTGAGCGAACTCGGCGTGCACAAGCAGCGCACCAACCGCTTGCTCGAACCATTCATGCGGCAGACTGTCATCGTCACGGCGACCGAGTGGGACAACTTCTATGCGCTGCGCGCGCATGCCGAGGCCCAGCCGGAAATTCGTGACGCGGCAATCGCAATGCGCGACGCCATGGACGCGTCCGAACCGACGGAACTTGCCTGGGGCGAGTGGCACACGCCGCTGATCCAGCCGGACGAGAACTTTCCGCTGGAGCAGCGCATCAAGATCAGCGCCGGCCGTTGTGCGCGCGTCAGCTACCTGACACACGACGGCGTCCGCAATTCTGCCAAGGATCTGGAGCTGTATGACCGACTCGCTTCGAGCGGCCACATGTCACCCATGGAGCACGTTGCACGTCCGCTGGAATACGGCGAGCCGCAACGCGGCAACTTCATCGGCTGGCATCAGCACCGCGCGGACATTCCGTACGAGGACAACTATGGCGCCCGACCAGCGTCGTAGATCGTAGAAAGGGAAAGTGGGGCCTAAAAGCCCCACTTTTTCTATGTCGAATTTTTCCTATGGCCCAAGCGTCGGATCTGGCGATGGTGACGGATCTGGCGATGGTGAAGGTGCTGGGTCCGGTGTCGGGTCCGGACTTGGGGTTGGGTCAGGCGAAGTGGAAGGATCCGGTGATGGTGAAGGGTTAGGCGAGTTGCTTGGCGCTGGTTGCGACGACGCCCCTGGACTGCTTGTATTTTGAGGTGAACTGAAACTACCCGTGCCGGATTTATTACTACTGCCGCTCGTGCTGCTCACCGTTGCACCCTCGGCAGTCGGCTGGCTCGCTGCTTGCTGCTGCTCTTGCTTTGCAGCGTCTTTAGGGTGCACAATTACCATCAGTTGGTCACGCAGTGCATTTGCCTGCACGACAACCGACATGACGGCTATCGAACAAGCAATGGCACCTGCCACACCGTACAGATACCCCTTTCGATACTGAAAGCGTTTTTTATTGATCGTTAACATCATGCCCCTCCTCTCGCACTCGTGGCTGATTCACACAAATCTGCTCGTATTTTATATCAATGTTTGACAAAAATAAACATTATTATATAAACCTTAAATTAATAATAAGAACTGATGTAATTCATGCCTTTTGGTCTCGTTCGGCAAAAAAGTTGTGCTACAATGAGACAAAATTTAAGAGAGAAAGTGAGCACTAAATTAACACTATGTTAATGAGTGCCTATAAAAATATGGGGAAAGAAAACAAAATTGCCGGGTTTGATGTGGAGTTTTTGCCGACATCAGGCGACACAGACTTTAACCATACGCCGGTGCGCGTGATGGGCGACCGGGTCATCAGTTATGGCACGTTCAGCGACCAAGAACTTCGCGTTGCCCTCGAACTGGGTCACATCGTTTGCGACCCCGAACCACGCAAAATCAACGGCTCCAGCATCGACGTGACACTCGGTCACTATTTCTACCACGCCGGCACCGCGCGCAAGATTGACGGCATCTTCAACCCCTTCGACAAGGAAGACGTCGATCGATATTTCGGCAAACCCAAAAAGGCACTGCCGCTCGACATCGTCCGCGAAAAGATCACCCGCGAAATTCGTGAACGCATGGAGGCGGGCCTGCTAACAAAATATGAAGGCACCGAGCGCCTGGAGCGGTTCGAGAACTTGGAATACCTCCACGGCATTCCGGATGACCACCCGCTTGTCATCCTACGCCCCGGCGAACGTATCCTTGCCCACACGAACGAATTTATTGGAATCAAACCGCCTGGGACCACCAGCATGCAGTCCCGCAGCACGACCGGCCGTATCGGCGTGGCGGCGTGTTTCTGCGCCGGCTGGGGCGACCCTGGCTATATCAATCGCTGGACCATGGAGGTCAACAACCTCAATGAGAACGAATACGTGCCAATTCCGGTCGGCTTTCGCATGGCGCAAATCGTGTTCTCGATGACCGGTCCAGTCGATATCGAGTACGCCAAAGCAACTGGCAAATACCAACCCACCTCGTCAAACGACCTAACTGAAATCAAACGCCTCTGGACACCCGAGCAAATGCTGCCGCACGCGTACAAGGACGAAATCGTCTTGCCGCCGGTACCAGAGGGACTTAATCCGGATTATATATAGGAGAATACGCATGTCTGAAATGGGAAAATATGTCGTTATCGAAGGCCACGACGGCACAGGTAAAACTACCCAAGTGCCAAAGATACGCGATCGTCTCGCCGCGCATGGAATTGCATCCATCGAGATACACGAACCTGCCAAGGATCCAACAAAGGACGGAATTAAAGATGAGGTAGAGATTGCTGACGCAATTCGTGCCCTCATCAAAAACGGCAGCCTGGAACGCGACGGTATCACAAACCTGTTCCTATTCAACGTAGCTCGTCACGAGACGTGGCGTCAAAAAGCCATGCCAGCACTCAAAATGGACAAGTGGGTCGTCTCGGCACGTAATTACTATTCCACGCTCGCGTACCAAGGCTACGGCGAAGGAATAGACCTCGACCTTATCTACTCTCAAGTAGCTACTGCAACTGACCAACAATATATGAATCCAGACATTGCCATCCTCCTCGATCTCGACGATGAGGAGGAGCGCCTACGCCGCATCGAAAATCGCGGCCCGCTCGAAAATCCTGATACGTTTGAATCAAAAAGCGGAGATTTCCAGGCCAGAGTCAAAAATGCCTACCTCGACATCGCGAAAAAACATAATGCATCAATCATTTCAGCAGTCGGCACACAGGCAGAAGTTACCGACCGCATTTGGGCAGTCGTCGAGCCGCATACGTGCTAACTGGCATTCGGGTAAAAATCGACATTGCCGATAAAGGACGACTTGTCGTCATTATCATGGGTAAACGCGCGCCGCACGTGGCGGAACACGCCGCCGGCGACGGCTTTGCCATTTGTCAGTGCCGTGTAGGCGAGGCGGTCGGCGACACTGTTGTGCTTGCCGCCCGTTTCGCGCAGCCTGGCATTATACGCGACAGGATAGTAGAGCAATGGCTCGGGCGTGACGCTCCATGCCATCCGAGCAATTCCGCGAATGTCGTCCAAACGCCGCTGGTCTTGCTTGGTAAACGATATATCAAACCGCTCGCGGATGTCCTGCGATATCTCGCCAATGCCGAACAACCGAACGAGTTCACTCACCGGCATCAGGGCGGCGTGCGCCAAACCGCGGACCTGCTTCGGCACGAATTCATGGATAGGAAGCCTATGGTCATTAAGTAAATTAATCGCGCGCTCAACCGTCGCTGACCCGAAATTACGCTGTGTAATAGAGTTGTGGTCGAGGACCGCCCCAACCAGCTCCTGGCCGTTGTCATTGACGGCCGGATTTCCATGCCAATCCACGATTAAGCCTTGTCGTTCACCGTTTGCGCATTGTAGTTGATATCGCGAACCCTGCATAAGCCCCTCCCACCTATGTGTGTGTAATAGCATACACCATTTTTAACGCAAGCAAGTTAAACGTTGAAGATCGATGCGATTTCAAAGACTTTGACGACCGCACTACCCGCAGGATGGAGTGAAAGCAACCCGCGCAGAACAACTCCGCCAGCGTTGCGCGCAACTGCTTTTATTTTTTCGTCTCGTTCGGCTTTCATTATCCGTCCATCAACCGAGCGCATGTGATCAACGACTCGCTCCAGGTCGAGGTGCGTCTCAGGATCACCGTACGGTTTGACTGTGTTGGCGCCTGAATCCCACAGCACATAAGCGACCGGCTGGACTGGCCCCATCACTGGCGATATATTATCAGAGCTCCGCAGAATGTGGATGTCCTGCAGCAATTCAGCCTGAAGGGCAAGCACGTAGTTCTCCTCGTCAACGCGGGACACGGCGACCCAATCGCCGGTGTCATGGGTAGGGTAGGCGGTACATATAAGTGGCTGATATTCACCCCTGATATCCGTCGGCACCAGCGCGAGTGCGTCCGCGCTAATAAATTCAATCGACCCGACCGGCATATCTTCGATGAGACCGCGAGAGCCGACCTCTTCATGCCCGAATGAGGGTGACTCATTAAAATCCGATGGTTTGATCAGATTTTCCGTCTCATTCTTGGCGCCGCGTTTTACCATAGCACCCACAGTCTACGATACCCCGACATTTCATGCAAGTATCCCTATGGGTTGACCTTGCGCAGACCACCACCCACCACCTTGAAAAGTCTTTGATAATGCGAGAATCAAAGACTTTTTTGGTGCAAATATTGCTACGATTAAAGCATGAGCGAAATGACACCATTATACAATTTTGGGCTGGAAGCACAGGCGCAGGGACAGAATCAGCGACACAATCGCGAAATGCATGAACTGTTCGCAAAGTTTATAAACACATGTATCGATCTAGAAACGGAGCAGGACGGCGTGGAAATGACCGTCGAGCAGTACCGGGCGTGGACAAAGGTCAGCGCCGAACTGCAGGCACGGCAACACGCCGAGCGCATGGCGCTGATCGCCGAGATGCGTAATCAGTACTGAGAGGCTGACCGTCACGCGTAGGTACCCCTTGCACGATGCGCTAAAATGTAGCGCAGTGGCAACCGTTGCCATACGTGAAACCGAAAGGTTAGTACCTTGAGTCTCTTGAAAGATGTCATCAAGCCGGTCATGGCGAGCATCCTGATCGCACCCGATCCCGTCATGCGGGAGAACATTCTCTCCGGCGTAAAGCGGATTACCATCCGAGAGGGCTTCCGTGTCTACAAGGAGGGCCTGGCAATGATCTGCTGCCACGTGGAGCCGTGCTGTCCAGGTTGACGTTGTCAACGTGCGTCACTGCCCGTTGAAAGAGGTCACTCCAGAGGAATGGGAAGCCGACGGCTTCGTCGGCCAGGAGAACCTACTCAACGGCATGCGCGCGTTCTACCCGACGCTGACGCTCGACTCGTGGGTGACCATCGTCCGCTGGGACAACGCCCGCGGCAAGCTGGTCGACGACTACCGTCAGGGCCGGGCGAGCTAACGCATCCGCCGCAAAGGCGCCGTACACCTGTCGCAGGGGAGTACGGCGCCTTTTTCAACAGTCGCTCGAGGATGACAATTTCAACGGTATCACCGCGCCGCGCGTGCCGAACACCTTGACTGTTTCGGACCACGTCGCGTATGTCCAGCCGCCCTTGTTTGAAGATTTTTCCAATGTGGAAATAAATTTCGCAATCATACTCTTATCATACCGCTTGCCGGTCGTTACTATACTATGTATACTAACGACCGCATCAAAGTCGCCCGCCTGTGCGCCTACGTCAACAAAAAAGAATTCAAAGAAATGCCGATCAATATCAACACGCGCGTCAAGGCTTACGGCCTGTCTGCTGCCGGCTTTGCCGTACTGACCGGCCTGTCGCTAGCGGTACTATTGCTGCTCAACCTGCACGGCAACGCTGCGCTCTGGTACCTCGCCGTCGCCCCAACACTGTCGTACTTCACTCTCGCCGTACTCCTCGACAAATTCCATATTGAAATCGAGCACGTCACCAAGCCCTTCAAAAAGAAGTAAACTTTTTACGACTTTTGTGTTGAAATTTGAGCATGTATACACATCTGGATCAGTTCGTGAAGCCTCGAACCGGCACTGTTGAATTGCTGTCGGAAATAGAGCAGCGGGTAGTTGCAGAGAATTTCGCGGAGCTGGTAGACAACATAATGCTGATACATGTCCGCCATCTCAATACCAGGATATACGAAAAGTTTCCGAACGAATCGTCATTAATCATGACCTATCCGCTCGACGATGACCGAAGACTGCATATTGCCATCAATTCCAAACAAGTCGCAGCGAACTCAACCGATAGCCGCAAAAGCATCTGTGTCAGGGAAACTGACTGCAGCAACCGTACCTATCGGATGCATCTCTATCAATTGGGACCCGAACGCCTCGATGTGATCCGATCGGACACGTACACCTCTGCCACAGAGCTGCTCAGGCCGGTTGAAGACGAGTGGGACGAGGGCATGTTCGACAATGATTTTGATGATATCGATGAAACCCCAGAGCAGGCGATGGAGCGCGAAGCCGCGTTTCGCGAAAAAATAGAGGAGAGCGGCATACTAGAATCCATCCGCCTCAACGCGAAATTCGAGGAACAAATGGGCATCAACCATCTGCCCGTCGACGCTGAGGAGGTCGCTCAACTGCGCGAACTGCTCAGCCGCGCCGAGTTCATGCACCAATAATTTATTCTTCTTGCTTTATTCCCATGTCGGGAATAAGATACTCGTAACTAGCGCAGGGGATGAATCATGAAACAACGACCAGTCAACAATGATGATTCAGTAAACCGAACCGAGGCCAGCATGAACAGGGACGAATTCGAAACGAAAGTCCATCGGTTCTCCCACGCGTCCGTCTACGGCAAGCACTACGATCCGTTTCGTGACATCGACTGGGACGACCCGGAGTACGCCATCACTCCCGACGACGAGCGATGGATTCTCGGGCCGCAGGACAACCTCGGCGCTCACCCGTGGTACCAGTCGCTGCCCAGGGAAGAGCAGATCAGGGTCGGCATGTGGCGCGTCGCGCATACGATGAAGGTAGGATCGCAGTTCGAGCTAGAGCTGATCTCAGGAATCATGCACCGCGCCGTAGGGCTGGAAAACAACGCGGGCGAGGAGTTTCGCTACCCGATGCACGAAGCGAGCGAGGAAATCAATCACATCCAAATGTTCCAAAAACTTGTGGACCGAACCGGGGTTAATACCAAGGGCGCTCCAGCCTGGTTCCGCCATTTCTCACCATACATTACCCCATATGCGAACATGTTCCCCGTTGCACTGTGGACCTTTGCCCTCGCCGGCGAGGAGCCTGTCGATCACGTCCAAAAATCATTGTTGCGCGAGGCTGAGCTGCACCCGCTAGTTCGGCGCATCATGCATATCCACGTCAGCGAAGAAGCCCGCCACATCAACTTTGCTCACACGTATCTACGGCGAGCCGTGCCAAAACTGAACCGTGTCGAAAAACTAGTGTTTTCTGTCCTGTATCCGACGGTGATGCGAAGCATTTCCCAAATCATCATGTGCCCCAGCAGAGCGGCACTGAAAGAAGCGGGCATCCCTAAAAAAGTGGCTGATGAAATATGGTGGAATTCCGATAGCGGCCGAGATTACCTGAGCAATCTATTCCCGAATGCTCGCGAACTGGCCGACGAACTCGGTCTGCGCGGTCCCCTCGGCCGTGCCGCCTGGCGGCTCATGGGGATTGACGAGCGCAAAGCTCCCCCGTCAGATACTGAACCTGTCCCGGCACACTATTAAGGATTTCTAGCCGAGGGTGCGCGCGATGGCGACAACTTCAGGGTATGAAGAAGAAACTATCGAGGAGCGTTTAGAGAATCTCACGACAAGTAACGCCGAGGATCGGGATGATGACATCCTCGAAATCAAGGTCAAGGACTTGCTGGAGAAGCGCGCCATAGAGCGACGGAAGGCTCGGCGTCGGGAACGAATGGAAACCCGTCTCGAGGACGAGCTTTGGGATGCGATTCGGGACCGCGCCGAAGATCGGCGTCACAACCGGCGCGAGGAATTCGTCAAAAGCAAACTGGAAGACGCACTCCGCGGCTTGATCGAGGAGCACGTCGGCGCCGGTACTGAGTACTGATTCCTAAACGGTATCCGTCCCTACGATACGAATGGGGGTACTGCTCCACGAAATGATCGAAAAGCTCCACGATCACTCGTGGAGCTTTTCTTGAGTACTATTAGAACAAGCACGAGCGCCACAAATATGTCGTAATTTGTTATTATTAAATATATGAGGAAGTCAGTAAATACTAAATCACTACTCATCTCGCTCGTGGTGGGTGTTGTAGTTGGTACTATTGGCGGACCTGCCTTTATGTTACTGCCCTGGGCAATTATCGCGGGCATAATCGGGTGGAATTCAGCCGGTAAAAGAGTCGCCGTTTTGAACGGCGCGGCCTACGGCTTCGCATTGGCATTTGTATTCACACTCACTGAATATCACGCTCCCGTAGCGCCCAAGCTGTTTATGATGCTGGCGCTAGGTTTGGTTGGAGCGATTTTCGCACTTATATGGAGCTTCGTTGGCAAGCTCGTCCACCGCGAGTTTGACGAATAATCTAAGAATCGGTCAACATCGACTTTATATGACGCTTGTGCTATAACTTATCTGTTATAGGTAGTTATTCATGAGACTTTCAACCCGTTTGCGTCGACTGAGGCGGCCAAAGCTACTACATACATACGCACTGTTTCTGGTGCTGATTTTTGGACTCGCCGGATATCTGTATGCGAATAACGGCCACGCCGAGGGCAGCGGGCGGTTAGTGACGTTTCATGACCGTGGAGAGGATCAAGTCATTCTGACCCACGCCACTACGGTGCAGGGCGCATTGAAAGACGCGAATATCTCCGTCGACCCGCACGACATCGTCGAGCCATCGCTAGACACTACACTAGACTCCACAGACTCGGCGGTAATCATCTACCGCGCGCGACCGGTAATGGTTGTCGACGGCGCCTTGAGGCAAAGGGTCGTCACACCAGGGCAATCACCTAATGAACTCGCCACCGCCGCAGGCCTGCCCGCGGTTGGCAGCAGCGACAAAACCACGCTTGCTGAGGATAACTTCATCGCCGACGGCGCCATCACAGTGCTGACCATTGAACGCACGGCCGTCATGCCTGTCACCGCGCCAACTAAATTAGGTCCAACGCCATTTGCGCTTACCAAAGGCAAAGGCGCACAACAATACACTGACAGCAGCGGCGTGACGCACCGCGAAACGTACTACGATCTGCCGATGAACATCGTCATTGGTGCCTGTGGTCCCGGCGGCTATACGATTCGCTCCGACGGTGCCAAGGTGGACAAGAACGGTTATATTCTCGTGGCGGCAAACCTCGCCGTCTATCCGCGCTGTTCGGTCGTAGAAACCAGCATGGGACTAGGCAAGGTATATGACACGGGCGGCTTCGCGTCTCGATACCCCCACGGCTTCGACCTGGCGACCGACTGGACGAACTACGACGGTAGGTAGAACGTAGGGTATTTGACAATTACTCGTATATCTGTTACTGTGTATGCATCTGGGCAACCAGCCCGGCGTTATTTTAACCCTTCGTCCAAAAGGATGTCACATGACTACAATGGGTGTCGTTGTTCTCTGCCTAGTTGTTCTGGTGCCGCTATTGGCCGGCGCATTGGGAGCCCGTGACGAGCGAGAGCTTGCCCGGTATCGGGAAAACGAGCAGTGCCCGAGCATTCGCGCCGAATGCCAGGACTGCCACTGGTTCGCCGGCAGCAATCCGACAGTTGTCCGACGTGCCGCCCGCAAACACGGTGAGCTCTGGGACCATCAGGTGACGGTCAAGAGGGACGACAGTCAGGAAGTGCGGCGACCCGCCCGCGCAGCCTGACCGCAAACCCGCTCTGAAAGTTGAGCCTCGGCAAATCCGAGAACCCGCTCCTTTCAGGAGCGGGTTATTTTCATTTCAAGTGACCAAATGAAAAAGGCCGAGAGGCTGGATGCGCGTAGCATCACAACTCTCGGCCTTTTTGGCAGGTTGTGCTAGTTGGGTTTGGTGACCTGTTTGTCGTCGGACGTCTCGTGAGCTTTGACCCGCGAGTGCACGTGAGCCACCGGCAGCCACATCAGTAAGAGCGGCACCGACATAGCAAATGGCGCGAGCCAGGCAAAACTAAAACTCAGGATTTGTTATAGTAATCGTATGAAACGACCTAAAGTAGAACTCGAAAACTACAAGCAGGTGTATGCATACTACCAGGATTATGGGCCGCCACGCCTCGCGTCGCGCTTGGCCTGGCGCGCTTTCAATGGAATCTACCAACCGCGGATAACTTTTGTCGACGGCGCCCGTGAAACGTTCAGTTGGGCGCAGGCCGAGGGCATACCTCAAATTATCGCGTTCAACCACCTGACAGATGTTCACGATCAATTTGTGGCCGGAGCAACGCTGCAACAAATCATGCCGGACGGGGCCGGACGGACGCGCATCCTAACCAAGGACCTGCTCCTGCGCCAGGTACCACGCGGACTCGGGCTGGTGGGTGACGCTCTTTGTGGCATTCCTGTCTTTCGCAAAAAGGATCACGGCGTTCAATCCGGCATCGTCGATAGTTCTACCGAGGCACTGTACAACTGTAGCGTCGCAATTCTAGAATCAGGCCAGAACTTAGTCGGCTTCCCTGAGGGAACGCATAACAAAAACAACCCCAGATTTCTGGGCAAAGTCCGCCCCGGCATGGCAGAAATCGCGTGTCGCGCCGTCCGTCAATGTGTGCCGGTCACGGTCACAGCCATCGGCATGAGCTATGGCCAGCCTGGCGAAAAGCAGCATGCGCGCCACGCCACCGTCATCGTCGGTGAAACGTTTGACGTCATCGAGAGCGACACCGTCGAGAAAATCACCGAAGACATCCGCGAAGGCCTGCAGAACGCCGTCGCAGTCGCTTTCGAACTACACGCGCGTTAGACTACCGCTGCCTCTACAGAGGTAGCATCTCAAAAAATACCGTCCAGAGTTCAATAATCGCAAAGATAACCCATAGGCCGCCAACAATGCTCGTAAATAACATAATCAGCAAGCTTAAAACGTTACGATTTTGCCGATAGCCCTTGATTCCCAAGTACACAGCGAGAGCTCCTAAACCGAGCATCGCCAAGAGCAGAATCACCCAGACAGTATATTGGAGAACAGGTACGCTGTTCAGTAACGGGGGTTGCAGAAATATAACTAGCGGGCTAATGACGACGGACGCGAGCGCTATCACTAGATACTGATCCGCCTTTTTAATCCTGGCGAGTAGTTTTGTCTTTTGTTTTTTCTTTACCATGACGTCAGTATAGCATAAGGTCTTTAAGCTAATTCATCCGTATCCAACTGAACGATACGGCGGCCGATTCGCCGGGCCAACAGTTCGTCACCAGCTGCTCGCGCCAGCTCCTCCAGGCCCTCCAGCTCAGGTAGGAGATAGTCATCTATGTAGAAGTGGTCATCATAACCCGCATCGACGAGGGAGGTCAGGATACTGAACTTTGCATGGATTGCCGCTGCTGGCGTGCCCTGTTGTTTTGCCGCTCGCCGTTGTTGACGGATCCACTTGCCGCGCAGTTCATATGCCCGCGCTACGTCAGGCGCACTTTCGGGTAGCGGATCGATGCTATACCTGTATCGCTGAAGCAAGGTTCGAAATAATTCAACAATTTCCTCACGTTCCAACACCTCTTCTTCGTCTTGCTCGCGAGAGGGTTGTTTTTCACTGAATCTCTGTGAATTGCCCATACTTCTAGTATAAAGAAGTCGTAAACCCACGCCAAAACTGTGAGAAATAAAACGAAATTGAGCCCGTCGCGTATTTTGAGAAACTGACGCCAGGCAGCGCCCAGCATCAACGATCTGCTGCCACAGTACTTATAATTTTTACGGCCGCGTCATAGACGCGGCCGTTTGAACTCCCACTCGTGGGATAGGTGTGGATCTGTGCAGTGCGCGGTTCCGATGGGCGCCAGGCTGATAAACGCGACGTCGTCGAATCCGAACGGCTGGTTAGGGATTGAGTCGTAACCAATGACGTTGGGGTCGTTGGCGTACTTGTCCCACAGCATTAGGCGGATTTCTGCGCAGAGAATCCGGCGTTCGGCTTCGATCGCCAGTTTGTGATCCGCGTCCATGGGCCGTATCGGCACCAAACACGACGGACTGGGGCACATGAACAGGTCCCGGACAAACCTGTGCGCATCGACGTTCATTTCGACAGACCACAGGTGGTAGCCGGACTTGGGCGGTATGTCCCGCCGGCAAATCTTGAAGGGAAGTGTATCCATCCCTCACACTCCTTGACGTAAGGTGCAACAATGACTGTTAGCCCCAATTTTACCACGTCTGTACACCCCTGGGGCTAAAGAAGGTATATAATGTACAGCATGAGTGGAATTGGAGCAGTAAAAAGTATTTATGTTGCGCCGAATGCGGGCGCGCCGATGGAGTTCGCCGAGGCTGACGCCCGGCGCAATGTCGTGACAACAGGCATTGATCTGGACAGGTTGGTTGACGTGCACTTTCAGTCGGTAATGTCGCGCTGACCACCACGACCACCCAACCCACAATAGCGACGGCTATCCGCTTGACGTGCCGTATCATCTGCACGACCCTTTCGTTGTCGGAACGATCGATATTTATATTATGACATAAGTTTTTTGTACGGTAAATCCAACCCCTGTTCAGACAACGTGCAGCAGAGATAAATGGTAAAATTAAGATATGTCGGAATTAAACTCACATTCCCCAGAAATGTCAGCCGGAGAATCGTTGCAGACGACCATTGATAACCCTTTTGCGCAGTATCCCGAATTTATCGACCCGGGAGAGCAGGTGATCGAGGAGTCTATCTATTTCGAGGCTGAAGCAAAATTACCGGGATGCCCGCTGGCCGTCACATATACCGTCATCCAGACGATTCCCGAATGGTCACCGGAGGCTGTCGTGGAAGATGACTTTGCCGGGACCCGGGTACAGGTCACTGAACAATACAGCCAAACTACCCTTGAAACGAAATTTGCCATCGACGCCCATGAGTTGGTTAAACAACAGCGCTGGTTCCGCCACGATCACGACGGACGGGTCATCAAATTCTATAAGTTTCCGCACATGTTGCACCAGCGAGACCCGCACCGTGGCGCACCACTTTATCATGCAGCGGCGGAATCGCTCATCGCAGCGATACATACCGGCCGCCCAATTGAACCGCAACCAACTACAGGATAGCCATGGAAATGAACGATATACTTATCGATGCATTCGCCAGGATCAAAGAAGTCGTCCACGACGTTGTCGACAGTATGAGTGAGGACCAACTCGTATTTCGTCCGGCCAAGGATGCCAACTCGATCGCGTGGCTAATCTGGCATTTGACCCGCGTCCAGGACGACCACATGAGCGAGCTGGCCGAGCGGCAGCAAACGTGGACGACCGAGGGCTGGTACGACAAATTCAACCTGCCGTTCAACGAATCCGCGACCGGGTACGGGCACACCAGCGCCGAAGTAGAGCAGGTGCGCGCTAGCGCCAAACTCCTGGCAGGCTATTACGACGCCGTTCACAAACAGTCGGTTCAATTTCTCACAGGACTCAACGACGCCGATTACCACAAAATTATCGACACCAACTGGGAACCGCCAGTCACCATGGCGGTCCGCATTGTCAGCGTCATCACCGACGACCTGCAGCACGTCGGCCAGGCGGCGTATATAAAAGGGTTGCGCGCGTAACCTAAAATTGCACCGGATAGTAAACAGAGGTGAAATTAAGTATAATTCCACCATGACAGAGAGACACCACGACTTCGAACACCTTTCGTCCGATAATACCGAAATTACCCTGCTGCGGTCAGAGCTGGAAGAACTTTTCAAGACGCACGCCAACAAGACAGTGATATGGCAACCGACCTTTGACATGGAGACGCCAGAGTTCGTCGACATGCATCAGCCAGCCGAAATTCTGCTGGGCGGAACATGCGACCTCGGCGAATCCATCCTCAACATCCATGTCCGACAACGGCTTACGGCAGACAACGGTTTTGATTACCTGATCCTCGTCGGCGAGCCTGGCACGTACTCGTGGAACCAAATCACCGACAAAGGAGCCTGGTCCGTCCACGACGGCGAACAGCCGCTGAAGCTAGACGACGTCGAAGCCATCAGGCTAGTCATCCACGACGAAATCGCAAAGTGGACCATAGAGGATGCCGAGAAGTGGTCTGACATAAGCGCACTCTACACACACGCCGATGTCAGAGCAGAACGCGGCCTGTAGTGTACGTCTTGCTATACTGAGCACATGAAACAAGTTCTATTTGCGACCGGCAACGCCAGAAAAATCAGCGAAGCGACCACGAGCCGGCTCCAGTATGGAACATTGGAAACAATTCGGCGAGTGGGCCAGCACCGCAAAACCCTAAAGCTCGCAGTTAATACTCCGCTGGACTAAAATGAAATAGAGAATAGTTGCCAGTGGAGGTTTATGGGAATTGGAACAATTTCGTCCATCGGACTTTTTCTACCGCTGCTGATGGCGCCAGGTAACTTCGCGCCGCAGCCGCAGTTTGTTTCCGGCAGCATCGGCACTGATGTCAGTTACCCAAACTGCAATACCACGATTCCAAAAGGCGAGTTCGGCACCGTCGGCGTCACCGGCGGCCGGGCCGATACGCTCAATCCGTGTCTGCTGAAACAGGCCATGACGGTCAGGGTGCCTAGCCTTTACGTCAATACGGGCTGGAACGTCCAGGCGGATAGTGCGACAACTGCCGGTCCTCTCAAATGTGCCGCCGACGACAAAGATTGCCTGGCCTACAATTACGGCTATACCAACGGACGCAGCGCCTACCTTGCGGCGCAAAAAAATTGGATTCACAGCAACCTATGGTGGCTGGATGTCGAAAATTCGAATACGTGGAGCGATGATATTTATCAAAACCGCAGCAGCCTAAGGGGCACGTTCGATGCGCTGAAAAACCAAGGAGTGAGAGTAGTCGGCGTCTACAGCACGACCTACCAATGGGATACACTCACCGGCGGGTGGCTAACCGGCTGGCCGACCTGGGGCGCGTCAATAGTGGCGACAGCAAAAGAGGCGCAATCATTCTGCACCGACCGCCACTTCACCGGCGGGCCAAGCTTGCTCATCCAGTACCTGCCGCCCAAGTCGCCAGTCGACCTCGACTATGCGTGCTAAATTAAAAAGCGTGTAGACCTCGGATACCCAAAAGGCCTACACGCTATCGATTGCTGTCAGATTCGCTCATGTTCACCTCACACGAATCGTTTCTTGCCGCGCGCGTCAACTACCATGATTCCCGACCGTCCGTTTTTCTTTTGCGGTTGGTTGGGAACGACTGGTGGACGGTGGCGGCGTGACGACAGGGTGTTGGCGGACGGCTTGCGGCCTTTGCCCGACCTGTTGGCCATGAGTTTCACCTCCTTCCGACATGAAAAGTACTCTCGTGAGAGCCGCAGCAATAGTACCATGTTACAAAAATATTGCAACTAGTTAAAACCTGAGTCTCAAAACCCCCACATAAGCTGGTGCGCAAGCAATACGCGTATGTAGTGCAGGGCGTAGCGACTTTCGTGCGCTTTTGCAGCAGGAGCAGTTGTCAGTATTCAAGCAGTTTCTTGTTTTGTTTCGGGTGTGGCGGTGCGAGTATGTACGCCCGGTGTTCACGCTACACCTTACGGCGCATCACGCTGGCGCCGTACGTGCTGTCACCAACGGCAATCACCGTCGCGTCGTTTACCGGATGAGGTATCTGTTGTCCATCGTGCTCGTTGGCTACCGTGAAATAGACGGCAGCCAACTGGCCCTTTGGATTGACGGCGGCATAGAGTTTAAAGCCATAGTGCCATCCTTGCCAGTTTGCACCAAAGCCAGCTGCCGTTTTGGCTACCTTGTGCCGATTAGCTCGAACCAGCTTGCAGACGTGGAGCATGGTACTATCCATGAACCTAAGTGGCGCATCTTTCACAAGCAGTTGGTTGAGGATGTGCATCATCCCGGGAAGTGCCTGACGGCACTTCCGTACGAATGATTTGTAGCTGGGTAGGTGGAACCGGCGGTAGTAATACGTCTGAGCCCAGATATAGACACCCTTCACGGTTCGTTGTGGGGAAACAAAGCCCGAAACAACAGTAAGGCGATAGCCTCATTGGAATAAAGTATGACCGGCCTGCCGCCTCTAGGATTGGCAGTTGCTCTGGGTAGGAATGTATCTACCACCGCCACCAAGTTTGTTACATAATGAGCACGTAAAAAGCGCACATGTTTCTCCTTTTTGTTTTTGTAGATTTACAAGGAAAGGATAGCGCTTTTTCATTTAGTTGAGAAGGTTTTGAGACTCAGGTCAAGAGGGTAACCCCACCCACTTGGTACAAGTCCATCGAAAGGAGTATCGTGATGGACATGTATACACTCAAACAAATTCCCAGTGAGGCGAAGATCAGGAAGTATCTGCGTCATGCCATTTTTGGTAGC
>Ga0335069_10003933_pt1 | contig 22222 bp, 17 predicted proteins | sample Lox_Sample_11_FD_206714 | JGI IMG/M metagenome (GOLD analysis project Ga0335069, IMG submission 206714) | Soil microbial communities from Loxahatchee National Wildlife Refuge, Florida, United States - Lox_Sample_1.1 | ecosystem: Environmental > Terrestrial > Soil > Wetlands | place: USA... | reverse complement strand
TTGCCCGCCTGGCCGCCCATCGGGCTGGCCGCTTTGGCCTTCGGATCCCTTTTTGCGGCTGGTTCTAACACGACCCCGTCGGGCAGAACCACCTTCTTGAACTGACCGCTTGGATCCTCTACCTGCAACTCAAAGGCTTCACCGGAGGAGTTGCCGTTGGCTACCAGCCGGTAACTGACTTGGGGAAGCTGGTCGGGCATGGGCGCCGCCATCCATGACGCGGGTCCTGATTCCAGGCCAAACGGCGCGGCAGCGTTGAGAGTTGCCAGTTCCCACGGACCACGGGCCAGAATTACTCGGCCCAGCGCGTCAACCCGCAGCACCAGGTCATCAGGACCCAGGACTTCGGCCTTCGTCTTCGGGTTGCCGCCAGGGGTGCCCGGAGGCTGGTTCTGCTTGGCTGACGCCAAGAGCTGCTCAAGGAACTCTTGAAGGGTGAGCACCTTATAGCCCGCGGGAGGGACAAAAGTCGCACCCGTAGCGGAGTTCAGGAGGAAGGAGCCGGGGCTCAAGCCGCTAAAGCCGCCGCTCGTCGTTGTCGCGGACGAGCCAGACCCAGAAGTGGGAGAATAATTGAAAGGGACCGTCACACTCAGTCCGGCTCGAACCGGTTGAGTAGACGAGCGGATTGTTCCCAAGCCGCCGACGAGGTTGGTGTCGCCGCCGGGACGAAAGATGTTTTCAAAGTCTATGAAGCCGCCGGGAGTGAATTCGGCGCCGCCAATGCGGAAGGAGAGCGGTGATTGCTGGGTAGCCGAGCCGGCATACCGGGCTTCGAACGCTGAATTCTTCGTGAGTTCACGCTCGAAGCCGAAGCTCCAGGCATTGATCTTGTCGGGCCCAAAGACCGACGGCGTGGATGTCGCCTGATTGACATAGATGTTGTAGAAGGGCGGGTCATAGAGCAGCCGGTATCCGCCGCGTATCGTTGTCTTGCCCTGTCCGGTGAGAAAGCCTCCCCACTGCGGTGAGTAAGCGAAGCCAATGCTGGGTACAAAACTGTTGCCGGCGGTCCGGGTCGGGGCCCTGCTGATGTCGGAATACAGGTTTGCGGGCTTGTCATAATAGGTCCACCTCGGGCCGAAGTTGAGCCCGAGGTTCTGCCGCACGTTCCAGTCGCCGGGTAGAGAAATGTCCGACTTTTGATAGGTATAACCGAATCTCACCTCGAAGTCGTTTTTGCTCGTCACGTACTTCCCGTCGTCCCGTGCCGGGTCGTTAATCCCGAAGTCTTGTTCCCCGTAACTTCCCCAGAACCAGCGCATGTCCTTAACGATCGGACCTCTGAGGTTGGCCCCAAAGTCATAGGTGGGATTGGAGTACCCGGTGACCGGGGTAATCGGCTGCACCACGGGAAAATTCCAGCTGAACTCTCCGGCCGAGTTGTTGCCGCCGAAGTTTACGTTCAGGCGATTGAAGCCGACCCGCGCCTCGTTCACCATGTGGGTCGATAAATTGTGGGTCCAGCTTTGCAAGACGGACTGACTGAGGGCGGTGACGTTGATCGGGTACCCCGTTGTGTCCTGGGAGTTGAAAGAATTGCCCCGGTTAAAGATGTAGCGGCTGGTGATGGTGTCGCCGCCCAGTTGCACATCGGAGCGGCCGATCCAATCGAAATTGAAATGGAGTGGAAGAGTACCCGTCCCATATTGCCCCGGCTTGTCGAAGTAGTAGTAGGGAACCTCCCCGTACCTGTTGTACACGTCATTTCGAAAGATGTTCGGGTAGTTGTATCCGCCGAGGTTGTACGACTCGCCCCTGGACAGGTAACCGAAGATGACCGGGGGCTTGGACCCGTAGAGGTCGCTCTTGACATACCCCAGCAAGAATGTGTCATCAAAGTCGTAGTGCGCGCCTGCGTCGATCAGGCTGTTTGCGAGGTCGTAAGCATCGCGAACCTCGCTATAGCTGTAATCGTCTTCGTACCCCCAGTAGTAGGCTTCCTCGAACTCATCCAAGAATCGCAGGACAGGCTGCAGTAAGACGGTGGCCGTCTCAGGGTCGGGCACCCAGCCAAGGTCCATCATGTCCTGGAGGAAGTCCAGGGCATCCCATTTGTCCCCGCAGTGTTGCCAGTACCATTCCCACTGCCGCGGGTCCTTCCGGGCTTTCTCGCAACTGACGACGTAATCCGTTGCGCTCTTGATGCTGAGCCCGTGGAATAAGGCTGCGAGTAAAGACCAACCGGCCACATCAACCGAACCCAATCCGGCGGAGGCGGCGCCGGAGCCGCTGTCGCCACCCTGGCCGCTGGTTCCAGCTTGACCGGTGGTGCCGCCCTGGCCGGTGGTGCCGCCCTGGCCGCTGGTGCCGCCCTGACCGCTGGTGCCGCCCTGACCACTGGTACCGCCCTGACCGCTGGTTCCACCCTGGCCGCTGGTGCCGCCCTGGCCGCTGGTGCCGCCCTGGCCGCTGGTGCCGCCCTGGCCGCTGGTGCCGCCCTGACCGCCGGTGCCGCCCTGGCCGCTGGTGCCGCCCTGACCGCCGGTGCCACCCTGGCCGCTGGTCCCGCCCTGACCGCCGGTGCCACCCTGGCCGCTGGTCCCGCCCTGACCGCCGGTGCCGCCCTCCGGCTTCTTGGGTTCTTCTGGCTTTTTCGGCGGCTCTGAAGCGGCGGGAGTCTCCGGGCATGCCTTCCGCGCACGGTCACACTGCCACCAAGCGTCGTAGGCGTCCCAGGCCTTTCCCCAGTCGCCCGAGGCCTTTATCGCCTCATATGCCGCGCGCAACTTGTCGCAATCCGCCTGGCTCGGACATGGGCCAGGGGCGGCCTTCGGCGTGTCCGGTTTGACTGGCGGAGTGACCGGCGGGTTCGGCGGACGGGATGTCTTTTTCGGAGGCTCGGGGCATTTCTTCACCGTCACCACTACGACGACGATTACCCCGGGACTGCCATCGTTGTAGTCAGACTTGAACTTGATCGTGCTGGTTCCCTCGTGATTGGCGCTGATTTGGACATCGTTGGTGCCACCCTCGCCAGCCGAGGCCGCACCCTCACCTGAGTGGTCGAAGGTTATGAACGCCTGAGGAGGGGGGATCGTAATTTGATAGTGTTGGCCAACGCAGAGGGTAATTTCGCGATGTACATACTGCTGGCCGAACGCGGGCAGCGCGGCGACGGCGAGCAGGACAACAGCCAACATCCAACTACTGCCGCTGCAAAACGCAACGATTTTCCTGGACGCACGGCAAGAGGGCCTGCTGGGCAGACGCCCGCAGAAAGGCCTTCTCATGACTGAACTCCTCTCTCCTCAAGGCAGTGCGGCGGCTGTTTGTGCCGCAGCCGTGCCTTGTGCCCTGGTTCAGTCCCTAGAGACGATAAATTTGTAGAATGAAACCCGCTGGGTAGAAGCGCCCCCGAGGCGATATCGGGCAAATATAGCCACTTTGACTTCCATGTCAAGGAAATTAGCTGCGGCAGGACCGGGGTGGCGGGCCGCAGCCGGGGTGAGCACGCTGCAATCAGACGGAATCGGGCGGTAGAATGATTCACCCCTCGACTTCGCTCGGGGCAGGCTATCCGCCACGAGGAGTCTCATGTCCGACTTCGTCCGACTTTGCAGCAAGGCCGACCTCCCCGAAGACGGCGAGGCCAAAGAGATCACTGTGGGCGATAAGGTGATCTGCGTTGCCAACATGAACGGCGCCATCTCCGCGCTGGACAACGTCTGCCTGCATCGCGGCGGCCCGCTCGGACAGGGCGTCATCGCCGACAACAAAGTCATCTGCCCGTGGCACGGATGGATGTGGGACCCCAATACCGGACAGGCCGAACAGAATCCCAACTTCCGCGTCGCCGTGTATCCCATCAAGCTGGAAGGCGACGAGGTTTACGTGCAGATCTGACCTGTGCCGGCCGAGGAATCACTGATCAACTCCGCAATTCTTGTTTAGAATTCACTCCGCTCGAATTTCTCTGAAGGCTTTCCTCCAGGGAGGACCCATGCGCGACCGGCAGTGTCTTGTCTCCGCCATCCTGATTCTTCTTCCCCTGGCCGCCGCGGCCGATTCCACGGTCAAGACCCGCAACACCACCATGGGTCACAGCACGGAGAGCACGGTGTACATCAAGGGATCGCGCCAGCGGACTGAGGGCGCGAGCATGGGCGCGGGGCCGAGTTTCGTGACCATTATGCAGTGTGACAAGAAGCAGATCATTACCGTCAACCCGCAGAACAACACCTGCATGGTGGCGCCGTTGGGCGATGCATCGGGCGGAAAACCGGCTGCGGCAGAGACAGGCTCCGGCGCCGGCCGCAAGGGCGGCACCATCACTTTCACGGTCAATACCATCGACACGGGCGAGCGCCAGAAGATGCTGGGGCTGACCGCGCGCCACATCAAGAGCATTATGAATGCCGAGTCCAGCCCCGACGCCTGCTCGAAGACCAACTTGCACAGCGAAACCGACGGCTGGTACGTGGACATCGCGCCGGGGCTGGCCTGCTGGACCGGCATGACGCCCCCGCCTTCGCGCGGCCGCGCTGCTTGTCAGGACACTGTGCGCTTCAAGCACACCGGGGCCGGTCATCCCGGGTATCCGCTGAAGCAGAGCACTACCATGCAGGTGCAGGGACAGACCTTCACCACCATCTCCGAGGTGATGGAACTTACCAGCAAGCCGCTCGAGGCCTCGTTGTTCGAGATGCCGGCGGGCTGCAAAGTCGTCGGCAGCTACCAGGAGTTGATGGGCATGGGGGACGTGACGGGCGGCGGGCCGCCGCGAGGACGCCCGCCGGCGCCTCCACCCGAAGCGGCTGTTCCTCCACCTCCGCCCGCACCGGAAGCGGCGCCTCAACCTGCTGCTCCCCCGCCTCCAGCCTCCCCCGTTGTGGCTCCCAAAGGCGAAGGCGTGCTACGCGTCGGGGTGGTGAAGATCAAGGACTCTACCGGTCAAGATTTGCCTCTCGACAACCTGCGCGTCAACCTGATGGGCGAAATCACGCTGCGGCAGATGGAAGCCGTGCCGCTCGATGCCGATGGCGATCCGGCCATCGCCGCGGAGGCCGCCGACAAGCAGTGCGACTACATCCTCTACACTGACGCCCGCCAGGTGGCGGACCCGGGCTCGGGCGGAGTCACGCTGCCTGCCGTCTTACGCGGCGTCTCGCTGAGCAAGGACAAATATCAGGCACTGCTGGCCATCACGCTCTATCGCACCGGCAAACGGCTGCCGGAGCTGAAGCAGGCGCCGGTGGCGGCTGATGCCGACCAGTTCGGCGTCAACGCTGTCATGGCTGGTTTTGAGAAGGAGGCGGACAAGGTCGCCGAGCGGGTGAAGAAAGACCGGGAGCCCGCGAAACCGTCCAGGACGGCGCCGGCCAAGAAACCGGCGGCGCCCAAGAAGCCAGGGTAACGCCGGCGTCTCGCCGGCATTCTTAAATCCGTGTTCATCCGCGTTAATCCGCGGCGGAGGAAGCTCCATGTCGACTCTTTCCGGCAAGACGCTGTTCATTACTGGCGCGAGCCGCGGTATCGGGCTGGCGATCGCGCTGCGCGCGGCCCGCGACGGCGCCAACATCGTCGTGGCCGCCAAGACTGACCGGCCGCATCCCAAGCTGCCCGGTACCATCCACTCGGCCGCCGCCGAGATCGAAGCCGCGGGCGGCCATGCTCTCGCCATCGTCACCGACATCCGCTCCGACGAACAGGTGTACGCGGCGGTCGAACAGGCGGTGCGGCGCTTTGGCGGCATCGACATCCTGGTGAACAACGCCAGCGCCATCAGCCTTACGGGCACGCTCGAGACGCCGATGAAGCGCTTCGACCTGATGATGGGCGTGAACGTGCGCGGGACGTTCTTGTGTTCGCAGGCTTGCCTGCCGCACCTGAAAAGGGCGGCGAATCCTCACATCCTGACGCTGTCCCCGCCCCTCAACTTCAATGCCCGCTGGTTCGCTCCGCACGTCGCCTACTCGATCGCCAAGTACGGCATGAGCCTGTGCGTGCTGGGCATGGCCGAGGAGTTCCGCGGCGCCGGTATCGCGGTGAACGCGATCTGGCCGCGCACCCTCATCTCAACCGCCGCGCTGCAGGTGATTCCCGGCGTCGCGGCTGAACGCGGCCGCAAGCCCGAGATCGTCGCCGACGCCGCCTGGCACATCCTCACCCGCGACAGCCGCGCCACGACGGGAAACTTCTTCATCGACGAGGATGTGCTTGCCGTGGCCGGTGTGACCGACCTCTCGCGTTATGCCGTAACCCCCGGCGCGGAGCTATTGCCCGACTTGTTTCTTGAGTAAGGCTTACAGGTCGATGTGCAGCCGCAGTCCCGGCACGATCACTGGCCCGCGATCGCGGTTATAGCCCGGATTGGCGACATATTGAAGATCGAACGACGTGTAGACGCCGCGCCACAGGTGCAGCGTGTAGAAGCTCTCGACAATGCTCTCGCGGCCGTAGTTAAGCTTGCCGTCGCCCAGCAGGAATCCCTGGCCGCCCATGGCCAGGTATTCACGGTGGTCACGCGAAAGCCCGTTGATGGCGAAGGCGAAGCCGACCTTGTCCAGTTTGCGCCCCCAGAGATTGCCCGAAACCAGCAATCCGCCCTCGCCGTGACGGTCCACCTCGGTGTAAACGTAGGACTCGGTATGGCCGTCGTTCCATCCCAGGCGGCCGTAGGCGCGGAGATGAGCAGTGAGTTGCTGCTCGGCGTTCAGACCCACGCCATACTTCATTTTTACCTGCAGAGGGTGCGCGGTGATGTCCGGGCGCGGAGTCTCGCCGTCGAGGAAGTTGTGGATGGCTTCGCTATACACGCCCATGTTGGCGTGGTTGACAAAGCCCAGCAGCCGCACCACGGTGGCGAGCCCGGGACGCAGATGGCCCCGGTATTCAAACTCCACGTTCTCGGAGTGGGCCAGCGAGAGGTCAGTCTGGAACCTCAGGCCGTTGGCGACCTTGGGCATGGCGGCCTCGGCGAAGCGCGCGCCCCAGTGGCGGTCCTCGAAATCGGCGATCACTCCCCAGGTATAGCCGCGGGTGTCGGCGGGATAGTCGTAGGCGCCGTTGTTATCGATGGTCCAGTTGAGAAACTGGGTGTGGCTGTCGCCGCCGACGGAATTCAAGTCGAAGAAATCAGCCATGCCGAACTTGCCGGCGCGCAGCTCCAGGCGCCGCACCGGAACCTCAGTCGCGAGCGAAAATGGCGTTCGCTCGGATTCCACCTTCTCACGGCTGAGCGGGATGGTCTGGCGGAGCATGACCCGCGCAAGATAAGGCGTGCCGCCGAGCGAGGGGTTGCGTACCACGTCGAGATTGGTGAAGCCGGCGAGACCGAGGGCGTCGCTCAAGCCGCGTCCGCTGGCGCTCTCCGCGTCTAACAGGAAGTCGGTCGTATGCGTGAGCTGGAACCCTGTGTAAAGCGTGGCCACATGCGAGGTGGCGCTCTGGCCCCAGGGCTTCAGGCTGTTCGCGTCCATGTAGGGCGAGTGAAACCGCGGATGCGCCTGGAAGATGACGTTGATCTGTCCGGCGATGTACCAGCGCGTGTTCTCGGGATGGCGGAATACCGTGGTGGGCTCGTCGTCGGAGGGTGGTTCAGTGTCGGCCGTCTGCGCGCACACCGCTACGCAGGCAAGAAGCAGCCCCAGCAGCGGCCATAAAGGACGATAGCGCACGGCATACTCGGCACGGCTGGCTAGACTAACAGATGGGGTGGGGTTCCACCCGCTGAGTCTATGAATTTTCGGTTACAGGTGGCGCGAGTCCGCTAGTGCGGGAACTCGGGCAGCGCGGGCTTGTGGCCGGGCGGCAGCGCGGTGCGCGCCGTGTTCATGACCATGGCCAGGAACGTGTAATAGCCGTTGACGCCGATCATGTCGATCACACCCTGCTCGCCGAAGCGGCCCACAGCACGGGCGTAGGTCGCATCGCTCACACTCTTGGTGTCGTGCAACTCGGTGAGAAAGTCGTAGACCAGTTCCTCGTCGGCAGGCATGTTCTGCGGACGGCGGCCATCGGCCAGGGCTTTAGCGATCTCCGCGCTCAGGCCCTGCTTAAGGGCGATGGGATAGTGGAAATCCCACTCGTACTGCTGCGTCCACTGCCGCGCAGTGATCAGGATGACAAATTCGCTGAGCTTCGGCGGCAGAATATTCTTGAAGCGCAGGTAGTCGCCCATGGACATGGCACGCAGCATCGCTTCCGGACTACGCAGCAGCGGAACAAATGGCCCGAATACGGGTGTCTTGCGGTCGGCGGCAAATTCCTGCGCAGCTTTCTTCTGGGCTTCGGTCATCTTGTCGGCCGGGATCTCCGGCATGCGGTCCTGAGCCATCGCCACCCCCATAGACGCCACCGCGGCCAAAGCCGCCAGCAACAATGTTCTCATCGGAGTGCCTCCTGGGCGGGGTAAAGGATACGCTTCGGCGTGTGCAGAGGGAACCGAGATTCTTCGCTTGGGTCTCCCGGCTTGAAGAAAACAGGCGGGAGCCCTCCTTCAGGATGACAATATTCGCGATTGATCGTAGAGACGCAGCATGCGGCGTCTCTACTTACCGCGATCAGCCCAGCAGCCGCAAAAAGCGTCGCGGGTCGTTTTCGAATCCGGGGAAAATGGTTGCCAGGTCTTTGTTTTCCAGATGACGATAAACACCCTCGCCGAGGACGCGGCGAAAGTCCGTTGTGAGCGCCAGGTCGCGGCCTTCGTAGAGCTGGGACTGGTCCAGCCCGGGCCACTGTCCGTACACGCGCCCGCCGCGCACAGGTCCGCCCAGGACGAACATCACGTTGGCGTGGCCGTGGTCGGTGCCGCGGTTGCCGTTTTCGCGCGCCGTGCGGCCGAACTCCGACATCGTGACCAGCACGGTGTCTTCGCCAAGGTCGCCGAGATCGGTCCAGAAGGCGGCGATGGATTGCGAGAAGTCGCGCAGCACGTTGGCGAGTTGTCCCTGCACAGACCCTTCGTTGACGTGGTGGTCCCAACCAGCAATATCGGCGAAGGCGACTTCCACTCCGAGGTTGGCCTTGATGAGCTGTGCCAGTTGGCGGAGGCTGTCACCGAAGCGTCCGCGCGGATAGTTGGCGCCGCGCGCCGGGGTGTAGCGGGCCGGGTCAGCGGCCTTGAGCATCTTCACCGCCTCGAAGGTTTCCTGGCCAGTGCCGTGCAGTACCGTGTCGACCGACTGCGAGTACATGGCTTCGAAGGTATTGGTCAGGGGAGTGGCGGCGGGGCCGCGTCCGCCCACGCCGAATTCATTGATGTTGCCGATGGCCACCGCCGGCGCCGTCCCCGCCAGCGCGCGCGGCAGCGTCCCGCCCATCGCGATGGCGCGAAACGGGGTCGCATCGGGCTCGGGCTTGCGGACTGCGCGGTTGAGCCAGCCGTCCTCGGTGGACTTCACACCGGGCGTGCCAGATTCCATATAATCCTGCGCGTCGAAGTGGGAGCGCGTGTTGTCGGGCGACCCGGCGGCGTGCACGATCGCGAGGTGCTTCTGGTCCCACAGCGGTTTGAAGGAGACCATAGAGGGATGCAGTCCGAAGAAGCCGTCGAGATCGATCGAGGATTCCTGTCCGCGGTTCGGCCGCGGGATGGCGATCGACGGCCGCATCGAGTAGTACGCGGATTCCCCGTGAGGCACAACGATGTTGAGCCCATCGGCGGCGCCGCGCTGGAACAGGACTACCAGGCGCTTGCGGCGCGTACCGCCCGTCTCCATGCCCCAGACCGTACGTGTGAGAAAGCTGGGGATGGCGGTGGTCGCTACCAGTGCCAGCGCGCCGTTCTTCAGAAAGACTCTGCGTGTGATCGAGATGGGAAGCATCTAGCTCCTAGCCGCTAGCTTTTGGCTTTTAGCTCTCGGCTCTTGGCTTGAACCTTTGCACTTTCCACTTACCACTTTTCACTATCTTCTTTGAAACTCCGGCGAGCCCATCAGCAGGCCGGCGAGCACGCCCACGTTTGGAGGGCGCGCTGGACCGGGGCAGATGACAGGCGTCTGGCCGGATGACTTCCCACCCCAGCAAACCTGAGGATCGTCCATCTGCTTGACGATAGTGTCATGTGTATTCTTCGAGACGTCGCCGTCGAGCAACGCTGATTCGAGGGTCGCTAGTGTCGCTAGGCGGTCCTGCGGCGTCTGGCCGGCCGGCAGGATATGGCTGGCATCGAAACTCAAGCCGCGCATTCGGCCGGTTCCCAGCGCCAAAGCAAAGCTCATACGGCTGAGCAGCGCCGCCGAGTTCACCCAGGTCTCCGCCTTCATGGAGTAGCCGGTGGGCGGCTGCGCCCCGTAGAGCGGCATGCCCATACGATTGAGGTTCTGCACCAGCGGCATCGCATTTTCCGCGTCCACGCCGGATGCGCGCACCGCCGACACCACGAATTCGAGCGGCGTCTTGACCTTGGCGCGATACGCCTCGGGCGACCAGAACTCGGGCGACTGGAAGAGCGTGCGCAGCACTTCGCGGATGTCGCCATCCTTCTTCAGGAAGGTTACGGCCATGCGATCCACCAGCGCTGGCGGGGGATCGTCGGAGACGAAGCGCTGCGCCAGCTTGAGGCTGATAAAGTGCGCTGTCTTCGGGCTCTTCGCCAGCATATCCAGAACCTGCTCGCCTTCCTTCTCGCCGTGCTCTTTGATGACCTTGCCCAGCACGTATTTCGGACCGGGCTCGTGCAGACGATCATTGAACTCGAAGCCGCCGCCCCGGCGCGGCTGCCGGATGGTCCAGCCGGTGAAGACCTTGGCGACTTCGGTGACGTCCTTCTGGCTGTAACCGCCGCTGACGCTGAGCGTGTGCAGTTCCATCAGTTCGCGGGCGTAATTCTCGTTCAGGCCCTCGCGCTTGTTCTTCTTCTGCTGCGCACTGGGATTCTGTTGCCGCGGCGGACGGTACACCGGCACGCCGAAGGGCCCGCGACGGTAGACGCCGGCGCGCTGCTGCAGCCGGCCGGTCGCCACGTCGGAGTGCGGCCCAACGCTGAGCCAGTTGTCGAGGTAGAACAGCATCGCCGGACTCTTGGCGGTGGCTTCCAGCAGGTCCCTGAACCTGCCCAAGGCGTGCGGACGGATCACGTCGCGCTCGTAGGCGGTCAGCAGATAGCGGTCGGGGCCTTTACCCATGAAAACGTTGAAGTGGTTAAACCAGAAGTCGGCCATGACCTCGTCGAGCTGGCGCTCGCTGTAGATGGCGCGCAGGACCTTGGCCTGTTGCAGCTCGGTGGTGATCACCATCTGCGGGTTCACCATGGCCATGACCGTCTCGCGCTGCTGCGGCGTGAACTCCTGCATAACGCGCTGACGGTCATCCTGATTGAGCCCGCGCGCCACCGTGCGGCGCTCCTCCGGCGACATCTTCAGGATTTCCCGAAAGCGCTCATCCGCTGGCAGGTCGAGCAGTTCCTGCGCCTTGGCGTCGGCTTCCATGCGGGCCTCGCGCATCGCAGTCCTCTGATCGGCGTTGGCGTCGCTCATGCCGGGATTATTGGAATCCTGATCGCCCTTGGCCTGCTTCTTCTCCTGCCGGTCGCGATAGGCATCAACCTGCGACTCGTAGATGGCGCGCTCTTTGGGATCGCGCGGCAGGTCCTTCTTGCCTTCCGCGACCTGCTTCACTACCTGCGGCGGCGGGAACTTCTCGATCATCTCCCGGGTGCTCATCCGCAAAGTGGTGAAGCCTGCCAGACGCGCTTCGATCGCGCGGTCGTCGATTCTTTCAGGATGCAACTGCTGGTCAATCCACTTGTCCACGCCTAGGGCGGCGACGCGTTCCACTTCGCCCGGCCGAGGGCCGAAGGTCAGCCGGTTCAGCGCGTGCCGCGCGCGTTTCTGCTCATCCATCTCTCGCGAAATGGCGGGTTTCTTTTTCGCGGAGACGGCTACAGAGGCCGAAAGGCACAGGCAGCAGGCAGTCAGCAGGACAAGATGTTTACGCTGGAGCGTCATTCCCGGTCCCCGACAAGAAAAACACAACCACCCTCTATCTACTCCAACACAGATGGTGAAAAAAGTTGCTGGAAGAGCCACCAGAGATTACGTCAGCAGGAATCGCCCGCTGGTGGCCTTGTGGTGGACGGTGGCGGCGAGCTGGTCCACGTCGGGGGCGGCGATATTACACACGAGGTTCTCGTCGAGAAAAGTAGTCTGGTTGCGTCCCACAGCGTCGCGCCGCACCTGGATGAGCAGGGCCTGCACGACGCTGGGGTCGTATTTCTGCGGGGTCAGGCGCACCAGCTCGCTCAAGGCCTCGCCCACGGAAAGCGACGTCCGGTAGGCACGGTCGCTGGTCATGGCGTCGAATGTATCGGCTACCGCCACGATGCGCACGGGCAGCGACACTTCATCAATGCGCAGGCGGTCGGGATAGCCGGTGCCATCCGCCCGCTCATGGTGCCAGCGCACGATCTCCGGGATCTGCGGCCAGGGGAACTGCACGTTGTGCACGATCTGGTGGCCGATGGTGGTGTGGTCCATGACTTCGCGGAACTCGCGCGGCTCGAGCGCCGCGGTCTTGCTGAAGATGTACTTGTCGACCGTGACCTTGCCAATATCGTGCAGGAAGCCCCCGGCGCGCAGCCCCGCCACTTCCTGCTCGGTCATGCCCAGGGCTTGGCCCAGCCCGGCGGAGTAGCGCCCCACACGCAGCGAGTGTCCGTGCAGATGCGGGTCTTTTACGTCGATGGCACTGGCGAAGGCATGCAGGGTGTGGTCGTAGAAGTTGTGCAGCGAGGCCAGCAGCCGCAGGTTCTCCGCGATGCGCTGCTGCAGCGACTGGCCCAGAGTGTAGTTCTGCAGCGCCAGGCCCACATAGTGGCCGAGCAGGCCGAGAGCTTCGAATTCCTCGAGGTCGTATGCGCCGTCGCCTTCCCGCCGGCCAAGCGCGATGATACCAACCAGCTTCGATCCCACCTTCAGCGGCACGACGCAGCGGAACAGCTCCGGCGCAATGTTGCCGTTGGAGCTTAGGAAGTTCTCCCAGGTGGCGGAGGAAACCGGCTGCGGCCCGGTGGCAGTCGAAAGCGCATGCACGTGCTTGGGCAAAAGCGGGATGACGGCGGTATCGGGGAAAAGCGCGAAGCCGCTGGCGGCGACGGAACTGAGCATCGCCGGGCGGTCGCTGAAAATGAACAGTGCGCCTTCGCGCGCCCCCACGGCCTGCGTGATCAGGCCAAGCGCCGCGGCAGCCGTGTGAGGAAAGTCGCGCTCGGCGGTGATCTCCGGCCCCAGCTCAGCCAGAGTCTGCACCGTCGCAAGCAGACGACGGAAGTTGGTTTTCTGTATCGCCACTCGAGGCGGCGAGAATCGGGAGCAAGTCGAGAGTAGCACGCGCGCCGCGTGGCGACGTTGGTTAGTTTGGTGCGGACATGCCGGCGCGTGAGCCTGGGCCCCTCCGATTCTGGTTGGGAGAAGAAGGGTGAAAGGGCACGGCTTTAAGCCGTGCCGATAGGCGCCGCCAAATAGTTGGCCTTCAGGCCCGCGACACAAACCTCAGCGGCTGAAGCCGAGAATTCCATTTTGTTCTTTACGGCACGCCTCCGCACCCCAGCAAACCAAAGGCGGGTTTGCCGGGGACCCCGCTGAAGGCGTGCCCCTTCACAAACCTGGATCATGATTGTGGAAACTCTTAGAAGTGTTCTTGCAACTGCGCGAACCGCTCCAGCACCAGCAACCGGCCCGAGCCGTTGCCGGGCTGCGCCAGTTCCTCGTGTTCCAGCACCCAGGTCTGGTCGTGGGGCACGAACACCGCATTCAGTCCGGCGGCGAGAGCGGGATTCACGTCCGACTTGGGGCTGTTACCCACCATCCAGGTGATGTCCCGCGCCAGTCCGTATTTCCCGACCACTTCGCGATACATCGCCGGGTCTTTCTCCGGAGCGACTTCGACGGCGGCAAAGTAGGACTTCAGCCCCGAACGCTCGACCTTGCCGGTCTGTTCGGTGAAGTTGCCCTTGGTCATCAGGATCAGGTGGTGGCGGCCGGCGAGGTAGTCCAGAGTTTCTGGTACACCGTCAAGGACCTCCACGGGATGTTCCGCGATGGCGTGGGCGAAACCGTGGATCGTCTCGTGGAGCGCGGGCGTGAGCGGCTCGACCGAGAGGCGCTCGAAGGTCTCGACCAGCGCGTGCGCAAAGCTGTGCAGGCCGTAGCCGTGCTTGACGATGCAGCCTCGTTCCACGTCGTTGAGCACCTCGCGCACCTGCCGTGGCGTGTACTCGTGGTGGTTGAGGAAGGAGATGAAGTTGGCGATGGCGCGCTCGAAGTAGACGTTGTTCTCCCACAGAGTGTCATCGGCGTCGATGAGCAGGGTCTGCGCGCCGTTGTGGTGTGCGGGTGCGATCATGGTGGGTAGATCTATGATAGCCGCAGGAGAGCGGAGATTCCTGCCGGATTGTTGGTGCTAAGCGCTGTTATCGTCAACAATCGCGAAGAGAGCGTCAGCCGCTATTGTGCAACATCATAAACGTCCGTGAATAGCTGAACCGATGCGCTCTCGTCATAAAGCCCGTAGCTCAAGAGCGGGTCCACATTCGGCACGGGATGGACGTACCACTTCTTGTCTCGGTCTTGAATAACCATCGTTCTTCTCACGTGCTTGCTCCCGCTGTTGAGCATGACTTCCACATCCACGAACATCACGTCTTGAAAGTCGAAGCCAGCATAGCCGTAAGAGGCGGGGCCGTTCTTGCTGAGATGACGTGCCGCAAATACTCTCACAATTTTCTGGGGGTCGCCTGGCGAGGGCTGTGCCTTCTCTTGCAGATGGCTTGCGACGCCATCAAGATATGCTGAGTAATCAGTTCGCGCCCGCCCCGCCCCGTAGGGTCGAATGCAGACACTTCGAAACCGTGCCGCGTCTCTTATCATGAACGCTCTCGCTAGGTCACTGGCTGCACCTTCGGGCGTACCTTGCCCAGTCGGGAATCCATCGGCGGCAACGTTCAACCTTGGTTTCGCTGCAGAGCTGGCCATGAGGGAGAAGCCCAAAAACACCGTGAGAGCGATCGTGCTATGGCGCATACCCCAAGCGTAGTCTCTTGCCCTACACTCGTCCACGTTACTTCTGTGTTGGCATCATTGCGCATTAGAAGGTGCAGGCGAATACGATTGAGTCATTTAAAGTCGCATGCTGTAATCTGTCCGGCCTTAAATCTTGCAACTGGCGGCCTTACTCGTGCGACTACTCGTGATTGGCGCGGGCATGATGGGATCGGCAGCGGCCTTCGACATGGCGCGCTCGCCCGAAGTGGAGGCGGTGACGCTTGCCGATAGCGAACTGCGCCGCGCGAAAGCGGCGGCCCGGCGCGTCAACAAGCTAGCGCACAGCAAAAAGATCATCCCCACTCGGCTCGACGCGAGTCGGGAATCCGATGTGGCCAAGCTGATGCGCGGGTATGACGCGGCACTCTCTGCGGTCCCCTACTTTTTCAATGTTGGACTGGCGCGGGCAGCCATCAAGGCGGGATGCCACTTCGCCGACCTCGGCGGCAACAACGCCGTGGTTCGCCAGGAGCTGGCCATGGGCAAGCAGGCCGCAAAACGCGGAGTGGTGCTGGCGCCGGACTGCGGGCTTTCTCCCGGAATGGCGTCGATCCTGGCCGGCGAGCTGATGCGCGGCATCGGCGGCCGCGCGGACGCGCTGAAGCTCTACGTCGGCGGGCTGCCGCAGCATCCCATGCCGCCGTTCAACTACCAGTTGGTGTTCTCGGTCGAAGGTCTGATCAACGAGTACGTCGAGCCGGCGCGCATCCTGCGCCGCGGCAAGCTGGCCACCATCGAGCCGCTTACCGAGCCGGAGGAGTTCCATCTCGAAGGCTTCCCGACGCTCGAGGCATTTCACACCTCGGGCGGGACATCGACCTTGCCCGAGACCTTCGCCGGCAAAGTGGGCGAATGCTTCGAGAAGACTCTGCGCTATCGTGGACACCTGGCGCTCATCCGCGGGCTCTATGACCTGGGGATGTTTTCGAGCGAAAAGAAGAAGTTCGGCAAGACCGAGATCGCGCCCCGAACGGTGACCGCCAGGTTGTTCGAAGAAAAATTCGCCGGCGACGACGCGGATCTCGTCATCCTGCGCGTGGAAGCTCACGCGGGTTCGCGGATTGCGTCGTTCACCTGCGTGGACCGCTTCGACCCGGCAACCGGAATGACGGCCATGATGCGCACCACCGCCTGGCCGGCCTCGGTGGCTGTACAGATGCTGGCCTCGGGCGAGGTTGCCAAACGCGGCGCAGTCCGCAGTGAGCTCGACATCCCCGCCGGCGCGTTCTTACAGGCCATGGCGGACCGGGGGGTAAGCATCGAGTATTCGAGTCGCGAGTCATAGTCCGCAAGTCTTGAGTCCTAATTCGTAATTTGTGCGTCGAAGCTATGACACCGCGTTGGCTCGCGGCTGACGGCTCATCAACTGGAGGCAGACCGTGAAATTCCTGGATCGACTGCATCCCCTGGCGCTGTTGGTGCTGCGCCTGGGGCTTGGGGCCATCATGATCGCCCACGGCGCTCAAAAGCTGTTCGGCGGCATGCCGAGGTTCATGGGGATGCTCAACAACTTTGGGATTCCGGGATGGATGGGCTACCTGACTGTTGCCGCGGAATTCGGCGGCGGCATTCTGCTGGTAGTGGGCTTGCTGACCCGACTGGCTGCGCTTTCGATTGTCATTGACATGACAGTGGCCATCTCTAAAGTCCACTGGAAGAACGGGCTGGTTACGACGCCAGGGAGGGTGGGATACGAGTTCCCCCTGGCGTGCGCGGTAATCGCCTTCGCCCTGATTTTCCTCGGCGCCGGTCCGATCTCGCTGGATGGGGCGTTCTTCCGCGGCAGTGGCGGCAGTCCTGCCCGGAAGTGACGGGTCTCCAAGTCTTTCGATTGTAGCTTGACGACGGGGCCCTTCCGGCGCATCCTATCTGCCATTATGTGGGGACGTGTACGAATCTGGCTAGCGGTTGCGCTCTGCGTGGCGGTATTCGTCATGTTCCTCGTACACAAGCCCGCCTGCAGCAGCAGCAACAGGCTGCACAACCAACCCGTCGCCAAGTTTAAGGCCCTGACCGTGGACACTGACGCCAAGAGCGGGATCAGGGCGATGGTCGAGTTCGCAGTCATTCGTCCTGCGGAGGCGCTGGTGTCGCCTCCCGTGGAAGGGTTCGTCGCCGCGGATAACGTGCCAATGCTGGCGGTGCAGCATCCTCAAGTTCTCTCCTGTAGTTTCCTCTGCTGATTTCTCTGGATTCCCCGTACACGTGCCTCCGAGACTCCAAGTGCGGGGATATGCTGGGAAGGTTGGCCTCTCTCCCTTCTCAGTGGCGCGGAGAAATCGGCAGACCCTGCCTCCGGTCACCGGTTTCTCCGCTTTTCTTTTGAGGGTGAGACCTGCCGGTCAGCCGCCGGGACGGCGGCGCTACAGTTCTAGAATCCTGCCAGCTTGAGCATGGCCTGGTAGAGGTCCTCCGCCTGGGGCAGGATTTCGTTCTCGAGCACCGGCTGATAGGCGCAGAAGGTGTCCATGGCGGCGACGCGGCGCACCGGGGCATCGAGGTGCTCGAACAGCTCGTCGGCGATGCGGGCGGCGATCTCGGCGCCGTATCCCCAACTCAGTACGTCCTCGTAGGCCACTATCACACGGTTGGTCTTGCGGACAGAGTTGGCAATCGCCTCCCAGTCGTAGGGGCTGAGCGTGCGCAGGTCGAGAACCTCCACGCTGATCTGGTGTTCGCGCTCGGCGCGCTGCGCTGCCTGCAGGGCGCGCGGCACCACCGCGCCATAGGTAACGACCGAGACATCGCTGCCCTCGCGCGCCACCCGCGCTTTGCCAAACGGGATCATGTGGTCGGGGCCGGGATAGGGGGCGCGTCCGTAGGTCTCGCGATACAGCCGCTTGTGTTCGAGGAACAACACTGGGTCGTCGCAGCGGATAGCGGTGCGCAAAAGCCCATTGGCGTCGAGCGCGTTCGAAGGAAAGACCACGCGCAGGCCGGGAATGTGGGTGAAGATGCTCTCGCCGCACTGCGAATGGTAGATGGCGCCCCCGGTGAGGTAGCCACCGATGGCGACGCGGATCACCGCCGGGGCGGAGAAGCCGTTGAACGAGCGCCAGCGGATGAGCGGCAGCTCGTTGCGCAACTGGTGCATCGCCGGCCAGATGTAGTCGAAGAACTGGATCTCGGCCACCGGCTTGAGCCCGCGCACCGCCATACCGACTGAGCGGCCTACGATGCTGGCCTCCGCCAGAGGCGAATTGAAGACGCGGTCCGGGCCGAACTCCGTCTGCAGGCCGGCTGTGAGCTTGAAGACGCCTCCTTTGCCTTTGACCAGCTTCTCCTTCAAATACTGCTCGCGGCTGCAGTCCGCGACATCCTCGCCGAAAACCATGATGCGCGGGTCGCGCCGCATCTCGTCCCTCAGGCACGCGGTGATAAGGTCGGCCATGGTCTTTGCCACGACCGCCCCGGGCTTGGAGGAACTGGCCACGGGAGCAGGCTGGACATCGGCCTTCGCCGAAGTGGGGTCGAGATCCGGGGAGTAGACAAACCGGAGGATGGAATCTTTCCCCGGCAGCGGCGCTTCCAGCGCGCGGTCGCTCGCCTCCTGTACCTCCTGGTCCGCCTGCTTTTCGAGGTCGCTGATTTCCTTCTCCTCGAGGATGCCTTCGCGGATCAGGAACATCTGCAGCCGGGTGATGGGATCGCGCCTGACTTCCTCCTTGCGCTCGGACTCGGGACGATAGAGGCGCTCGTCGTCGGAGAGCGAGTGCGAGTAAGGACGGATGACGTGTCCGTGCACAAATCCGGGTCCTTTGCCGGCGCGGATGTGCTCCACCGCGCGCGTGACGGCGGCGTAGCTTTCGACCGGGTCCGTGCCGTCGCACTCTTCGAAATGGAAGTTGGGGAAGTTGGCCACCAGCCGCGAGATGTTGCCGCCGGCGGTCTGCACCTCGCAGGGCACGGAGATGGCGTACTCGTTGTCCTCGATCATGAACAGGACCGGCAGCTTGAGGTTCGAGGCCGAGTTCATCGCTTCCCAGAACTCTCCCTGGCTGGTTGTGCCTTCGCCGGAGGAAACGTACACCACCTCGTCGCCGTGGAAGCTCACATCCTTGAACTCGCGGTAGTCGCCCGGGACCTTCTTGGCCGCATCGGGGTGGGCTGAGAAATAGCGGCCGGCCTGGGCGCACCCGACGGCGTGCAGGTACTGGCTGCCCGTGGGTGAGGAGCCGGTAACAATGTTTAGCTCACGGCTGGACCAGTGCGAAGGCATCTGGCGTCCGCCGGAGGAAGGATCATCGGCCGCGCCCACCGCCTGCAGAAGCATGTCCAGCGGCTTCATGCCCAGGGTGAGGGCCAGGGCGCGGTCGCGATAGTATGGAAAGAACCAGTCGTATCCCGGCTTCAGGGCCAGGCCAGCGGCTACCAGCAGCGCCTCATGACCCGCGCCCGAGATCTGGAAGAAGATCTTCTGCTGGCGCTTGAGCAGGATCTCGCGGTCGTCGATCCGCCGCGACAAGAACATCAGCCGGTAGATTTCGATGAGCTGCTGGCGGGTGAGCCCCTGATAGGTCTTGTCTTCGGGTGTCTTTGCGACGAGCTTAGGTGCCGCCTTGGTGGTAGCCATTCGCCCCCTCAGATGCAATCGGACCCGAGGGGTCATTGTAAAACGGGTCTAGCCGCTGCGGATATACTGATTGGCGAAACCAAAGTCACCCGAGCGGATACTTCCGTGATCACGGTCCATCGCCCCATTCCGGCCGAGCAGATCAGGCTGCTGATCTTTGACCTGGACGGCACCCTGATCGACTCGCAGATAGACCTGGCTAACTCGGTCAATGCCATGCTGCGCCACTTCGGACGGCAGGAGCTTTCGCATGAGGTCATCGCCACCTACATTGGCGATGGCGCGCCCATGCTCATCCGTCGTGCCCTGGGCGATCCCGATGACGGCCACTACATGCACAAGGCGCTGGACTTCTTCCTGCACTACTACCGCGAGCACAAGCTGGACAACACCACGCTCTATCCCGGCATTCGCGAGGCGCTTGAAGCCCTGCGCTGGGCCGGGAACGGCGGCCGCAGGATCGAGCGCCAGTTCGCGGTGCTGAGCAACAAGCCGGTCGGGCCTTCGACCAAGATCCTGGAGGGCCTGGGGATCCGGGACCTCTTCGTTCAGGTCTATGGCGGCAACAGCTTCCCTACCAAGAAGCCGGACCCCATGGGTGCAAATGCGATCCTTGAGGAGACGGGGACGCGACCGGAGGAGGCCATCATCATCGGCGACTCCGAGATCGACGTGATCACGGGGCGCAACGCGGGGACGTGGTGCTGCGGGGTTACCTACGGCTTCCGTCCGGACACGCTGAAGGTCGTGCCGCCGGACGTAGTCATCGACCACCCGCGCGAATTGCCCCTGGTGTTCAGCAAGGACTACGAGGAGGAATTCGACAATTAAACGGCCGCCCTCCAAGACCTTCGGCTTCACCGCGGCGGAGTTGCGCACCATCCGCGCGATGAAAGACCCGAACGGCGTGCAGAAGTTCCTGAACAGCCTGCCCTACCACCTGGCGCTCACCTGCTGGTCGCCGCGCAAGGTGCTGCGCGAGCGCACGGTGCATTGCCTGGAGGGCGCGATCTTTGCCGTCGCTGCACTGCGCGTGCTGGGATATCCGCCGCTGTTGTGGGACCTTGAGGCCGAGCGCGACACCGACCATGTGCTGGCCGTCTTCAAGGTGGATGGTTGCTGGGGAGCGGTGGCGGCCTCGAACTTCGCCGGCTGCCGCTACCGCGAGCCGGTGTACCGCTCGTTACGCGAACTGGCGATGAGCTATTTCAACCTCTATTTCAATATGGGGCGTCGGCGCTCGTTGCGTCGCTACTCCCAGCCGGTCAACATGGCACGCTTCGATCACCTGAACTGGATGACCAGCGAGGACGAAGTCTGGTACATCGCCGAGTATCTTTGCGACATCCCCCACCGTCCCCTGCTCACGCCGAAGCAGGTGAAGAACCTGCATACCGTGGACGAGCGCCTCTATAAAGCGGAACTGGTAGGGCACCGGTGGAAGTGAGTGGTGCGCTTGGCATTCCTTAAAGAGCACGCATGGCGGGTGACCGCGAAAATCGCTTTGCTTTCCTGTGCACTCTTTGCAGCTGCGCAGGACCCTCACATAACGCTCTCCCGCCCGGACCAGCCGCGCACGCTCGCGAGCGGTGAGATCCAGTCCCTCATCCGAGCGGTCGCCGAGAACGACATCGCCAACGACCTTAAGCAGCGCGACTATACCTATCTGCAGCGCGAGGAAGAACACAAGCTCGACGGCCAGGGCAACGAGAAATCGCTGGAGACCCGCAACTTCGAGATCATGATGCTCTATGGGCAGCAGGTGCGGCGGCTGATCGCACGCAATGACAAACCGCTGGGCGCGGCAGAGGCCGCCAAGGAAGAAAAGAAGATCCAGGAGATCATGCGCAAGCGCGAGCAGGAGACCCCCGAGCAGCGCCAGAAACGGCTGCACAAGGAAGAAAAGGAGCGCGAAGAGGCCCGAGCCTTCGTTCGCGAAGTGGCCGACGCTTATGCCTTTCGTTTGGTGAGTACGGAAATGGTGGATGGGCGCGAGACCTACGTCATCGATGCCGCCCCCCGGCCCGACTTCCACCCACATCTGAAAGACGCGAAGTACCTCCCCAAGTTTCGCGGACGCGTCTGGATCGACAGCGCCGAGACGCAATGGGTCAAGCTCGAGGTCGAGGCGGTCGACACCGTCTCCTGGGGGCTGTTTCTGGCCCGGCTGCACAAGGGCTCGCGCATCGGCATCGAGCTGACACGGGTCAACGACGAGGTGTGGCTGCCGAAATCAGTTTCCCTGAAACTCTCGGCCCGTCTGGCCTTGCTGAAGAATTTCAACGTGATCGAGAACGCCAGCTACCGTGACTACAAGAAGTTTCGCAGCGACGTCAAGATTGTGCCGGAAGCGGAGCCGCGGTGAAGCAGTAACCTAGGCTGCCGCAAGTCGCTTCACATCGTGAAAGAGGGCTTGTGGCGAGGCGAAAGCGTCGGTTACAGGTGGAAGTTCCTAAGTTACTTAGAGCTTTACGATTTCTCGGTTCATCCAGTTCCGCACGCGCGCTTCGAGAACCTGCTCGTTCTTCTTGTATTTTGCGGCTAACCAAATCACGGCAACCCCGATGATCGTTAGGACAAATGGGAACGCTACTGAGTCTCGGAAATACGTGTAAGCTTCATTGCACAGGTACCCGAAGACCCCAAACCCACCAAATATGAGGAA
>Ga0335069_10003932_pt1 | contig 22226 bp, 17 predicted proteins | sample Lox_Sample_11_FD_206714 | JGI IMG/M metagenome (GOLD analysis project Ga0335069, IMG submission 206714) | Soil microbial communities from Loxahatchee National Wildlife Refuge, Florida, United States - Lox_Sample_1.1 | ecosystem: Environmental > Terrestrial > Soil > Wetlands | place: USA... | reverse complement strand
GCGGTCGGTCCGCAAGGACAACCCGCGGCTGCTGATCAGGGACCCGCGCCGCAGCGCCCGCCGCGCCGCCCGCGGCCGGCCCGCGCATCCGGCCCGGGTCACCCTCACCGCCACCGGCGACCTGGACCCGCAGGCGCATTTCTTCGCCCCCGGCGCGCTCCGCCTGGTCTACTGCGCCACCCCCGCGCTCGGCCTCGCCCGGGCCCGGCTGGGGGAGGGCCGCGCTGTGCTCATCGACGGCGGCGACCCGCTGTCCCTCGATCTCATGCTGGCTGATCTGGCCGAACGGGGCGTACTGCGTCTCATGGTGGAAGGGGGCGCCCAGCTACTCGGCGCCTTCCTGGCCCACGGCCTCGCCGACGAGTTCCACCTGGCCGTAGCCCCGTTCTTCGTCGCCGACCCCGCCGCCCCCCGCCTCAACCTCCCCCATCTCGCCCCCGACAGCCCTATGACCCTGGCCCAGACCTCTCAGGTAGGGGAGGTGGCGCTGCTGCGCTACCTGCTCGGCCCCGGCGGCCCCGATCACCGGTTCCTGAGCTGGGCGGTAGAGCTGGCCCGGCTGTGCCCGCCGTCGGGCTCCGCGTTCTCCGTCGGGGCGGTCATCGTCGGCGAGGACGGCGAGGTGCTGGCCACCGGGTTCTCCCGCGAGCAGGAGGACCACGACCACGCGGAGGAGGTGGCGCTCCGTAAGCTCGGGCCCGGCCCACGGCTGCGGCACGCCACCCTCTACAGCTCGCTGGTGCCCTGCGGCGCCCGCGCCTCGCGCCCGGTGACCTGCGTCCAGCACATCGTCGCGGCGGGCATCCCGCGGGTCGTGTTCGCCTGGCGTGAGCCCCGCCTGTTCACCGACGGCGAGGGCGCCGAACAGCTCCGGGCCGCTGGCGTCGCCGTCACCGAGGTGCCCGGCCTGGCCGAACGGGCCCGGGCGGTCAACGCCCACCTCGTCCCTTCGGGCGGGCCTGCCGGGTGATCGCGCCGGAGCTGCGCTGGTCCAGGGTCGCGATTTCCCGGCTGGCGCTGATCCCTATCGGCCTGGCCGGCGATCTGCCCGCACTGATGGTCACGCTGGCCGTCTACGGGGCGCTGGCCGGGCTGCTGGACGTGTCGATGAACGCCTGCGGCGCCCGGCTCGAGCTCGGCCGGGGTGATGAGCCCGCATGCCCAGGGATCGTGAACCGCTCCGGCGGCATTCCCCATTTCGCCTGGCGCGAGCCCCGCCCGTTCACCTTTTCGATACCTATCCGGCATAGTTTGGCCCGATGACCACCACGCAGCCCTCGGAGCCGGGCGCGCTCACGTTTCACGGCAAGGACGCGGACACCGTCCTGGCCTCGGCGCTCAGCATGTCCACGCGCACCAAATGCCAGGCACGCACCCGGCTGTACCAGAACGGCGGCCTGGCCCTGGAGGGGTTCCCCGTCTCCGACATCAGCGATCACCTGCGCAACCAGGATGCCGTCGTATGGCTGGATCTGCGCGATCCCGACCCTGCGGATCTCGAGGTGCTGAGCGAGGAGTTCGGCCTGCACCCGGTCGCCGTCGAAGACGCCGTGGAGGAGCATGAGCGGCCGAAGCTGGACCGGTACAGCAATTACCTGTTTCTCGCCGCCTACGGCGTCCATCTCGACATGGCGACCGGCGAGCTGGCCACCAGCGAGCTCGCGGCGTTCATTACCCGGCACGCCCTGATCACGATCCGGAAGGACGACGGGCTGGACATCGGCGCCGTGGCCGAGCACTGGGACGCCAGCCCGGACCTTGCCCCCTACGGCGTCGGCTTCCTGCTGTACGGCCTGATCGACTACCTCGTCGACGGCTATTTCGCCGCCGTCCAGTCCCTCGACGACTATATCGAGGGACTAGAGGACCAGTTGTTCGCCGACGTCCCTCAGGACCGGGCCGTGCAGCGGCGGACCTTCGAGCTGCGCAAGAGCCTGGTGTTGCTGCGCCGGGTGGCGCTGCCCATGCGCGAGGTGGTGAACACCCTGATGCGGCGTGACCTGCATCTGGTGGCCGAGGAGATGCACCCGTACTACCAGGACCTCTATGATCACGTGCTGCGCGTCACCGAGTGGTCGGACAGCCTGCGGGACCTGGCCAACAGCATCCTGGAAACCAACCTGACCATCCAGGGCAACCGGATGAACGTCATCACCAAGAAAGTGACCGGCTGGGCCGCGATCGTGGCCGTTCCCACCTTCATCACCGGCTTCTACGGGATGAACGTGCCCTACCCGGGCTTCGACAAGGCGGTGGGCTTCGCGATCTCGGTCATCGTCATGATCGCCAGCGCGATTTTCCTCTACGTCCTGTTCCGGAAGAAGGACTGGATATAGCGGGCCGAACAGGCGCAGCGAGTCGTCCTCAACGCCCGGGCGGAACGCCGGCCAGCGATCAGAACAGCGTGTTCTCCGGTACCACGCCCCGCATGGCCTCGTAATCCAGCGTGACGCAGCGGATGCCCCGGTCGGTAGCCAGGGTGCGGGCCTGCTGCCTGATCTCCTGGGCCGCGAAGACGCCGTGCACCGGAGCCAGCAGCGGATCCCGGTTCAGCAGCTCCAGGTACCTCGTGAGCTGCTCTACGCCGTCGATCTCGCCGCGTCGCTTGATCTCCACCGCGACGCTCTCGCCCGCCCCGTCCCGGCACATCAGGTCGACCGGGCCGATGGGGGTCGGGTACTCGCGGCGGACCAGTCGCCAGCCCTCGCCGAGCAGGCCGAGCTGGACGGCGAGCAGTTCCTGCAGGTGCGCCTCGACGCCGTCCTTGACCAGGCCCGGGTCGATGCCCAGGTCCACGGAGGTTTCGCTGACCACCTCGGTGATGCTGATCAGCAGCGTCTCGCCGGACTTTCCGGTGACCGTCCACTTGCCCGGCTCCTCGGCGAGCCAGCACGGCGGCGACATCCAGTTCAGCGGCTTGTAGGAGCCGCCGTCGGAGTGCACGAGGACCGAGCCGTCCGCCTTGACGATGAGCAGGCGCAGGGCCTCGGGGAGGTGAGCGGTGAGCCGGCCGACGTAGTCGACGCTGCACCTGGCAATGACGAGCCGCACGTTCGGTAACTCTACTGGCCGACACGCGCAAAGAGATGCGTCTAGCTCACCTAAGCTGGGCAGGCGTGAGCCCGCGCCGGATCCGCCGCGACCGCTCCGGCCCTCCCGATCCCGTGCCCGGGCCCGAGCGCGTCGAGTCATGGCCCGACGGCGAGTGGGTGGTCCGGCGGGTGCCCGGCGCGGCCTCGGCCAAGCCGTACCGCTGCCCGGGATGTGACCAGGAGATCGTGCCGGGGACCCCGCACGTCGTGGCCTGGCCCGCCGACGGGATGGGCGGCCTGGACGAGCGCAGGCACTGGCACACCGCGTGCTGGCAGCACCGGCTGCGCCGCGGCCCGGGCGTCCGCCAGTAGGGATACCCGTGACATCGGCCTGCCCGCGAGGACGGATCCGGGCCGTACGTGCCCTAGTGTCCGAATCATTACGAATCACTCTCGATCGCCTCGTCTGGGCGCTTCCTTTGCCGGCTGCCGCCGGACCGGCTCTGGCCAGGGGAAGCTCCGATTTGACTTGTCTGGTCCGCGCTGGTGTACTCGCAAATCGATGCAACTCAGTTTGAATCATTGCCGGACTCGTCCCGCGATGATTCGTGGTGATTTGCAGGCTTGGCCCGGGTTGCGATGAGCTCGCGGATGGTGGCATCGATGGCAGGCGAGGAAACGGGACCGTTCGGCAAGCGGCAGAGCCTGGCCGCCGAGTTGCGGCGGGCTCGTGACCTGGCCGGGATCTCCGGCCGGGACCTGGCGCACCGGATCGGGATCAGCCAGTCCAAGATTTCCCGCATCGAGTCCGGCGCATCGGTCCCCTCGGCCCCCGAGGTGGCCGCATGGGCCGATGCGGTGGGAGCGCCGGACGAGACGAGGCTGCTGCTGGCCTCCCTGACCGAAGCGGCGTTCACCGAGGTACACACCTGGCGTGCCGTCCTGGATGGCCGGTCTCACCTGCAGGACGACATCCAGGAGCTGGAGAGCCGCACCGGGAAGATCCTCGCCTTCCAGCCTTCGCTCATCCCCGGGCTGCTGCAGACCGCGGAATACGCGCGCCGCGTGTTCACGCTGTTCGACCCCCCATACCCGGAGCGGGACATCCCGGACGCGCTGGCCAGCAGGCTGGACCGTCAGCTCGCGCTTTTCGACGAGAACAGGGAATTCGGATTCCTCATCACCGAGGCCGCGCTGCGCTGGCGGCCCGGCCCGCCCGAACTGCTGCTGGCCCAATTCGACCGGATCGCCTCGTTGAGCACGTTGAGCAACGTCTCTATCGGCCTGATACCGCACGCGGCCCGGGCGATTACCAGCACCGCGCATAGCTTCGTCATCTTCGAGTCCCGCGGCAAGGCGCACGGTGACGAGCTGCCGGACAGCGTCGTGACGGTCGAGACGATTCACGCCAATCTGACGATCAACGATCCGGAAAGCGTTGCGCTGTACCGGCGGCGATGGTCATTGCTCGCGCAGATGGCGATATACGGGGCCGAGGCACGCGCGTTCCTTGCCACGGTCAGTTCCGGTGTGCTGGCGGCCGAGTCGTGACCGCCGGCCCGGTCATCGTCCGCCCGGAACCGGGGACGCCCCGGCCGTCCGGCCGCGGCGTCCCCGGCCGCGTTAGCGGTGAATCAGCCGAGGTCGAACACGCCGGCCTTTACCCCCTGGACAAACCCAGCTGGAGGCCGGCACCCTGGCCGCCAAGGTTTCCGGCGTCGAAGCCAGGTACAGCAATCTGATGTACCAGGCCAGGAAGGAGTGCAACGGCGCGAAGGGACCGGGCTTCAGCGGCATTGTCGGCCGGGGCCCTTTCTGCAATGCCCTGCTGGCCCAGGCCGCCCAGTACCGCAGGGACGCCAACCTGACCGGGCTCCAGGCCTTGCAGAGCCAGGACGAGCAGCGGGTCCAGACCCTGACCCGGCAGGTGGCCACCAGCCAGCAGGGTTACGACAGCGAGCTGGCGAGCGCCATCAGCCAGCAGGTCTCGCTCTGGCAGCGCGGGCTGGGCCGCCCCGGCCTGCTCGACGAGGACCGCGCCCTGCAGCTGCTGTCCGCGCAGAGCGGCTTCGTCAGGTTCCAGCAGTGGCTGCTGCGGCTGCTGCTGATCGCCCTGGACTGCCTGCCGGTCCTCACCAAGTGGCTCAGCCGGACGACCGCCTACGACCTGCTGTACACGCGGCAGCTCGAGGCGGGCAGCCGGCTGCACGAGAAGGAGATCGGCCTGCAGGAACGCAGGGACACGGCCCACGCCGACGTGCAGCTGCGGCAGACCGAGCACGAATACCTGACCGACATCGAGAACATCGCGGGCGCCGACCGGGTCGGCCGCGCCGACCGCGAGGTCGACCAGCGAGCCGAGATCGAGGCTCTGGCGGCGCGGTTGCGAGCCGACTGGAAGGGCTGAGTTCCCCGGTTCCCGTTCCGGGGCCCGGGCATGCGATCCCCTGGTCATCGCCGGACCCGGGAAGCCTAGAATGCCTCAAAAGACACCCGCGACAGGCCGATCCTGGTCTGGCCTCATCCTGGTCTGGCCCGGTCCCTGGCCTGGCCCGGTCCCTGGCCTGGCCGCCTGGCGCTGCTCGCGGGCGACCGCTCAGCTGACCAGCCCGGAGGGCCCGTGGACCTGTTCGACCTCACCGGCAAGGTTGCCGTCGTCACCGGCGGGACCCGCGGGATCGGCCTGATGATGGCGCGCGGCCTGCTGCAGGCCGGCGCGTCGGTCTATATCAGCTCGCGCAAGCCCGAGGCGGGCGAGGCCGCGGCCGAGGAGCTCTCCAAGTACGGCGTGGTGCTGTCGGTGCCCGCCGACCTGTCCCGCGAGGAGGAATGCCTGCGGCTGGCCGCCGAGGTGGACCGCAACGAGGAGCGCGTCCACATCCTGGTCAATAACGCCGGCACCAACTGGGGCGCGCCCCTGGCGGAGTTCCCGGCGCAGGGCTGGGACAAGGTGGTCGACCTCAACCTCAAGACGCCGTTCTACCTGACCCGGGCGTTCCTCCCGCTGCTCGAGGCGGCGGGCACCGTCGACGACCCGGCCCGGGTGATCAACGTCGGCAGCATCGACGGGCTGCGCGTGCCGGAGTTCCCGACCTACTCCTACTCGGCCAGCAAGGCCGGCCTGCACCAGCTCACCCGGGTGCTGGCCCGCGAGCTCGGGCCGCGGCACATCACCGTCAACGCGGTGGCCCCCGGCCCGTTCGAGTCGAAGATGATGGCAGCGACCCTGGCCGCGCGCGGTGACGAGATCGCGGCTGCCTCCCCGCTCGGGCGCATCGGCCGCCCCGATGACATGGCCGGCGTCGCGGTCTTCCTGAGCGGCCGCGGCGGGGCCTATGTAACCGGTGCCGTCATTCCAGTAGACGGCGGCATCGCGACGACCCGCTGACCGGAAGGGGTGCCGTCGAGCACGCCGGCCGCCCGGCCGCCCGGCGCGTCTCCGCGGAAACGCCGGGGCTCGGGGTCGGGAACCCCGGCTGAGGGCAGGACGCGGGAACCGGCTCAGGGCACAGGACAGGAACCGAGCTCAGGGCTCGGGGGTGAGCCAGAGTACGCCCATCGGGGGCAGGGTGATGGTGGCCGAGGCGGGCCGGCCGTGCCAGGGTTCGGGCTCGGCCTCGATGTGGCCGAAGTTGCCGACGCCGCTGCCGCCGTAGATCACCGCGTCGGTGTTGAGGATCTCCCGCCAGCGGCCCGCCCGGGGCAGGCCGACCCGGTACTTCACGTGCGGCACCGCGGAGAAGTTCGCGATGCAGGCGACCACGCCGGGCATGTCCTGCTCGGCGGCCCCGCCAGCGCCAGCAGCCCCGCCAGCGCCAGCGGCCCCGTCAGCGCTGGCGACCTCATGAGCGACGGCAGCCCCGCGAGCGGCCGAACGGCGCGGGTCGGACATCCGCACGAAGGACAGCGTGTTGCCCATCGCGTCGTTGGCGTCGATCCAGCCGAACCCCTCCGGTGACGCGTCCAGCTCCCACAGCGCCGGGGTCCGCCGGTAGATCGCGTTCAGGTCGCGGGACAGCTGCTGCACGCCCTGGTGGACCTCGAAGTCGAGCACCCACCAGTCGAGGCCCTTGTCCGCGGACCACTCGCTGACCTGGCCCCACTCCGACCCCATGAACAGCAGCTGCTTGCCCGGGTGCGCCCACATGTAGGCCAGCAGCGAGCGCAGCCCGGCGAACCGGCGCCACTCGTCGCCGGGCATCTTGCCGATCAGCGAGCCCTTCCCGTGCACCACCTCGTCGTGTGACAGCGGCAGGATGAAGTTCTCCGAGTACGCGTACATCATGGAGAACGTCATCTCGTTGTGGTGGTACTGCCGGTAGATGGGGTCGAGGCTCAGGTAGTTGAGCGTGTCGTGCATCCAGCCCATGTTCCACTTGAAGCCGAACCCGAGCCCGCCCAGGTACACCGGCCGGGACACGCCCGGCCACGCGGTCGACTCCTCGGCGATCATCGTGATGCCGGGCACCCGCTTGTAGCAGGTGGCGTTGACCTCCTGCAGGAACGAGATGGCGTCCAGGTTCTCCCGGCCGCCGTACTGGTTCGGCGTCCACTCGCCGTCCTTGCGGGAGTAGTCCAGGTACAGCATGGAGGCCACGGCGTCCACCCGCAGCCCGTCCACGTGGAACTCCTCGAGCCAGTACACGGCGTTGGCGACGAGGAAGTTGCGCACCTCGGTCCGGCCGTAGTTGAAGATCAGCGTGCCCCAGTCCGGGTGCGAGCCGCGGCGCGGGTCGGCGTCCTCGTACAGCGCGGTGCCGTCGAACCGGGCCAGCGCCCACTCGTCCCGCGGGAAGTGCGCGGGCACCCAGTCCACGATGACGCCGATGCCGGCCTGGTGCAGCGCGTCGACCAGGTAGCGGAAGTCGTCCGGGCGGCCGAACCGCGCCGTCGGCGCGTAGTAGGAGGTGACCTGGTAGCCCCACGAGCCGCCGAACGGGTGCTCGGCCACGGGCAGGAACTCCACGTGCGTGAAGCCGAGGTCGGTGACGTAGTCCGCCAGCTGGGTAGCCAGCTCACGGTAGGAAAGCCCCGGCCGCCACGAGCCGAGGTGCACCTCGTAGATGCTCATCGGCGCGCGCACCGGCTCGTGCTCGGCGCGCGCCTGCATCCACTCGGCATCCTCCCAGCTGTAGTGCGAGGTGTAGACCACCGACGCGGTGGCCGGCGGCTTCTCGGCGAGCTGGGCCATCGGGTCGGCCTTCTCCCGCCACACCCCGTCCGGGCCGCAGACCGCGAACTTGTACCTGGCCCCGTCGGTCACGCCCGGGACGAACAGCTCCCACACGCCGGACCCGCCCAGCGAGCGCATCGGGTACGCGCTGCCGTCCCAGTAGTTGAAGTCGCCGGAGACCCGGACCCCGTGGGCGTTCGGCGCCCAGACGGCGAACGCCGTGCCGGTGGCGGTGTCATCAGCCGGGCCGATCTCGCGGACGTGCGCGCCGAGCACCCGCCACAGCTCCTCGTGCCTGCCCTCGGCGATCAGGTGCAGGTCGAACTCGCCCAGCGTGGGCAGGTACCGGTACGGGTCGTCGCGCACGTCCTCCTCCCCGGCGGCACCGGACGGGCCGCCGTCGTACCGGGTGGCGATCCGGTAGCCGGGTACCTTCTCGTCCGGCAGCGTGACCGCGAAGATGCCCTGGTGCACGTGCGTCATGGGTACCCTGCGGCCGTCGTCGAGCACGAGCGTCACCGAGTTGGCCAGCGGGCGGAGCGCGCGGACGATCACGCCGTCCGGCCCGGGGTGCGCGCCGAGCACCGAGTGCGGATCGTAATGCTGTCCCGCGGCGATCCGCTCGAGCTCGCCCAGGCTGAGGTCAGGGCTGAGGTCAGGTTGTGTCATGACGGCCACTCGATCTGTCGGGGGCGGTATGGTCTGCACTGCCTATTCTGACTGGGCTTATCCTGATCGGTCTTGCCTGGCGCTCACAGTGCTGGTTTTGATTGTTCGCGCCAGGCGACAACCCGCTGAGGTTGCTGTCCGTACCGCCGGCACCGGCCGCTCGCGCAGCCCCGGGAGGGCCTGCACTCGCGAGCCGGTCTTGCCTGGCGCTCACAGCTCGGCAATAGACTCTAGCGGGATGGCGACCCAGCTCGGCCGGTTCCTGGCCTCGTAGATCACCTCGTACACCGCCTTGTCCAGCAGCATCGCGCGGAGCAGCACGGAATTCCCGGCCGGGTCCAGGCCGCCGGCCGCGGCGTAGCCGGCGCAGAACGCGTCGCCGTTGCGCCGGACCCAGTCGCTCGCCCGGGGCGCGAGGCCGGCCGCGTCCGGATGGGTGAGCAGCTGGTGCCGGGCCGCGTAGTCGAACGAGCGGAGCATGCCGGCCACGTCCCGCAGCGGGGTGGACCGGGCCCGGCGCTGGGCCAGCGGGCTGGCGGGCTCGCCCTCGAAGTCGAGCACCACCCAGCCGGTCTGGGTCCGCATGACCTGGCCCAGGTGGTAGTCGCCGTGCACCCGCTGGGCCGGCACCGGGTCGATCAGCTTGGCCAGGCGAGAGTAGGCGTCGCCGACCTTTTCGGCGTGCCTGGCCAGCTCGGGCACGGCCGCCATGGCCAGGTCGAGCCGCCGGAACATCTGCTCGGCCAGCTCGCGGATGGCCTCGGGATCGAGCTCGGAGCGGCCGAACGCGGCGGCCAGGTCCTGGTGGACCTGCGCGGTGGCCACGCCGAGCCGCTCGGCCTCGCCGGCGAAGTCGCCGCCGGCCTCGGCCGCGAGGCTGACCTCCGACGCGTACAGGTCGCGCACGCTGGTGGCGGCCAGCGACCAGCCGTCCGAGGCCGCGCGCAGGTACCGGGACAAGATGGCCAGCACGGCGACGGCGCCGTCGATCCTGGTCTCGATCCAGCCGTAGGGCTCGGCGATGTGCGACGAGCCCAGCTTGGCCAGCGCCGAGGCCACCTCCAGGTCGGGGTTCGGCCCGGCCGAGACCCGGCGGAACACCTTGAAGATGGCGGACTCGCCGAACACCAGGCTGGTGTTACTCTGCTCGCCGGTGAGTACCAGGCTGTCCAGGCCGGGCTCGATCTCGGCCTCGGGGACCCGGCAGAACCGCAGCATGCCGACGGACCGTTCGGCCGCGATCGCGTCCAGCAGCTCCCGGGTCAGGGCGGAGTCGTGCAGCCCGTCGTAGATCTGCAGCCCCGCGTAGCTGCCGATCCGGGCGTGCCGCAGCCGGGCCGGCAGCCGGGCGCGGGAGCCGATGAACAGCTGGTAGGTGTCGGAGGTCGCGCCGTGCGAGACGGTGACCATGAGGTGCCGCAGGCCGGGGTCACCGGGGATGATCTCGGTGTCGGCCACGACCGCGAGGTCGTGGACCGTGCGTCCCTTGCCTGCGAACCACCGCTGCTTGACCAGCCACGTCGCCAGTATGTCTTCGAAAGTCATGAGCCTTTACCCCATCCCCCTGGCTGGCCCGGGCAAACACGCTCCAGCCGGTCAGCCGGCCCGGGGGATGAGGCCGGGCTCACTGCTGGTGGCTTTCGCGCGGTCCGGGCGGCTGTTCTCCCGCGGCGGGCGGCCGGCTGTCCCGGAGACCGGGCAGCTGGAACCAGTAGAACCCGTGGCCGGGCAGCGTCAGCAGGTAGCTGAGCTCGCCGATCCGCGGGAAGACCACGCCGCCCATGCACTCCACCGGCGTGACGCCGATGAACCGGCGCAGGTCGAGCTCGACCGGCTGCGGGAACCTGGACAGGTTGTTGACGCACAAGATGCGGTCCGAGCCGTCGGAATCGCCGTCGGCCGAGGCGTCCGGCACCCGGACGAAGGCCAGCACGCTCGGGTTGGAGGAGGTCAGCTCCTCGTAGATGCCGGTGCCGAAGACCGGGTGCCGCTTGCGGATCTCGATCATCCGCCGGGTCCACTGCAGGATCGAGCCGGCGTTGCGCTGGCCGGCCTCGACGTTGAGGCCCTGGTAGCCGTAGACCGCGTCCATGATCGGCGGCAGGTAGAGCCGCTGCGGGTCGCTCTGGGAAAAGCCGCCGTTGCGGTCGGGCGTCCACTGCATCGGCGTCCGCACCCCGTCCCGGTCGCCCAGCCAGATGTTGTCGCCCATGCCGATCTCGTCGCCGTAGTACAGCACCGGCGAGCCGGGCAGCGACAGCAGCAGCGCGGTGAACAGCTCGAGCTGGTTCCGGTCGTTCTCCAGCAGCGGGGCGAGCCGCCGCCTGATCCCGATGTTGGCCTTCATCCGGGGATCCTTGGCGTACTCGGAGTACATGTAGTCGCGCTCGTCGTCGGTGACCATCTCCAGGGTCAGCTCGTCGTGGTTGCGCAGGAAGATCCCCCACTGGCAGCCGGCCGGGATTTCCGGGGTCTGGGCCAGGATCTCCGAGATCGGGTAGCGCTGCTCCCGGCGCACCGCCATGAAGATCCGCGGCATCAGCGGGAAGTGGAACGCCATGTGGCACTCGTCGCCGCCGACTTCAGGATCGCCGAAGTACTCGATCACGTCGGCGGGCCACTGGTTCGCCTCGGCCAGCAGCACGCGGTCGGGGTAGAGCTTGTCGATCTCGGCCCGGATCCGCTTGAGGTACTCGTGCGTCTCCTTCAGGTTCTCGCAGTTGGTGCCCTCCCGCTCGTACAGGTAGGGCACCGCGTCGAGCCGGAAGCCGTCGATGCCGAGGTCCAGCCAGAACCGCAGCACCTCGATCATCGCGTCCTGGACCCTGGGGTTCTCGAAGTTCAGGTCCGGCTGGTGGGAGAAGAACCGGTGCCAGTAGTACTGGCCGCGGACCGGGTCGAAGGTCCAGTTGGACTGCTCGGTGTCGACGAAGATGACCCGGGCCCCGGAGTACTTGTCGTCGGTGTCGGACCACACGTAGAAATCGCCGAACGGCCCGTCCGGATCCGAACGCGACGCCTGGAACCACGGGTGCTGGTCGCTGGTGTGGTTCATGACCAGGTCGGCGATGACCCGGATGCCCCGCTTGTGCGCCTCGTCGACGAACGTGACGAAATCGCCGATGTTCCCGTACTCGGGCAGCACGGACATGAAGTCGGCGATGTCGTAGCCGCCGTCGCGCAGCGGCGAGGTGTAGATCGGCAGCAGCCAGATGCAGTCGATGCCGAGCCATTCCAGGTAGTCCAGCCGGCGGGTCAGCCCGCGCAGGTCGCCGGTGCCGTCGCCGGTCGAGTCCTGGAAACCCCGGACGAGTACTTCATAGAACACCGCGCGCTTATACCACTCCGGGTCACGTGGCTGGTCCACGTCAAAAGAGTCGGCTATCGCCTCGTGGTGTTCGGTCACGGCAAGATCTCCTGGGTCTTACTGGGTCGCGTGTCGCAGCACGGCGGGATCGCTAGGGCATGGGCGTGACGGTGAAAACGTGGGCAGGGTTCGTCGCCGGATCGAGGCGGACGTAATTGGCGTGCCCCCACCGGTAGGACTCGCCTGTTAGCTCGTCCGTCACGATGAACTCGCGGTCCACGCCGAGTGCGGGCATGTCGAGCCAGACCGTGGCTTCCCTGGTCTGGTACGGGTCGAGGTTCGCGACCACCAGTACGGTATCGCTCCCCCCCGCCCGAGGGACATTATCCACGCGTTTGGAGAAGCACATGAGCTCAGGCTGGTCCACGCCGTGGAAGCGGAGATTGCGCAGCCGGTGCAGGGCCGGGTGGGCGCGCCTGATCCTGTTGAGTTCGGTGAGGTAATCGGCGATGCCGAAACCGTCCCGGGCGGCTGCCTCCCAGTCGCGCGGGCGGTACTGGAACTTCTCCGAATCCATGTACTCCTCGCTGCCCGGCCTCAGCGGCACGTTCTCGCAGAGCTCGTATCCAGAGTAAATACCCCAGGTCGGAGAGAGCATGGCCGCGAGCACGGCCCGGATCTTGAACGCCGGGACCCCGCCGTGCTGCAGGTACTCGTTCAGGATGTCCGGGGTGTTGGCGAAGAAGTTGGGCCGCATGTACGCGGCCGCCTCACCGGACAGCTCGCCCATGTACTCCTCCAGCTCCCGGACCCTGTTACGCCAGGTGAAGTACGTGTAGGACTGGTGGAAGCCGAGCTTGGCCAGGGTGTGCATCATGGCCGGGCGGGTGAACGCCTCGGCCAGGAACAGCACGTCGGGATCGGTGACCCGGACCTCGGTGAACAGCCGCTCCCACATCCACAGCGGCTTGGTGTGCGGGTTGTCGACGCGGAAGATCCGCACCCCGTGATCCATCCACAGCCGGACGATCCGCAGCACCTCCGCGTAGAGGCCCTCCGGGTCGTTGTCGAAGTTCAGCGGGTAGATGTCCTGGTACTTCTTGGGCGGGTTCTCGGCGTAGGCGATGGACCCGTCCGCCCGGGTGGTGAACCACTCCGGGTGCTCCTTCACCCAGGGGTGGTCCGGCGAGGCCTGCAGGGCCAGGTCGAGGGCGACCTCCATGCCCAGCTCGCGGGTCCGGGCCACGAACGCGTCGAAGTCCTCGAAGGTGCCCAGGTCCGGGTGGATCGCGTCGTGGCCGCCGTCCGGGGACCCGATCGCCCACGGCGAGCCCGGGTCGCCCTCGGCCGGGGTCAGCGTGTTGTTCCTGCCCTTGCGGAACGTGGTCCCGAAGGGATGCACCGGCGGCAGGTACACCACGTCGAAGCCCATGCCGGCGATGGCGTCGAGCCGCTTGGCCGCGGTGCGCAGCGTGCCCGAGACCGGTGCCCGGCGGCCCATTGGGTCGATCTGGACCCCTTCGGAGCGCGGGAAGAACTCGTACCACGAGCCGTAGAGCGCCCGCTCCCGGTCCACCTGGACGGTCAGCGGCCTGGACCTGGTGACGAGCTCGCGCAGCGGCCAGCTGAGCAGGATGGCCCCGATCCGGGGATCCCCGGTCGCGGCCAGCCGGTCCCACGGGGGGAGCCCGCGGTCGCGCATCCGCGCGACCAGCGCGCGCAGCGCGGCGCGGGCCGCGGCCGGCCGGCTCGCCCCCGGCGGCTGGGGGATCCGCCGCGCGGCCCGCTCGAACAGCAGCGCGCCCTCGGTGAGCATCAGCTCGACGTCCTGACCGGCCGGGATCTTGATGGCCGCGTCGTGGTGCCAGCTGGCGATGGGGTCGGCCCAGGCCTCCACGTGGAAGCGCCACAGGCCCTCGGCGGTCACGGTCACGTCCGCGCCCCAGCGGTCGATGCCCGGGGCGAGCTCGCGCATGAACGCGATCGGGCTCGCGTTGCGTTCCGGGTCCCGCAGCACCACGCCGGCGTTGATGATGCCGTGCCCCTCGCGGAAGATGGTCGCGCTGACCTGGAAGGTCTCGCCCGCCACGGCCTTGGCCGGGCGGCGCCCGCACTCCACCGCGGGCGCCACGTCAAGGATCGGGATTCGTCCAATCACCCCAGCTACGCTACCGAGCGCGGCCGGCTTCATGCCAGTGCGGGTACCAGTTAAGGCCCCCCGGCGCCACTAGTGAGATGATGAACCTGACGAATTGGCTTAAACGCAGTCCGTTCGGCATAATTTGATTTTATTTTCCCATACTTTCCGGCTGGTTCGTGCCTTCCGGCCCGCGGATCGTTCGTCTTCCCGGGCGCGGACCCGTTAAGGTCTGCCCGTGAGAGCGATTCGCCGGTTCACCGTCCGCGTTACCCTGCCCGAGCCGCTGGCCGCGCTGCACGGCCTGATGCTCAACCTCCGCTGGTCCTGGCACGCCCCGACCGAGGATCTTTTCGCGTCGATCGATCCCGCCGCCTGGGAGGCGTCGGGCCGCGACCCGATCAAGATGCTCAGCGCGCTGCCGTCGGCCCGGATCGCCGCGCTCGCGGCCGACGGGGAGTTCCTCGGCCGCCTGGCCGGGGCCGAGCGGGACCTGCAGCGGTACATGTCCGAGCCCCGCTGGTACGCGACCGCCGCCCCGGACCGGCCGGCCGCGATCGCGTACTTCTCGCCCGAGTTCGGCATCACCGCGGCGCTGCCGCAGTACTCCGGCGGCCTGGGCATCCTGGCCGGGGACCACCTGAAGTCGGCGAGCGACCTGGGCGTCCCGCTGGTCGGCGTCGGGCTGCTCTACCGGCACGGGTACTTCACCCAGTCGCTGTCCGCCGACGGCTGGCAGGCCGAGCGGTACCCGTCCGACGACCCGAACGGCCTGCCGCTCGAGCTGCTCCGCGACCCGGCCGGGTCGCCGGTGCACGTGACCGTGGGCCTGACCGCGGGCCGGCAGCTGTCCGCGCAGGTATGGGTGGCCCAGGTCGGCCGGGTCCCGCTGCTGCTGCTCGACTCCTACGTGGAGGAGAACGAGGCCGACCTGCACGAGGTCACCGACCGGCTGTACGGCGGCGGCAGCGACCACAGGCTCCGCCAGGAACTGCTGCTCGGGGTGGGCGGGGTGCGCGCGGTCCGGGCGTTCTGCGCGCTGCGCGGATTCCCCTCGCCCGAGGTGTTCCATACCAACGAGGGGCACGCCGGGTTCCTCGGCCTGGAGCGCATCCGGGAGTACGCCGAGCAGGGGCTCAGCTTCGACGAGGCCCTCCAGGTCTGCCGGGCGGGCACGGTGTTCACCACGCACACGCCGGTCCCCGCGGGCATCGACCGGTTCGAGCGCAGCCTGGTCCGGGAGCACTTCGCCGACGACCCGCTGCTGCCCATCGACAAGGTGCTGGCGCTCGGCGCGGAGACCTACCCGGGCGGCGACTCCGAGGTGTTCAACATGGCCGTGATGGGCATGCGGCTGGCCCAGCGCGTCAACGGCGTCTCGCTGCTGCACGGCCAGGTGAGCCGGGAGATGTTCGCGGGCCTGTGGCCGGGCTTCGACACCAGCGAGGTGCCCATCGGCTCGGTCACCAACGGCGTGCACACCCCCACCTGGGTGGCCCCGGAGATCCTGTCGCTGGCCGGCGCCTCGCCCGGCGAGGCGAGCGGCTGGGACTGGGAACAGGCCGCCGCCGCCCCGGCCGCCGAGCTGTGGGAGGCCCGGCACGCGCTGCGCGCCCGGCTGGTGGCCGAGACCCGGCGCAGGCTGCGCGCCTCCTGGCGGCAGCGCGGCGCCTCCGGGGCCGAACTGACCTGGATCGACGACGTCCTCGACGAGAACGTGCTCACCATCGGGTTCGCCCGCCGGGTGCCGTCGTACAAGCGGCTGACGCTCATGCTGAACGACCCCGAGCGGCTCAGCGAGCTGCTGAACGACCCCGACCAGCCGATCCAGATCGTGGTGGCGGGCAAGGCGCACCCGGCCGACGAGGGCGGCAAGGGCCTGATCCAGCAGATGGTGCTGTTCAGCGACAGCCCCGAGGTGCGGCGCCGGATCGTGTTCCTGCCCGACTACGACATGGCGATGGCGCACGCCCTGGTGCAGGGCTGCGACGTGTGGCTGAACAACCCGCTGCGCCCGCTCGAGGCCTGCGGCACCTCGGGCATGAAGGCCGCGCTGAACGGCGGGCTCAACGTCTCGGTCCGGGACGGCTGGTGGGACGAGTGGTACGACGGCGGCAACGGCTGGGAGATCCCGTCGGCCGACGGCGTGGCCGACGCGGTACGGCGCGACGCGCTCGAGGCCACCGCGCTGTACGAGCTCCTGGGCAAGTCGGTGGCGCCGCTGTTCTACGAGCGGGACGCCGACGGGATCCCGCCGGGCTGGGCGGAGCGGATCAGGCACACGTTCCGCTCGCTCGGGCCGAAGGTCCAGGCCGAGCGGATGGTCCGGGAGTACGTGACGGCGCTGTACGTGCCGGCCGCGATGTCCTCCCGCGTCCTGGACGGCGACGGCCGTTTCGGGCCCGCGCGCGAGCTGGCGGCCTGGAAGCACCGCGTGGTGCAGGCCTGGCCGCAGGTGCGGGTCGAGCACGCGGAGGCCGAGGCCGCCGCCGGGCCTTCGGGTCAGGCCCTGGGGTCGGTGCTGACCGTGCGGGTCTCGGTGGCCCTGGGCGAGCTCACCCCGGAGGACGTGGCGGTGGAGGTGGTCTACGGGCGGCCCGACGACGCCGACGAGATCATCTCCCCCTCCTACGCCACGCTGACCGCGGAGCCGGCCGCTCCCGAGGGCCTGGCGCGGTTCTCCGGGGAGGTGTCGCTCGACCAGCCGGGACAGTTCGGTTACACGGTGCGCGTGCTGCCGGACCATCCGCTGCTCGACAGCCGCGCGGAGCTCGGCCTGGTGACCTACCCGCAGGCGCCGGCCGGCATGACCAACGGCGACCTGCGCTTATCTGGCCTGCGCTTATGTGGGGAGTGCCATGGGTGAATTCGTCAACCTCGAGGCCGACGGCGGCATCGGCACGATCCGGCTGAGCCGCCCGCCGGTCAACGCGCTGAACGACCAGGTGACCGCCGAGCTGGCCGAGGCCGCCCGGGCCGCGGCCGCGGACGAGGTCCGCGCGGTGGTCATCTACGGCGGCGAGAAGGTCTTCGCCGCCGGCGCGGACATCACGGTCATGGCCGAGGCAGGCTACGCCGAGATGGCCAGCCGGTCCGCCCGGCTCCAGGAGGCCATGTCACTGGTCGCGGGCCTGGGCAAGCCGGTGGTCGCCGCGATCACCGGCTACGCGCTCGGCGGCGGGCTCGAGCTCGCGCTGGCCGCCGACTTCCGGGTCGCGGGGGAGCGGGCCCGGGTCGGCCAGCCCGAGATCTTGCTCGGCGTCATCCCCGGAGCCGGCGGCACGCAGCGGCTGACCCGCCTGGTCGGCCCGGCCCGGGCCAAGGCCATCGTGTTCAGCGGCCGGATGCTCACCGCCGCCGAGGCACTCCAGATCGGCCTGGTCGACCAGGTGGTGCCGGACGCCGAGGTCTACCAGGCCGCGGTGGACATGGTGCAGCGCTACGCCAGCGGCCCCGCGCTCGCGCTGCGCGCGGCCAAGCAGGCCATCGACGCCGGCCTCGGCGTCGAGCTGGCCATCGGCCTGGAGATCGAGCGGGTGCAGTTCGCGGCGCTGTTCGGCACCGAGGACCAGCGGGCCGGCATGCGCAGCTTCCTGGAACACGGCCCCGGCAAAGCCACCTTCACCGGCCGCTGACCCTCCGCCACCGCCTTCACCGGCTGCCGAGCCGCGGCGTCAGCTTCCGGCGACGAGCTTGCGGAGAACCTGGGCCGCCTGGGCGTTCTGCTCGGCGTAGCTGACCAGCGCGCTGGCCAGCGTCGCGGCCCATTCGCCGATCGGCACCGTCTGCCGGGACAGCACCACGCCGCGCACCGCGCGGCAGACCTCCGCGACCGGCTGGCCGTTGCGCACGGCCAGCGTCATCTGCAGTTCGCCGAGCCGCGCGACGATCTTGGAGATCTCGCCGGGGCGGCCGCGCATCCGGTCGGACATGGTGCGGTCCCGCTCCACCGACACGCAGTCGCCGGGCAGCGCCTCACCCAGGGACTGGGCCAGCACGCGAGCGTAGATCGCCACGTCTGTGCTGTCGGCGCGCAGCGCGGCGGTGACCATGTCCAGCGAGAGCGCGTCATCATGCTCAGTCATCGATCATCCCGATAGGTAGAGATGCTCGTGATTGTAATGCCCCCGCCCGGGCTCGGCCCCGGCCGAGCCCGGGCAGCGGAGCCGTTACAGATAGGCAACGTTTCTATCGCCCCAAAACACGCCATCCATTTCGTACTCTGGAATCAGCAATGCCTGCGACGGACCACCTGCCGGGGACTCTCGGCCCGTACCGCCTTCAGGACCGCCTCGGGGAAGGCGGCATGGGGGTGGTCCATCTTGCCCGCGATCGGGAGGGCCGCCCGGTGGCGGTCAAGGTGCTCCATCCGCTCGGCACCGAGGGGCCCAACGCGCGCCGCCGGCTGGCCCGCGAGGTCGAGACCATGCGCCGGGTCCGCAGCCCGTATGTCGCCGAGGTCCTCGACGCCGACGTGACCGGCGAGTACCCCTATATCGTCACCCGGTACGTGGCCGGGCCGACGCTGGAGGAGATGGTGCGCGGCCGCGGCCCGCTGTCCTCCCAGGGCCTGCGCCGGCTGGCCCACGGCATGGCCGAGGCCCTGACCGCGATCCACGCGGCGGGCGTGGTGCACCGCGACCTGAAGCCGGGCAACGTGATGCTCACCGACGACCGGCCCATCGTGATCGACTTCGGCATCGCCCAGACCGGTGACGCGACCCGGCTGACCCAGACCGGGCTGGTGATGGGCACGCCCGGGTATCTCGCCCCCGAGGTGATCGAGGGCCAGCCGAGCAGCCCCGCGTCGGACGTGCACTCGTGGGGCTCGACGATGGTGTTCGCGGCGACCGGCCACCTGCCATTCGGCGGCGGCTCCTACGAGAGGATCTTCTACCGCATCATCTCGGGCCGCGCCGACCTGACCGGCGTGCCCGGGCCGCTGGTGCCGCTGATCACCGCGGCGCTGGCCAGGGACCCCTCGCACCGCCCGTCGGCCAGCTGGCTCAGCGCCCAGGCCAGCGCGCTGGACATGTCGGCGCCCGGCCCGGCCCCCACGGCCATTTCCGCCGGCGTGCCGCTCACCGAGACCTTCGCCCCCGGCGGTTCCCCGGCGGCCAGGCCGTCCTTCACGCCCACGGCCGCGCCCGGATCAGCGGTACCCGGACTGGCCGCGCCCGGACTGCCCGCGCCCGGATCAGCGGTACCCGGACTGGCCGCGCCCGGACTGCCCGCGCCCGGATCAGCGGTACCCGGACTGGCCCCGCCCGGATCGGCCTTGCCGCGGCCAGCGGTCCCGTACGCCGCGCCCAAGGCCCCCAAGCAGGCGGCCCGGGACGTCGCCGACCTGCTGCCGCCCGTGAACTACGCCGAAGTCCGCCCCCAGAAGGCCGGCCGGCGGCCGGACCCCGCGGCGGGCTACCGCGACCAGGCCGGACCCTGGGGCCCCGCAGGCCCCAGGCCCGCGGCGCCCGCGGCGCCCCCCGCATCAGGAGCGCCAGGTGCGCCCGGCGCACCAGCAGCACCCGGGTCCCCGGCCCAGCGCCCGCAGGCCCGCCCGAACATCATGGCCGGCGCCGCCCTGATGGTCGCGGCCGTGGCGCTGACCGTGGTGCTGCCGGTGGCCGGCCTGCTCGCCTCGCTGGCCGTGATCACCCTGCTCCGGGCCGCGGACCGGGCGCAGAGCAAGCTGGCGGCGCGCCGCTCCGTGTACGGCCCGCGGGCCAGCGACCTGCTGGTGGTGCTGGTCACGGCGCCGCTGGCGGTGGCCAGGGCGCTGCTCACCGAGGTGCTGATGGCCCCGCTCGCCGCCATCGTCGCCGCGGCCGCCTACGGTCTCACGGTCGTGCTGACGCACAGCATGGCCATGCCCCGGGCCGGGGCGTACGCGGCCGCGGCCGCGGTGGCCTGGTACGGGCTCGGCCCGGGCTCGGGCCGGCCGCGGCGGCAGCTGAACCGGATGATCGGCGCGGTGGCGCGGACGCGGACGCTGGCCGCCGTGACCGGGCTCGCCGTGTGGGCGCTCGCGGTCGCCGCCGTCTTGTTCGCCTCGTCGCAGACCCCGTACTACTGGCCGGCGGTCGCCCCGCACCTACCCAGCCTGCAGAACCTGATCACGTCGGCCTCGCAGTGGCTGCTCAGGAACGTTCACGCTTAACCGCTCGCCCAGGTCGCGCACGTCGCCCAGGTCGGCTGGCGGCATCGGCCTGACCAGGCCGAGCGCGACGACCTCGTTGGCCAGCCTGGTGCGCCGGTTCGGCCCCTCGGGGATCCGGAACTTCTGGTAGAGCCTGAGCAGGTGCTGCTTGACGGCGGCTTCGGTCACGACCAGGTCGGTGGCGATCTCGTGGGCCGTGGCGGGGGTGGCGAAGGCCTCGTCGGACAGCGCGGGCCGGCACAGTGCGGTCAGCACGTCCAGCTCACGGCGGGTGAGCTCGGGCACGGCCGGACGTCGCAGCTCAGCCTCGGCGGCGATCTCTTCCTGCGGGATCCCGCCGATGCGGCAGCGGGCCGCGCCGAAACTCAGCACGTCCCCCTCGTCGAGTACCCGGCGGGCTATGGGGCGCCCGTTAACCCTGGTCCCGTTGCGTGATAAACCGAGGTCGACCACGTAGACATAGGGACCGCGGCGGATGAGCTCGGCGTGCAGCCGGGAAACGCTGGGATCCTCGAGGCGGATGTCGACGCCCCGGCCGCGGCCGACCGTCGTCACTTCGTCGCGCAGCGGAATGACTTCGCCGCTTTCCTCGATACGGAGGAACGGTGTGTCCACCGCGGACCCTCCTTTCTATCGGAGCCGTGACTAAGGTCTTACCACTTCGTTACCCGAGGTGTCACGGGGCCGTGCCGTGAGATTGCATGTCGATACCGGGCACGCCGTGGTAACGCCCTGGCCTGGCCCCGGTAAACTTCCCAGCGGAAAGCCAGGAGGCACATGCATGGCGAATAGGCCGGCGAACGCTGGCTCGGGCAGGGGGCTGGCGCCGATGGGTGACGGTGCGCCACCGCTGGATGCCGCCGCGCCGCCGCCTGTCCACCACGAAGCCTTCGTTACCGCGCCCGGTGCCGCCGCGCCCCTCGCGCCCGCTCCGGCCACCGCCGCGCTCCCCATCCCTGCGCCCGGCGCCGCCGCGCCGCGCGCCGCGGTCGGCCACCGGACCGCCCGGCGCCTGGCGGCCAGGGAGCGCGAAGCGCCCGGGGCCGGCCTGCTGGCCTGGGTGCCCTACCTGATCGTGCTGGCAGGCGCCGCCGCCGGAATGTTCCTCGTCTGGCAGGGGCCGAACTACGTGGGCCGCGGCGCCGGCCTGGCCGGCTGCTCGCTGATCGCCGCGGCGCTGGCCAGGCTGATCCTGCCGCCGCGCTACGCGGGCCTGCTCGCGTCCCGCGGAAAAGCCTCCGACGTGCTGGCCTTCGCGGTGTTCGGCGCCGCGGTGGTCGCCGTCGCGCTGATGCTGCCATAAGCAGCGAACCGATGAAGGGAACCTGAGAAGACGATGGCCAAGATCAAGGTAGCGAACCCCGTCGTCGAACTCGACGGTGACGAGATGACGCGCATCATCTGGCAGTACATCAAGGACCTGCTGATCCTGCCCTACCTGGATATCGAGCTCGACTACTACGACCTGTCCATCCGGCACCGGGACGCGACCGATGACCAGGTGACGATCGACGCGGCGCACGCCATCCAGCGGCACGGCGTCGGCGTGAAGTGCGCCACGATCACGCCGGACGAGGCGCGGGTGGCGGAGTTCGGGCTGAAGAAGATGTGGCGCTCGCCGAACGGCACGATCCGCAACATCCTGGGCGGCGTCATCTTCCGCGAGCCGATCGTGATCTCCAACATCCCCCGGCTGGTGCCGAGCTGGACCAAGCCCATCATCATCGGCCGTCACGCGCACGCCGACCAGT
>Ga0335069_10003931_pt1 | contig 22228 bp, 16 predicted proteins | sample Lox_Sample_11_FD_206714 | JGI IMG/M metagenome (GOLD analysis project Ga0335069, IMG submission 206714) | Soil microbial communities from Loxahatchee National Wildlife Refuge, Florida, United States - Lox_Sample_1.1 | ecosystem: Environmental > Terrestrial > Soil > Wetlands | place: USA... | reverse complement strand
ACCCATGTCCGCATTGTACGGTGCGGGTCTGCTGCGGCGGACTGGTGCTTATGCCGCCTTCTTCCTGAGCAGAACCGCGTGGCTGCGTTTCACCGCAAGACGAGTGGCCTCTTCCAGGCCGGCAAGTGACGCTGCGCTTGTCTCTTCTGCAAATTTCTTCGGATTCACGTGCCCCTCGGGCTCCGCAAAGAGCACTCGTCCATCGGGCTTCAGTGTACCGGCCACCTCCCGGAAAAACATCTCTGCGCAGGGCATCTCGTGCACTACGGCAAAGGCCAGAACAACATCCACCTTGCCGCGTAAATCCTCCACTCCGAGTGAATCGGGCTGGACCAACCGCGTCTCGATGCGAGAAACCACCCCAGCTTTCACCGCACGGAGACGCAAACCCTCCAGCATTCGTGGCTGGATGTCCAACGCAACCACACGGCCTGAAGTCCCAACCATGCGTGCGACAGGTAGCGTGAAAAAGCCCATTCCAGGACCGGGCTCCAGAACGGTCATGCCTTCCCTGATGTGGGGCGTCAGGATTTCTTCGGGGTTCTCCACCCACCGACGGATCGGGCTCGCCAACAGGTAACCAAGCCACCAGGGGCATACTCGGTGCGCCATAGGCCTCTCCCCTTCTGTCCGCTCTGCGAATCCGATTTTCCGGCGGGGAATGACCAGGACGGTCCGGCGGACGTGCAGTTGCATTCCACCATGAGCGGACGCCAACACACCTCCATCGGGTGCCGCTGTTTACATGGTATGCCATATCGATTTATGGTGATGCGGCCAGGTCATTCGAGGTGCCCGATGCGCTCTAAGTCTCTGCTTGTAGTCCTTGTTCTTGCGTTCGCTGCGATTGCCGTTGCCGATAACTCGCCTGTGAGGCCGAAGATCACCGGAGTCTCCCATCTTGCGGTTTACACATCGGACCCCGCGGCGGCTGATCGCTACTACCGCGATATCATCGGGGCGGCGAAGCTGCCTGATCCCGAGAATCCGCAGGGCGTGCGCTACGCCTTTAATGCAACCCAGTTTGTGGAGGTGCTGCCACTGCCGCCGAACTCGGGAATCAACCGGCTCGACCACACTGCCTACAACACTGAGAACGCAGAGGGATTGCGCAAGTACCTCGCTGCGAAGGGCTGGAAAACACCCGCTTCGGTGACGAAACGCTCCGACGGCAGCCGTGCGTTCACGGTGCTCGATCCGGAGGGCAACAAGGTTGAGTTTGTGCAGCCCCCGGCAAACGCCAAGGCTCCGGATGCACCGAAACTGATCGGAAGCCACATCATCCACATCGGCATCCTCGTCCGCAATCGTGCGGAGCAGGACAAGTTTTATCGCGAGTTGCTGGGGTTCAGGCCCTACTGGTTCGGCGGCATGCAGGAGGACAAGATTGACTGGGTGAGCCAGCAGGTGCCCGACGGCCACGACTGGCTGGAGTACATGGTGACCGGCGGCACCCCCGCCACGGGCTTCCCCTCGGATATGACGCAGCAGCACCTGGGCGTGCTCGACCACATCGCAATCGGCGAAAAGTCCGTGGACGACGCGTTCAAAGTCCTGCAGGCGGGCAACCGTCTCGAGGGCCGGCACGACACGGGGCCGAAGACGGGACGGGACGGCAAGAGGCAGTTCAACATGTACGACCCCGACGGCATTCGCTCGGAGCTGATGACCTTCCATGCGGTCGAGAAGCCCTGCTGCTCGCCGTTCACTGCGGAAGATCCGGCAGAGTAAGCGTGATTGAACCTTGGAAACTGGCATGTCTGCTGGGGGGACTGGCTTTCTGTACAGCCGGTCTTGCTCAGCACGCCGTGGAGAAAAGGACGCTCGTCTGGGAGCCATCAGGGATTCAATGGCCCGATAATCTGAAGTCTCCCAATGTTTCGCAGGAAAAGATCGCAACTCTTCGTGTAGGCGATCTCGCCGTAACCCTCGATGAAACCAACCTAAGAAGCGCAGCGAAGCACTTCGGAGCTTCGCTGGGCTCTAAAGGAGATGCAGGGGATGCACTGGGTTGGATTTGCCTCGGAAGCATCAAGAGAGATCGGTGGGTACTTTGGCTCACAAGCGCTGAGATAAATGGAGAGGCCATCGGCGGTTTTGAATGGCGGCGCCTCTCGCCAGATGAATCTCTGGACCATCGGTGCCGGATCCTCCCAAGAAGCGACGGAGTTCGGTTGCCAATTGCGCTCAATCTGGGCTTAACCGAAAGCACAACCCGAAAGACTCTTGGACAGCCTACCGATGCACGGGATGGCACCCTGTTCTATTACCATGAGCACGAAGAGACCATCGACAAGGTCACCTATACGATTTCAAACGACATCGTGCTTCGCTTCCGCGACAACGTTCTCTGGGCAATCCTGGTTTCCAAGAGCTCGTCGAACTGATCTACCAAATTGCATTGGCCAATGGCGCGCTAGAATCTACCTATGCCTGCAGCCGCGCTGTCGCCGGAGGTTCTGGCCAAGTATGAGCCCGTCATCGGACTTGAAGTGCACGTGCAACTGCTGACTGCCACCAAGGCGTTTTGCGGATGCGAAAACAGGTTTGGCGCCGAGCCCAATACCAACATCTGCCCCGTGTGCCTTGGCCTGCCTGGTGCGCTCCCGGTGCTGAACTCGAAGGCAGTCGAGTTTGCGACCCTCGCGGCTCTGGCGCTGAACTGCGAGGTGCACGAGCGTTCCATCTTTGCGCGGAAGAACTACTTCTACCCTGACCTGCCCAAGGGTTACCAGATCTCGCAGTTCGACAAGCCGATCGCCGAGCATGGCTGGATCGACGTGCCGACTGCCGATGGCAGCACGAAGCGCATCGGCATTACGCGCCTGCATATGGAAGAGGACGCAGGCAAAAGCCTTCACGACGGATTTGCGGACTCGGCGACTCGGACGTACCTCGATCTCAACCGCTGTGGCACGCCGCTCATCGAAATTGTCAGCGAGCCGGACATTCGCACGCCCGATGAAGCATTCGAATATCTCACGCGCCTGAAAGAGATCCTGCTGTATACGGCTGTCTCCGACTGCAATATGGAAGAGGGTTCGCTTCGCTGTGATGCCAATGTCAGTGTCAGACTTAAAGGCGCGGAGCGCTTCGGTACCAAGGCCGAAGTGAAGAACGTGAACAGCTTTCGATTCATTCGCGCGGCGCTCGAATATGAGATCGAGCGGCAGATCGAAGTGATCGAAGAGGGCGGGCGCGTGATGCAGGAGACGCGGCTTTGGAACGCCAGTGAAGGCCGCACCTACTCCATGCGTTCCAAGGAACAGGCTCATGATTACAGGTATTTTCCCGAGCCGGATCTTCCGCCCCTGATCGTCACTCCTGAATTCATATCAGCCGCAAGAGCGGCACTTCCCGAGCTGCCCGAGGCACGCCGCAAGCGCATGATTGCCGAGTATGACCTCAATACGAAGGATGCACACACACTGACGGCCTCTCGCGAGTTCGCGGACCGCTTCGAAGCTGCCGCGAGAAGAGCAAAGAACCCACGGCGTGTCGCAAACCTGCTGCTTAGCGAACTTGGTGGTCGTCTCAAGACGCTTGGAATCGAGCAGGAGAAGTCTCCCATCTCAATGGACGGTGTGGTGCTTGCCGCCGATCTGCTCGATGAAGGCAAGATCAGTTCCAAACAGTTGAAGCAGCTTTTCGACGTTTGTTTCGAGAGGGGCGAGGACTTCCCCGCCGTCTATGAACGCGAGAAACCACAGCAGATCACGGACGTTTCTGCGATCGAAGCCTTGATTGACCAGGTCATCGCCGACAATCCGAAGCAGGTCGAGCAGTATCGCGGAGGGAAAAAGACGGTGGCTGGCTTTTTCGTGGGCCAGGTGATGAGGGCTTCGAAGGGGCAGGCAAATCCGGCGCTTCTCAATGAGCTCGTGACAAAAAAGCTTGACGGCTGACAGGCCGACGCGTCTGCGCGCCAGCCTGTCCACGCCGCTATTTCATTTTCAGTTCGGTTTCAAATTCCTTGCGCGCATCCCAGGAGCTGACCGTCTTGGTGGCGCTCTTTTTGCCGTCCTTTTCGGCCCAGATGTCGTAATCCTCCACCATGTTGACCTGGGCAAATCGGAATCTGCCTTTTGCGTCAGAAGTGTAGCTCCGGATGGACTTCGTCTTTTGATTCTTGAGGAAGACTGTGGCGCCGGCAACCGGCGTTGAAGTGTCATCGACTACGCTGCCAGTCACGTTGCGCTGGCCCATGTTTTGCGCTTCCGCGCGGGGGACGCCAAAAACATTTGAGTGCGGCGTCAGCGAAATTGGCCCTGCCGTGAGAGCAAGAAACACCGCCCAGGCCGCCAGTCGAGCGCGGTTAGATTTCACTCTTCCTCCTCTTCCTCGTCCTCGTAATCCTCTTCATCCTCATCAAATTCCTCTTCGACTCGCGAAAGCTCGAGGGGTTCGACACCGACAACCTCATACTCCGTTCCGCATTCGTCACATGCAACTACGTCGCCTTCCTCAATTTCGTCCAATTCAATGTCGAGTTCACTTTCGCATTCTGGGCAGCTGGTCATGGCAGCCTCCTCTCCCAAGGCAGTATGTGATGTAGGATGACGGGCCCCCTAAGGGTACGACTCCGCTAGTTTTAGGCAATCCGTGGCAAAGGTCAAGAGGCCACAGCACACCAGTGGTAACAGTCTCTCAGGAGAATACCCGATGCACCCTCGGGTTCCTGTCCCGTTCCGGCATCTCCGTTCACACCGGCGATTGCATCGTAATAGACGACGGAACGTTAGGCCGGTTTGCATATGTCGGCAGAAAACGCACACCAGTCTGCGGCCCGTGTGTGTGCGTGACGGCCTTCGGTTACCCATGACACGCAGGCGGGGTTCGATTTAACCTGTTGAGACGATGCCGAGGCTCAGCGCCAGTCCATTTGCCTTTCCTGATTTTCGCGGCGCCACGCGCCGGCTTGTGCTGATCAATCTTGCCGCATTTTTTGTGCTGGCGTTGGTGGGACTCATCAGTCCCAGCAGTTACAACGAGGCGTTTCTTCACCTGACCTTTTGGCCCCAGGCCTTCCTGCATGGCTGGCTCTGGCAGCCAATCACGTACAGCCTGGTACAGGTCGGAATCCTGTCCACCTTGCTCGGCCTGCTTTCGCTTTGGTTTCTTGGCGGCTTCCTCGAGAACTTCCACAGTGCCAACTGGGTGATGAATCTCTATGTGGTTTCGGTGCTTGGAACAGTCCTGGCGGCAATCCTGATCTACCTTTGCAGCCAGGCGCTGGGGTTCTCGCTTCCACAGATCCCTCTTTACGGATCGTTCGGCGGCAGTTTTGGACTTCTGGCGGCTATCGGCCTGCTTTACGGGGATACGCAGTTCATGATGTTTCCCTTGCCGATGGGGATTAAAGCGCGCTATCTGGTTGTAATCTTTGCCCTCGTCGCAATTGCCTCGATGTTTGGTGCGCAGCGGCTTTATGCCTTTTCGCAGCTTGGCGGCGCTCTGGCAGGGGCGCTATATGTTCGCATAGCGCCGCGGCGTGGCGTTTCGTTCATGCTGAGTGAGAGCTGGTATGGCATGCGCAATCGCTACTACCGGTGGAAGCGCAGGCGCGCCGCAAGGAAGTTCGAGGTTTACATGAAGTCGCAGGGACGCACGGTTCGCTTCGACGGCAGCGGCCGACCGATCGACGAGGACCACGACGACAAGACCCGCTGGAACTGACGAAGGCGATGTGCGCTGAAACCATGCGTCTTCGTGGGATACAATCCTCACTGAAATGTTCAAGAAGATCGCCTTTCTCTTTCCCGGTCAGGGCTCGCAGGCAGTTGGCATGGGCCGCGAACTGGCCGCGCGTTTTCCCATTGCGGCTGAAGCCTTTGCTGAGGCCGACGCAGCTTGCGGATTCGCCTTGTCGAAGCTGTGCTTTGAAGGTCCTGAAGAGGATCTCAAGCTCACGGAGAACACGCAACCGGCAATTCTCACGGTGAGTGTCGCTGCGCTCCGCGTGCTTGCTTCGCGCGGCGTCGAACCCTCGTTGGCGGCGGGCCACTCGCTTGGAGAGTGGTCGGCCCATGTCGCCGCTGGAACGCTGCAATTCGCTGATGCGGTGCGCTCGGTCAAAGCTCGCGGACATGCGATGCAGGAGGCGGTTCCTGCGGGAGAGGGCGCAATGGCGGCGGTTCTTTCGCTTGATTCGAAGCAAGTGGCGGAAGCGTGCACCGAAGCCGCGAACGGGACTGGGCAGGTGGTGGCCGCAGCGAATCTGAATTCGCCCTCCCAGACTGTGATTTCCGGAGCCAAGGCTGCGGTCGAAAAGGCTGTCACCTTGTGCAAGGAGAGGGGCGCTCGGCGGGCCGTCATGCTTCCTGTGAGCGCACCATTCCATTGCGCCCTGATGCAACCGGCCCAGGAAGTGGTGGCGCGCGTGCTTGCGCGGCTGACGCTGGCCGAGCCACGGTTCCCCGTTGCCGCAAACGTCACAGGGGGACTGGTGTCGACAGCGTGGAACGCCAAAGATGCGTTGGTCCGCCAGGTAACCGGGACGGTTCACTGGGTGGAGTGCGTGCAATCGCTGGCTGCTGCTGGAGCCGAAGTCTTTGTCGAGATAGGCCCAGGCAAAGTGCTATGCGGGGTCCTGAAGCAGATCAACCCGGAACTGAAGGCGCTGAACGTGGAAGACGCAGCAAGCCTGGAAAAGACTCTGGCCGAACTGGGTGCCCCGTAGCCTTCGTTGCCTACGGCCCCAGATAGAGTTCCTCATCCGGCGGAGCGAAATTAAGAGTGTGGTCCTTGGGATAGTAAGTCAGGAAGAGCGCCTTGCTCTTTCTGCCGTTGATGAGGACTCCCAGCAGGAGAACGTTCTTATACACGCGCGCCGCAACGATCTTGTGTGACTGGATCGCGCCATATTCATTATCGGGGCTTGTGGAACTCCAGTCTCGCTGAAATCGATCAAATGGGTAGGAGAGCAGGTTCGACTGCTGCGAACGCCAGTTCTCATCGTGCAGAAAGTCGCCATAGGCCTTGTACAACTCCTTATCGCCCTTTATCGAACTATGCTCTTGCTGGAAGCGCACGAGTGGCATTGCATCCATTTGCGCCAGATGCTTCTGCCAGTCGGGGTCGTTGTGCCAGATCCCGTACGCCTTCTCGAGTTCGTTTTTCTCCACCGATGTGAGGAATCGGTTCACAGTCGATCTTCCTGCAAAGTGGGTGTACCAGTTCCACGGCCAGTCTATAGGCCTGCCGGAGACGAGCCAGAAAACCAAGATCAGCACAAAGGCAAGGCCGACGCAGCAATACAGCACTAGCTGGCGGTTCCTGGCAAGTTCTTCATCATACTTCGGTGCATCAAGCAGGGTCATGAGACTCGTTCCTCGTCGTTAAGCATACGGCATAAGGCACCGAGCGGAACTCAGTACATTTGTCACTCCTCGCGACTGTATCGATTGCGGTCTTTCTCGCGTTGCCGTTCGATGGCCAGTTCAATCAGCCGCGAAATCAAGTCGCGATACTTCAGCCCCGAGGCCTCCCACAGCTTGGGGTACATGCTGATCTGCGTGAAGCCGGGCAGCGTGTTGACCTCGTTCAGATAGATCCGCCGCCTGCCATCCGGCTCCATCAGGAAGTCCACGCGCGCCATGCCGGCCAGATCGCAGGCCCGAAATGCAGCCACTGCCATCTCGCGAATCTGCCCGGATTGTTCTTGGGTGATCTTCGCGGGAATCACCGGAACCGATCCTTCAGAAAGATATTTGGCCTCATAGTCGTAGAATTCCTTGCCCGGGATGATCTCCCCCACAACACTGGCCTGCGGTGCATCGTTGCCAAGCACGGCTACTTCGAGTTCGCGAGCGCGGGACTTCTTTCCACCAACGCCCTGCTCGACGACAACCTTGCGATCGTATTTTGCCGCGAGTTCAAGCGCCGGACCCAGTTCCTTTCGATCGTGAGCCTTGCTGATTCCGACGGAAGAGCCGAGGTTTGCCGGTTTGACAAAGAGCGGGTATTGAAGCGCGGTTTCGATCCTCGCAATTGTCTTGCGCGGCCACGCCTCCCACTCTGACCGCAGTACTGTGACGTGCTTTACGATCGGCAGGAACGCATGCGCGAAGAGCCTCTTCATGACGTCCTTGTCCATTCCGGCTGAAGAGCCAAGAACGCCTGAGCCAACGTATGCAATGCCCGCAAGCTCAAAAAGCCCCTGAATGGTGCCATCCTCGCCAAAGGTCCCGTGCAACACAGGAAAAACAACGTCGAGAGCGGAAGACTGGTCCGCGAGGCGACGCTTCAGTGCTCCAGGTGAAGATCCGGCAGCAGATGCAGGCTCAGGAGCCATCAGGGTGGGCATTCCTTCATGAAGAAGCTTCGCGCCCGGCGTCGCCTGGGGATCGCCGGCACGCAAATGACGTGCGATGACGCTCTGATCGCCTTCAAGCAACCCGTGAGCGTCAGCGGCGCTCAGCCACCGGCCTTCCTTCGTGATGCCGATGGGAACCACGTCGAACTTTTTGCGATCAATTGCCTTCAGAATTGAAGCAGCCGACAGCAGCGAGACCTCGTGCTCTCCGCTGCGCCCGCCAAATAGAACACCTACACGCAGTTTTTTAGCCATCACCATTCATTATTCATCGTTCGCAAGCACCGAATCGGGCCACTCCCGGCGATGGAACCATTTAGAGTATTTTCTTCCCAAAAGCCGAACACGCCAGTTCGACGGCGAGGTCTGCCGTCCGGTTATGCTCGTCGATCACTGGATTGACCTCGACGATCTCAAAGCTGAGCATGCGGCCGTGATCGGCAATGATCTCCATGGCCAGGTGTGCCTCACGGTAGGTAGCGCCGCCTCGCACCGGCGTGCCGACCCCCGGCGCGTCTTCAGGATCGATCCAGTCCATATCGAGCGAGACGTGATAGCCGGCGGTTCCGCGGCCGGCCGCGCGCAGGGCTTCCTCCATCACCGTTCTCATCCCTCGCTCGTCGATGTCCCGCATGGTGTAGACCTCTCCGATGCCCGCCCTGCGGATGTTCGCTCGCTCCGCGGCATCAATGTCGCGTACTCCCACAAGCACAGTGTTTTCCGGCGAGATCTTCGGCGAGTATCCATAGAGGCTGCTTAAGGCCTCTGGCCCGAGACCCAGCAAAGCTGCCAGGGGCATCCCGTGCACATTGCCGCTGGGCGAGGTCTCAGGAGTGTTTATATCCGAGTGCGCATCGATCCACAGCACACCGATCTTCTGATTCTGCCGGCGATAGAACTCTGCCACTCCGGAAACAGAGCCGACGGCCAGCGAATGGTCACCGCCCAGCACAAACGGTGTCAGACCCTCCTCGAGCGTCTTGATGACTTTATCGCCTGTTCGCCGGCAGGTCGCAGCGATCTGTTTGAGATACCGGGCGTTAGGATCGCCGAAGGCCTGGGTCTCCGCGATGTCCACGGGAATGTTGCCGCTGTCGGTCACGCGGTGGCCAAGCGCCTCAAGCCGCGCCTCAAGCCCGGCGACGCGCATGGCCGAGGGTCCCATATCGACTCCCCGCCGGCTGGCGCCCATGTCCAATGGAACGCCAACGATACGGATTCGGCGCGGGGGAAGAGATTGTGTTCCGCTCGGCAGCAGTTGGGGTGCGCTCGACGGGCCTTCGGCCTCTTTTGGCATGCAGATCGCTCTCTGTACCCTGGAATCCGGGCCCAGCCATCATAGCGCCCGGACCCTCTGACAGCCCAAATGGCACAGCCGTGTTCCCGATTTTGCGCCGGATGACTCTCGTGTTGTCCGATCCCCCAAAAGCGTTACCGGGCGATCTTCTGGCCGCCGTAAAATGGTGGACGACACCAGTGACCGAAGTGTGACTAACACTCTTTCGTATCAGCAACTAAGGAACGCGAGCAAGGAAGCGCAGATCATGAGGGGGACGACAGAACGCTGGCCGGTCTCTGCAGCCCAGATGCGTGGAATGGCTCTCTTTCTGGCAGCTGCTCTCTGTGTCCCGGCTGCAAGAGCATCCGGGCCTGTCCTTCTTACCTCTCTAAGGGAGATGGGCGCGTTCTCGAATGCCTTGGCGAGCGAGCAGGCCCCGGTTGTGACCGAACCATCCTGGTTGAATGTCGACAGTCTGATCTGGGTCGTGGGCATGCTGCTGATCGTGGTGCTCGTCGTTGGCATCTGGGGATGGACCCAATGGCTCAAGGTGCGGCGCCAGACGGCAGTCCTGACTGTCCATGCAGAGGATGACGCCGCGAGTGTGCGGCATGGCGCGCAGCTTGAGCAACGCCGCAGCCGCATTCTCGAAGACATCAACAGTTCGCGTCCATTGACCGAGCTGATTGAGCAGATCACGGAGTTGGTTTCATTCAGCACGAATGCAGCTTTCTGCTGGTGCGATATGGCGGATGGCAGCCGTGCGGGAGAGTGCCCCGAGGTTGTGGAACCATTGCGTATCGTTCGGCGCGATATTCCGGCAAGCGCGGGAGGCTCGCACGGCACGCTCTTCGCTGCGATTGATCCGTCGATACCTCCAACCCCCGATGAGGCCGCAGCTCTCGAGACGGGGATAAGGCTCGCAACCCTCTCGATCGAGACACGCAAGCTCTACAAAGACCTTGTCTACCGATCCGAGTTTGACCTTCTGACCGACATCTACAACCGGTTCTCCTTTGAACGCTACCTTGAAGAGCACATCGCCAAAGCTCGCGAAGAGGAGTCGATCTTCGGGCTCGTCTACATTGACCTGGACGAATTCAAGCAGGTGAATGACCAGTATGGTCATCACGTCGGCGACCTGTATCTTCAGGAAGTTTCGACCCGCATGAAACGCCAGCTGCGATCCGGCGACATGCTGGCCCGGCTCGGCGGAGACGAGTTTGCCGCCCTGGTTCCTGTCACCGGAAACCGTGCTGTAATCGAGGAGATTGCGCAGCGCCTGGAGAGAAGTTTCGACGCGCCGTTTGCCGTGGAAGGTCACGTTCTTCGCGGAGCTGCCAGCGTCGGACTGGCGCTCTATCCAGAGGATGGGAGTACCGGCGACAGCCTGCTGGGCGCTGCCGATGCCGCTATGTACGTTTCGAAACACACCAAGCGCAACCGGGCCGATAAGCCTGGGCGGCTTCAGGCATCTCTCTTCAAGACCCAAAGCTGATCGCCCCGAATCGGACACGATTCGAACCTGATGACGCAGCTATTCGACTGATCGAAAGAAAAGGCCCGGCTTGCGCCGGGCCCTCTGATCACTGACCACTGTCCACTAACAACTGCTCCTACTCGGCCGCCATCTCTTCGGCTTCGCCTTCCTGGCGCATAAGCTCCAGTTCGCGCTCGGCCGCTTCGATCTCGGCAGAGACTTCCTGCTGCACACGGGCTGCCGCCTCTTCCAGCTCCGGAGAGAGCTGAACGTTGCGGTAGTACTCCAGGCCCGTGCCGGCCGGAATAAGGCGTCCGACAATTACGTTCTCCTTGAGTCCTCGCAGGTTGTCCACCGCGCCGTTGATGCTGGCTTCGGTGAGAACACGCGTGGTCTCCTGGAAGCTGGCCGCGGAGATGAAGCTGTCGGTCGAGAGCGAAGCCTTCGTGATGCCGAGCAGCAGCGGACGTCCAAGTGCTGGACGGCCTCCCTGCGCCACCACGCGCTCGTTCTCTTCGCGGAAGCGGAAGCGGTCGACCTGCTGCTCGAGCAGGAAATTCGTATCACCAACCTCGTCGATCCGCACCCAGCGGAGCATCTGCCGCACAATTACTTCGATGTGCTTGTCGCTGATGGCCACGCCCTGCAGACGGTAGACTTCCTGGATTTCGTTCACCAGGTAAGCCTGCAGTTCCTTCTCTCCCAGCACGGCAAGAATGTCGTGCGGGTTCAGGGGTCCGTCCATCAGAGGATCACCGGCGCGAAGGCGCTCGCCTTCCTGCACATTCACGTGGATGCCGCGAGGAACCGAATACTCTTTCTCGTCTCCGTTGTCGGCAGTGACATAGATCTTGCGCTGTCCCTTGGCAACTTCGCCGAAGCGAACCACACCATCGATCTCGCTGATGATGGCTGTCTCGCGCGGCTTCCGGGCTTCGAAGAGTTCGACCACGCGCGGAAGACCGCCCGTGATGTCCTTGGTGCGGGTGCTTTCCTTTGGAATCTTGGCAAGCACGTCGCCCGGACCGACCTCATCGCCATCCTGCACCATCAAGTGGGCGCCACGAGGCAACAGGTAACGCTTGTGCCCCTTGGAGTTCTTAACCACGAATGCAGGCTGGCGTTTTTCGTCGGGAGCGTCGGCAACAACCCAGCGCGAAAGGCCGGTCACTTCATCGACCTCTTCGTTGAGCGTAATGCCTTCCTGCAGATCCTTGAACTGGACGTTTCCGCCGATTTCCGTGAGGATGGCGTAGGTGTATGGATCCCACTCAGCCAGCAACTGGCCAAGCTTCACCTGCTCGCCGTCTTTCACGCGGAGGCGCGCACCGTAGACAACCTGGTAGCGCTCCTTTTCGCGTCCACGCTCATCCTGAATCGCAACTGAACCCGAGCGGTTCATCGCAACCAGCGTGCCGTCCTTACTTTCAACCGTGTTCAGGTTGATGAAACGAACGAATCCGTTGTTCTTCGCATCGAGTCGCGACTTGTCGGCCACGCGGCTCGCCGTACCGCCGACGTGGAAGGTACGCATCGTGAGCTGCGTTCCAGGCTCGCCAATCGACTGCGCAGCGATAACTCCGCAGGTTTCGCCAAGCTCGACCATGCGGCCCGATCCGAGGTTGCGTCCGTAGCAGAGTGCGCAGACGCCACGGCGCGATTCGCAGGTCAGCACCGAACGAATCTTCACCTTCTCAACACCGGCCCCCTGAATCAACGAGGCGATGTCTTCGTCGATCGGCTGGTTCACATCCACCACGACGTTGCCGTCGTAGTCCTTGATGCGCTCCAGCGACACGCGGCCGATGATGCGGTCGCGCATGGGCTCGATGATCTCGCCGGATTCAACAATGGATCCGACGTAGATGCCTTCGCTCGTCCCGCAGTCGTACTCGGTAACGATGACGTCCTGGGCCACGTCCACGAGGCGGCGCGTCAGGTAGCCCGAATCGGCAGTCTTCAAAGCCGTGTCCGCCAGACCCTTACGGGCGCCGTGCGTCGAGATGAAGTATTCGAGCACCGTCAGTCCTTCGCGGAAGTTCGCGGTAATCGGCGTTTCGATGACCTCCCCGGAGGGCTTGGCCATCAGTCCGCGCATACCCGAGAGCTGACGAATCTGCTGCTTCGAACCGCGGGCGCCGGAGTCGGCCATGATGTAGATCGGATTCATGGCTCCTTCCTCGTCCGCCTTCTTCATGTTCCCGAACATCTCATCCGCAACCTGGTCGGTAACCGCAGACCACATCTGGATGACCTTGTTCGAGCGCTCGCCGTTGGTGATCGCGCCATCCATGTACTGCTTCTGGACTTCGATGACCTTCTTGTCGGCCTCGTCGACCACGGAGTACTTGGTCGCGGGGATGACCATGTCATCGAGACCCACGGAGAGTCCCGAACGGGTCGCGTACTGGAAGCCAAGCTGCTTGATCCGATCGAGCATGCCGACCGTCACCTCGAGCCCGAGGTTCTGGTTGCAGTAGTTCACGAGCTGGCCAATGCCCTTCTTCTTCAGCAGGCCGTTGATGTACGGCATGCCGGAAGGCAGAGCATCATTGAGAATCACGCGGCCGACCGTGGTGTTGATGTAGTCGTTGTTGAAGTCCAGCGGCTCGGTGTGCGTGAGGTCCTGATCGTCATAGGCGGTGGTCATATCGAGCACCTTGCCCGTGTAGCGCAGACGAATCGGCGAAAGCGTCTCCACCTCACGCGCCTCGAGAGCCATCAGGATCTCTTCGGTATTCGAGAAGACACGGCCCTCACCTCTCGCGCCCTTCTTGGCCTTCGTCAAGTAATAGAGCCCAAGCACCATGTCCTGCGTGGGCACGGTGATCGGCTGGCCCGAGGCCGGCGACAGAATGTTGTGCGAAGCAAGCATCAGCACGCTGGCTTCGATCTGCGCTTCAGGCGACAGCGGAATGTGCACGGCCATCTGGTCGCCGTCAAAGTCGGCGTTGAAGGCAGTGCAGACGAGCGGGTGAATCTTGATTGCCTTGCCTTCCACCAGAACCGGCTCAAATGCCTGAATGCCAAGACGGTGCAGGGTTGGAGCGCGATTCAGCAGCACGGGATGGTCCTTGATGACCTCTTCGAGGATGTCCCATACCACCGGCTCCTGCATCTCCACCATCTCTTTGGCCTGCTTGATCGTGGTGCAGTGGCCCGTCTGCTCGAGGCGGTGATAGATGAACGGCTTGAAGAGCTCAAGAGCCATCTTCTTTGGCAGACCGCACTGGTGCAACTTCAGCTCGGGACCGACAACGATGACCGAACGGCCCGAGTAGTCGACGCGCTTGCCGAGCAGGTTCTGGCGGAAGCGGCCCTGCTTACCCTTCAGCGTGTCAGAGAGCGACTTCAGCGGGCGATTGTTGGCGCCGCGCAGCACGCGGCCGCGACGGCCATTGTCAAAGAGCGCGTCCACGGCTTCCTGAAGCATGCGCTTCTCGTTGCGCACGATCACTTCAGGAGCATGCAGGTCCATCAGCTTCTTCAACCGGTTGTTGCGGTTGATGACGCGGCGATAGAGATCGTTCAGATCCGACGTAGCAAAGCGGCCGCCATCCAGCGGCACGAGCGGGCGAAGTTCCGGTGGAATGACCGGCAGCACGTCGAGAATCATCCACTGCGGCTTGTTGTTGCTCTTGCGGAAGGCCTCGACAACCTTGAGACGCTTGGCATACTTGATCTTCTTCTGCGCAGAAGTCTCAGTCTTCATGCGCTCGCGCAGTTCCAGCGCCAATTCGTCCACCTGGACGCGCTTCAAAAGCTCCTTGATGGCTTCTGCGCCCATCATGGCCTTGAAGCCCGAGGGGCGATACTGCTGGTCGAGCTCGCGATAGCGCGCTTCGTCCTTGATGATTTCGCGCTCCTTTACGGGCGCGTCACCCGGATCGACAACAACGTACGACTCAAAGTACAGAATGCTCTCAAGGTCGCGCAGAGAGATATCCAGCAGGTGGCCGATGCGCGAAGGCAGGCCCTTGAAGAACCACACGTGCGAGCAGGGCGAAGCGAGCTCGATGTGGCCCATGCGCTCGCGGCGCACCTTGCTGACGGTGACTTCCACACCGCACTTGTCGCAGATCACGCCGCGGTGCTTCATGCGCTTGTATTTACCGCAGAGGCACTCCCAGTCCGTCACGGGGCCGAAGATGCGCGCGCAGAACAGGCCATCGCGCTCCGGCTTGAATGTGCGGTAGTTGATGGTTTCCGGCTTGGTGACTTCACCGTGCGACCAGCTCCGGATCTTCTCCGGAGAGGCCAGCATGATTCGGATGGCGTCAAAGTCTGTAATCGGGCTGGTAAGTTCAAACGGATTTGAACGGAACAAGGCGACCCTCCTTGGCGGGCCTGGCGGCACTCGCCGCGGTATCTCCCGGGGATTCTTCATCGGGTCCTTCCTTCCCGGGAAGCGGCGGTTACCGCCTTCAAGAAGGACACCGAAAAACTTCTGAGCTGCGGGTGCCCCAGGTCTCGACTCTGAGACCTGGGATACCACGGACTTAATCAGCCACTGCTGCAACTTCCGGCGCGGGAGCCTTGCGTACGAGATCCGCGCGCTTGATCAGTTCCACGTCGAGGCACAGCGACTGCAACTCGCGAATCAGCACGTTGAACGACTCCGGCACACCAGGCTCGATCGCAGCCTCGCCCTTAACGATGGCCTCGTAGATCTTCGTACGGCCATACACATCGTCGGACTTGGCAGTCAGCAGTTCCTGCAGGATGTAAGCTGCGCCATACGCTTCGAGGGCCCAGACTTCCATTTCGCCGAAACGCTGTCCGCCGAACTGCGCCTTGCCGCCCAGCGGCTGCTGGGTAATGAGCGAGTACGGTCCGATGGAGCGAGCATGAATCTTGTCGTCCACCAGGTGCGACAGCTTGAGCATGTAGATGTAGCCCACCGTGACAGGCTGCTCGAACTGCTCGCCGGTCATGCCGTCATAGAGCGTCGTTTTCCCGGAAGAGGGAAGCCCGGCTGCTGTCAGCAGAGACTTGATCTCATCTTCCTTGGCGCCGTCGAAGACCGCAGTGCCAAACCAGATTCCGCGCTTCATGCCGGCAGCAACCCGGATCAGCGTTTCGTCGTCAAGCTCGAGGAGCTGCCGAAGAGTCGCTGTTCCGGCGAACTCCTTCTTCATCATCTCGCGCGTCGCGTTCACATCGCTATGTTCGCGAACGAACTCGGCGATCTTCTCTCCGAGCCCGTGAGCCGCCCAGCCAAGGTGCGTCTCGAGAATCTGTCCCACGTTCATACGGGATGGCACGCCCAGCGGATTCAGCACAATCTCCACCGGTGTACCGTTGGGCAGATACGGCATATCTTCCTCGGGCAGAATGCGTGCGATCACGCCCTTATTTCCGTGGCGGCCGGCCATCTTGTCACCGACCGACAGCTTGCGCTTCATCGCAACGTAGACCTTCACGAGCTTGATGACGCCCGGAGGCAACTCGTCGCCCTTCTGGAGCTTTGCGATCTTCTCGTTGGTGATCTTGCGCAGCACCTCGATCTGCCGTGAGGTCATCTCCTCGATCTCATCGATCTGCTCGTTCACGCGGGGATCCTTGTCCGCGTAGCGGATTCGCTTGAGATTCTTGGTGGAGATGCGCTCGATCGTCTCGCGGTCCATGATCGCGCCCTTCGTCAGCAGGCGCTTGTTGGTCCGCTCGTCGTGCAGGTCAGCCAGCACTTCCTTGTTGCCGAGAATGCCTTCCAGGCGCTTGAGGCGCTCGTCCGTCAGAATGCGGATCTCATCGCCAAGGTTCTTTTCGAGCTTGGCCACGTACTCCGCTTCGATCTGTTTGGCGCGCTCGTCCTTCTCCTGGCCCTTACGGCTGAAGATGCGAACGTCCACGACCGTACCTTCGATGCCCGGGGGGCAGGTGAGCGAAGCATCACGCACATCTCCGGCCTTCTCGCCGAAGATGGCACGAAGCAGCTTCTCTTCCGGTGTCAGCTGGGTCTCCCCCTTTGGCGTGACCTTTCCGACGAGAATGTCGCCATGACCGATCTGGGCGCCGATGCGGATAACGCCACTCTCGTCCAGGTCGCGCAGAGCATGCTCGCTGACGTTGGGAATGTCGCGCGTGATTTCCTCGGGCCCGAGCTTGGTGTCGCGGGCTTCGATTTCAAACTCCTCGATGTGCACCGAGGTGTAATAGTCCTCGCGCACCAGCTTCTCGCTGATGAGGATTGCGTCTTCGAAGTTGTAACCACGCCACGGCATGAAGGCCACGAGCACGTTGCGGCCCAGGGCCAGTTCACCCTGCTCTGTGCAGGGACCGTCGGCGATGACCTGTCCCTTGACTACGCGATCGCCCTCGCGCACAACCGGCTTCTGGTTGATGCAGGTGTTCTGGTTCGAGCGCTTGAACTTGATGAGCTGGTAGATATCCGAACCCACTTCGCGCGACAACTGCGTCGGATGATGTTCGCCCTCGACGCGTACGATGATGCGCTCGGAGTCGACCGAGTCCACGATGCCGTTGCGCTTGGCCAGAATGACGGCGCCGGAGTCGCGCGCGGTCACGCCTTCCATGCCGGTTCCAACCAGCGGCGCTTCAGCGACCAGCAGCGGCACGGACTGGCGCTGCATGTTTGCGCCCATCAGTGCGCGGTTCGCGTCGTCGTGCTCGAGGAACGGCACAAGCGATGCCGCCACCGAAACCAGCTGTTTCGGGCTGACGTCGATGTAGTCGACCTCGGCCCTGTTCACCAGCACAAAGTTGCCCTGGCGACGAGCATTCACGAGGTCTTCGGTGATGCGACCGCTCTCATCGAATTCAATGTTTGCCTGCGCGATCGTGTGCTTGTCCTCTTCCCACGCGGAGAGGTAGAAGCTGTAAGGAACGACGTCAATCTGCCGCTTCCCCTGCTTCTTGAGAGAGGCATTCAGCTTGGCCACCTCATCCTTCTCGATGTGATCGCCCACACGCAGCCCGCTCTCGCCGGCATTAGTGATTTCCACGAAGTCGAGGATGCGGGAGTCCTTCACTTTGCGGTACGGCGACTCGATGAAACCATACTCGTTGATCCGCGCAAAGCAGCTCAGCGAACTGATGAGACCGATGTTCGGACCTTCAGGCGTCTCAATCGGGCAAATACGGCCATAGTGAGTCGGATGCACGTCGCGCACTTCGAATCCTGCGCGCTCACGCGACAGACCGCCCGGTCCAAGTGCCGAGAGACGACGCTTGTGCGTGATCTCTGACAGCGGGTTGGTCTGATCCATGAACTGCGAGAGCTGCGACGAACCAAAGAACTCGCGGATCGCCGCCATCACGGGCTTGGCATTGATCAGGTCGTGCGGCATGGCCGTCGACAGCTCCTGGTACACGCTCATCTTCTCCTTGATGGCGCGTTCCATGCGCACAAGGCCGATGCGGAACTGGTTCTCCATCAACTCACCGACGGCGCGCACGCGGCGGTTGCCGAGGTGATCGATGTCGTCGACGATGCCGATGTTCTTGCGCAGCTTCAGCAGGTAACGGATCGTTGCGTAGAAATCCTCTGGCGTCAGCGTGCGATGATCCAGCGGCGTTGCATCCTGGTTTTCGTAGAGCTTGATGTTGAACTTCAGACGGCCCACGCGCGAGAAATCGTACTTGCGCGAATCGAAGAACATTCCCTCAAAGAGCGCAGTAGCGGTGTCCAGGGTCGGCGGATCGCCAGGGCGCAGCTTGCGGTAGATCTCGATCAGCGCCTCTTCCGGCTTGTGAACCGAGTCGCGCTTCAGCGTATTCGCAATAATATTGCCCACGTCGTCACGCTCGGGGAAGAACACATCGATGCTGGTCGCGCCGCTCGAAAGCACCTTGTGAAGGCGGTCGGCCGTCAGCTCGACGTTGGCTTCCACGATCACTTCGCCCGTCGTGGTGTCGACGATGTCGGCGGCAGTGAGCGCGCCGTCCAGCTCTGCCTGCTCGACTTCTACCTTTTCAATCCCGGCTGCACGCAGCGCCTTCAGCGTGTGCGCCGTGATTTTCCGTCCCGAATGTGCGATCGACTCACCGTGGTGCACCACCGCATGCGCGGGCTTTGCGCCGACCAGGTGCGTATTCGCCTTCGCGTCCGCCGAGATCGTCCAGAATAGTTTGCCGTCCGCTATGTTGATGCGATCGACGGTGTAGAACGTCTTGAGAATCTCCTCGTCGGAGCGCAGGCCGAGCGCGCGCAGGAAGATGGTGCCGAGAAACTTGCGCTTGCGATCGATGCGCACGTAAAGCGTGTTCTTCTGGTCGTACTCAAACTCGACCCACGAACCGCGATACGGAATGATCTTGCCGAGGAAGTAAGAGCGATTGTTGGCCGTCTCAAAGAAGACGCCGGGCGAACGATGCAGCTGCGACACGATCACGCGTTCGGTGCCGTTCACGATGAACGTGCCGTTGGGAGTCATCAGCGGTATGTCGCCGAAGAAGACCTCCTGCTCCTTGATGTCGCGGATGGTCTTGTTGCCGGTCTCCGCGTCCTTGTCGTAAATCGTCAGGCGGACCGTAACCTTCAAGGGAGCCGAGAACGTCATGCCCCGCTCTTCACACTCCTGCTGGTCATACTTCAGCTGCAGCCCCACAGGGTCGCCGCACTTGTTGCAGAAGTCCGGCATGTTCTTGTTGTAGGTGCCGCACTTGTGACAGAGAACGTCACCCGGAAGAAATGGATCGGTAATCACCATTGCGCCGCAATGCACGCAGGCGGTGCGAAGGTGATGCAGACCTTTCAGGTGACCGCACTTGCACTCCCAGTTGCCGATCGAGTAATCGACAAAGTCAAGCTGCGAAATGCCGCGGAAATCGGTGATAGGAAAAACGGACACAAACACCGACTGAAGCCCCGAGTCGTCGCGCTCGTTTGGCAGCTTGTCCATCTGCAGAAAACGCTCGTAGGAGCGGCGCTGCACTTCGATCAGGTTGGGAATCTGCGTTGCGGTGGGAATCTTTGAAAAATCGAGCCGGCTGCGAATCGCGCGCTTCTCGTTTGGCATGCTTCACTCCTGAGACTCTTGACTCAGGCGCTGAACCAACCAAGTGAGTCCGCGCCAGGCCAGTACCCAAGTCTCGGGGCACCGGCTGTTAACCTTTGAAACCGATCTGCCGAATTGGCCATGACAAATGCCAATCCAGTCCGCGCCCGGTGGCTTTACGGCAAAGCTGCCGTACCGGATTTTCCATGCCAAGCGTATTGAGCTAAGAACAGCGCACCGAAAATTTGCGCCGCAGGCGTTGCTGCACCTCGGAGTGTTGCGCTAGACTGCGCACAATCGGAAGCAGGCGCACCGGAGTGAGTCCGGATCAAAGAGCCTGCGCACATCTGGTAGATTTCGCCGAAAAGGCTCGTCTGCCTTAGGCTGGAGACACGAAAGGCCCGCAAGGACGCAATGCCTCACGAGCGCGGCTTACTGCCTCTGCCCCCATCCGATTTCTCTTGCACCGCTATCGCCGATCCCAAAGCTCGCTTCTGCGCTCGCCGCCTGCCAATCGACATCCGTCAACAGGAAATCCGCCTATCCCACTGACCCTAGGACACTTAAAACCGCACCGTTCTTCCGACCCAAAGCTGCTTGGCTCAGCGATGGATTACGGTACCCTGTGTGCCCTTTAACTCGTATTCAAGACGCGCCGAATTGTTTTCGCCCGATCCTTGGAAAATCGGATGGGGCCGAAAAGACGCGCAACGATTATCGTAGCGCGTCCCGGCTTTACTTGCAAGTCAAGTACCAAACTACTTAACTTCGATGGTGGCCACGCCTTCGAACTTCTTCTTGATGGCCTCAGCCTCTTCCTTGGTCGCGCTCTCCTTGAGCGCCTTGGGGGCGCCGTCAACCAGGTCCTTGGCTTCCTTCAGACCGAGCGAAGTCACTTCGCGCACAGCCTTGATGGTGTTGATCTTGTTTGCACCGGCATCCTTGAGGATCACCTGGAATTCGGTCTTCTCCTCAGCAGCCGGAGCCGCCGCGCCGCCACCGGCAGCCGCTACGGCAACAGGAGCCGCAGCCGCTGCGGAAACGCCAAGCGTTGCCTCGAGTTCCTTCACCAGCGCCGCTGCTTCCAGCAGGCTCAGGCTGACAATCTGTTCTTTCAGTTGTGCGAGATCCGCCATTTCTTCTTCTCCAATCTCCAAATCCGTTTGAATTGCTCGTCTTACCCGGCCGCCAATTCAGACTGAAAGTTTCCGATGCGCCAGACTCGCGCACTTCCCGCCTGCTGCCCGACCAAAACCCTTATCACCGCCCGGCCTTCCGCTTTCCACCGCCGCCGAGCTCTCGCCGAGCTATGCCGCGCCCGCGAACTTCTGCTTCTCGACGCCCTGGTTCAAAACCACCGCCAGGTCGCGTCCCGTGGCGTTGATCACGGTCGCCAGGCGCTGCGCCGGCGCGTTGATGAGGAACAGCAGCTTGGCAAAGATCTCTTCCTTGCCCGGCATCGTGGCCAGAGACTTGACCTCTTCCACATTCAGCAGCTTGCCGTCCACGATTCCCAGCTTGAACTGGAACTCCGCATTCTCGCCGGCCCACTTCGCAAACACCTTGGCCAGAGCGACGGGATCGCCCGAGGTGAACGCAACGGAATTAACTCCCTTCAGCCCCTTTAGCGCCGGTCCGATCTTGCTGCCCTCGCCGGAGACTGCCGCCAGCTTGTTCTTCACAACGCGATACTTGCCGCCGGCTTCGCGGATAACCTTGCGAAGCTCATAATCCTTGGCAACCGTCAGCTTATTGAACGTACCGATGATTGCGGTTGTCGAGGTTTCCAGCTCCTTCGCCAGCTGCTGGATCTTCTCTGCCTTTTTCGCCTTTGAAATTGCCATCTTCCTGCTCCATCGGGATCAGGGCTCAGAGATCAAATGATCCAGATCTTCTGTTTCCCCATCCCTGGGCGCCGCACTCGTGCCGCGCCGCTCAAAAACCTTGCTTCAAACCTCAGACCGAGAACAAATGTCAAGTCAGGCCGCGAAACAACCGATCCCTGATCCCTGCACCCTGATCCCTGTCTCTCAGTGCTTGCCGGCCGCGTCCGCAACAGCGGAATCCAGCGGCACACCCGGTCCCATCGTCGAGCTCAGCGTGACGCTCTTGATGTACTTGCCCTTGGCTGCCGAAGGCTTGGCGCGCACGATCGATGAGATGACCGTTGTCGCATTCTCCACCAGCTTCTCGGG
>Ga0335069_10003930_pt1 | contig 22231 bp, 18 predicted proteins | sample Lox_Sample_11_FD_206714 | JGI IMG/M metagenome (GOLD analysis project Ga0335069, IMG submission 206714) | Soil microbial communities from Loxahatchee National Wildlife Refuge, Florida, United States - Lox_Sample_1.1 | ecosystem: Environmental > Terrestrial > Soil > Wetlands | place: USA... | reverse complement strand
TGATCTTCGATCCCGGCAACTGGTTCCGGCAGATTCGCCTCGCCCCGGCGCTGACGGCGGCGATTTTCATTGTCGGCTTCGGCGGCGGCATCGCGGCAACCTACAACTTCATGCAGAGCCGTACGCCGATTGACGTCGCAACCTACACGACGTCTGCTCCCATCAACAACGTCAATAACGCTTCCATCACCGGCATTCGTTCCATCACGCAGGATCCAGGCTCCAATCAGGTCAGCATCAAGTACGACACCGTCTCAACCCAGGAGCAGCACGGCTCCCTGAATGATCAGAATATCCAGCAGCTTCTCCTGTTCGCGGCCCGCAACAATTTCAACTCTGGCGTAAGGATGGACTCGGTCGACCTGCTCACGCAGGCTCCCAACGACACCAACGTTCGCGAATTACTGATGTACTCGTTGCAGAACGACACGAACCCGGGCGTGCGGCTGAAGGCGCTGGATGGCCTCAGCGGCTTTGTCCGCCAGGATGTGCGCGTCCGCAACGCCGTCTTGCAGGCTTTGGTCAGTGACGGCAATCTGGGCGTCCGCAACCAGGCCTTGCGCCTGGTCGAACCCTTGAAGGCTGACAGCGGCGTGCGCTCGGTGCTGACGACTCTGTCGCAATCGGATCAAAATCCGTCGATCCGTTCGCAGGCGCGCGCCATGTTGGCGCAAGTACCGGAAATGGATTGACTGTTCCTGGTTTCTGGTTGCTAGTTTCCAGTCGCCTTGACTCAGCGGCGAACAAACTAGGAACCAGAAGCCAGAAACGAGAAACGGAGACCTCATTTTGAAACGCATCTATCAATTCGCCAGTCTCGGAGCGGTACTTACGACGCTGGCTTGCCTGGCTGTAGGCCAGGAAACCCGCGTCTATCGCGAAGGCAGCAACTGGGTCCAGGAGATTACCGGAACCCTGCCCGCTGCCAGAAGTCTGCACGTCAGAGTAGAAGTCGGGTCCGTGCGCGTCGAAGGCAGTTCGCAGTCGGGAATCAGTTACGTTATTCATAATCGCGCTTATACCGATTCCGAGCAGACCGCACGCCGTGAGTTTGACGCCTACAAGATCAGTGCCTCGTCCAAAGGCGATGCTGCCTGGATTGTCGGAGACTGGCAGGGCGGACGCAGCCGGAAGTTCTCCGGCGAATTCGTCATCACCGTTCCCCGCAACCTCGAACTCGCCAAGATTGAAACGGAAGGCGGCAGCGTCCGGGCGGTCGGAATTGCCGGGCGCGTCGAGGCCCAGAGCGGCGGCGGCAGCCTTCGCCTCGATGACATCGGCGGCAGCATCGAAGCCGAAACCGGCGGCGGAACGATCGACGTCGGCAACACCAACGGCGCTGTGAACGTCCGCACCGGTGGCGGCAACATCCGGATCGCATCCGCGAAAGGCAAGGTCGGCGCCGAAAGTGGCGGCGGCAGCGTCGTCGTTGTCTCCTGTCAGGACGGCGCAACGATTGAAACCGGCGGCGGCAACATCCAGGTGGAGCGTTGCCAGGGCGCAGTGCGCGCCACTACCGGCGGCGGCAGCGTGGACTTGGGGGACATCGGTGGCGGCGCCATCATTGAAACCGGGGGCGGCAGCATTCGCCTCGCCTCAGCAAAAGGTCCCGTAAAGGCGGACACCGGTGGCGGCTGCATTGAATTGAACGGCGTTCCTTCCGCCCGGGCTGAAACCGGTGGCGGCGGGATTATTGCCAAGTTCCTCTCGTCGGGCGAACGCACGGACTCCGTGCTCGAGACAGGAGCCGGAGATGTCACCGTTTATCTCGCCAGCGATCTGGCAATTTCAATCCGCGCGGCCATCGAATTGGCCAACGGACACAACATCCACACTGACTTCTCCGACATTCACGTTGCCACCGAGGGTGGACAGTGGGGTCCGAAAACAGTGACGGCCGAAGGTCAACTGAATGGCGGAGGCCCGGTGCTTAAAGTCCGGACAAGTTCCGGCAACATCACCTTCCGCCGCGTGAGCCAGTAGTGAGTTGAGCCGTTCTCAAACATGGATTGAGCCTGAGAAACGGGAATGAGAATGATTGAGGAGGGGCCATGAAACGCTGCATGCTGCTGTGCATCACGGTGCTAGCCCTGGCCGCCGCTGCGCTGCCGGCTGAGGTTCCCTACGACCGGCCTGGCGAGAGCTGGAGTTGGGGATACGGGGTTGAGGAAGGCGGGGGTGGTTCCTCGTACCTTGGCGTGGACATTGCGGACGTCACCACCGAGCGTTTGAGCTCCCTGAAGCTCAAGGAAGAGCATGGCGCCGAAGTCACCATGGTCGATCAGGATGCGCCCGCAGGCAAGGCCGGGCTCAAGGAGCACGACGTCATCCTCAGCCTGAATGGAGCTTCGGTGGACAGCGCTGCCCAACTGCGCCGCATGATTCGCGAAACTCCTCCCGGACGCGTCGTGGCCCTCGGTATCAGCCGAGACGGGCAGATGCAAACCATCAAGGTGCAGCTTGCCAATCGGGCCAAGTCCATGGCCCACCTTGTCAGCCCGGGCGACATCAATATCCAGATTCCGCCGATTCCTGCAATTCCCGATATCGATGTCCCCGTGTCGGTCGTCGTGGCCCGTTCCTCGCTCCGCAGCGGTCTCATGGTCGAGAACATTACCCCTCAGCTGGGCGAGTTCTTTGGCGTAAAGGAAGGCAAGGGCGTGCTGGTTCGGTCGGTCGAAAAGGGCAGCAGCTCCGATAAGGCCGGCTTCCGCGCAGGCGACGTCATCATCCGCGTCAACAGCCAGACGGTTCACGACACGTCGGACTTTACGCGCGCTCTGCGCAGCACGTCCGGCGGTTCTGCATCGGTCACGGTCGTTCGCGAAAAGCGCGAGCAGAATCTGAACCTCGCCCTTCCCAGCCGGAAGGATTCCGGCCTGCTGCTGGAGGAGAGCCTGGAGATCCCCGAACTGACTGCCGAAGCGCAGATGAAGCTCAGCCGTGTGGATCAGGCGCTGGCCCGCATGGCTCCCGCCATGGAGGCGCTGCAGCAAGGCAGCAGTGACTGCTGGAAGAAAGCGCAGGAGCGCCTGAAGGACTCGCAGCGCCGTTTCGAAGACTCCCAGCGCAAGTTCCGGCAAAAGTCCGAGAAACTTCGTCACGAACTCTCCGGAGAATGGACGGAAATCTGACTCTGGATCGGAAGAAAGCAATGCCCCATGCCTCGTGCGTGGGGCTTTTCTTTTTGCGCCTGCCTGGGAGTCGCCGCACGAGCCGCCGACCGGCGATTGCGCGAAGGGGTGACCAAAGTCATCGCCTGATGGTACAAGCCCCTTCTCCGCCATCACTTTGGCCAAGTCGCCCGAGGTGCAGTACCTGTGGTTACCTGCCCTCGCACTGCAAACCCGGCTAATCTGGTTCGCGATGGCTTTCCGCGCCCTTTTCTTCTCCAGAAATCCGGACACGGTTGACGCGCTCAAGGACATCCTCGAGGAAACCGGCATTCGCGCCGAAGTTTCCACGGATATCTTCGGCGCCATCGAAAAGGGCACCAAGCAGCCGTTTGCCTGCATCCTTGCGGACTGGGTTGATCAGCCCGAAGCGGGCTTTCTCCTGAAGCGCGCCCGGGAATCCGGTCCCAACCGCAATACCGTTGTGATTGCCATCGTCGACGGCGATCCGTCTCCGGAAGAGGAGCGCGAGCATCGTCTCGACTTCCTCATCTATCGTCCGATCACACCCGACGAGGTCCGCGCCGTGCTGGCCAAGGCGCGCCAGCAGATCCAACTGCACTCGACGGCATTTGACACCGATGCTGAATCTTCCCTGGATCATCCTGAACTCGCCGGCGCGCAAGTCAGCGGTGATCCGAACCTGGTGGAAGTCGCCGCTGACCTGCCCGAAACCCTCGCGCCGACAGAACTGCCCGAACTCGAGGGTGAAGAGGGCACGATCGCCGACGACGACGTCCGTCACGGCCCTTCACGCCTGGGCGCTGTGTTGCGTAGCGCAGTGGCGATCCCGCTGGTTTGCATCGCGGGGTATTGCGTGTGGAACGCGCGCGCGGCCCTGCAATATCTGGCCACGACCAGAGAAGGCCGGGTTCAAGTCCTGCGGGAGTCGTTCGCCGCACTTTTCTATGCCAACCACACCGGCGCACAACCGGTGGGCTCCGAAGTCACCGATGCTCAGCAGGACGCCTACTTCACGCGCACCCCTGCGAAGCCCAATTCGCAGCCCGGTTCGGTTGAGGTAGTGTCCGCCGGTCTCGAAGTGCCGGAACTGCGGCATCTCAGGCCCGCGCTCGACTTCCCGCTGCCAGCGCCGGAAATGCGCGTGGAACCGGCGCCGGCGCCCGCCAAGCGCGCGCCCCTGCCGGACAGTCTGCGAGCCTCGGCTCCAATTACTCCGCCGCCGTCGCTTACCGTGACGCCGGGACAGATTATGCCGGTCTCGTCACCGCCACCGGCGCCGTCGATCGCCTCGCAGTACGGGGACTCTGTTCACCTCACAGAGGAAGCCGCTCGCGCCCTTGTCATTCATACCGTTGATCCCGTCTATCCCCAGGAAGCGCGCGCCCAGAAGTTGCAGGGCCCGGTTGTACTGCAGACCATCATCGGGCGCGATGGAACCGTGCAGGACGTCAAGCTGGTGCGCGGCTACTTCGTCCTGGCCAAGGCTGCCATTGCGGCGCTCAAGCAGTGGCGCTTCCGGCCCAGCACCATCAACGGCCGCCCGGTGGAAGCGCAGACGGTCATCACCGTCACGTTCACTTACCCGTCCAGCTAGCCGACAAAACAGGAACTCTCGTAGCTCACTGATGTTGCGAGTGGTCGTGCTTCTCCGCCGGTTCGGTTGGAAGGGCGGCTCCTGTCTGTTTCTGCCAGTAGTCCTGCACAGCCGACGGCAGTTTGTCGATGCGCGTCAGGAACGACGTGACTTTCCACATGTCGGCTTCCGACATCGTCTTGCTCCACGCCGGCATCGCAGTGTTTCGAATGCCGGTGCGGACGACGTAGAACACCTGCCACTCCGGATCGTCCAGCGGATGCAGAATCAGGCTCGGCGCCGGAGGATAGAACGAGTGCGCCATCTCCGACCGCTTGCGGTCCAGCCCGCCGTGGCATTCGGCGCACGCCATGACATAAGTCTTCATGCCATCGATGAGATTCTGGTCCGTCGGTGGGATCGGATTGTTGACCCGCGGCGCATTTCGCTCGATCGCATGATCGAGCGCGGTATGCATGATATGCATTTCCCATCTCGGAGGCGCACTGTCGGCCTGGGTCGGCGACAACCCCAGCAACACCACGCCTGCGCCGGCAATTGCGAGGATGAGTAGAGTAAGGACGACTCCCAGCAGGAAGTTGCGCATGAAATCCACCTCGAGGAAGAACAAGTATATCGAACCGGCCACGGCAGATGGCGTGCTAGTACGCCCGTAGCCGGCGCGCTTCGCGTGCTACGTCTTTCACCTGCGGCAGGAAGTATTCCTCCTGCGGTGGCGAGAACGGCACCGGCGTATCCAGCGACGCCAGCCGCACGATCGGCCCGTCGAGATCGTCGAATGCTTCTTCGTTGATGATCGCCGCGATCTCTCCCGCCAGTCCCCCTGTCCGCGAATGCTCGTGCAGGATCATCACCTTATTGGTTTTCTTGACCGTGGCAGTAATGGCTGCGCGATCGAGCGGTGAAACGGTGCGCAGATCCACCACTTCCATTTCGATCCCTTCTTTGCTCAGGATCTCCGCCGCCTCGAGCGCCGTGTACACCATCGCCGCATATGTGATCACGCTCAGATCGCGGCCTTGGCGGGCGACCCGGGCCTGGCCGATCGGGACGACATAGTCATCCGCAGGAATCTCTTCCTTGATCCGCCGGTACAAATATTTGTGTTCAAAAAAGATGACCGGGTTGTTGTCGCGGATCGACGCCTTGATCAGCCCCTTGGCGTCATACGCAGTCGCCGGACATACCACCTTCAGCCCCGGTGTATGTACGAACCACATCTCCGGGTTCTGCGAGTGGAAGGGCCCGCCGTGGACATTCCCTCCGCTCGGCCCACGAATTACCAGCGGCGCCGGCGCTCCCCAGCGATAGTGTGACTTGGCCGCCATGTTGACGATCTGGTTGAAGGCGCACCCGATGAAGTCCATGAACTGAAATTCCGCCACCGGACGCATTCCTGTCAGCGCCGCCCCAAACGCTGCGCCCACAATCGCCATCTCGGCGATGGGCGTGTCGATCACCCGCTCCGGCCCAAAGCGATCAATGAGCCCGTCGGTAACCTTGAACGCCCCGCCGTAAACACCGATGTCTTCGCCCAGGCAGAACACGGACGGATCCCGCTCCATCTCCTCCCAGATCCCCTGGCGGATGGCTTCGAGGTAAGTCACGGTGGGCACGCAGGGAGTGTAGCAAAGATCCAGCCCTCGGGTGGCAGGCCCTCTGCCCCACGCGCGGAGTGCTTAGATGGAATGTCTGTCAATACATATGTGTTGTTATGAATGTAGGATGACACCCAACCGAAGCTGATGAAAGATGTGGACGTGTGGACCATCGAGAGACGGGAGACTCTATTTCCCGGCCAAGGGCGGCGCGGAGTACTCGGGAAGCTTTCCCCGATCCGACGTGGCGAGCTTGATTTCCAGATCATCGAACAGGACCGACGGGGCCGCGATGCTGTGCGGTACGTTGAGAGGGAGGTCGTCGATGTACACGTCATCGCCGGCAGCAATCAGGCTGCTGCGGAGGGAACGCACATCGAGGTCCCCGAAACTGCCGCCACGCACGAGTTCCTCGTGCCCATCCTTTGTCCAGACCTTGTAGAGCAGCCGCGGCGCCAGCTTCGGCCCAAAGGTTTCCACCCGGTAGCAGTAAGGAAGGTCGCGTTGCCGGCAGAGCTCCATGAACCTGTTCCTAATCTGCTCTCCCGTAAGAGTCTGCGAGGCGCTCACAATCAGGTTTCCCGTGTGCGGCAAAGGATGGGTAAGCCCGGGCAGAGGGCCCGGGAGGCGGGCCCGGGCATGGCCATTGGAGGCAGGAAAATCGCGGATCGGCTCACGGCCGATCAGATAGTTCTTCAGCGTTCCGTTCTCGATGACCTGAACACGCTGCGCCGGGACGCCTTCATCGTCCACCTCGTAGTGTCCCAGCAGCGAATGTCCACGATAGGTTGAGATTGTCGGATCGTCGACTACCGAGAGAAACTCCGGCAGCACTCGGCTCTTGTAACTCGTGGCGAAAGGGCCCGTGGTGCGGGTGGTCTTGCCCAGTTCGGGTCGGTTACCGAGGACGTTGTCGCCAATCAACTGCGCGAAGATGGTCGTGCTCGCGTCTGCCGAAAACAGTACCGGCCCGCGGTACTCCTCCTCCACCAGGGGAGCGGCGCGCAACGACTGAAGGCTTTTCATCATATCGGAGGCACGGCCCACGAAGGCAGCGGCCGACGGCAGTTCGGTAACCTTCTCGGTCACGAAGCCCTGGCTACGCTGGAGGCTCATGCCGTCGCCGGCTTGCGTGCTGCAGGAAAGGAACATCTGGTAGAGCAGCCTGCCGTCGCGGACGGCGGTTCCCTCCGAATTGGCCAAGTACCGGTTCATGGCTTGGAAGCGGAGGTTCGAATCCGACGCCTGAGTTTGCGAGTCGGTCTTGAAGACAGCCGAAGCATCTTCGAGCATCCGGTTGAAGGACTGCGGATCGATGTCGAGGCGAACCAGCGGACCGACGGAGTGGACCGGCTCAGCGCGCGCGAAGTCATCGACCGGCTGATCGATGGTGAACTGCTTGAGCTGCGCCTGCTTGGCCGCAAGAGCTTCGGCGGCTTCCTTGAACGCCCGATCGGTCGCGAGCCAGAGCTGGTGGCGCAGCGCGATGGTGTCATTGTCAACGGGCATCAGATCGCCGACATTCAGTGTCCGCTCGCCCTGCCCGGACACGCCATCTTGCCTGTAATCGCCCACCCGCACCGACACGTGGAGTATGCGCGAACGGGAACGCAGCTGCGAACGCAAAGCGCCGAATGAGGCCTCAGCCGTGTAGTCATCCACATCGAAAATCCGATACTCGATGTAGTACGGAGCCGCGACGTGATCGAGCTTCAGGTAGTTCTTGCTGCGTTCGATCTCTTCCCGCATGGCCTGCAGCACGGGGTCATCATTGGGGTTACCGCTCGTATCCTTCTGCTGCGGCAAAGCGCACGGGGAGAGAAGAACACAGAGCAACGCGAGCATCGAAGGCCAGCGGCGTCTTTTCACGAAGGGTCTTCCCCTTTCTCCGGCGGCTGCGAAGGAGATTCCGGACTGGGCGAAGGCGTTGGCGCTTTGGGCGCAGGTCCTTCCGGTTTCGGCAACGTGGGCGGGCGGGTCAACGAGTGGCCTCGTTTCTGCACCTCAATTTCGGAGAAGAGCATGGCCGGGGCCGCCGCAGCGACGGGTACGAAGCCTGACTCCGCACCGCAGAAGCCGTTAAAGACCTCCGTTTTCTGGCCGGTGATCAGGATCCGGCTCAGGGCAGCCAATGGAGTGCCGACAATATCGACGCCGCGCACAAGTTCATCAGGGCGGCCATCGGGATAGACCCGCCAGACCATGATGGGAAGGACCTCGAAGGCCTGCGGCAGGGAACGCTGCGTCAGGGTGAAACCTCCCTGGATGTCCTCAAAGAAGAGCCCGTAGGGTTTGTGCTGGCGCTTGATTTCGTCGATGAGCTTCTTGCGCAGGTCGTTGTCCTTCGCGGTGCGCGAGGAGGTGACAATCAGGTTGCCCTGGCGGCCGGTGGGCATGTATCCGACCTGGGCCCGTCCGTGTCCGTTGGAGTTCGCGAAATTCCGGATCGGCATCCGCGACATGAGGAAGTTTTTAAGGACACCGTCCTTGATTACTTCCACTGGCCGGGCGGGCATACCCTCGTCGTCGTATTCGTACCAGCCGGTCAAATCCGTTCCGGACAGCGTCCGCAACGTGGGATCGTCGGTAACGCTGAGGAACTCCGGCAGGATCTGCTGGCTCACTTTCTTCGTGAAGGTCTGGCCCTCCTGCTCGCCGCGCTGGCGATGACCTTCGAGGCGGTGGCCCAACACCTCATGAAAAAAGACGGCTGCGGCACGGCCGGAGAGCAACGCAGGGCCGTCGAAAGGCTCGGCCAGTGGCGCATTCCGCAAGGCGTTGAGATCTGACGCCATCTTCTGCGCGCGCGCGACGATCTCAGATTCCGGAGGGAGGTGATCCATGCCTTCCGCCTGAAAAGTCTCGAAGCGCACGAGTTCCATTCCGTCACTGGCACGGGTTGCAGCTTGAATCAGGATTCGGACGGTCGCGCTCGGGACAACCACATGACTGCCGTCGCTGGTGACGAGGTGCAAGCGTGTCTTCTGCGCGCTGATCGATACCGCGGAGAAATAAATGTAGGGATAGCTGCGAAACTCCGAGGAATACCGACGCGCCAGATCCTCCATTGCCTTCTGATCCGGGTCACGGCTGAGATCGGTATAGTCAGTATGGCTTTGCGCTTCTTCCTTCGAGAAATCGGGTGAGTTGTCTTCCTCCTGCACGTTCACACGGGTATCGGTCTTGACGTTGAGGTAGGCTTTGGCAGACTTGCGATACTGCTCGTAGGTGAGGCGCCAGAGTTCGTGAGCGATGGCATCACGATCATCGTTGAGCGGCAGCAGCCCCGAGGTGATCGCCGACCTGCGTCCGGCGCCGTGGCTGTTGTCGAGATCCGGACTGCCGATCCGCATAATGACACTCGCGGAACGACGGTGAACGTGTGACGAACTCACCAGGCTGCCCTGCATGCCCAACGCCGTCCATTGACTCAGGTCATGAACCGAGTAACTGAGAAAGTAAGGGGCGGGATCGAGCTTGGCCAGGCTGGCCTGGGCACGTCCCAGCTCCTGTTGCATCGTGGAAAGAAGAACGTCGTCTTTCGCAGGAGTGGAGGGTTCCCCGCTATAAACGCTGGCAGCGAACAAGAGCGGGGTTACTGTGGCGAGTGCGAACCTACGGAAGATACTCTGCATCCGATCACTTCTCGCTGGGGAGAGGAGCAAGACTACCAGACGAGGGAGCGAAAGGAAAACGAGAGCGGTGGACATGCCAGGCTTGGCGTTCAAGGGCGGCTTTGACCGCCAGCGGTTCTGACTCTTACACTTGGATTCAATGAAGCCGCTGCGGACCATCCTGTTCGTCATGCTGGCATGGACTTGCCTCTCCGCCGCCGATGCCTGGCAATACGGACGCATCGCGGACGTTCAGAAGCAGGTCACGACGAAGACCAAGGCCTGGGTCGTCAACACTCCGATCACGGAAGATGAGGTCACCTACATCGTTGTGGTGCACCTTGCCGACAAACTGCTGACCGGCAGCTACGAGCCTTCGTCCGAACAAGCGCCGCCACCGGAGGAGTGGACCGCGAATTATCCGGTGAGAGTGCAGATCGCCGGCGACTCGATGCTGGTGCACGGTCCGACCGGCGAAGTCAGAACGCACATCTTCAAACGCAAGAATGCGCGGCTCATGCAACCGCTAACGGCCGACGAGAAGAAAGGTCTGGAGCAAGCCGAGGCGCCGGCGCAGCCCATGACCGGCTTCGCGCAACCGTCGCAGACCGAAGACCGGACCCGGGCCGAGCCTCCGCCCCAGCCTCCGCCCCAGCCATTGAATGTCGGCACCGTGACGGTGCGCTCGACTCCCTATCTGTCTGAAGTCTTCGTGGATGGCGATTCTATGGGCTACACCCCCGCCAAGATCAACCTCCCCCCCGGCAAGCACACCTTCCGCGTGGAGAAGGCCGGATACAAGCCGTGGACCAAGGAAATGATGATCACGGTCGGATCGGAACTTACTCTGGACGCGAGTTTGGAGAGGAAATAGAGAAGTCAGAAGGCAAAAGTTGAATTGAAAAAGTGAAACCGTGCGCCGATGACAATAGTCTTAACTTCTGCAATTTGACTTCTGACTTTTGAATTCTTTTCCCCGGCTTCGCTTACAATTCCCGGTTCATGACAGTCACGGTCCGTTCGTTCGCCAAGATCAATCTCGGGCTGTACATCGGTGCCCTGCGCCCGGACGGATTTCACGGCCTGCGTACCGTGTATCAGACCATCGCCCTGTATGACATGATCCACGTGGGCGTGAGGCGAGGAACCGGAATTGAGATTGCCTGTGCCGATCCGCGCGTTCCGTGCGACAAGTCGAACACCTGTCACCGAATGGCTGAGCGAGTGCTTGACGCACTCGACGGAGCCGGACGAGTCACGATCGAGATCGAAAAGCGGTTGCCGGTCCAGGGCGGGCTGGGAGCGGCGTCGTCGAACGCCGTGGCAACGATGTTGGCGTTGGAACGGACACTGAAGAAGCGGCTGACGCCCGCGGATCGGCTCCGGATCGCCGCGGAGGTCGGTTCCGATCTTCCTTTGTTTCTGGTCGGTGGAACGGCGCTCGGGGTTGGCCACGGGGAGGAAGTCTACCCGGTGCCCGACCTGCCGCCGATTCCGCTGGTGATCGTTACGCCAGAGATAGGCGTCTCCACACCCAAGGCCTTCGCCGACTGGGATGCATCGCCGGCCCGGGTAGATTCTCGCGCTGGGAGGACAGGAATGTCCGCCCCACACGGGACAGAATTGACGGCCTCAAGCGCGTCCGATAGACTGAATGAGGTTGGCCGCGCGTTGTCGGCGTGGCTGTTTTCACCGCATGCCGGTGCTCCTGCCAGGGGCGGGAGCCGGGCCGGGAGCCTGCTTCTCGACCTTGTCCGTACCGGGATCGAAAACGACTTTGAAAAGGTCGTTTTTCCGCAGCATCCCGAACTACGTGACATCAAGGCTGGGCTGAAGCGCTCCGGGGCGGCGTATGTGTCGCTATCTGGTTCCGGATCAACATTGTACGGGTTGTTCCGGACACGCGAGACGGCGGCCGGCGCGGCGGCTCGACTGCGGCAGCAGGGGTTGCGAGCACTGGCCACGACAACCCTGACGCGGGCGCGGTACTGGAAGAAGCTGCTCGTCGCGGGTCGCTAGTCGCTGGTTGGTGGTGAGCAGTTTCTGGTTTCCAGTTTCTCGTTTCTTGTGGGCGCGAAATGCGGCATAGTATTGGCGCGATTCGCCAGCAACTAGAAACTAGCAACCAGCAACTGGGTTACTGGGCCGTCGACTAATGGTAGGTCAAGTGCCTTTGGAGCACTTTGTCTAGGTTCGAATCCTAGCGGCCCAGCCAGACAAGCCAGGTGTCAGGTCACGGGTGTCAGGTCTCAGGAAGATCGGACACAGACCGCGAGCCCCCTGAGACCTGAAACCTAACACCTGAGACCTGAACTATGGCCACAGCAATCACGACCGCAGAGAAGACGGAAAAAAAGCCGATGGCGGACGAGAAACCGGAACGCAAGCCCCAGCGCTCCCGCGTGGATGACAAGTTCAAGATTTTTTGCGGAACCGCCAACGAGGCGCTGTGCGACGAGATCTGCGCTTTTCTAGGCATGAACCGCGGACAGGCCCTGGTGACCCGCTTCGCGGATGGCGAAGCGTACGTGCAGATCCAGGAGAACGTGCGTGGCGCCGACGTGTTTGTCGTGCAGCCCACGTGCCGCACGCATGGCAAGGACAATTCCAAAGGCGCGAGCGTTGACGAACACCTGATGGAGTTGCTGCTGATGCTCGACGCGCTCAAGCGGGCATCGGCGCGGCGCATCACGGCGGTGATTCCCTACTACGGCTATGCGCGCCAGGACCGCAAAGACAAGCCGCGAGTGCCGATCTCGTCGAAGCTGGTGGCGGACCTGCTGACGACGGCGGGCGCCGATCGCGCGCTGGTTATCGACCCCCACACCATGCAGCTGCAGGGGTTCTTCAACATCCCGGTGGATCACCTGTTCGCGTCGCCGGTGCTGGTGGACTACTTCAAGAAGCTGAACCTGCCGAATTTGACTGTCGTGTCACCCGATGCAGGCGGCGTGGAGCGGGCACGGTTCTTCGCGAAGAAGATGGATGCCGCGCTGGCCATCGTCGACAAGCGGCGGGTGGAAATGAACGTGGCCGAAGTCATGCACGTGATCGGCGACGTCCACGGCCGGAGCTGTCTGGTCATCGATGACCTGATCGACACGGCGGGAACGCTGGTCAAGACGGCGCAGGCTCTCCTCAACAACGGCGCGAGCGCGGTGTATGCGTGCTGCTCGCATCCGGTGTTGTCGGGACCGGCAATTGACAACATTGTGAATTCGCCGCTCACGGAGGTCGTGGTCACCAATACCATCCCCTTAAGCGAGCGGGCAAGGCAGGTTTCGAAAATCAAAGTGCTGACCATTGCCGGGCTGATTGGGCGGGCGATCCAGTCCATTCACGAAGAAACTTCGGTCAGCAAACTGTTCAGTTAAGAAGGACGGAAACGGAATTATGGCTACCACAGCGGAAGTGAATATTCTGGAAGCGCAGAAGCGCGATCCAGGGAACAAGAATGCGGCCCGGCGCGTGCGCGCGGCGGGGAAGGTTCCCGCGGTTGTGTACGGCGCGGGCAAAGAGTCGGCGGTGATCGAAGTGGATCCCCGGCAGGTGCTGCGCATCCTGCATTCCGAGAGCGGGCACAACACGATTTTCGACCTGGCGATGGGCGGAGACCGTGTGAAGGCGATGATCGTCGACTGGCAGTTCGAGCCGATCAAGGGAAGGCTTCTGCACGTTGACCTGCAGCGCATCGCCATGGACAAGAAGCTGACGGTCACGGTTCCGATCATCCTCAAGGGCGAAGCGGAAGGCGTGAAGACCCAGGGCGGTATTCTCGAGCAGTTGCTGCGCGAAATCGAGATCGAGTGCCTGCCCAGCGATATTCCCAAGTCGATTGAAGCCGATATCAGCCACCTGGTGTTCGGCGTCGATTTGCGCGTGAAGGACCTGGCGCGCAGCGACAAGCTGAAGTTCATCACCGACGAAGACCGTATGGTTGCGCACATGACGTCGGTGAAGGAAGAAGTGGCTCCGACTCCGGAAGCGGCGGCGGAAGCTGCGGCTGCGGCTCCGGCTGAACCGGAAGTCATCAAGAAGGGCAAACAGGAAGCCGAGGGTGAGGGCGAGGCGGAAGCCGAGGCCAAGCCTGAGAAGGCTGAGAAGAAGGAAAAGAAATAGAGCGCTGCGAGCTTCGAGCTACGAGCTTCGAGCGAACAGCCAAAAGCAAACAGCGAGCTCTTGTGAAACTGATTGTCGGTTTGGGCAACCCTGGAATCGAGTATCAGTTCACGCCCCACAACCTTGGGTTTCTGACGATCGATCGAATCGCCAACAACCTGGGAGTGGAAGTCAGGAACCGCCAGTGCCGCGCGCTGACGGCTCGCGCTGTGATCGCCGGCGAACCGGCGGTCCTGGCCAAGCCGGAAACGTTCATGAACTTGAGCGGGCTTTCGGTGCGGGAACTGGTAGAGGAGTATCGGCTCGACGTTAAGTCGGACCTGATCGTGATCTACGACGAACTCGATTTGCCGTTGGGCACGATTCGCATCCGGCAGCGGGGCAGTTCGGCGGGGCACAACGGGATGGAATCCATCCTGGGCGCGCTCGGCACGGATGAGTTCTTGCGCATCCGTTTGGGTGTCTCGCCCGAGCGCAAGGTGGTCGACGGTGTGAAATTTGTGCTGACGCCGTTCCGCAAGGCACAGCTGAAAGTTGTCGATGAAGTGCTCGACAACGCCGCGGAAGCGGTGGAAGTGATTTTGAAAGATGGTCCGGCAGCGGCGATGAACCGGTTTAACCGCAAGGCAGAAGACGCCGGTGGTTAGTGGTTGGTGATTCGTGGTTTGTCGGTTGAGACTAGTGGCCGTTTCTAACCACTAACCGCCAGCCACGGACCATCTGATTCTTGGAGAAACGAATGAATCGTACTTACGAATTGATGTTCATCGTGCGGCCCGACATGGTCGACGAGGAGTTGAACAAGCTGATTTCGATGCTGGAATCATCGGTGACGGCGGCGCACGGAACCGTGAAGAGCGAGATCTGGGGCAAGCGCCGCCTCGCTTATACCGTCCGCAAGTTCAACGAAGGGATTTTCGTCCTGTTGATCCTCGAGGGCACGGGGCCGATGATCCACGAACTGGAGCGCCGCCTGCGCGTGACCGAACCGGTGATCAAGTTCATCACGGTGCGGACCGACGAAGAAAACAAGCGCCTGGAGAAGATCAAGAAGATCCGCGAGTCTCGCAAGAAGACGAGCACGGCTGCCCCAGCCACACCCGACGCGGGGACGGAGCCGGCGCCGGCAACGGCATAAGCGGACGGTCGCCCGTCGCTGGTTTCTGCTTGCTGGTTCCGGCGGCGAGTGCGTTCGCGGAAACCCACGCTTGGCGTGATCTCAAAGACCAGAAGCCAGAAACTGGCAGCGGGAAAATATTAAGGAGCACTATGGCAGAAGAAACGAAGGCACCAGTCGCGGAAGCAAGCAGCGGCGAAACCCGTCCGGCCGAACGTAGCGAGCGGCCCGAACGCAGCGATCGTGATCGTGGCCCGCGCGGGCCGCGTCCGGGAGGTCCCGGCGGCGGGCGCGAAGGCGGACGCAAGTATTTCCGGCGGAAGAAAGTGTGCAAGTTCTGCACCGAGAAGATCGAGGCGATCAACTACAAAGATGTTCGCCTTCTCGCCGGGTTCGTTGCCGAAAGCGGAAAGATTGTGCCCCGGCGCCTGACCGGTGTCTGCACGCCGCACCAGCGTCGCTTGTCCGCCGCAATCAAGCAGGCACGCAACATCGCTCTGCTGCCTTTCGCGGGACGAGCGCAGTAAATCAGTCGTTGGTCGTCAGTCGTTAATCGTTCGGGTACCTGGAATGTTTGACGGTTCCCGTGCGCGCTAACGACCAATGACTAACGACCAACGACTAGACTTTAGGAGCAATCATGGAAGTCATCTTAAAAGAAGACGTCCCCAAGCTGGGCAATCGCGGCGACGTGGTGAAGGTTGCCGAAGGATATGGCCGGAATTTCCTTTTGCCGCGCAAGCTCGCCATCCAGGCGACCGCCGCGAATAAAGCGGTCATCGAGCAGATGAAAGCGGCCGCCGTGCGCCGCTCGGCCAAGGAAAAGGCCGGCGCCGAAGCGCTGGCAAAACAGTTCGACGGGCTCGAAGTGTCGTTTGCGCGCAAATCGGGCGAGAACGATCAGTTGTTCGGGTCGGTCACGGCCGGCGACATCGCGGAAGCGCTCGAGAAGAAGAGTTTCCACATCGACCGTCGCAAAGTTCAGCTGCACGAACCGCTGAAGACCATCGGCGAATTCACGGTGCCGGTGAAACTGCACAAGGATGTGACGACGCACTTGAAAGTGGTCATCACGAAAGAAGCAGCCGAGTAGTTCTTGCCTGATCCGCTGCCCACTGGCGTCCGAGCGGTCGCGGCGCTGTTCGCGCTCTGCGGTGTATACCTTGCGTTTGCAGGGATCATCCTGTTGCTGCGGCCCGGGCTGATCTCGAGGACGGTGGGCACGCCTCTCTTGTTCGGCCTGGAACTGGCCGGCCCCTACATGTTCCTTGGTGGTACCTGTCGCAGGGGCACGTGGTCGAGGAGTTCAAGACACGACCATGACAAGTGTTCCACGTGGAACATTGTCAATGCGTTAATGTACGTACAATATGTGGTAGCCTGAAAGAATCACGGCACTTCCGCAATTCGTGGTTCTGCGATGGCGGGCGCACACTGACCCCACAAAAGGACATTCTGAGAGAAGTCAGGCGGGCCGGAATGCCCGCCCCACACGGTTACTTTCTCACGCTGACCGGTTCTTTCTGCCCCACGCGCTTGCTGACCTTGAACGTCATCTTGCCGGCTTTCTTGTCGGCATCGACGATGACGTGATCGCCGTGTAACACCGCACCGTCGAGAATTTTCAGCGCCAGGGGGTCCTGCACCAGCTTCTGGATCGCCCGCTTCAACGGACGCGCTCCAAAGTTCGGATCGTAGCCCTCGGTGAAGAGCAGCTCTTTGGCCGCGTCGGTGAGTTCGAGCGAGATCTTGCGATCGGCCAGCAGCCGCCGCAGATCTTCGAGGCGCAGGTCGACGATCTTGACCAGTTGTTCCTTGCCCAACGGACGGAACACGATAATGTCGTCCACGCGGTTGAGGAACTCGGGCTTGAAGTGCCCGTGCAGCGCGTTCATGACCTGCTCGCTGGCGCGGTCGAAGGCTTCTTCGGTCTGGATGTTCTCCGCCTGCAAGTAGGCTGACCCCAGGTTCGAGGTCATGATGATCACGGTGTTCTTGAAATCGACGGTGCGGCCTTTGCCATCGGTGAGGCGGCCGTCATCCATGATTTGCAGCAGGACGTTGAAGACGTCAGGGTGCGCTTTCTCGATTTCGTCGAAGAGCACGACCGCATACGGACGGCGGCGCACCTGCTCAGTGAGTTGGCCACCTTCTTCGTAGCCCACGTATCCCGGAGGCGCGCCGATCAGCCGCGATACGGCGTGCTTCTCCATGTACTCGGACATGTCGATGCGGAGCAGGGCATGTTCGTCGTCGAAGAGAAATTCGGCGAGCGCCCGCGCCAGTTCGGTCTTGCCGACGCCGGTCGGTCCAAGAAAGATGAACGAACCGATGGGCCGCTTGGGATCGCTCAGGCCGGCGCGGGAACGCCGGATGGCATTCGATACGCGTTCGAGTGCGACGTCCTGGCCAATCACGCGCTGGCGCAAGCGGTCTTCCATGTTGATCAGCTTTTTGACTTCGCCTTCGAGCATCTTCGAGACGGGAATGCCGGTCCATTTGGAGACGATGCGGGCGATGTCTTCTTCGTCCACTTCTTCTTTCAGCAGGCGGCTGGATTTCGCCTCCATCTGCGCTGTCAGCTTTTTGAGTTCTTCTTCGGTCTGGCGAACCAGGCCATAGCGGATCTGCGCGACGCGTTCGAGGTTGCCTTTGCGTTCTTCCGCTTGCTCTTCAGTTTTCAACTGCTCAAGCTTCGTCTTGAGGTCGCGGACGCGCGTGATCAGTTCCTTTTCCTGCTTCCACTTCGCTTTCAGCGCGTTCGACTGCTCGCGAATTCCGGCCAGTTCTTTCTCAACGGCTGCCAGACGCTCGCGTGAATTCGCGTCGTCCTCTTTCTTGAGCGCCTGCTTTTCGATTTCGAGCTGCGTGGCGCGACGTTCGAGTTGGTCGATTTCCGTGGGCATGGAATCGATCTGGATGCGCAGCGAGGCGGCAGCTTCATCGACCAGGTCGATGGCCTTATCAGGGAGGAAGCGGTCGGAGATATAGCGATGAGAAAGGGTCGCCGCCGCAACGATGGCCGAGTCCTTGATGCGCACGCCGTGATGGACTTCGTACTTTTCTTTCAGGCCGCGCAGGATGGCGATCGTGTCTTCAACGTTCGGTTCGCCCACGAAGACGATCTGGAAGCGTCGTTCAAGGGCGGCATCTTTCTCGATGTACTTGCGGTATTCGTTGAGCGTGGTGGCACCGATGGCCCGCAGCTCGCCGCGAGCGAGGGCGGGCTTCAGCATGTTGGAGGCGTCAATCGCACCTTCGGCCGCGCCCGCGCCAACCAGGGTGTGCAACTCGTCGATGAAGAGGATGATCTGGCCGGACGAGTCTTCTATTTCTTTCAAAACCGCTTTCAGCCTGTCTTCGAACTCACCACGGTATTTGGCTCCTGCCAGCATCGCGCCCAGATCGAGTGCGACGACGCGCTTGTTCTTGAGGGCCTCGGGCACGTCGCCTGAGACGATGCGCTGGGCGAGGCCTTCGACGATGGCGGTCTTGCCGACGCCGGGCTCACCGATGAGCACAGGATTGTTCTTGGTGCGACGCGACAACACCTGCACCACGCGGCGGATTTCTTCGTCGCGGCCGATGACAGGATCGAGTTTGCCGCGACGGGCGAGTTCGGTTAGATCTTTCGCGTAGCGCTCGAGCGCCTGGTACTTCGCCTCGGGATTCTGGTCGGTGATGCGCTGCGATCCGCGGACAGCAGTTAGGGCCTTAAGGATGGCGTCATGTGTCGCGCCGTGGCGGGCCAGCAGTTCCTGGGCCGGGTCTGCCTGATTTCGCTCGCGCTTCAGCCTTGTTGCGGCCAGCAATAGGTGTTCGGTCGAGACGTATTCGTCCTTGAAGTTGTCTGCTTCTTTGAAGGCGGAGTCGAGCAGCTGGTTGAGCTGGTTCGACATAGCGGCCTGCGCGCTCGCGCCCGAAACCTTGGGCAGCTTTTCGATTTCCTGGTAGATCTCGCTCAGCACGGCCTGCGGGCCGATGCCGATCTTCTCCAGCACCGGCGGCACGATTCCTTCTTTGTCCTCGAGCAGCGCCGCCAGCAAGTGAACTGGCAGCAGCTCGGGATTGCCGTGCTCAGACGCGAGCTCGTTCGCGCGCTGGACGGCTTCCTGCGCCTTGACGGTGAATTTGTCCCAACGGATTGCCATAGGGGTGTGACTCTCTTTCTACAGCGTAGTCTGATTTCGCAATTTGGTAATCGGGTAATTTGGAAATTTGAAAGTCAGGCGGAGCGGAGGTTTTCAAATTACCAAATTACCCGATTGCAAGATTACAAAATAAACGGGAGGGACCTTGAGGCCGCCTCCCGCATTCAGGGGCTGAAGCCCCCATTTATTCTCGCCTCTAACGCGGCGCTAAAGCGCCGCTCTTCCACCCGATCCCCGCTACGCTCAGCGAAACTGCAGATTCCTCGCACGATCTCGCCGCTGGCGCGGCTCCGAGCGGCTCGGAATGACAATCAGCAAGGGTTCGGTGCGGCGCGGCTGAAGCCGCGCCCTTTCAAAGCTCCACCTTACGCCGCCTTGCCGGGGCCCTTGCCTTCCAGGGTCTTTCCCGTGTTGGAGCCGGCGTTGCCGACGTTGACCTTGATCTGCTTCGGCTTGGCTTCGGCTTTCTTTGCCAGCTTTACCTTCAGCACGCCCTTGTCGTAGTCGGCCTGGACGCTTTCCTGGTCAACCGTCTGGGGCAGCGTGAAGGTGCGGGTGAAGCTGCCGTACTGACGCTCCACGCGGCGATAGTTCTCTTCTTTCTCTTCCTTTTCGAACTTGCGCTCGCCGTGAACGGTCAGCGTGTTGTTCTCGATCCGGACGTCGATGTCCTTCTCTTCGATTCCGGGCACTTCGATCTTCAGGGTCACGTTGTGCTCGTCTTCGTAGACGTCGACAGGCGGGGCAAACGTGGTGGTGCTGAGGGCCTCTTCCCGGCCTTCCGGCCCATAGGACTCGCGGAACAGACGGTTCATGCGGTCCTGCAGGGTGACGAATTCACGAAAAGGTTCCCAACGGGTAAGCAACGTCATAACAAAATCCTCCTACGTGGATGTTTGATCTGAGAGCCGGTACAGCTCTATCAGATGCCTAATCACTGTAAAAGAAGCATAAAATATGAGTGTATTATTGTCAACTATAATATAGTGTTGTTTTTCAATAGCTTACATTGATAATCAGGCACTTAAGATAGGCGGTTTCGGGCACATTCAGCAGGATGGGATGGTCCTTGGCCTGGGCTCGGCTCTCTAGAATTCTGACGGAGCGGTGGGCATCGCTGGCGGCCGAGGCGACGGTTTCGAGGAAGTCCTGGGGGCTGACGTGGAAGGAGCAGGAGCAGGTGATGAGGATTCCGCCTGGCCGCAGCATCTTTAGGGCGCGCAGGTTGAGCTCTTTGTAGCCGCGGAGGGCTTTGTCGAGGTCGCGCTTCGTCTTGGCGAAGGCGGGCGGATCGAGGACGATGGTGTCGTACTGCTTTCCTGCAGAGGCATAGTCCTTGAGCAGGTCAAAGGCGTTGGCTTCGATCCATTCCAGTTCGTGCCCGTTCAGGGCGGCATTCTTTTCGGCCATTTCGAGCGCCGGACGCGAGCTGTCGACGCCGGTCACGTTCGAGCACTTTGGGTCCAGGTGCAGGGCAAAGCCGCCCTGATAGCAGAAGACGTCGAGCGCGTCACCGTGGGCATGTTGCGCGGCGGCTGCATAGTTCTCGCGCTGATCGAGAAAGGCGCCAGTCTTCTGGCCTTCGAGGCCGTCGTAGTGGAAGCGGACGCCGTTCATCTCGACGATGGTGGCGCTCTTGTCGCCGGACAGGAGCGCGGACTTACGAGGAGGAAGTTGTTCGAGTTCGCGGATGCGGGGATCGATGCGCTCGACGATGCCCGAGGGATGGAGTTCGTCAACGAGCGTTTGGATGACGGCCTCGCGCACGGGCGCGGCATCCATTGCCTGGGTAAGGATCTGCACGGAGAGCAGGTCGTTGTAACGATCGACGATCAGGCCGGGGAGGAAATCGGCTTCGGAGAAAACGACGCGGTAGGCGTCGGTGTCGGCAACGATGTTCTTGCGGTAGGCAATCGCCTCGCGAATACGGTGGGCGACCAGCGCGGGAAGATCTGGCACTTCGTCGCGCGAGATCATGCGGATGGCGATCTGGGAAGAGGTGGAATAGAGAGCCGTGCCGAGAAACTTCCCGCGTGGATCATTCACGCGGACGAGCGCGCCTGGAGGAATGGAGTTGTCGGCGGGGATATCGGAGCGATAGACCCAGAGGTGTCCCGATTTGAGGCGAGTGGCTCCGCGCGGAGAAATCTTGACGATTGGCTGTGTGCCGGGGCCAGGCTTGGGGGCCATATGAAGATAGTAGCGGAGATGGTCGGCGCAATGTCGTCCGCTAAAGCGGACTCCACAGGTCTCGGATTCGCTTTCCCGGCACTACCGTGCCGGGCTTTCTTATGTCGCCGCTACGCGGCTGGGCGGACAGGAATGCTGGCCCCACACTATGGATGCCGGCGCTATGCCAGTTCTGCTGGCCGATGGATGGGCACGCCGTCAACATGAGATTGACGGCGAGACCGCGGCGAACTCACACTCGCCGTCACCGATCCGGTCATCACTTTCTTGAAAGCAGTCTGGAACTCCTCCATCTCCGCTTGCGTGCCGACGGTGATGCGCGAGTAGGTCGGCATCAGCGGCCAGATGCGTCCGATGAAGACGTTCTGCTTGGCCATGGCGTCGATCACTTCTTTCGCCGGACGCTTGGTGTCGAGCATGAAGCAGTTTGATTGCGACGGGATATAGGAGTATCTGTTCGAGTCGAGCCACTGAAAGACGCGGGCGCGGATATCAGCGTTGATCTTCTTGCGTTCGGCGACCAGGCCCGTGTGCTTCAGGCTGGCGGATGCCGCGACCAGCGCGGTAATGGGCATGAAGTTGCCGCCGCCGTAGTTGTACATCTTGTCGAGCAGGTCGGGACGGCCGAGGGCGAGACCGCAGCGAATGCCGGCCATACCGTAGAGCTTGGAGAAGGTGCGCAGAACGATGACGTCCTTGTCGGCGCGGACC
>Ga0335069_10003929_pt1 | contig 22232 bp, 12 predicted proteins | sample Lox_Sample_11_FD_206714 | JGI IMG/M metagenome (GOLD analysis project Ga0335069, IMG submission 206714) | Soil microbial communities from Loxahatchee National Wildlife Refuge, Florida, United States - Lox_Sample_1.1 | ecosystem: Environmental > Terrestrial > Soil > Wetlands | place: USA... | reverse complement strand
CCAGTTAATGGCGGTCGCCGGCAGGCCATGGGCGCGACGGTAACCGGCAAAAGCGTCGAGCCAGGTATTGGCTGCCGCGTAGTTCGCCTGGTGCGGGTTCCCCATGAGGGAAGTGATGGAAGAAAAAGAAACGAAGAAATCGAGCGTGAGGTTCTCCGTCGCCAGGTGCAGGTTCCACGCACCGAGAATCTTGGGCGACATCACCTGGTCCAGGCTGTAACGCGAAAGTTCGTTGATAGGCTTGTCGTCGAGAACCATCGCGGCGTGGATGATGCCGCGAAGCGGGGCCATGTTCGCGGCGATAAAACCAATGATGGCTTCAACCTGGCGCGGTGAAGTCACATCGCACTGGCGAACCTCGACGCGCGCACCCTGACCGACCAGTTGGTTGACGGCGGCCTGCGTATCCGTATTCGGTACGCTGCGACCAACAAGGACGAGAGAGCGGGCACCGTGTTGGACTAGCCACTGCGCGGTCGAGATGCCGAGACCGCCGAGGCCGCCGGTTATCAGATAGGTGGCATCGGCGCGAACCGGAAGGTCCTCCGCAGCTTTCGGTCGCACCGCCACTGGTCCGTCATTGCGAACCACGACTTTGCCGATGTGACGAGCCTGCGCCATGAAACGCAACCCTTCAGGAAGCCGACGCATTTCATAAACATGCTTGGGAAGAGAGGTGAACGCTCCGGAGCGGAAGCGGTCGACGACTTCTTGCAGCATTTCGCCCACAAGTTCAGGCCGTTCGAGCGACATGCGGTCGAGGTCAACGGCGAAGAAGCTGAGATTTCTGCGGAAGTGTCCGAGCTCAAGCGCCTGGTTCTGGTATATGTCCGCTTTGCCGAGCTCGACGAACCGTCCATAGGGCGCGAGGCACGCGACCCCGGCGGCAAGAGCTTCGGCAGGTAGAGAGTTCAGAACAACATCAACTCCGAGGCCGGAGGTGATATCTCGGATTTGGTCGGCGAAGTCGAGACTGCGCGAATCCATGACGTGCTCGATTCCGAGCGAACGGAGATGAGAACGTTTCGCTTCGCTTCCCGCGGTGGCGAAGATGGTTGACCCCAGGGAGCGCGCAATCTGGATGGCCGCAAGACCGACTCCTCCGGTGGCGGCGTGGATCAAGACCGATTCGCCGGGCGAGAGATGCGCGAGTCGTTTCAACCCATACCAGGCGGTAACGAAGGCGACGGGAATGTTGGCAGCGTCTTCGGCAGAGAGTCTCTGCGGACGCTTCACTACAAGGGCCGATCGCGTGGTTGCGAACGAGGAGAAGCTTGACGGAGCGATGCCGAGAACTTCGTCCCCTGACTGGAGATCAGAAACACTCTCGCCACAGCGCACGATCGTCCCGGCGAAGTCGGAACCGAGCATCTTCTTTCCGAACGTATTGTCGGATTCGAGGCCGCTGACGATGCCTGTGGTCAGCACGATATCGCGAAAGTTAAGGCTTGCGGCGTGTACTGCGACTTCAACCTCACCTGGTCCGGGAGCGCGACGATCGGCACGGCGAAACGCAACGCTATCGAGCGAACCGGTGGCGCCGACTTCGGCGCGCCAGGATTCGATCGTACTTAGACTCTCGGAAGGGAGCGACTCAGAGAGGCGACCGAGGGAAGTGGAACGCAGACGATGCACAAGGCGATCGTCGCCGCGCAACGCGATTTCCTCCTCGACCTTCCCAGGTTCGTCTTGGATGATTTCCTGCGCCAGCGCGATGATTTCCGCCTGGCAGGGATCGTGGCTAAGATCGATCATGCGGCAGCGAAGCAAGGGAAGCTCTTTGAAGAGGACGCGACCGTAACCCCACAGCGGCGTCTGCTGTAACGATGGAGTGATGGACGACCCTGTCGGCTGGGCAGCGGCGGTAACGAGCGCAAGAGTGGGTTCGCCGGGAAGCGCCTGCATCAGGCGCTGGAGAATATTGGTTACGCTGGCGGGGCCGAGATCCTGTGCGCGATGGAAGGTGGTGAGTGTATCGTCGGTTGCGTCGAGGTCGAGACTCCAAAGATGAACAACGCCGGCTGCGCTTGCGAGCAGTGGGCTCAGATCGTCGCGAAGGCGACTGAGGTCGTCGGGCGAACTGTAGCAGATCGTGAACTTGGCGCCGGCCTCACGAGCATAATGGTCGCCGGCATACACGAGAGTTGAAGTGTGGCCGAAAGCCTCAAGAGACATGGCAAGACGCGCAGCAACGCCGGAGTGGTCGGCGAAAAGCAGCCAGTGCTTCGCGGGACCGAGATGGGCTGACGCGTTCTCACTTGCGACTGGCGATTGGGCGACGATGAGGGACTGCGCCGGTTCCTCGTCAAGGCGATCGGCGATGATGGCTGGAGAGTGAAATCCGTTTTGTGTGAGCAGCGACTGCCACTTCTCGCCCGGCAACAGTGGATGCTCGGGGCGGAGGTCGCGGTCCTCGAAGGTCCACCACGTATCCATGAGGCCGAAGGCGATGTCGAGCCACCACGGGTGGCTGGTGATCTCGAGCAGAAGAAGGACGCCTCCGGGAGCGAGCAGGCTGCGCAGTTGCTCGAGAGCCGGCTCCACTCGCGGCGTTGCGTGCAGAACATTGGCACCTATGATGACATCGAAAGTGCGCGGCTGTGAGCCTTGCGAGGTGAAGTCCTGAGTAAGGTCCAATGTCTGTGTGCCGAGGAAAAGGCAGTCGGCGAACTTGCTTTCAGCACGATCGAGGAAGAGCTTCGAAACATCGCTGAAGACGTAATTGACGGCGCCTTCGAAGTTCGGGAGCAGGTGCGAAGTCGTGCCGCCGGTACCGGCGCCGACTTCAAGGACGTAGAGCGGGCGAGTTTGTTCGCGATCAGCGGTCAACTCGGCGACGACTTCGGCGGTAAGCGCGTTGTAGAACGCCGAGGCGGGAGCTCCGCGGTAGAAAGACTCGAGAAACGCAAAGCCGTCCGCGGTAAAGAGAACATCCTTGCCGTCTACCTTTCCGGTTACAACATCGGCAAGCCGGGGTCCGCAGCGGGCGAGAAGTTCGACATCGAGGCGATGAAGCGGGTGCTTTTGCAGGAGGGCGCCAGCGAGGAACTGCGGATCAGCGATTTCCTTCCCGGTCGCCTGCCAGTAGTCGCCATTACGCCGGAGAAGACCGGAGAACTCGAGCATGAGGCAGAGTTGATGCGCGAGCTTCTGGCGCCAAGAGTCGCTTTTGACGTCCGCAAGCGAGTTGAGAGAAAGCTGAGAGCCAGGCGCGAATCCGAAGCCGAGATCGCGGAACGCCTGTGCAGCGTATGCGCTCGCGAGATCGTTGAGGAGCCGTTCGACTTCCTCGTAATAGGCGGTCCAACCGGACTGCCTTGCAAGAGAGGCAGCGCGGTCGTTGAGGGACTGCAGGCGGTCTGACGTTAGCCCGTTCGCCACTAACGATATCGGTAGCGAAACTGGCGCGGGGGCGGGCCTGCGACGCTTCGGCTCCCAGCGATATTCGTACAGGAACTGGTCGAGTTTATCGCGGGTGCTCGATCCGGCCGCTTCAACGAGGCGCGCGTGAAGGCCGCGAATCTCGGCACAGACACGGTGATCGCGGTCAATTAGTTGAACGTCGCCGGTGACGTGCGCATCGGAAATCTCGGTGATGGTGGCGATGGCCCAGAATTCGCTACCAGCCTTCGAATGCAAGCGGGCTTCACGAATTTGCGTTGGAAGGAAGAGGCGGTGGTCGTCGCGGAGAGTTTCGTCGGTCTCCGCGGCGGCGACGAGCAGCTGGAAGGCTGCGTCGAGAAGCGCGGGATGAACGTGGTACAGGTCCCCGTCGGGTAGATCGGGCACATTGATGTTGCCGAGAGCCCGATGGTGAGTGGTCTTTAGGCTATGGATGCCGCGAAACGCGGGACCGTACGCGAGGCCGCGGGTAGCGGCGCGGTCATAGAAGGTGGTGGGATCGATGGTAGTTTCGAAGTCTCGCGCCAGGGAGTCAATGTCGAGAGAGGGCTGCTCGCCGCGTTTGATGGGCGCGATACTGCCACGGGCGTGACTGATCCACGAGGTCGAGTCTTCACGCGGAGAAGAGAAGACTTCGAAATGGCGGCCGTCGGAGTCGAAGGCGAGTTGCAATTCAGTGCCGTCTTCTCCGAGCACCATCGGTTTGAGCAGTTCGATGTTGCGCAGCAAGACGCCGCTCTGTGGATCGATGGTTTTTCGGGCTGAGAAAACGAGTTCGACATAAGCGGCTCCGGGAAAGACGGCGGAGCCCTGAACGAGATGGTCTTTCAGGTAAGCGGTTTCGCTGTCGCCGACCCGGCTTTCCCATGTGGGTCGCGCAGAAGATGTGCGCAAGCCCAGTAGCGGGTGATCTCCGGGCTTGCCGTGAGCGGCGTAACTCTGGAGTTCAGGCTTTGAAGTGGGCTCGAACCAAAGCCGTTGTTTCTGCCAGGGGTACGTCGGGAGTGAGACGAGTCTAGCCGAACCGCGCCCAACGGCGCTCCAGTTCGGCGAACAGCCGAGGCAATAAAGCGATCCCAGGGAGCGCAGCAGGATCTCGCGCTCATTCTCGTTGCGGCGGATAGACGGCACGACAGAGCCGGTAACGTCTTGGTCTTTCAGGCATTCGACGACGGAAGCTGAAAGCACCGGGTGCGGAGCGATCTCGACGAAGTGATGAATGCCCGAAGCAATGATCTGCTTCATGCCTTCGTAGAAGAGAACGGGTTGGCGAATCGCGGTCCACCAGTAATGGCTGTCGAATTCACCGCTGGACCATGTGCCGATGGTGTCGGAAAGCAGCTGCAAGCTTGCCTTTTGGCCGCGCAGACCCTTCATCGCTGCCAGGAACTCGTCCTTGATCTTGTCCATCGCGGGGCTGTGGTAGGCGATGGTGACCGGTAACATGCGCGTGAAGACCCGACGCTCCTGCAATGTGGCGCTGATGCGCTCGAGGGTTGCGGGGTCACCAGCGAGGGTGATGGTCGCAGGACCATTCACGGCAGCGAGCGAAACCTTGTCCTCACTGCCTTTCAGGACGTCTGAAATCTCAGCGAAGGGCGCGCCGACAGCGAGCATCTTGCCGGAGTTGGCAGGACGGCCTTGCAAGCGGCTGCGGTGATAGCAGAGGCGGACGGAATCTTCGAGATTGTGAACGCCGGCAACGTGCGCAGCGGCCATGGCTCCGCCGCTATGGCCGATCACCGCGTCGGGAACAACGCCGTAGCTGGCCCACAGTCTGGTGAGGGCGTACTGGATGGCGAAGTTGGTGACCTGCGCGAATTCCGGCGAGGCGACGCGTGAATCGTCCTCTCCCTTCGACAATTCCTCCAAGAGCGACCAATCGGCATAAGAACGCATGGCAGCGTCGCAAGCTGCGATGGCATCGCGGAAGACGGGCTCCTGCGCACGCAATTGACGACCCATGCCCCACCACTGCGGTCCCATGCCAGAGAAGACGAAGCAGAGCTTTGGAGGAGAGATTGATGCCCTTGCCGAGGCGATGTTAAGCCGGTTCTCGCCGGCAACAAACGACGCCAGGGAATCGGCGAAATCATGCTTGCTGCGCCCGACGATAGCGACGCGATGATGGTGATGGGCGCGGCACTCGGCGGCCGTATAGCAGATGTCTTCGAGGGGAGGTGAATCAGGCTGCTCAACTAGCAGCGCGCACGATGCAGCGAGAGATTTGAGCGCCTCCGGGGAACGAGCGGAGAGAGCGAGCAACTGCTGGGTGTCTTCAATATCGCACTTGAGCTCGGCAACAGGCGGCGGTTCTTGCAGAATGGCGTGCGCGTTTGCGCCTCCAAAGCCGAACGAGTTAACGCCAGCAAGTAGGGGCCTATCTGGATTCGGCCAGGGCTGGAGGGCGGTCACCACGCGCAGGCGCAACGACTCGAAGTCAATGGCATGATTCGGTTGGCGGTAGTGCAGCGACGGCGGGAGCTGGCGGTGCTTTAACGCCAACGCCAGCTTGATCAGGCCCGCCATTCCAGAAGCCGCCTCGAGATGCCCGATATTGGTCTTGACCGATCCGATGGCGCACTCAGCGCCTGCGCCTCTGCCCTGCGACAACGCTGCACCGATCGCTCCGGCTTCGATGGGGTCGCCCACCGAGGTTCCGGGACCATGTGCTTCCACGTATTGAATGTCGGCGGGATGCAGTTCCGCCTTGGCGAGGGCGGTTTCGAGCATGGCCTGCTGCGCGACGCGGCTAGGGACGGTCATGCCCTGGGTATGTCCGTCTTCGTTGATCGCGGTGGCTCTTATGACGGCGTAAATCGGATCACCATCAGCAATTGCGGCTTTCAGCGGCTTCAACAGCACGACTCCGGCGCCTTCGCCGCGCACATAACCGTTGGCTTCGTCGTCGAATGCTTTGCAGCGGCCGTCGCGCGATAACATGGAGGCCTTGCAGAATCCGATGGTTAACTCAGGTGTTAGCACGAGCTGGACACCAGCGGCGATGGCGAGGTCGCAGTCACCAGCGCGCAGATTTTGGCAGGCAACGTGCACGGCAGTAAGCGCCGAGGAGCAAGCCGTGTCGACCGTCATGCTGGGTCCGCGCAGATCGTAAATATACGAAATGCGATTGGCGGCGATGCTGGTGGCGGTGCCGCTGTTGGTGTAGAGGTCGATATCACCGCGGCTCGAAGGGTATGTCTGCATGTCGCCGTAATCGTGCGTTGAGATCCCGACGAAAACTCCCGTACGCGATCCGGCAAGGCGAGTGGCGGGCAAGCCGGCGTCTTCGCAGGCCTCCCAGACGACTTCGAGCAGAAGCCGGTGTTGCGGGTCAATGTGCGAGGCTTCGCGCGGCGAAATGCCGAAGAAATCGGCGTCGAAATTCTCGACGCCTTCGATGAAGCCGCCCCAGCGCGAGTAGAGGCGCCCGGGTTTGCGCGAATCGGGGTCAAACAAATCGTGGAAACCAGTGCGGGTCGCAGGAGCTTCGGTGATGGCGTCGACACCGTTGACCAGCAGGTTCCAGAACTTTTGCGGGCCGCTGGCGCCGCCCGGAAAGCGGCAACCGATGCCGATGATGGCGATGTCAGAGTCGCGATAAGCTACCGAACTCTGCGCCGACGATTTCGCGTCCACAGTGTCACCTCGTTAACGGAATGGGCCCCTGTTCCGAAAGGCGAACTATCGAGTTACAAAAACTCAAACGGCAGCGCGAAGAGCGCGACGGCTCTTCCACTCCTGCAAGCGCGCGGAAGCATGCTCGTAGCCGATGGCCACGATGCGATCGAACGACTTGAAGTCGGTCATGCTGATGGCATCGAGCGGCGGATGAAGATACAGATCCGCTGGACTGCCCGCCAGTTTGGAGTCGCGAACGCTGCCAATCTCCGCGCTGCGCATCAGCAGGTGGATGATGTGCGGCAGGCGCGGACGGTGGGTGAACTTTCGCAGCAATTGTCCAATGCCGGACCACGATGTCTGCATTTCGAGTTCACGCGCAACGGGCAGATCCTGAGCGACGCTGACGTCGGAAGCTACCACGTATCCACCGGCGCGAGTTCGCATGGCCGTGACCGGCAGGTTTTCCAGTAACCCGCCATCCACGAGCAGTCGGCCATCGTGCGCTACCGGCGGGAGCAATCCAGGCACCGAGCAACTGACGCGCGTCCATAGGGCAACAGGCCCGCGATCGTGGATGACCGACTCGGCGCGAGTGAGATCGCAGGAAACGAAAAAGCAGGTGAGCGGCAGATCTTCAATGAGCCGATCACCGAAAATATTCTGCAGGCCGCGAATCGAGGCCTTTCCACTGCGCAAGGAAACGAACGGCACCGTCAAGTCGGAGGCCTGCGGATCGACATAGTTCCGGCGGCAGGCGGCGCTGATCTCATCGGAGGAGAAGCCAGCAGCATAAAGTCCCGCGATGACAGCACCCATGCTGGTACCGCCGACGGCATCTATAGGGATGCCGTGCTCCTGCAGGGCTTTGAGCACACCGATATGGGCGAGGCCACGAGCGCCGCCACCGCCAAGGATGACGCCCCAAGCCTGTCCGGTCAGGCGCCGGACCAGGCGATCATAATCATCGTTGTTATCGATGCGAAGGTGATGATGGGCAGATGGGAGGGCACAATCCAGCCAGCGCGCGGCCCCTGCGATCGTTGCTCGAGAATCCCGCAACAGCACCAGCTCAACGCGGGCGCCGCTGGCGCGAGCGGATTCGATGATCGAACAAGCTTGCTTGTCGGGAAGCGAATCGCCGAACCTGGCGACGATGATGACGAGGTCTGCTTGTTGCAAGCTGCGCACTGTCCACGGGGTGGCTTCCTTGTCGCATTGGCAGACGACGTACTCGAATGCCGACTCTTTCGCGGCGAGCCACGCGGAGTATCGGTCGTGAAGAAAGTCGGAGCTGTCGCTAACCTCTCCGGTTGAGGCGCATAAGTCACTTGCGGTGAGCAAGACCGGCTGTCTCCCTGCCGACTGCAGCCCGGCATAAAGGCGCCGGCAGAACGGTATGAAAACTGGTTCGCCACACCACGGCACCACAGAAATGGTCTTGACCGGCACGGCACGATGAAGAGAAGTGGTGGTGCGTTTCAGCCGATCGCCAAGAGTCCGGGCGAGCTTTAATGTAACGTGTGGGTTTGTCTCGAAAACTTGTTGCATGCAGCTGTCGGGGACCCGAATCAGCAGCGCGTCGCGCCAGGCACGAACACTGGTCGAGCGCGGCTCGTTCAGCAACGCTGCCATTTCGCCTACGGAGGCGCCTTCGCGGAGGATGTCCACAGATTGAACGGCGCCGTCGCGCTGCTGGCGAAAGACTTCCAGAGTTCCAGAGGCGACGACGTAAACTCCATCGGAAGAATCCCCTTCGCGAATCACGACCTCGCCGCGCTTGACGAAGACGAACATCGACTTGCGGGCGATTTCGGCCAACATGTCGGGACTGATATCGCTAAAGAGTTCGTTCGCTGCGAGCACCATGCGCAGCAGGTGACGGGATGCGGTGGCGTTGACGCGGTGCCGGACCTCCGCATGCGACGAAAGCACGGCATCGAGCGCTGCAACGGGAATCAAGGCTAATTCGGTGTGCTGCCCCGCGACGAGGACGGCGAACTGCGGCAGATAAAAGCGCAGAGCAGACTCACTGACCAGATCGCCTGGAAGTAGTCGTATCGTGACCGGCGAAGGTTTGTCGTGAACCAGTAAATCGAGAGAACCGGAGAGCACGGCCAGAAAAGAGTCGCTGACTTCGAGGTGGCCGATCAGGTTGTCGCCGCGTTCGAGAATACGCGTAGAACAGCGAGCCTCCAGGTCGCACAGGTGGGCTGAGTTCAATCCGTCGAACACTGCTAACGAAGAAAGAAACTGGCCGCGTGGCCCGGGCTGGACCTGTTCCTGCTTGGTTTCGAGCATACGCCTTTGTTACCTGCGTCGCAGGCAAAAGAGTGGGGATGGTCCCGGACCTTGAGGACCGAGATTTTCAGCTGATTCTTGCCATCCAGTGGGGGGAGTATATCTCAAAATCGGAGGGGTCAAAAGAAGGGTTTTCCGCTTTTCATGACGGTTGAAAAGTAATGGAGGGGGTGAAGTGCGACACGCAAATGACAGCCGCCAAGCGCGTTAACGGAAACGGCGAATTCTACCGTTGATCCCCGGCTGTGCTTCGCTTTTATCCCGGTTGCGTATAATCCGGGACGAGTTGAGGACGGGTTCCTTGGGCGTTGAGCACATCGTCATTCTTTTACTGCTGGGACTGATCGCTGGTGGAGTGGGAGCGCTGGTGGGAATCGGCGGCGGCATCATCATCACACCGATTCTCGCGATTTATTTCGGCGTGCCGATTCACCAAGCTATCGGCGTGAGTTTAACGGCGGTGATAGCAACGTCGACCGCGACGTCGTCGGTGTACGTGGAGCGGGGCTTGTCGAATATCCGGCTGGGCATGACGCTGGAGATGGCAACAACGCTTGGCGCGGCGATTGCGGCGGTGGTGGCGGGATACATCAATCGAAGAACGCTGGCGGTGATGTTCGCGATCTTCCTGCTTTATACCTCGGCCTCGATGGTCCGGAAGGCGTGGAAGTCGCGGCGTGAGAAGGCGGAAACGAAGATTCCGCCGTATGAGATCAAGCATTATCCGCTGGGGATGTCGACGGCGCTGCTGGCGGGAGGATTTTCGGGGCTGCTGGGAATTGGCGGCGGTCCGATCAAAGTGCCCATCATGTACCTGTTTATGGGTGTGCCGCTGAAGGTGGCGACGGCAACGAGTAATTTCATGATCGGCGTAACGGCGGCGACCAGCGCGTACATTTATTACGGGCGCGGAGACATTCCCGTGCACGTGGCGGCGCCGATCGTGATCGGCGTGTTTACCGGATCGCTGCTGGGGGCGCGGATCGCGCCGAAGGTGCGGAATACATATGTGCTGTTCCTGCTGATCTTCGTGACCGGCTACCTGGCAGCAACGATGCTCTGGAAAGTGTGGGCGGGAAAATTCTGATGACAACGGCAGCGGAACAACACGAAGAACAAAAGCTGGTGGGATGGACGCTTCGGATCGGAGCGTGGGGATCGGTGTCGCTGATTGTCCTTGGGCTGGCGTTGGGCTTGCTGCACGAAGGAGCCGGCGAGTTCGTTCTGCGGGCGGGATTTCTCTTCCTGATGTTCACACCAGCGCTGCGGATCATGGTGGCGGGGTTGGTGTTCCTGCACGAGAAAGACTATCGGTATGCGCTGGTGTCGCTGACGGTGCTGGCGATCGTGGTGACGACGTCGACGCTGGCGCTGCTGAAGATACTGCCGCAGTTGGAGAAGTAAGAGCGATCAGAGCCGGAAGTTAACTTCTACGTTGATCTGCACTTTCACGGGCGTATTGCCCACCATCGCAGGCTTAAACCGCCACTTGCTAACAGCTTCAATTGCCTTTTGATCCAATCCGGGATCGAGGCTTTTCGTGACCTTTAGATCTCGCGTGTTGCCGTGTTCGTCAACAACGAGCCACAGCACGACTCTGCCTTCGATCTTCGCCTTTCGTGCCTCCGGTGTGTACTCCGGGTCTGGAGAGTATTGGATCTTAGGTGGCTTAGTGACCTTCTTTGCCGGATATGTAGGACCTGTGATTGGATGATCAGAGGGCGGAACTGAATCGTTCTGCTGCCCTGATAATGAGCAGCAAAGAATTGTGCACAGAGCAGTGAACAGCATCAAGTTCTTCATTGTTCACACTTGTACTGCCGGGACTGATGCTCTCTTCGGGAATACTTCCCCTAACCTCTTGATCTCGGCTCCCACCCCGCGGAGCTTCTCTTCGATGCGCTCGTAGCCGCGATCAATGTGGTAGACGCGATCGATGATTGTCTCGCCTTCTGCAACGAGAGCGGCGAGAACCAGAGATGCCGAGGCGCGCAGATCGCTGGCGAGAACGGCGGCGGCGCTTAGAGGCGTTTTGCCGCGTACAACGGCACGGCGGCCTTCGATCTTGATGTTGGCTCCCATGCGGACGAGTTCCTGCGCGTGCATGAAGCGGTTCTCGAAGATGTTCTCGGTCACGATGGAGGTGCCGTCGGCTTGTGTCGCGAGCGCCATGTACTGCGCCTGCATGTCGGTGGGGAAGCCCGGGTGTTCTTCGGTAACAACATCGGCGCCCTTGTAATTGCCGTTGCCGATGACGCGGACAGACTCACCGTTACGGTTGATCTTCACGCCAACCTCTTCGAGCTTGTTCAGCAGCGCGGTGATATGCGCGGGATCGCAGCCCGTGACGTTGAGGTCGCCTCCGGTAATGGCGGCGGCGACGATGAATGTTCCCGCTTCGATGCGATCGGGAATAATGCGGTGCTTCGCGCCATGCAGCCTGGCGACGCCCTTGATCTTGATTGTCGAAGTGCCCTGGCCTTCGATCTTCGCGCCCATCTTGTTGAGCAACTCGGCGAGATCAGCAACTTCGGGCTCGCGCGCGCAGTTCTCCATCACGGTGTCGCCGTCGGCAAGCGCGGCGGCCATGAGAAGGTCTTCAGTTCCGGTGACGGTGATCTTGTCGAAGACAATGTGTCCGCCCTTCAGGCGAGTAGCAGCAGCTTCCACGTAGCCGTGATCCTGCGTGATCGTTGCGCCAAGGCGTTCGAGTCCCTTGATGTGCAAATCGATGGGGCGAGCACCGATGGCGCAGCCTCCGGGCATGGAGACGCGGGCGCGTCCGAACTTGGCAACCAGCGGACCAAGCACGAGGGTGGAGGCGCGCATGGTCTTCACCAGCTCGTAACTGGCTTCGGGCGAGGTCACGGTGCCGCAATTGATCGTGGTGCGGTGTTGCGCTCTTCCGTAGCCGAGTTCGACCTCGGCACCCATGGCGGCGAGCAGGTTGCGCTCGGTAATGATGTCGCGCACCTGCGGGATGTTCTCGAGGATGACGGGCTCGTCGGTGAGCAGCGCCGCTGCCATCGCCGGAAGTGCCGCGTTCTTTGCGCCGCTGATGCGAACCGTGCCGAGAAGAGGATTGCCGCCACGAATTACGAACTTATCCATAAAAGAATTGTCTATTGAGTGTGGGTTATTGTCTATTGGACGGAAGACTGCGTACCTGTGGACTTATTTTAGGGGCAAACTGGACTCTCGGGCGGCGGGTAATCGCCTTAGACCGGTGGTTGATTGTTGGTCGTTCGCGGACTTACTTAGATGTCGTCGCTATAGCTGCCCGCAAGCGGCGATTCGCATTCTCCAGGAGCTTGGTTGCCTGTTTTGCAGAGACGCTGGCTTTGAGCATCACGATGGCGACCGGAACTTGGTTTTTCGCACCTTTCAGCGCTTTGATGGCTTCTTCTCGCGTCGCACCGGTCGCTTTCTCCACGATGCCAATTCCCCGTTCCGCCAGCTTCGCGTTCTTCAGGTGCACGTTCACCATCAGGTTGCCGTAGACGCACCCGAGGCGTGTCAGGGCTCCGGTCGTAATCATGTTGAGCACCAGCTTTTGCGCCGTTCCGGCCTTCAGGCGAGTAGATCCGGTAATGACCTCAGGGCCGACATTGACTTCGATCGGGACCTCCACGGCCGCCGCGAGCGGCGACCCTGTGTTGCACACGATACAGGCGGTTTTCGCGCCTTTCTTACGTGCGCATTCGCAGGCAGCGATGGTATAGGGCGTACGCCCGCTGGCGGCCAGGCCGATCACAACGTCCTTCTTGCCGGGTTTCAGCTTTGCCATGTCTTGCTGGCCGAGTTTGGGCGAATCCTCATTGGCTTCGACAGCGGCGCCGAGGGCTTTCGGACCTCCGGCGATCAGGTAACGGACGGTCTCCGGGTCAGTATTGAACGTCGGCGAGCATTCGGATGCGTCGAGCGCACCCAGGCGGCCGCTGGTCCCGGCACCGACGTAGATCAGTCTCCCCTTCTTGCCGATCGCATCGGCCACCATATCGATCACCTTGGCGACCTGCGGCAGGACGGCAGCGACAGCCTGTGGCACCTTGGCGTCTTCGGCGTTCATGATGCGCGCGATCTCGAGGGCGGACTTGGTGTCGAGATCGGCGGAGGCGGTATTGGACTGCTCGGTGCCGAGGCGGTGGATATCGACTTTTCCCATGAACCTTCTATTTAACACTCGTAACGTGGGCCTCGCAAAACCAGGATCAAAATCTTTCAACGCGGACTAACACGGATATACACAGATCTTATGAGTGAAAGAACTTACGACAATTTCGGTGTTTATCCGCGTTCGTCTGCGTTGAATGGCTTTGAGAGTGCCTCGACGACGGCATCGTGGAATCGTGGGCGCACCTGCTTGATGGCCTGGTTTTTCGCATCGGGCCAGGTACGGTTGGTCAGCAGGACAATCGCGAGTTCACGGCTGGGGTCGATCCACAATGAGGTACCGGTGAACCCGAGGTGGCCATAAGACTCCGGCGAAAAGTACTGGCCGGAACTGGAGGGTGAGGTAGGGCGGTCCCAGCCGAGGGCGCGGGTGGTTCCGGGCTGCTGGCGGGTAAAAAGGGCAACCGTTTCGGGCTTCAATAGTGAAACCGAAGATTCGTTTAACTGGGAACCCATCCAGATCTGAACGAATTCGGAGACATCGGCTGCGCTGGAGAAGACACCGGCGTGTCCGGCCACTCCGTTCATCACCCAGCAATTTTCATCGTTGACCTCGCCCTGGATGACCTTGTGGCGGAAGTAGTCATCGTGGCGCGTGGGGACGCAGCGGGAACGCCAGTCGGGCGGAGGGCAGAAGCGGGTTTGCCGCAGATTGAGTTGATCGAAGATTTCACGCTGGCAGAACTGGTTGAAAGTCTCACCGGCGATTTTCTCGAGGACATCGCCGAGGATGATGAAACCGATATCGCTATACTCGGTTCGAGTTCCGGGCGGAGCTTCGAGAGGAGTTGCGTAGGCCAGTTCGAGGAGCCTAGTGCGATCGCGGGTCTGTTCGAAGAGCTTTACGTAGGCGGGCAATCCGGAGGTGTGGGTCAGGAGGGAGCGGATGGTGAGGTCGGGGCGACTCGGAACGGTACGGTCGAGGTCGAGCTTGCCGCGTTCATAGAGTATGGCTGCGGCAGTGGTTGTTGCGACGGCCTTGGAGACGGAGGCTAGGTCGAAGACGGTGAATGGAGTGATTCCCGGCGATTCCGGATTGAACCTTTGCCTTCCCAGGCCCGCTAGTGCGATTTCTCCACGATACACGATGGCTACGGAGGCTCCCGGAAAAGCTCGTTCCTCGATCGCTTGCTCGAGTATGTCGAATGCATTGCGGAACCGAATTTCGGAGTCGCGAATAAAGTGGTTGAGCAAGAAACTGGTATAGCACGCGCTCTTAGGGAGAGGAAGGGTGTCTCGCTGCTCTCGACAGGACCACCGCGGGCTCCGCTCCGCCCAACGGGCTTGGAAGCCCGTTTCCACGCTTAGAACAGCAGTTGCGGCATGAACCGTTGTGCTCAACTTGTAATGGCTGGATACTCTCGTTTACATTCGGCTTCTAGCCGGTCTATGCCAATGTTTCAATCCACATTTCGCAGTTTTCTAGTTTTTGTCCTACTCGCGTCCACCCAACTCAGTTTCGCAGCTGCGGCCAAAAAACGCGCACCCGTTCCTCATGTCGCAAAAGAGCCTGTCGGCTCCGGTCAGTTCAAGGCCATCGACGCGATCATGAAAGACGCTGTGGCCGAGAAGAATCCGCCAGGGGCAGTGGTCCTCATCGGACACAACGGCAAGGTTATGTACCGAAAGGCGTTCGGATACCGCAGCCTGGAGCCGAAGCGCGAGGCGATGACGCTCGACACTGTCTTCGATATGGCCTCGCTGACGAAGTGCCTGGCCACAGCCACCTCACTAACGCGCATGCTCGAACTTGGGCAAATCCGGTTGAACGATTCGGTGTCGAAGTACCTGCCGGAGTTCGCGCAAAACGGGAAGGAAGACATCACCATTCGGCAATTGGTGACGCATTATTCCGGACTTGCGCCCGATCTCGACCTGAAACAGCCGTGGGAAGGGTACGACACAGCCATCAAGATGGCGATGGCGGAAAAACTGGACAATCCGCCCGGCGCGAAGTTCGTTTACAGCGACATTAACTATATCGTTCTAGGCGAACTGGTCCACAAAGTCTCGGGGATGATGCTCGACAAGTACGCGCAGGCGCACATTTATCAGCCGCTGAAGATGACGCGCACAACGTTCAACCCTCCGGCGTCGTGGCGGCCCAAGATCGAAGCCACGGAATACGACGAGCACGGCGTGATGTTGAAGGGCACGGTGCATGATCCGTCGGCGAGACGGATGGGAGGAGTGGCGGGGCACGCGGGACTGTTCTCGACCGCTGACGATGTAGCGAAGTTCGCGCAGATGATGCTTGACGGGGGCAAGCCAATTCTTTCGACGCTGGCCGTAGAGAAGATGACGACACCACAGCAGCCGCCGGTCGCGGCATCGTTGCGCGGGATCGGCTGGGACATCGATTCGCCATTCGCGTCGAACCGCGGCGAGTTGTTGCCCGTAGGGTCGTACGGACACACCGGCTTTACCGGCACGTCGCTATGGATCGATCCGGTCACAGATACCTACATCATTATTCTGACGAATGCAGTGCATCCGCACGTTGGCAAATCGGTGGTCGGATTGCGAGTGAAGGTCGCAACCGCTGTGGCGGCAGCACTCAACCTGACGGTTGACGAGAAGAAGCAGGTGCAGCAGGCCAACATCACAGGCTACAACGAAACCGCGTCCGCCGCTCGTCGACTCAGCACCCGTAATGGGCAGGTTAGGACGGGGATCGATGTGCTGGAATCGAGCAATTTTTCGCAACTGCAGGGCCCGGCGGATCACAAGTTGCGAGTCGGCATCGTCACCAACCAGACGGGGCTAGATTCCGAAGGCCGGCGCACGATCGACGTACTGGCCAAAGCTCCCAATGTGGAGTTGAAGGCGATCTTCAGCCCGGAGCACGGAATTTTCGGTGCGGTGGATACAACCGACATCGGCAATTCGAAAGACGAAGCAACTGGCGTCAACGTGTACAGCGTGTATGGCGACAGCGATGCGAAGCGGCATCCGCCGATGGACGTCCTGAAAGACCTGGACGCGATCGTCTACGACATCCAGGACGTCGGCGTCCGTTGCTACACCTACGAGACGACTCTGGGCTACTTCCTGGAATCGGCGGCCCAGGCGGGGATTCCGATCTACGTTCTCGATCGGCCGAATCCGATTAACGGCGTCTTTATTCAAGGCGCGATTTCCGACCCGCAGCGCTCGACTTTTGTGGATTACCACCCTCTCCCGATGCGACACGCGATGACCATCGGCGAACTGGCGCAATTGTTCAATGGTGAGCGGCACATTAACGCCAAGCTTACAGTGGTGAAAATGGAGGGATGGCAGCGCGGCGACTGGTTCGATTCCACCGGGCTGATGTGGGTCAATCCGTCGCCAAACCTGCGCAGCGTGACGGAAGCAACGCTGTACCCCGGCGTAGTGCTGATCGAGGGCACGAACATTTCCGTCGGACGCGGGACCGATACTCCGTTTGAATTGGTAGGCGCACCGTGGATCAAGCCGAAAGAGTTGTCGGATTATTTGAATGCGCGGCTGATCCAGGGTGTGCGGTTCGTACCGACAACGTTCAAGCCTGCGGCCAGCAACTACAAGGGCTTGTCGTGCGGCGGCGTGAATATCGTCATTACCGATCGAAATTTTTTTGACTCGACAGAACTTGGGATGGAACTGGCATCGGCGCTGGTAAAACTCTATCCCAACGATTACAAGATCGGAAAGCTGGTTGACCTGCTCGGCAACGAGGAACTGGCGAATCGATTGAAGTCAGGCGAGGACCCGCGGCGGATTCAGCAGGATGTGCAGGAGCAGATCGAAAAGTTCGTCGAGATGAGAAAGAAGTATTTGCTCTACTAGCAAGCAGTAGACGGTAAACAGCAGATCGCTTTTAGTCATTGAACCTTGCCGGAGGGGTGTGAAAACCGTTTTCCAGTGGATGTTTTGCCTGTTGACGTTTGTGGGCGCTGCGGGATTGGCATCTGCTCAACAACATGCGGACGTGGCTTTGCAGCAGCAGGTCGAAGCGATCGTGGCACAACATTTGGGAAAAGTCGCGTTCTTCGCCAAAGATCTGAAGACTGGGGCCACGTTGGCGATTAACGCCAATGTTCCCGTGCAAACCGCCTCCGTCATCAAAGTTCCGATCCTCGTCGAAGCGATGTACGAGGTGAAAGCAGGTAAGCACAAACTCGACGAACGCCTAAAGCTGACAAAGGAAAACCAGGTGCCGGGTTCGGGCGTGCTGACGGAACTTCAACCGGGACTTGAGCTGACTCTGGAAGATGCGCTTACGCTGATGATCGTTGTTAGCGACAACACTGCCACCAACCTGGCGATCGACGACGTCGGAATCCCCGCCGTGAATGCTCGGATCACGCAGATGGGATTGAAGAACACCTATTTGTACAAGAAAGTTTTCATGCCACCCGTTGGTCCGACTCCTGCGGATCAGAGGCAGTTCGGGCTGGGAAAGACGACGGCGCGAGAGATGGCCGAGATCCTTGAATCCATCGAGCGCTGCGATCTCGGTGACAAGCCACTCTGCGACAAGATGATCGACATGCTGAAGAACCAGCAAGACCACGAGTCGATGCCGCGGTACATCGAATCAAGCGACACGACCGTCGCGACCTCTGCGATCGCCCATAAGACCGGCGCCGAAGATGACGTTCGCAACGACGTTGGCATCGTGTACACCAGGCGTGGGCCGATTGTGATCAGCGCGTTCACCTACGACAACAAAGATCAGAGTTGGACGGTGGACAACTCGGCGGAGATCCTGATCGGCAAGCTGACAAAGGCGGTGGTCGATGCCTGGGCACCGCGTTCCGATCCCGGAACAAAGTAGGAGCTCAGCAACTATTTCCTGGCATGGGGTTCTATACTGATGCCAATGTGGGGCGGTGTAAGGGTTGAGGTGGTGTCGCTGGTTGGATGGAGGAGATCCGATGCGCAGAATTCTTTCACTGTTTCTCGCCGTGCCTTTAACGCTGGCGTTTGGACAGGACCGAAGCAACGCCCAGGCGAATTCGGGTTCTGTCAGTGCGATCGATGCTTCGACCACACCGGCCAAGATTACATTGCCGCCAGGCACGCAGATTCCGCTGGTGTTGAAGCAGGCGATTTCGACGAAGAACGCCAAGCCCGGTGACGCAGTCTACGCCGAGACCAATTTTCCCATCACGCAAGACGATCACATCATTATCCCCGCGGGAACCTACGTGCAAGGCAGGATCACGGAGGTGAAGCGAGCCGGGCGGATGAAGGGCAAAGCGGAAATCCTCATGCACTTCACGACCTTAGTGTTCCCTAGCGGCTACACCACGCTGCTGCCGGGAGCAGTGGAGAACGTGCCTGGGGCGGATAGCACGCACATGAAGGGCGAAGAAGGCAAGGTAGAACACGATTCGACCAAGAGCAAAGACGCAGGAACGATCGCATCCACCGCCGGAACCGGTGCGACGATCGGGGCTCTCGCCACGCAAAGCGCAAAAGGTGCCGGGATTGGTGGACTCGCCGGCGCGGCCGCGGGGCTGGGCTATGCGATGCTGACGCGCGGACCGGATGTGATGTTGCCCGCTGGAACATCTATCCAGATGGTGCTGCAGCGACCACTCGAATTGCAAGAAGCGAAGCTGAACCGGTAGGACAGGTACGAAGGACGATGCACGACGTATGAAGTAAGACCGAGAGTTCGACTTCCAAGAAGGCCGGGGCTTCCTGGCCTTTTTCTTTTGTTCGCCCAGACTGTTACACTGCCAGCAATGGCTCGAATCGCCTACCTGGAGTGCACGAAGTGCGGCGAACGCCTCAGCGCCGAACAACCGCGCACGCTCTGTCCGAAAGACGCCGGATCGCTCTATGTTCGCTATGATCTGGCTCCGCTGCGCGGAAAGTTCACGCGCGAATCGCTTGCAACCGGGCCGAAATCGATGTGGCGATACGCACCGGTGCTTCCCGATGTCGAACCGGTCACGCTGGGAGAAGGCTTCACGCCGCTGCTGCCGAGCCGGCAGGATTCGAATGTCTACATCAAGGATGAGGGCCTGAATCCGACGGGTTCGTTCAAGGCACGCGGATTGTGCGCTGCGGTCACCATGGCGAAGGCGTACGGTATCCACAAAGTGGCAATTCCATCGGCAGGCAATGCAGCGGGGGCAATGGCTGCTTATGCCGCAGCGGCAGGAGTCGAAGCGCACATATTCATGCCGAAAGATGTGCCGCAGGCCAACGCCATCGAGTGTGAGGCGTTCGGAGCCAAGGTCACCCTGGTGGACGGACTGATCTCCGATTGCGCGCGATTGGTGGGCGAGCGCAAGCAGTTGGAAGGCTGGTTCGACGTTTCGACACTGAAAGAGCCGTTCCGCGTCGAAGGCAAGAAGACGATGGGATACGAGATCGTCGAGCAACTAGGCTGGAGGATGCCTGATGCGGTGATCTATCCGACTGGTGGTGGCGTTGGCTTGATCGGGATGTGGAAGGCGTTCGAAGAAATGGAGTGCCTCGGCCTGATGGGCAGCGAGCGGCCGAAGATGATCAGCGTGCAGGCGAGCGGGTGCGCGCCAATCGTGAAGGCGTGGGATGAGCAAAAACCCGTCTCGGAGATGTGGCAGGGAGCGGAGACGATCGCCTCGGGTCTCCGCGTGCCGAAAGCCTATGCCGACTACGTGATTCTCGAAATCCTGAAAAAGAGCGGTGGCATAGCGGTTTCCGTCACCGATGACGAAATGATGGATGCGCTGTTCGAGTGGGCCGCCGATGAAGGCGTGTTCGCCGCGCCCGAAGGAGCTGCTTCCCTGTTTGCCTATCGCAAGTTACGTGCCAGCGGCTTCCTGAAAGAAAGCGACGTGGTGGTGCTATTCAACACGGGTTCGGGATACAAGTACGTGGACGTAATCGCCGAATACATGGGCAAGAAATCGGCTGCGGCCAATAGCGGCATGGCGAAACCCAAGGCGAGACAAGTCGGCGGGATCATTACGCCGTTCTGATCTTTGTCATCACGAGGAGGACGCAAGTCTCCGAAGGATCTGCTTTTCGATCACCAGGTCGTCAGATCATCCGATAAGTTATGACCAAGCGTCTTTACTACACCGACACTTTTCTCCACGAATTTGACGGCACGGTGACAGAGGTCATCGCCGGTGACAAACCGGCGGTGAAGCTCGACCAGACTGCGTTTTACCCGACCAGTGGCGGCCAGGTTTTCGATACAGGGAAGCTGCAGTCCCAAGGTAGCGAAGTGCGCATCGAGCAAGTCGAAGAGACGGAGAATGGTGAAATCGTCCACTACGTCAATCCGGCGGATGTGACGAACGTCAGGCCCGGAATGAAGGTGCGAGGTGTTATAGACACGTTCCGCCGGCGCGATCACATGCAGCAGCACTCTGGACAGCACGTACTATCGGCAGCGTTCGAGCGCCTCTATAACATGCCTACCGTTTCCTTCCATATGGGCGCAGAAACGTGCACCATTGATCTGGCGACCGCCGCAATCAAAGACGAACAACTGAAGAAGGCCGAGGAGTTGGCGAATCAGATCGTATCCGAGAACCGGCCAGTAGGAATTAAGTTCGTCGGTCTCGAGGAAGCAAAGACGCTTGGACTGCGCAAGTTGCCGGATGTCGGCAAAGATGACCTGCGGTTAATCGACATCTCTGATTTCGACCTTTGCGCCTGCGGCGGAACTCACGTGCAGTCAACAGCACAGATCGGGCTCATACTCGTCCGCAAAAGCGAGAAGGTTAAGCAGGGATATCGTGTGGAGTTCGTCTGCGGCGATCGCGCGTTGCGCATTGCCCGTAAAGACTTCGAGACGTTGACGCAAGCGGGAACGATGTTTTCCGCGGGCCTTTACGAGGCTCCTGCGAATATCAAGAAGTTGCTCGATGAAATCAAGTCCGCACAAAAAGTGCAGCATAGGCTTCTTGAAGAACTTGCGGAATTCTGGGCGGAAAAACTGCACTCCAAGGCAACGTCGAACGGCCGCTTCAAGATTGTCGAACAGGTATTCGCAGATCGCGAACTAGCCTTTGTGAAATTGCTGGCGCAAAAGTTGTCGAGGCATTCTGGCGTTGTAGCGCTGCTGGCCTCGACGCAAACCCAGGCAACTCTGGTGTTCGCCCGTTCTGGCGACGTCGATCTCGACGTCTCGGCGCTCCTCAAGGAAATCATGGCTTCCACTGGTGGACGTGGCGGTGGCAGCAAAGATCTCGCGCAGGGTGGAGTTCCCGAAGCGACGAAGGTCCCCGAGCTGTTGGATCAGGTGGCGGCCAAAATATAGTGCTACAGTAATCATTAGCTCGCGCCTGACCGACCATGGACAAGCTGATTCTCATCACGCTGCTGGTGAAACTCGGAGTGGCCGCCGCTATCGCCAGTGCGCTGGTGCGTTCGCGCGACTACCAGAATTTGCTGTTCAGCGAAGAACGTTCCCTTGCACAGACAATTTACCTCGTCCTGTTCACCTGCCTCCCCTTCGCGCTGGGCGTGGTGGTGCGGGCCGGCACCCCCAACTTCCTCGCTGCCGATTTGACCTTTGAAGCCGTCCTGTTGCTTGGCGTTGTGGGTGGCGAGTTCGCCGGCGTCTTCTCCGGAATCATCTGTGCCATACCGGCCGCGTTACACGGGGAGTACCTGGCACTTCCCTTCAATGCCTTCGTCGGTTTAATCGCCGGACTGTTGCGCAATTACGCCGACGAGCGCGAGATGATCTGGTCGTTCTCGCCTTTCGTGGATCTGAGTCTTTACCGCTGGATTCGCAAGGTCGTGCCGCGCCCGCG
>Ga0335069_10003928_pt1 | contig 22237 bp, 12 predicted proteins | sample Lox_Sample_11_FD_206714 | JGI IMG/M metagenome (GOLD analysis project Ga0335069, IMG submission 206714) | Soil microbial communities from Loxahatchee National Wildlife Refuge, Florida, United States - Lox_Sample_1.1 | ecosystem: Environmental > Terrestrial > Soil > Wetlands | place: USA... | reverse complement strand
CGCGCTGATATCGCAGTTCAGCTACAAGACTTACGATGTTGACATCAATGCCCAAACTGATGACACCTTCCGTCTATTGATTGACACCACGGAGGGCGGCTTTTTCAATCGGCAACGCCGCAGGACAGATCGCTATGAGTCGGTAGAAACCTATCAATTTACTCCGCGACAGTTCCTCGGCTCGCACCAAATGAAGGTCGGGTGGGATTACGCCCATTCTGAACTGGCCGGAGTGGAGACGTTTCGCCCCGTGGAACTGGTCGGCGTGACCAGCACCGTGATTGAGCGCATCGACTTCTCCAAGCCTGCTGCGTTCGACGTCAACCAGAACGAAACCGCATTCTACTTTGCTGATCAATGGACGATTTCCAACCGGCTATCGTTTGATTACGGTGTTCGCGTCGACAGCGACACCATCACAAGTTCAACCCACGTTGAACCTCGAGGCGGGGTCGTGCTGTCGGTAACCCCCAACGGCAAGACCCTCCTCAGGGCGGGCGCGGGCATCTTTTACGACCGCGTTCCGCTGATGCTGCCCCCATTTGCGGAGTTTCCTGGCCGAACAGTGACGCTCATTGGTCCGGGCGACCAGGCTTCGAGTTCCACGGCTTTCGTCAACCATATTGTCGGCTCTCTCGAAAACCCGCGGAGCACAACGTGGAATGTCGATATTGAGCGGCAGGTTACGGCGCGGCTGGCCATCCGCGCCGGATATGAGAATCGCGTCACGGCAAGAGATTTCATCGTATCCACAGCCAGCGAGTCGCAATCCGGCGTAATCGCCCTGTCCAATGGAGGGAGTGATTGCTACCGGGAATTCCAGGTATCGGGCAGGTACCAATTCCCGCGCGCCACTGTGAATGGATCCTATGTCCGTTCCCGGGCGTACGGAGACCTCAACGATCCGTTTCTGTTCTATGGCAACTACCCGCAAGCGGTCATTCAACCGGATCAGAAAGGCCGCCAGGCATTTGACGCTCCCAACCGCGTTCTGTTCTGGTCGGACATTCAGGCTCCATGGAAGCTAACCATCCTGCCCGTCTATGACGTGCACACCGGGTTTCCTTACTCCGTGCAGAACGAGTATCGAGACTACATAGGGCCGCGCAGTTCGGAACGGTTCCCCCGCTTCGCATCGGCTGACCTGCAGATCACACGACCATTCACGGCGCACGTTGCCAGGAAGCACCTGCACGTGCGCGCCGGCGGATCCGTGTTCAACGTCTTCAACCATGACAATCCCCGCGATGTGCAAAACAATCTCGCCAGTTCCACGTTCGGCTCTTTCTACAACGATGCCTGGAGAGAATATCGCGGAAAGATGGTCTTCGAGTTTTGAGTATGAGAGTTCATCTGATTCTTTCCTCAATGCTGATTCTCGCCACCGCGTTCCTGCGCGTCCTCCATGCCGAGCAACCGGCACCAACTGCCGACGAAGTGGTGGCAACCATGTTTGCGCGCGATAGCGTGCGGGAGTTGGCCAGCGGCGGTTATATCGGAAACCGCGAATATGTTCTTGAGAACCATAAATTTCGGAAGCGCGCGCAGATGCAAGTCAGAGTGACCTGCGACCAAACCGGAACGAAGCACTTTGACGTCCTGTCCGAGGATGGATGGAAGTCAGCCAGCAAACATGTGTTGCGGCAAATGCTTGTATCCGAATCGGACAGCTCGCGTCCAGACACGCGCCCCCGCAATCGCATCACCTCCGATAACTACACATTTCGGATGGTTGAGACCAGTGTTCTTGACGGCCGGACTGCGTACCTCATCGAGGCGATCCCGAACCGGGAAGACAAGTCTCTGTTTCGCGGCCGGATCTGGGTGGATACGGAAGACTTCGCGCTGGCCCGCGTGGAAGGAGAACCGGCGAAGAATCCATCCTTCTGGACGCGCAAGGTGCATTTTGTCCAGCAATACCACAAGGACGGAGCCTTCTGGTTTCCGATGCAGACCACGAGCGTAACCGACGCACATTTCTTCGGGACCACCGACGTAAACATCCGGTATTTCGACTACATGCCGGTTGCCGATACGCCAACTATTGCTCCCGATTACTCGATGATGGAGGCCCACCATGCAAACCGCTAAACTTGCTCTGATCCTCGCTGCTGGTAACGGGAGCCGCATTGCTTCCCGATCGGGAGAGGGACCCAAGCCGCTTGTAACCCTGAATGGCAAAACTCTTCTCGAGCACGTGATGACCGGCGCCCGGGACGCAGGTATCGAAAGATTCGTTATTGTTGTCGGATACCGCGGCCAAGCCATCAAGGAGTGGTACGTGAGTCATCCTCTCCCCGGAGTTCAGGTGACCTGGGTAGAGAACCCCGACTATCGCAAAGACAACGGTATTTCGGTCTTGTGTACCAGCAAAGTGATTCACGAGAATTTCCTGCTGCTCATGGCCGATCACGTCTTCGAAACGGAAACCGCGAGGTCATTGCTACACCATCCTCTTGGGAAGGAAGAGGTGATTCTGGCTGTTGACCGCAACCTAGGCGACATATTCGATATAGATGATGCAACCAAGGTAAGGCTCGAACAGGACCGCATCGTTGAGATTGGGAAAGCGCTCCGAAACTACAACGCCCTGGATACCGGCATGTTTCTGTGCAGCGAGGCACTCTTTGGCTGGCTTGAATTGGCTGCTGTGAACGGGAATTGTTCGCTGTCGGATGGTCTGCGGCTCATGGCCGCAGACGGAAAGTTTAAAGGTTCCGATATCGGAGATGCACATTGGCAGGACGTGGACACGCCGGCGGCCTTGGACTACGTCACGCAAATTTTCTCTTCGACGTTTTCTAACTCCGGCGGTGAGACGGGGACTGCGTATGCCTGACCGCTCGCGCAGAGCGAGAAGCATTCTCCGCTTCACTCCATTGCTCGGGATTGCGTTGCTTGGTTCCTTGCTGACAACGGTCAAGTTCAGCGCCCTGGCCAGCAATGCGAAGGCAATTGGCGGGGGAATGCTTGTGGTAATCGCCCTGGGCGGGTTTTCACATATCGTCAAGACCTGGGCGTGGCGGGTCACCATGCAGGGCGAGGCGCGCAAGGTTTCGTTCGGACGAACCCTGGGCTTGCGGCTTATATCCGAGGCCATCGGTCAGCTCGGGGTTATTGGAATGGTGGGAGGGGAGGCAACACGAGTATCATTACTCGGCTCCAGCGTTTCTGTTGCTGGCGCGATCAGCTCCGTAACTCTGGATCGCGGCCTTTTTATTCTTGCCGGAGCGGTAGTCACAATCGCGGGGATTGTCAGCCTTCTTTTCGTGGTCTCCGTGTCACAGACACTTTATCTCTATGCCAGCGCCCTGGTGCTTGCGTTAGTGTGCCTCTTGATTGCGGGCGCGATTGCGATCCAACGAAAATGGCCGGTGCTGTCGGGATTGGCCCGGGGCGCTGCTCGCATTCCCTGGTTCCGGACCTGGCTGCAGAGCAAGGAATCAACGGTCAGAGCTTCGGAGCAGCGGATCATCGAGTTTTACCAAAAGGCCCCGGGAGTTTTCTGGCTTAGTGTGCTTCTTAACCTGCTCTGTCACTTCCTTGCGATCGTCGAAGTTTACCTCATTCTCAAAATGCTCGGAGCTCCAGCGACTCTGCTTGGGGCGCTGATCATGGAATCGCTGACTAAGCTTATCAATGTTGCCGGAGCTGTCAATCCCGGTAACGTGGGCACGTATGAAGGCGGAAACATGGTAATGGGCCGGCTCGTCCGGCTGACCGGAACCCAGGGCCTGCTGCTTGCGCTTTCTCGCCGGGTGCGCGGTATTTTCTGGGCAATCATCGGCGGAATCTGCCTGGTGTGGTTTTCGAAGAAGCCGCGTGTTGCAGGCGTCGAAATCATATCCGAAATTGAAACGAGTAAAACAACCACGCCGATCGAGGTCTGCCCCCAATCTCTGTCTTTGTGCCAAACTGTGTACATTCTTGCCCATAATCTTCTTCGTCAGGGGCAATTCGAGCCCGCATTAGCCGATGTGGCAACTCTTCCCATTCTGTTGCGCACGATTCTCGGGGTTCGGGGCAAAGAACGTGCCCGAATCATCGTAGTGGTCAGGCAAGGCACTGGTCGCAGGATCCGGGCGGAGCTTTCCCCGGCCGGGAGGCTGCCGGGGGAAACCGAATGGATGGAGATTCCTGTTGACGCGACGCTCTCCACGATGTTGAAGACCACTGGTTTGAACGGCGGCCGAGTCGCATTCATCAGGGGAGATTCCAGCTTTCGCCCGAATCTCCTCCGCATGCTCCACGAATGGAATGGAGAAGGTGGCGCCATCGAGTTCGTAAGCTCGGGCAAGCCGATTGGGCTGGTCGCTCTCGCGCCCAAAATGGCCGCGGACCTGGCGGCGGATTCAGGATTGCGAATCGCCAACGAGGTGGACCTGCATCATTGGATCACCGAGAAGGTGGATCTGCATCCCCCAGGTCTCTGCCCTTCCAGAGAGGTGGACGAAGAGTCTTGGCAACGCATAACGCAACCACAGGATTGCGTTGTCGCGGAGCGAAAGCTCGATCGGTGGTTAGTAAAGCCCACTGACGGGGTCTTTGCCCGTATGAATCGGCGAGTATCGATTCCGATCAGTCGCCAACTGATAAAGACTCGCATCACGCCAAATACGGTCAGCCTGTTCACTCTCGCACTCAGCCTGGTGGCCGGCGCGTTCTTCGCATTTGGAGGATACTGGAACTGCCTGATAGGCGCCGTATTAGGCGTGGGGGGAAGCATTCTGGACGGATGCGATGGAGAAGTCGCCCGCCTTAAACTACAGTCCTCGAATTTCGGGTGCTGGCTCGATACCATTTGTGATTATCTCTATTACTTTGTAACCTTCGCCGGAGTGGTTATCGGAGTGCTGCGCACCAAGGGAGATCCGAACCTGCCCGCATGGAGTATCGCCATTTTCGCCGGTGCGATCCTTACGTTCATCATGGCCGGAATCGGCCGCAAGCGACTTTCGGGGGATCGTCCCGAGCAGTATCTCGAGAGGTGGCAAAAGAACGCGGAGAGGCGCTCGGCGGGTCTGGTTGTGAGGATGGCCCGCTATGCGGAATTCGTCGTCCGTCGCTGCTTTCTGCCCTATTGGATCTTGCTGCTCGCATTGCTGAACTTGACGCCTGCGCTGATCTACATGGCTGCGATCGGTGCCAACGTGGCATGGATTATCTCGCTGCGCTCTGTTATTAGTTTCTCTGTGAGGAGCAATTCCGCGGCTGCGGAAGCAGGCGCATGACGCTCGGAAAGCAGGCCTCTGATCCCCCATGCCTGAGCGTTTTCAATCCCATGATGCCGGGCGCCCGTTTGATCAAGGAGCTCGAAATAGGTTCATTTCTGACTCCGCCTTTCCCCCGCGATTGGCCTGAGACCCTCCGGGTTGTCAGTTGGAATGTCAATCGCGGCCTTCAATTGAATGGGATTATCGAGTTCCTCCAGAGCTCGTCAGCTGACCTGATCCTCCTGCAGGAGACCGATGTCAATGCCCGCCGAACCCGGCATCGGAACATTCCCCGTGAGATCGCGCAAGCGTTGCAAATGAATTACATCTTCGGACGCGAGTTTGAGGAATTGACCCAGGGGACCGAAGCCTCTCCCGCTTATCATGGCCAGACCACATTGTCCCGTCTGCCGCTGTCAAATCCCCGCATTCTCAGGTTCCGGGACCAGTCGACATTCTGGCGTCCGCGATGGTTCATTCCGTCACTGCAGTCCTTCCAAAGACGGCTGGGTGGCAGGATGGCGTTGATTTGCGACATTACGCTCCAGGGCAGGACGTTCGTGCTGTATAACCTGCACCTCGAGAGCCGAGGAAATGACGAACTTCGGATCGGCCAACTCGCCGAGATGCTCACCGAAATCGGGAAGAATCCTGCCGCGACGCCGCTCCTAGTGGCAGGCGACTTCAATTTCGACCTGTCTCGCGGACCCGCAAGTACGCTCATCGCCGGCATGCGAATCGGTAGTCCGCACGCATCCTTCGGAGGACGGAGGACGGTACCCCACAGCAGCCATGCCAAGCCGGCCGCGATCGACTGGATTCTAACCAGAGGGGCACTATCCGCGAGCGACCCCGAGATCCACGAGTCAGTGACTGCCTCAGACCATTTCCCGCTGTCTCTCGAACTCCGCCTGCTATCACCGCAGTGAGCACTGAGCTGCCTCCCGGCTGTTAGCTGCAATTCGCCCTGACAATCACGCCCTTTGTGGCAGTACCTTCGTCCGGGCTGCACCTCGCGCGAATCCTAAGTCATTCGCCTTCGATTGTTTGGGAGCCCCTCCCGAAATAGCACAGCTCGTGCAATTCAAGGAGATGGTTGGGGATTACACTGTGCTCAAGCCGTGACCTCCGGTGCGGAGTGCTCACCGGGTTCTGGAACGATGACCTTCCAGGCGTTGATCGCCTCGATCGTATCCGTATGAACTTGGAAAGGAAGCACGATGGGCGGAACATGCGACCAACTCGCGAGGAATATGAGGCCGGCAGTGGATGTTGTTCAACCTTTTAGCTGCAGACCGGTTGGGCCATCGCAGCCCAGGTTCGAGCTGCGACGACTGTATTGCGGACGATAAGTTACTCTCCTTCGTGCAATCCTTTGTTAACGATAACCTTGACATCGACCCTGCGATTAAGGGCGCGTCCGCGTTTGTCATTGTTATCAGCGGCGGGATGAGTCTTTCCATATCCAGCCGGAACGACAATTCGACGTATGAGAACGTTGTCCTTTTCGATTAGATAGTGCACGACTGAGGCCGCACGTTCTTCGCTGAGCTTCTGATTGTATTCATTAGTGCCAGTGCTTGACGTATAACCCGCAACCTCGATCAGATACCCTGAAACGCCTGACACGGCTTGGGCAAGGTGGTCCAGCGCTGACTTGGCTTCGTCATCCAGGGAACTGCCGTCATTGGGGAAATACACTTGCACTTCGGCTACTGTCGTGTAATCGGCCAAATCAGAGACTCGCTGGTTCACCGCAACTGCTGCAGCACCTGCCGCTGCGGCCGCCGCGACTCCCTGATCCGCAGTGGACTGCGCCTCATTTGCCGCAATCTGCGCATGATTTGCCGAATCTTGCGCTGCCGCAGCATTCGCAACGCCTTGGTCCGCGGTTGTCTGGGCGTGTTCGACCCCCGACTGGTTGGACTGAATCTGCTCTTCCTGGGCTATTTCGACCGCAAACATATCTGGATTGAATTTGATCTTGGTCGCCTCAAGCTGGCCTTCGGCATTGCCGACGCCTTCAGCCTCAATGGTCAGACCGGGCACCAAGGCCGTGACATCCATATCCTTATGGCGAAAGAATGCACGCAGTCCTCGTTCCCGCTCGATGACGGTGCTGTCTCCCAATTTGATCAGCTCGACCTCTCCCGACTTCTTTTCTTGAATCTTCACGAGATCCCCTGAGCGAGACACGATCACGCCCTTGACCTCCTTCTTGTTGCCATGTTCTGTTGCGGGACTTTCTGTCGTCCCATAGAGAGTCATCCCGGCAAACAAGCAAGCCGCCAAGAACACATGACGATTACTTTTCCAGCCGCTAAGTTTCATTGTTTCTCCTGTCTTTGACTTGAGGTCAGACAATCTTCAATCTCCATATAGCAAAGGGTATGCCAAAATCTCCGGCGATCGGCAAGGAAGCTTATGAACGATTTGGAGCCCGGCGTCAATAGCGTGTGACACCGCTGCAGGACAGTGGATGGACACGGCGTCAATATTCGGACGCAGGACAGGAGAGTCTATGATGTTCTTTATTCATAGGGTCGCGAGGGCATCCAGGCATTGTCGCATGGGCGAAAGCGCGGCCACCGGAGTCTACATACCTGTGTACAAAGTCGACCTCAGCTTATTTCTGGAAGCTATCCCAAAAAGGACTGGCCGCCCCGTGTACGCAGTCGGCTTTTCGGTTTGTCGAATTTTGGGTGTGCAGAAGTTGCGACGGACCCGTGCGATCATCTCTCCACAGTGGGCACGTTCACACCTTCACCTCTTTAAGGTCTTCATTTGCCGTTGACAGAGTGAAGCGAAACGTGGCGTCCCACTGTCGTCGGACGTGGCCTACAGACGGCCGCCATTGACTCGATTATTGAACGGCTGATCGATAACCCCATCCCGGAGCCCTACGGCTGGTCGTTAGAGAATGCACTAAATATCCGCACGGCATTTTGCGATGGCAGGCCGATCCCGAGATTTCGATTGGGATCAGCACCTGGCCGTCCTGGCTCGGTTGCGACTTCACGGTTAGTACACCCTGCAGCCGAGATGCTGGCCCTGCGGATCTACGATCTGGCACGGGGATGAAGATCTGGATGATCATGAGCGGTTGCGTAGCAAGCCAGCGGTAGGCCTGCCGGCTATAAAGCGTGGACTGGACGAGCAGCTGGCAGACAGCCGGGGTGCGCCCGGACAGGTCGTCGACCGTGGGGAACAGCATGCCGAATTATGTGGAATGAATTGCATTTCGAAGTTCCAATTCCGGTTAACCAGAAGCAATGAGGTTTGCCACGATTTCGAATCGTGGCAACTCTCGGCCATCTGGATTCTTCGCCAAAGCGCGCATGTGCCCGAGTGTCATAGTGTCATTGCTCCAACACCTGGCTGTCACCTGGGTGATGTTTTTGAGACCGGGGCCCGTAGGAGCAACTGCGACATTTGGCACGGTTGGAGGCAATTTCGCGTTTGGCAAGCAAGTTGCACCTCGGGAAAGTGGCATTAGGAAGTATCCCCACATCACCCGAAAAGAATTCGCAACATGGAACAGAAACATTCTGCGACCAAGCCAGAGACTCATCGTCCGTTGCCGGGTGGCTCCTCCGATTGTGACACCTTCATTGATACCCACCCCCGAGGTCGCCGTGCGCCGTCCCAAAAAATCCTGCAACCAGTGTCGCAATTCCGCATCAATTTCTGCACGGCCGAGAGCGTGCCAGCTACCGATGTTCCGGCGAAGTTAACGATTCCCGGGGAAGGCAGCATTCGGGCGAGGAGCCACGACGCGGAACGAATCGAATTCACTGGTAAGACATCACGGGTCTTTGTTCGCAATCATGCCAGCAACGATCGCATTCAAGGAATCAAGAAGCTAATGTTTGTCGGCTCGCTGATCGTGACCATCTCCATAATGGGGCCGACCCAACTGAACGCACAGAGTGGCAACTTTCCGCTGCAAACGGACTCAAACGTCTCGCCTCGCGTACCCTCGGAAGTCTGCGAATCTGGACATTTAATGCGGACGCCCTGCATCGAAGAAGCATCCGGGCAGCAAATCACAGCAGAACTGAACCGCAAGGATTTGAGTCCTCGTCCAAGCGCAGCAACTGAAGATCCGGATCAATTGCAGTCAATACAGGAACAGCAGAAAGGCAACATTTCCGGCACCGTAACCGACCAGGGTGGAGATATCATCCCGGGCGCGGTCGTTATTCTCGAAGACGATGTGCGGTCGGATCGGCGAACCGGTATTGCCAACGATGATGGCTTTTTTGAATTCGATCAATTGATGCCGGGTGCATACCGCCTGGCCATCAGCGCCAGCGGCTTCGCAGGTTGGACTTCCCCGGTTTTGCGTCTTGAGTCCGGGCAATTCTTGATTGTTGACAAGATCGCGCTGATCGTTGCAGGCGGACCGATTTCTATAACCGTTACTGCTTCTCCAGTGGAGATCGCGACAGAACAGGTACGCATTGCCGAGCACCAGCGTGTTCTAGGTTTTATACCGAATTTTCTGGTTGTGTACGACCGCAACCCCGCGCCACTGACCGCGAAGTTGAAATTCAGGCTGGCCTTTCGGGTTGCATTCGACCCTGTAACGTTGATCGGTGTGGCCGGTATGGGCGCCATCGACCAGGCTGCGAGCACGCCGAACTATGTTGAGGGCGCCAAAGGATATGGCCAGCGGGTCGGTGCTCTCTATGCCGACGGTTTCACCGATCTCATGCTTGGAGGAGCCATTCTGCCAAGTCTTCTTCATCAGGATCCCCGCTACTTCTATCAAGGGACCGGCACCACAAAATCGCGCGTGCGCCACGCCCTCTTCAGCCCCTTTGTCTGCAGGGGTGACAACGGCCGATGGCAGCCAAACTTTTCCAGCCTCGGAGGAAATCTGGCTTCGACGGCCATTTCCGAGGCTTACTATCCGTCATCAAACCGTGGATCAGGACTGGTGTTCGGAAATTTCCTGATCGGCACTGGCGAACGCATGGTCAGCGCGCTTGCGCAGGAGTTCCTCTTGCGCCGGCTGACGCCGAGTGCTGCCAAAAATCGCTAGCGCACCCCAATACGCAGACATGCGGAGGTTGTATGAAAAGGCGAAGGTGAATCATATGACCCACAGGATGGCCAGGAAATGCTGATACTTGAGGGCTCGCTTTTTCCGGACCAAGGAACTATCAGAACACCCGGCATGATCGTCGATGTGTTCGCAACCGATCAAATCGACGGTGCAACCCCAGTTTCCGAACGCGGAGATTAATTTATGCATCAGCCGCAACCTGAGCAACGGTCCAATTTTCGCCTCGATGTGCAACTGCATGAGTTGCTGACCAAACCCGGAGATCGTACTATTCCGCTTCCGCCACTTGGAAAACCTCAGACGTTTCCCGAACCGAAGTTTCCCCAGCGTCCCGAACTCCTCGGCCCCATCGACCCGAATGATGGCTGGAAACCGCCGGAAAAGCGTCACTGGAGCACCAGCCAGATTTACCACACCATGCGCGGGTGGCTTTTCCCCTATATCCGTTCACGCATGAACCCCGGCGACTTCCACCCTCTGATTGCGTACCTGTTTACCGAATTCAAGTGCAATCTGGACTGCCACTACTGCTGGGCGTTTGACAACAAAGTCAAAGGCATGACGGAAGACACGGCTAAGCGATCCGTCGACTGGCTGTACGGCACCGGGTGCCGGGTACTTGCATTTATGGGCGGCGAGCCCCTGCTACGGCCGGATCTTATTCATCGCATTACCTACTATGCCGCCAAGCAGGGGTTCTGGATATACCTCCCCACTAATGCGCGCCTGCTGCGTATTGACGTCATCGACAAACTCGCCGATGCAGGCCTATCTACATTCAACATTGCGGTGGATGCGGTGGATATCAAGCCGGGGCTGCCCAAGGCGCTGGCGCCGATTAGAAAACAGTTCGATTACCTCATCCGCAAGCAATATGAATACGGATACTCGGTCTTTCTCAATATCAATATCTGCCGCAACAATCTCGACGACGTAAGGCAGCTTACAGAGATTGCGCACGATCTGGGGATCGCTACGGACTACCACATCAACGAGTCCCCGCTGCTTGCGCAGGACGAACACTTCAAACACGCCGCTGAGAACGTCACATATATCACGAAGGACGACTGGCCCGCTGTGGAGGAGACCATCCGGTGGCTCACCGAGAAGCAGGACAGTGGGTACAAAATGGTGAACTCCAATACCCGGCTCTGGCAGATGGTCGATTTCATGAAGGGCAATCACTTCCCCTGGAACTGTCGCGCTGGGCAGAACTCGATGATTATCCGCGTCGACGGCACTCTTGCTCCGTGCTTCCCAATGTACACCGCAAATTACGACTGGGGTGTGGTCGGCGACCACAAGTTTGACACCAAACAGCTCGATCACCAGAAGGAGACCTGCCAGACGCACTGCTTCTCCACCCTGAATCATATCCTCGGCTGGTGCTACAACGACCAGCGCGTTATCAAGTACTTCTTCAAACAGCTCGCACACGGATTCCAGGGAGTCAAAGGGCAGATGTAAGCTGCCGCTCCCGCCAAGCAAAAGACATCCCATCCCCGAGGAGAACTTATGCCGGCACTGAATCGAGAGATTGTCCAGACAGACTTCGAAATGCAAATCCAGGCGCGCATCGACGCCGAGCGGGCGCGGCTCAGGGCCGAGGCCGGACTGGCGCGCATGCGGGAATTCAAAAGGCCTGCGGAACGTACCTTTACCGCGGCGGAGCGCGACAGCGTGACCATCTTGTTCGGAGGCCTGACATGGAAGCACGAGGAAATGATCAGGGCCGTGTTCCACGGCAGCGGTTATCGTTGCGAGAACATTCCCACGCCGGTGGTGGCCGACTTTCAAGCCGGTAAGGAGTTCGGGAATAACGGCCAATGCAATCCCACCTACTTTACGGTCGGTAATCTTGTGCGCCACCTCCAGAAGCTCGAGCAACAAGGGCTCAGCCGGCAACAAATTATCGACAACTACGTATTTTTTACCGCCGGTTCCTGCGGTCCTTGCCGGTTTGGCATGTATGAAGCGGAGTATCGCTTTGCATTGCAGAACGCCGGTTTCGATGGTTTCCGCGTGCTGCTCTTCCAGCAGACCGATGGGATCAAGGCGGCCAGTGGCGAGCCCGGCCTGAAGTTCTCTGTCGACTTCGGCATGGGGATGCTCAATGCCCTCAACCTGGGCGACGTCATCAACGAGCTGGTCTATCAGATACGCCCGTTCGAGACGAAGAGGGGTGAAACCGATCGTGTGATTCGCGAAGCCGTAACCACACTTACCGACACCCTGCGAGATCGCAAGCGCTGGCACATCCTGGATGCTGCGCCAGGATGGGCACGGCCGTGGCTGGAGAAACACGATAAGGTCGCGGGTATTGGCTGCACCCTGGGAAAGGTGGCTCATAACCTATATGGTCGGGAATACGTTGACGCCCTCCATGCATGCAGAGACAGCCTCAATGCAATCGAGGTCGATCGCCTGCGTGTAAAGCCGGTCATCAAGATCACCGGTGAATTCTGGGCGCAAACCACGGAGGGGGACGGCAACTTCAATATGTTCGCCTTTCTCGAGAAAGAGGGCGCTCAGGTGCTGGTCGAGCCCATTGCAACATGGATCGCCTACATGATGTACGTCGCCAAAGAGGGAGCAAAGGCCCGCGCCGATGCGCAGGCGCCTTATCGCGATCCCAAATGGTACGAGCTGAAGAAGCGAATGGTGAACGAATTCACGTTATTCAAGAAAACCAGCGGATTGAGTGCAGGAAGCGCCATGTGGAACTACTTCTATCACCGCACCATCCGTCACATGGGTGACACCGCACACCGGCTTGTTCCACAGAAGAAGTTGTCTCATCTTGCGCATCCCTTCTATCACCAGTTGGCGCGAGGCGGAGAAGGATACATGGAAGTTGGTAAGAACGTCTACTACACAGTGAATCACCTCTGCCACATGGTCCTGGCTCTAAAACCCTTCGGATGTATGCCGTCGACGCAATCGGATGCTGTTCAGTCGCGCGTCGTCAGCAAATACAAGGATATGATTTTCCTGCCCATCGAGACCTCCGGAGAAGGAGAGGTCAACGCGCACAGCCGCGTGCAGATGGCGTTAGCCGAAGCAAGAGCCAAGGCGCGCGCCGAGTTTGACAGCGAAATTGTGAAGACCGGGAAACAGCTTGATGACCTGCGAGGATACGTCGAGGACCATCCCCACCTGAAACGGGCGCTTTATAAGGTGCCTCACAGGGAAGGAATCGCGGGCACGGCAGCTCAGTTCGCCTGGCACGTCAGCGATCTGATGAACAAAGATGCCGCATATCGCCGTCGCGTGCGTATTGCTGGTTCAGTTCAACGGGTTGCGTGATGCGGAGCTTGCTTCGAAGCATCGCGGACGGCGTTCTGACGATAGCGATCGCAATCTTCGGCATGGCGCTGCACTTCACGCTGCTGAGTGTCTTCAAGGCGCACGTACACCGGTCATCCGCGCTTCAGCAATATCGCCCTGTCTATTCGCGCTCGGGTCGCCGGAACCGAGTCCGGTGCTGATACAAACGAGGAGAAAAGCTGATGCAGCAATTGCTGGTAGGGCTCGACGTCGGCTCGACGACCGTGAAAGCAGTGGTAATTGATGCCGCGACAGATGCAATTCTTTGGCAGGATTACCAACGGCATGAAACGCGACAACCGGAAAAAGTGCTTGAATTCCTGCACCGCATGGAAGCCGAGGCCGGTGTAACCCCTAAAAACACGCGGGCGTTCGTTACCGGTTCCGGTGGCGGACCACTGGCCGAGATGATTGGTGCGAAGTTCGTGCAGGAAGTCCACGCGGTGGCGCTCGCCGTCGAGAAGCTGCACCCCGAGGTGTACTCCGTCATCGAGCTTGGAGGCCAGGACGCAAAGATCATCGTGTTCAAAGACGATGAAGAGACGGGGCGCAAGAAAAAAATCCCGTCGATGAACGACAAGTGCGCCGGCGGCACCGGCGCCGTGATTGACAAGATCAATGCCAAACTGAAAATTCCCGCAGCGGAACTGAGTAACCAGGGATACCACGGCGTCAAGCTTCACAAGGTTGCCGGCAAGTGCGGCGTATTCGCCGAGACCGACATCAACGGTCTTCAGAAGACCGGAACACCTCCGCATGAACTGATGGCTTCGCTCTTCGAGGCCATCGTCCTGCAAAACCTTAGCGTGCTCACGCGCGGCAACACCCTGCGCCCGCACGTGCTGTTGCTGGGCGGGCCGAATTCGTTCATCCGCGGCATGCAAGAAGCATGGCAGGCGAACATTCCGCGCATGTGGAAGGAGCGCAAGGTCCAGATTCCCGAGGGTGCCACACCTGAAGAATTGATCAAAGTACCCGGCAACGCCCAGTACTTCGCTGCCCTTGGTTCAGTGGAGTTCGGCAAGGATGAGGAGAAGGAAGTCGGGCGCTATCTTGGCACGGACAAGCTTGCCTGGTACATCGATTATGGCCGCGCCGAGGAGAAAGCGGTCTCCGGAGGAAAAGGCCTGATCGCAAGTAACCAGGAACTGAAAGAGTTTCAAGCAGCTTACCATCGAAAGAAATTCATTCCCGCGCAGTTCGTTCCCGGCCAGGTCGTATCCGGGTTCGTCGGGGTTGACGGCGGATCCACTTCAACCAAGGCTGTGCTCCTGGACAAGGAGGGCCAGATCCTCTGCAAGGCTTATCAGCTATCGAACGGCAATCCCATCCACGACACGATTGAGATGTTCGAGAAATTGCGTGAGCAGATCGAGGGTCGCGGGGCAAGTATGGAAGTGCTCGGTGTGGGCACTACGGGGTATGCCAAAGATATTTTGAAAGACGTACTTCACGCCGACGTGGCTCTGGTCGAAACAGTGGCCCATACCGAATCGGCGTTGAAGTTCTATAGGGACCCTCATGTCATCGTGGATGTCGGGGGGCAGGATATCAAGCTGATTGTCCTGAAAGACGGACGCGTAAAGGATTTCAAGCTCAACACCCAGTGCTCGGCCGGAAACGGGTACTTCCTGCAATCGACGGCGGAGGGATTCGGCATGAAGGTCGAGCAATTTGCTGACATTGCATTTTCAGCCAAGTCGATGCCCTCGTTCGGCTATGGCTGCGCGGTTTTCATGCAATCGGATATTGTGAACTTCCAACGCCAGGGATGGCGCTCGGAAGAGATACTTGCCGGCCTGGCCGATGTGCTGCCCAAAAATGTGTTCCTTTATGTCGCGAGTATTCCCAATCTTGCCGCACTGGGATCAAGGTTCGTGCTGCAGGGCGGCACCCAGAACAATTTGGCCGTGGTGAAGGCCGAAGTGGACTTCATTCGCTCCAGTTTTCGCGCCAACGGCAAGGAGCCGGAAATCATCGTGCACGAGCATTGCGGCGAATCGGGCGCCATCGGGGCTGCCCAGGAAGCTCTGCGCCTCTGGATACGGGGCAAGGAGACCACATTTATCGGATTGGATGCCGTGCGAAGGATCCGCTACCGGACCACACGCAACGAAGACACGCGCTGCTATTTCTGCAAGAACAACTGCCTGCGCACGTTTATCGATGTGGACGTAAACGGAGATGCGGCGCAGGGGACGGCGCCGGTGCAACCGGCCGACGACTGCGCAGCAACAGCCGAAGAAGTCTCCGCGGTGGTTACCAATCTTCCCAGCCTTGAGCAGATCGAAGCCAATCTCCCCTCCGCAGCGCAAGGCTCATCCTGCAGTACCAACCGCGATCACGATCATTCCGGTGGGGGCTGTGGATGCGGCTCTTCGTCCAACACCTCCCTACGCGCCAAGGCTGAACCCCTGGTTCAGATCCTGGCGGCACCGGGCGCAAAAAAGCCGGTCGAGGCTCCCAAGCCGACCGGCGAGTTCCAGCCGCGCAAAACCAAAGTTCCTCTGCGGGTTGGCGAACAGCGACTCATCATCGCCACGTGCGAGAAGGGAACCGTCGAGGACCTCAGCGACATGAAGGGAATCAAGGCCGATATCGACAAGATCAAGACCGCCAATCCCAACTTCGTCGACATCGCCGCGCGAGATGTGTTCCGTATTCGCGACGTCAATATCCTCGCGGACCCGATTCCGAACACGAAGGGACTTTTCGTGTCGAAAGCAACGAAAGTGCGTGCGGCCCTGATGGAGCGCCGAAAGGAATTCCGCATCGGCATCCCGCGGCTGCTCAACACGTACACCTACGCACCGCTGTTTAATGCGTACTTCGCGAGCCTCGGCATCCAGGGCGAAAACGTCGTCTATTCCGACTACACTACGCCGGAGCTCTATCGGGCCGGTGCCAGTCGCGGGGCGGTCGATCCATGCTATCCCTCGAAGATCGGCATCGCGCATGTCTACAATCTCCTTGCCGTAAAGCACGGCAAGAAGCCGCTCCACGCGATCTGGTTCCCGATGTACGACGTTCTGCATACGCCGCTAGTCAATTTGACCGGTTCCAACGCTTGTCCAACTGTCACGGCAACACCGAATGCCGTCAAGGCCGCTTTCACCAAGGAGAGCGACCTGTTTTCCGAGAATGGAATCGTCTACCTCGATCCGATTCTCAACCTCCAAGACAAAAAGATCTGCGCCGACCAGATGTACAAAGCCTGGGGGCCGATCCTGGGTCTTTCCCGCGAGGAGAGCGACCGCGCCCTCGACGCCGGTTTCGCAGCGCTCACCGATTGCGAGAATGAGATTCGGCGCCAGGCGCGCGAGACGCTCGACCAGCTCGAGCGCGAGGATCGCATCGGAATCGTGATGCTAGGTCGCGTCTACCACCACGATCCCGGTCTCAACCACGAAATCATGGAAGAGTTCCAGAAACTCGGTTACCCGGTGTTTTCCCAGAGTACGCTTCCGCTCGATGAAGATCTGCTGGAACGACTTTTCGGAGAAGAAGTCCGCGCCGGGCTCATCACGCATCCTCTCGACATCAGTGACGTCTGGAAGAATCGCTACTCTACCAGCACAAATCACAAGGTCTGGGCGGCCAAGTTCACGGCACGGCATCCGAACCTCGTCGCGCTAGAGGTGTCGAGCTTCAAATGCGGACACGACGCACCGATCTACGGCATCATCGAAGGAATCATCGAGCAGTCGGGGACGCCGTACTTCTCCTTCAAAGACCTGGACGAGAACAAGCCGTCCGGGTCGATCCGCATTCGCGTTGAGACGATCGACTATTTCCTGCGCCGCTACCGCGAGGACATCATCGAGCGGCGCCAGAAGGAAAAGGAAATTGAAACACGCCTTGCGGCCCTCCGCCATTCCCTGCGCAATGAGCAAGAAGATGAATATGTACTTGCTATGGCAGGCGATTGACCCTTCGCTCATACTTAGCGAGAGAATGAACAGTGGTACCTCAAACCCGTATTCCCGCATTCCGCAGAAACTGGCTGCTCATGAGCCTGGTTCTGATCGGGTGCTGCGGCTCGGTGCGCTAGGCCAGGGCTATTTGGCGTGAGGATGGCTGGCGGCAAATGTCGGTGCGTCTTAGCCGATCGACTTACCAGAGGACGGATGACTTTGGTGTCAAGGCTTCGATGCCGCCACGCCATCACATATCCGAAGCGGGCACTTTTGCTCCTTCGGTTGCGTCGGAAGGGTGAATGATACGTGGCGCCTCCGACCGTCGTTGGACGTGGCCCACAAACAACCGGAATGGGACTCGATAATTGAACGGCTGGTCGCTAACGCCATCCCGAGCCCTGCGGCTTGCGGTAAAGAATGCACTGAATATCTGTTCGACACTTTGCAATGGCAAACCGGCACCGCTATCGGTGATTGGCATCAGCACCTGGCTACCCTGGTTCGGTCGCGACTTCACAGTTAATACTCGGCTTGTGTCCTTCATTGCCTGGATGCCATTGAGCATGAGATTCATGAGAAGCTGCTGCGCCTGCACGTGGTCTGCGGTGATTTTGGGAAGATCGGTGGCAAGATTGGTACGTATCGAAACCGCATCCCGGTTGGCCTCCCCCCCCCGCAATCCCCCCAGTTCTCCGACACGTCATTTTTGGCATTCACGCCGGCATGTCGGCTTTCCGGTGCACGGCGACTCTTGGCCGGCGATGCTGGATTCACGGTATGTCCCCGCAGATGGGAGACTCCTTGCGCGCAAACTACATTGGAAAGGGAATTGCAGCACGCAGGACGGAGGTCTAAATCAAGCCAATTGACGGCTGTCGGGATTGCCATCCCTAGCCTAATTGGTCGAACGAAGTCGGGCCTTATCGGTAATCAATGAGTAATTTCGTTCGCCCCACGGATGATTTGCCAAGGGTGGCAGCTCGTTTGGAGGCGAACACGAGCACGCTGTTCATGGCGGAAGATCCCAACATCGAACCGGGGACACAGCGTGTTGGGTGATCGGATGGGTTACAGGCAGAGCCGAGAGTCGGGCGTCGGCTCGCTCCCTGTGTATAATTGCTGACGCCCTGGAACGTTCCCAGCCGGAATGAGGAGAGGCATGGCCTCCTCGAACATACATTCACCAAAGGCCAGCTCGCGTAGTCTGCGCTACGGGCTTCCAGTGGTCTGCATTGCGCTTGGGCTGTGGCTTGCATTCCAATACTGGCGGCGACACTCGAATCCGGTCCCCCAAATTCAGGCCATTGTTGTCTTGCCTTTGCGTAACGTATCCGGCGATCCGAGCCAGCAATACTTTGCCGATGGGATGACAGAGAAATTGATTTCCGATCTCGGCGAAATCTCGGCTCTCCGCGTGATTTCCAGAACCTCCTCGATGAATTTGGGAAACAGCAATAACAGCTTTCCCGAGATAGCGCGTGAGCTGGGTGTCGATGGGGTGGTAGAAGGATCGGTGGTTCGGGAGGGGAATCAGCTTCGCATTACTGCACAGTTGACCGACGCCAGAACCAGCCGGCGCCTCTGGAAAAATGAGTATGTTCGCAACTTGGCCAGTGCCCTTGATCTCGAGATCGAAGTGGCACGGGAAGTTGCCGAGCAAATCAGAATCAGAGTGACGCCGCAGGAGCAGGCGCACCTCACCCCGACTCAACCGGTCGACCCCGAAGCGCAGGATCTCTATTTGCAGGGCAGGTACTTCCTGAACCGCGGCGGTCCCAGTTCCGAGAGGGAGGCAACTCGCTACTTCGAGAAAGCCATCGAGAAAGACCCATCTTTCGCACTGGCTTACGCCGGATTGGCAGCCGGTTACAACTATCTCGGTCAAGCCGGATCGTTGAATTATGCTGAAGCTTATTCAAAGGCGAGAGCCGCAGCTAAGAAGGCGATTGAGATTGATCCTGATCTTGCGGACGGGCACTCCGCCCTAGCCTACAGCATACTTGATCTAGATTGGAACTGGAGGGAGGCTGGGAACGAGTTTCGCCGGGCGCTTGAGCTCAACTCGAATGCTGGTCCTGTGCATTCTGGCTATGCGTTATACCTGGCAAGACTGGGCCGATCGGCTGAAGCTATACAGGAGGCGGAAAAAGGGTTGCAACTCGATCCTCTATCGCTGAATGCGCACCACATGGTGGCGTACTGCTACTACGGCGCCAGACAGTACGACAAGGGCCTCGACCAAATCCGCAAGGCATCGGATTTGAACCTGGTTTCTCCCGATAGTTGGATTCATTGGACCCTCGGCATCATCTATCGCGACAAGGGTAACTACGAGAAGGCTATCGAGGAATTTCAAGTAGTGGCCAATGAGCCTCACTTCCTGGGCCACATGGGTAACGCTTACGCCAAAGCGGGTCGATCAAGACAAGCGAACGACATCATTATCAGGCTCAAAGATTACGCACGGAAAGATGGAATGGGCACATACGAAATCGCTCTCATTTATGCGGGGCTTGGCGATAAAGACGAGGCCTTCGCCTGGCTGGAAAAATCGTATAAGGTACATGATAAGGGGCTTACCTACCTCAAGATGGACCCTGGCATGGATCCCGTGCGTTCTGATCCGCGCTTTCAGAACCTGCTGCATCGCGTGGGTCTGGCCAACTGAGTGGCGCCGGGTTAAAGGGGGGCAGGCTTGTTAAGCTACATCGGAACTGTGGCGTTTCACGTGCTTGTTTGATTGGGGCGCATTCAATACTTCAACAGAGGGCGGCTGAAGTAGTTGCTACTGTTACGCACACAGAATGCAAACGAATCGCCGGCTCGGGGCTTCGACGACCGCCGCTACCACTCCGCGGTCTTGGGACGCGGGTTGCCGGGGGCACGCAGTGAGGTTCGAATCGTATAGTTGGGTGCAAGCCAAGTGCAAAACCGCGAGAGCAGCGAGGTGGCGAAAACCGGCGGGCTGGTTGCCGCCCCGGTCCGGATGGCACGTCTTTTTAGCCGTCCGCTTCGCGGCGGGAAACTGCGGATTGGAACGCGTTTGGGTCTGTGCTTTGTCGCAATCGTCGTCTCGATGCTGGCGGCCAATGTTGTTGTAGTGTGGCAGTTCCGCCGCATCACTGCGGCGAACGAGCGTCTTGACCGAGCCGACCAGATCTCGATTGCTGCCGTCGTTGTTCACCTCGACATTGACACTCTGAAAAACAGGCTGGCGGCGCTTGCGGACACTCATGATGCTCCGGAATTCGCCACTGAAGCTGCCTCTCTCCGGCGTAAGTTCCTGGAGGATGTTACTCACGCCCGGCAATTGCTCACAGGATCCACCGAGGTTCAACACGATCCTACGATTTCGAGGACACTGGAAACATTGCAGGTGACCCTTCCATCCCAGGTCGATCGAGTAATGGGACTGGTCGCCGTCGACGATTGGCCGGCCGTGCGCATCCGGTTATCGGACCAGGTGCAAGGCCTTGTAGACTTCAGCTCATTGCTCGTGGAAAGAGTAGACCTGGTAGCCTCAGAGCAGCGTGCGGAAGCTATCGCGAGCGCCGAACAAGCACGCCGGCAAATATTCATCGTCTTGCCTGTCACTGCTCTCTTGACGATGTCGATAGCCATTTTGCTTGGGTGGCGCGTTACGCGAAGCATTAAGGAACCACTTACGGAACTGTCCGCCGGCGCGCAAGCCCTGGCGCGTGGCGAATTTCAGCATGAAGTCAAAGTTCCCGGTGAAGACGAACTGGCGATCCTGGGAAACGCATTTAATCATGCCGCTCGCCGGCTTCGCGAACTCTATAGCGGACTGCGCGACAGCGAAGAGCAATGGCGAGCGGCATTTGAGAGCAACCCAACGATGTACTTCGTGATTGATGCAGCCTGTTCCACGCGGTCGGTGAATCGTTTTGGCGCTGAGCAACTGGGGTACAGCGTGAATGAATTGGTAGGACAACCCGTGTTGCCTCTTTTCTATGAACCCGATCGCGAAGCCGTCCAGCGGCACGCGGCTGCATGTCTTGCGCAGCCCGGCCGGACGATGAGGTGGGAGGCCAGGAAGATCAGAAAAGACGGCACGATGCTCTGGGTCAGGGAAACGGCCAGTGCTGTATTTCTGAAAGAGCAGCCGGTTCTCTTAGTCGTCGGAGAGGACATTACGGAGCAGAAGCGCGCCGAAGAGGCTCTGCAGCGGAGCCAGACTTATTTGGCGGAGGCGCAAAGACTAAGCCGTACGGGCAATTGGGCATGGGATCCCAGGACGGACAGGATGCTCTATTGCTCCAAGGAGATATACCGAATCTTTGGAATACAGCCGCAGCAGCGATTACCGAACATCACGGATCTTTTGGAACGAGTCCACCCGGAAGATCGCGACGCAGTGAAAGAATCCCTCGATGTTCCAGTTCGCGAGGCCAGAGAAGCGCCCCCCGAAACCAGTTACAGACTAATGCTACCGGACGGCAAGGTGAAATACATTCGGAGTATTCAGCAGGCGGTGTTGGATAGCAGTGGGAGTGTGGCCGAAGTCATCGGGACTGCGGTCGATGTGACGGAACGCCAGCAAGCCGAGCAGAAATTCCGCGACTTGCTGGAATCGGCGCCCGACGCGGTCGCGGTGGTGAATCGTAAAGGCACGATTGTTCTGGTCAATGCGCAACTGGAAAAGCTGTTTGGTTATCAACGAAGCGAGGTGTTGGGAAAAGAAATCGAAA
>Ga0335069_10003927_pt1 | contig 22240 bp, 21 predicted proteins | sample Lox_Sample_11_FD_206714 | JGI IMG/M metagenome (GOLD analysis project Ga0335069, IMG submission 206714) | Soil microbial communities from Loxahatchee National Wildlife Refuge, Florida, United States - Lox_Sample_1.1 | ecosystem: Environmental > Terrestrial > Soil > Wetlands | place: USA... | reverse complement strand
TGAAGAGCGCCGGGTGGGGCCTGGAGGAAATCGACGCGGCGAAGGTCGTGCTGGTGGGCCCGGATGGTTCGGTGCACGAGGGCGAGGGGCCGCGGCATATCGAGTACCCCATCCATACCGAGATCATGGCGGCGCGGCCTGAGGTGGGCTCGGTGGTGCACACGCACTCGCCCGCGGCTAACGCGTTCGCCGCGCTGGACGTGCCGCTGCGCCCGCTGGACCACGCCGGATCGTTGTTCTGCTACCCGGACATCCCGCGGTTCTCGCTGACCGGCGGGCTGATCAAGACGGCGGCGCTGGGATCTGAGCTGGCTCGTGTCCTGGCTGGAGCGCGGGCCTGCCTGTTGCCGCAGCACGGGATCGTAGCCGTCGGGCCCGACGTGCCGGCCGCGGTCATGACCGCGGTGCTGCTCGACCGGGCCTGCCAGACCCAGCTGACCGCGATGGCGGCGGGCCCGCTGCGAGAGTGGGGCGACGAGCAGGACACCGTGGCCAAGCGGGCCGACGTCTGGTCCGACCGCCAGCTGCAGGCAGGCTGGGAGTACCTGCTCCGGGTTAGCTCCGGGTTAGCTCGGGCTAAAGCGCAAAAATGGACAAATCGGACTCTGGGTGAAACCTGGCAGGCGGCATCCCGCTGATCGTGGATCATTACCCCCGGAATATGGGGGGTAATGATCCACGATCCTGCGATGAGGCACGCAGGCTGATCCGTGGCGGCGGACGGTGACGTATCCCGGGTGAGAATCCGGTATACGGAGGGCTCGGTGATCGCCCCGGTGATGAGCACTGCGGCGCAGATGTGCCTGGACGATCCGGTCACGACCGCGATCGTCAGAAGGCATTGCCCGCGACCCGGGTACCACGCTAGCGTCCGAGGGGTGGAGGGGAGCGACGCCCTGCTGGCGGCGCGTCTGGCGGCTGGAGACGATCGTGCTCTGGCGGACGTGTTCGACCGGCTGGCACCGAGTGTCTACGGCGGCGCGCTGCGGGTCCTGGGGAACGGCAGCGCCGCGCAAGACGTTGTGCAGGACGTGTTCGTGGAGCTGTGGAGTCATCCGGACCGGTATGACCCAGCGGCCGGGTCACTGCGCACCTACCTGATGGTGCTGGCCCGGCATCGCGCCGTGGACCTGTTGCGCAGCGAGCTGCGCCGGGTGGCGCGGCAGGAGCGGCACTACCGGCTGACCCCGGCGGATCCGGCCGTATCGGCCGACGGCGAGGTGCTGGCGGCCGAGACCGCCTCGGCGGTGCGGGCCGCAGTCCAGTTGCTGCCCGACGGGCAGCGCCGGGTCGTCGAGCTCGCCTACTTCGAGGGGATGACCTGCCGCGAGGTCGCCAGCGCCATGGGCATCCCCGAGGGGACGGCCAAGTCGCGCCTGCGGCTGGCCATGGCCAAGCTGGAAACCGTGCTGGACCGGCAGCTGCTGGAGTCGTCATGACCACCGCGGACCGGGAACCTGCGGCCCTGCCGCTGGGCCTGCGCGAGCGGGTCATGGCGGCGTCGCTGCTGGCCCGGGGGGCCGGGAGGCCGGTGCCCGCGGTGCCGGACATCTCCGGGGCCGAGGCCTTCGCCCGCGCCGCCGACGCGTTCTACGGGCTGCTGTGCGCCCTGGGCGAGGAGGACTGGGCCAGGCCGGCCCTGCGCGACCTGGACGTGCAGGGCCTGGTCGGTCACCTGACCGGCGTGGAGGACGACGTGCAGCGCAGCCTGGCCGGGGATCTGGCCGTGGCCGACGCGAGCCACGTCGACTCGACCCAGGCCGCGGCCGTCCGCCAGGCCGGCCGCTCCCCCGCGCTGACCATCCAGGAGTGGCGCCGGGCCGCGGACCGCACGCTGGATCTGGTGCGCATGGCCGACCCGGCCGGCGATGGCGCCGCCCGGGTGGCGGTGCACGGCGTGCGGCTCCCGCTGCCCGCGCTGCTCGTGGTGCGGGCCTTCGAGCTGTGGGTGCACGAGAACGACATCCGCCGCGCCGTGGGCCTGCCGCCGTCGGTCCCCGACGGGCCGGTGCTGCGGCTGATGAGCGATCTGGCGGCCCGGCTGCTGCCGTACGCCGCGGCCCGGACGGGCCTGGCCGAGCCGGTGGACGTGCACCTGGTGCTGACCGGGCCCGGTGGCGGGACCTGGGACGTCCTGGTCGGCGAGAGCCCGCCGGAGTCGGCGCCGGTCACGATCGTGACCGACGCGGTCGGTTTCTGCCGGCTGGCGGCCAACCGGGCCGCCGCGGCCGACCTCAACCTGCACATCACCGGGGATTCCAGCCGGGCCGCCGGAGTGCTGGCCGCGGCGTCGACGCTGGCGTTGGACTGAATGCCCGCCGATTACGAGAAGATCCGCGAGGAGAACATCGCCAGGTACGGCTGGGACACCGCCGTGCTCGATCTGCTCGGGCAGCTGTACAGCGAGCGCACCCACTTCATCTTCGAGCTGATCCAGAACGCCGAGGACGCCGGCGCGACCGAGCTGGCCTTCGAGCTCTTCGAGGACCGGCTGGAACTGCGGCACGACGGACGGCCGTTCACCGAGGCCGACGTCCGCGGCGTCTGCGGGGTCGGCAAGAGCGCGAAGTCCGGGGACCTCACCGCGATCGGGAAGTTCGGCATCGGCTTCAAGTCGGTGTACGCGTACACGCGGTCTCCGCTCGTGCACAGTGCTGGCCAGGCGGGCGGGGCTGGCCAGGCGGGCGGGGCTGGCCAGGCGGGCGAGCACTTCCGGATCGAGAACTACGTCCGGCCGTTTCCGGTGGAGCCGCTGCCGCTGGCCGGCACGCTGTTCGTCTTCCCCTTCGACCACGACACCGTGCCCGCCGCGGTCGCGGCCCGGGAGATAGGCGCGGCGCTGGCCGCGATCCAGCCGCGCATCCTGCTGTTCCTCCGGAGCATCGGGCGGCTACGGATCCGCGGCGCCGGGATGGCCGAATCGGTCATCGAGCGCTCGGTGGCGGCCGAGGGCGGCTCAAGGCGGCGGGTCACGCTGTCCGGGGGCCGGGGTCTTCGCGGGCGCCCGGAGGAGGAGTGGCTGGTCTGGCAGCGCCAGGCCGCGGGCCTCGGCCGCCCGGCGGCGCCGGTCGAGATCGCGTTCCGGCTCGAGGCCGGCCGGATCGTCCCGGTGGCCGACTCGCCGCTGACCGTGTTCTTCCCGACCGAGAAGGAGACCTTCGCCGGCTTCCTGATCCAGGGTCCGTACCGGACCACGCCCGCCCGCGACAACATCCCCGGGCATGACCCGGCGAACCAGGCGCTGGTACGCGAGACCGCCGTGCTGCTCACCGGCGTCCTGCGGGAACTACGCGATGACGGCCTCCTCACGGTGGCGGCCCTGGAGGCGCTGCCGCTCGACGCCGCGCGTTTCCCCGACGGCTCCATGTTCCGCCCGCTGTTCGATACGGCGGGCGACGCCCTGACCGCCGAGGCGCTGATCCCGGTGGCCGGCGGCGGTTACTCCGTGGCCGTCGACCTCGAGCTGGGCAGCGGCTCCGCGGTGCGCGCGCTGCTGGACCCCGATCAGCTGGGCGCGCTGTGCGGCGCGGGCCGGCCCGTCTGGTTCGCGGATGAGTCCATCACCGAGCACCTCACGCCCGTGCTGTGGCGCTACCTGCGGGAGGAGATCGGCATCGATGAGGTCATGCCCGCGGACGTGGTCTCCCGGGTGACCCGCGAGTTTCTCGAGGCGCAGACCGATGAGTGGATCACGCGCTTCTACGCCTTCCTGTTCGCCCACTCCTCGCTGTGGCGGACGGCCGGGGCCAGGCCGGTGATCCGGCTCGAGGACGGCCGCCAGGTGGCTCCCTTCGACGGCCAGGACCGCCCGGCGGTGTACTTGCCCGGGCCGGTCGCCAGCAGCCTGCCCACGGTACGGCGCGCGATCGCGGACTCCCCCGCCGCCCGGCAGTTCCTCGAGGCGCTGAACCTGACCGAGCCGGACGTGATGGCCGAGGTGCTCCAGATCATCCTGCCCAGGTACGACGGCCTGGACATCGCGGAACTCGACCCGGTCCGGCATGACGCCGACCTGGAGTCCGTCGTGTGCGCGCTGGACGAGGCCACGGCGGGACGGCGGGAGGAGCTGGCCGAGCGGCTGCGGCAGACGCCGTTCCTGATCGGGGAGAACGCCGCCACCGGGGAGCAGCACCTGGTGCCGCCGCCCGGTCTCTACCAGCGGAGCAAGGAGCTGGAAAGCTACTTCGATGGCAACCCGGACATCTGGTTCGCCGGCGACCGCTACGGGCCGTGGCTGGTCCAGCTGCGCGCGATGGGCGTCCGGCAGGCCGTCGAGGTTCGCGCCCGGACGCCGAACCCGCTCGGGTACGTGGTCATCACCGTCGACTTCGGGCGGAACGAACGCGGCCTGGACGGATTCGACCCCGACGCGGAGATCGACGGCCTGGACTTCGCGCTGGGCCACCCCAGCCACGCCCGTTCGGAGTACGTCTGGAACGCCGTGCTCGCACCGAACCGCCGGCTGGTGGCCGGGGTGGTGGAGCGATCGGTGCTCCCGTCGTTCAGCGACGCCAGCCAGGAGCATGTCAGGTCGGCGATCGCGGCAGCCGCGGAGCGCGCGGCGTGGCTGCCCGGGCGGGACGGGATCTTCCGGCGGCCGACCGAGCTTTCCCTGGACGACCTGCCGCCGACGTTCGCGCGGGACGATGGGCTGGCCCAGGCGCTGGGCATGCTCCAGCCCGTGGTGGGACTGGCCGCGCGGCGGCTCGGCGTCCCGCCGGAGGTGCTGTGGGGGCTGAGCGCCCATCCGGACCTGGTCGCGACGATCGAGCGGGAACTCGCGATCCGGGCGGCCGCCGGCCGCGATCCAGCGGAAAGGGAACCCTACGCGGCCGGGGCCGATTCAGGAGCAATTTCCGGAGAATTAACCCGCCATGAGGCAGCCGGCCGGCGCCAGCCGAACCGTCCGAGATCGTGATGATTCGGTGTTAGGCTCGTAACTGCTCACCATTACGGTTGCGGTGGGTTTGAGGCAGCGTGATCAGAGGCAGCGCGATCAGCGTTCCTGGGGGAATATTGAAGGTAGCGAACAGGCGTAGCAGGCTACGCGGCGCAGTGCGGGTATCGAGGTACGGCTATCGCCGGGCCCTCGCCCGTTAGCACGTCAGCCTCGGCACTGTCGCCGCATTCTCGCCTTCCAGTATCGCCGGGCACCTGACCTGGACTTTCTTCCGGCGTCTTATTCGTTACGCCGACGCCGGAAACACGAGTGCAACAAAAGCCTTATCTGTTACGCCAGGAACATTCTCATGAGCAGGCCAGCGAGAGGACACATGGGAACCAAGGATTCGCCCGCGGGCTCGCCGGGCGGCCCGCCTCGCCGCCCGGACGACACCGAGGTACGGGCGGCCCGCATCAACGCCAAGGCGGTGATCGCCGCCGCGGTCATCGCCGGCGTCTTCGCACTTGCCGCCAACTCCCTCACGAACCAGCTGAAGTCCGGATCGGCGCAGCCGGCGGCCCCGGCCACCGCTGGCGCCACCCATCAGTCCCCGGCTCAGCCTGCGGGGGCCACCCCGGCCGCGGGAAAGGTGCTCAGGCACGCGAAGCTCGTCCTGCTCGGGAACGGCACGGCTTATGATCTTGACTCGGCTGCGGCCGGCTGGGACCCGCTGGCCAATCACTCGTGGATTACGCAGAATATCGCGTACCTTCCGCACGGATATAACAGCAGGCCACTGGTGGAACTGGCCGGCTCGCCCGGCACGGATGTCGTCATGGCGGGGAAAGGGCCGTGGTCTTATCAGGACTGCGCCAATGCTCCTTACTTCGTGAACTCCTCGACGACCGGCCCGAATGTCATCACCGGACCAGCTCTCGATACCAGCCGCGGAATCTGCGTGACCACGCAGGACACCGGGTCGAAAAAGGACGGCAATCATTACGTCCTGCTGGTGGTACTGGGCCAGACCAGTAGCACGCTCACCCTCGAGGTAACCGTGTGGCAATAAAGCCGCCGTGATTCACGTGATTCCACGGCGTGATTTTTACAGGCGGACAATCATCTTGCCGGTGTTGGCGCCGCGGAGCAGGCTGATGAAGGCCTCGGGCGCGTGATCCAGGCCCTCGACGACGGTTTCGGCATGGACGAGCTTGCCGTCGCGGAGCCAGGCGCTGACGTCGGCGATCATGTCGGACATGCGGTGGGAGTGGTCGCTGACGATGAAGCCGCGCAGGGTGAGCCGCTTGGTGATGACCAGGCCCAGGTTGCTGGGGCCGACGGGCGGTTCGGTGGCGTTGTAGTGCGCGATGGCGCCGGACATCGCCACCCGGCCGTGGTTGTTCAGCATTACCAGGGCGGCGTCCAGGTGGTCGGCGCCGACGTTGTCGAAGTAGACGTCGATGCCATGCGGCGCGGCCTCGCGCAGCTGCTCGACGACGGAGCCTGCCCGGTAGTTGAAGGCGACGTCGAATCCGATCTCCCGCAGCCAGCGGACCTTGTCGTCGGTGCCCGCGCTGCCGACCACCCGGGCGGCGCCCTTGAGCTTGGCGATCTGGCCGGCCATGCTGCCCACCGCGCCGGCCGCGCCGGAGACGAACGCCACGTCGCCCGGTTGGAGCTGGGCGATGTCGAGCACGCCCACGTAGGCGGTCAGCGTGGTCATGCCGAGCACGCCCAGGTAGGCCGACGGGGACAGGCCCGCCGCGGCGGCCACCTTCCGCGCCTGCCGGGCGGGCAGCACCGCCTCGTCCCGCCAGCCCAGCATGTGCAGGACCAGGTCGCCTTTGGCCAGATCAGGCGAGCGTGACTCGATGACCGTGCCGATGGCGCCGCCCTCCAGCGGCTCGCCCAGCCGGAACGGCGGGACGTAGGACTTCACGTCGTTCATCCGGCCGCGCATGTACGGGTCTACCGACATGAACAGGTTGCGTACCCGCACCTGCCCGTCGGCCAGGCCGGGCCGGGCCGTCTCGGTCAGCGCGAAGTTGGCCTCGATCGGCCACCCGGAGGGCCGCGAGGCGAGGACGATCTGGCGTGGCATGAGCTCTCCCTCTGCCGGTGGGCGGGTAACCGGGTAAAGCCGTCCGCGCCCACGGTTACCTCGGCGGTCTGCTTTTCTGGCAGCAGCGGGCGCGGGTGGCCGTCCAGGTCGAGCACCGCGCTGGCCTCGGTGTACCAGGACGGGACCACGGGATGGCCCCAGAAGTCCCGGCGCCGCGGGTCGCGCACGGACCAGCGCAGCACCGGGTGGTCCGGGTCGCCGGTGAAGTAGTCGCTGGTGTAGATCTCCACCCGGTGCCCGTCCGGGTCCCGCAGGTACACGTAGAAGGCGTTGGACACCCCGTGCCGGCCGGGCCCGCGCTCGATCAGGAACTCCTCGTGCAGCGAGCCCAGGATGTCGCAGATCCGCAGCACATGATGCGCCTCGTGGGCGAAGAACCCCAGGTGGTGCAGGCGCGGCCCCGCTCCCCCGGTGAACGCCACGTCGTGCACGGTCTGCTTGCGGAACATCCAGGCGGCATAGAGCGTCTGGTCGTCCTCGATCGTCTCGGACAGGCCGAAGCCCAGGCTCGTGTAGTACTCGTAGGCGGCGCGCACGTCGGGGACCACGATGTTGAAGTGGTCGAGCCGGGCGGGTTCGGCCCCGCGCCGCAGGTCGTAGCGCTGCTGCAGGCGCTCCGCGTAGCTGGCGTCGAAGAAGAACTCGACGGGGAAACCGAGCGGGTCCTCGGCCCGGACCGCCTCCCCCACACCCGGCGTGATACCGGCCGGGACCCGCGCCGTCCGCGCGCCGAGGGCCGCGAAGAACGCCTCGGCCAGGTCCAGGTCGGCCGCGGTCCGCACCCGGAACGCCAGCCGGGCCGCGGCCGGCTGCTCGCCCTGCCGCAGGATCAGGTTGTGGTGGATGAGCTCGTCGTATCCGCGCAGGTACAGCACACCGGGGGTGTCGCGGGTGACCGCGAAGCCGAGCAGGTCCACGTAGAACCGCCTGGCTTCGGCCAGGTCGGTGACGACGAGTTCGGCGTAGGCGGCGCGGACGATATCGGGCGGGGCGGGTGTCATGGTCACGCTCCGAACCGGGGCACGCGGGTGTCCCCCAGCGGGATGTGGACGATACGCGACTCAGTGTAGAAGTCCAGGCTGTGCGGGCCGCCCTCGCGGCCCAGGCCGCTCGCCTTCACGCCGCCGAACGGGGTCCGCAGGTCCCGCACGTTGTGCGAGTTGACCCAGGTCATGCCGGATTCGACCGCGTGCGCGACGCGGTGCGCGCGGGCCAGGTCGCTGGTCCAGATGTAGGCGGCCAGCCCGTAGGCGGTCGCGTTGGCCAGGGCGATCGCCTCGGCCTCGTCGCCGAACGGGGTGACGCACACGACCGGCCCGAAGATCTCCTCGCGGAAGATCCGCATCGACGGCTCGACGTCGGCGAACACCGTCGCGGCCAGGTAGTTGCCTCCGGCCAGGTGAGGCGGGCGGGTACCGCCGGCCACCAGCCGCGCGCCCTCGTCCCGTCCGGCTTGCACGTATCCCAGCACCCGCGCGTAGTGCTCGGGGTGCACCAGTGCGCCGATCTCGGTCCGCGGGTCCGCGGGGTCGCCCACCCGGATGCGCCCGGCCCGCGAGGCAAGCCGGGTGACCACGTCGTCGTACACCGCTCGTTCGGCCAAAATCCTGGAACCGGCCGTGCACCGCTCGCCATTGAGCGAGAACACGCCGAACAGGGCGCTGTCGACCGCCCGGTCCAGGTCGGCGTCGGCGAAGATGACGCACGGGGACTTGCCGCCCAGTTCCATGGACAGGCCCTTGAGGTACGGCGCGGCCGCGGCCATGATCGTCTGCCCGGTGGTGGTCTCGCCGGTGAACGAGATGCGGGGCACACAAGGGTGCGCCACCAGCGCCGCGCCCGCCACCTCGCCGATGCCGTGCACCAGGTTGAACACCCCGTCGGGCAGGCCGGCCTCAGCCATGATCTCCGGCAGCAGGCTGGCCGACAGGGGCGTCCACTCGGCCGGCTTGAGCACCACCGGGCAGCCCGCCGCCAGCGCCGGCGCGAGCTTCCAGGTCTCCAGCATGAACGGCGTGTTCCACGGGGTGATCAGGCCGGCCACCCCGGCCGGCTTGCGGATCACGTAGCCGAACTGCGTGCTGGCCGCCCGGAAGGCGTCCTCGTGCAGGGTCACCGTCATGTCGGCGAAGAACCTGAAGTTCTCCGCGGCGCGCGCGGCCTGGCCACGGGCCTGGGTGACGGGCAGGCCGGTGTCGAACGTCTCGAGTTCGGCGATCCGCGCGGCGCGGGCCTCGATGCCGTCCGCGATCTTGTTCAGGATGCGGGCCCGCTGGCGGGCGGGGAGGTCGGGCCATGGCCCGCCGGTGAACGCCTGGGCGGCGGCGGTGACGGCGCGGTCCACGTCCTCGGGGCCGCCGGCCGCCACGGTGGCGTAGGGCTGGTTGCTCACCGGGTCAGCCACCTCGAACGTGGCGCCGCCCGCGCTGGCGGTGTGCGCGCCGCCGATGAAGTGCTCGAGCGTCTTCGGCAGGTCGGCGGGCGTGCTCACGACGCATCACCTATATCAGCAGCATCAGGAGCGTCGTGGTCGGCCTGGGCCGACCGGGCGAGCCAGGCCTGGTAGTCGGGGCGGCGGGTGTCGGTGAGGGGGTAGAGCCCGTCGATGGACTCGCCCTCGGCGACCCGGCTGGCGATGAACTCCTCCTGGCGTTCCTGTTCCCGGGCGTCGGCCAGCATCTCGGCCGCGATGGCGGGCGGGAGCACCACCACGCCGTCGGCGTCGCCGACGAGGATGTCACCGGGCTGGATGGTCACGCCGGCGCAGGCGATCGCGACACCGGATTCCCAGGGGACGTGCCGCCGGCTCAGCACGGCCGGGTGGACGGCGGCGTGGTAGGCGGGGATCTCCAGGCGGGCCAGCGCCGCGCTGTCCCTGATGGCGCCGTCGGTGACGATGCCGGCCGCGCCGCGGACCTGGGCGCGCAGCCCGAGGATGTCGCCGATGGTACCCGCGGTCGGGTCGCCGCGGGCCTCGATGACCAGCACCTCGCCGGGGCGGATGTCCTCGATGGCGCGCTTCTGCGCGTTCATGCCGGCGTAGGAGTCCAGCAGGTCCTCGCGCAGCGGCAGGTAACGCACCGTCCTGGCGTACCCGGCCATCCGCGCGTCCGGGCGGGTGGACCGCAGCCCGTCCAGGGTGAGGCCGTTCAGGCCGCGCTTGCGCAGCAGCGAGGCCAGCGTGGCGGTGGAGACCTGGCGCAGCCCGGCGAGGATTTCCTCCTGGGGCTTTTCCCGCGGAGCGCCCCGGGCGCCATAGGCAGCACGGCGCTCGGCGTCATCGGCGCGGGGCATGGCGCCGGGCGGATCGAGGCGGTAGTCCGCCTCTACGACGGGGCTGCGCAGCCGGCCCGAGGACTGGTCTCCCGCGGTGACCTCGACTTCCACCACGTCGCCGGGCTTCACCACGGTCGAGCCGGCGGGCGTGCCGGTGAGGATGACGTCGCCGGGCTCCAGGGTGAGGAGCCGGGACAGGTCGGCGACGATGTCACCGAAGCCGAACAGCATGTCCCGCGCGGGCCAGGCGTCCTGGGCCACGTCGCCGTTGACCCAGGTGCGCAGGCGGACCGTGGCCAGGTCGACGGCGCGCGCGTCGATCAGCCGCGGGCCGAGCGGGGTGAAGCCGTCGATCCCCTTGGACCGCACATTGGAGCCCCGGTCAGCGTAGCGCAGGTCGTAGACGCCGAAGTCGTTGGCGGCGGTGATCCAGGCCACGTGGTCCCAGCCGTCCGCGCGGCTGACCCGGCGGGCGCGCCGCCCGATGACCAGCGCCACCTCGCCCTCGAAGGCGAGCAGTTCGCAGCCGGGGGGCCGCGCGACCGGGTCGCCGGTTTCGGCCAGCGAGGAGGAGGGCTTCAGGAAATAGGAAGGCCAGGCTGGCATCGTGCCGCGTTCGGCCGCACGGCTGCGGTAGCTGGCGTGCACCGCGACGACCTTGCCCGGCACCTGTTCCAGGATGCTCATGGTGGGCAAGATCATATATGAATGGCTCGCGTCCTACCAGGCTGGCGGGTTAGAGTCGCGCTATGCGATTCGCCACCATCAGGACTGATCACGGGACGACCGCGGCACGGCTGGACGGGGACGCGCTGGTCCCGCTGGCCGCAGGCGACGTCGGGGAGATGCTCGCCGGGGGCGGGGCCGCGCGGGAGCGGCACGGCGCCCCGGCCGTGCCGGTCGCCGAGGCGGACTTCGCGCCGGTGGTGACGCGGCCGGGCAAGGTGCTGTGCGTGGGGCTGAACTACCGGTCGCACATCCTGGAGACCGGGCGGGAGCTGCCCGAGTACCCGACGCTGTTCGCCAAGTTCGCCGAGACGCTGATGGGCCCGCAGGACGACCTGGTGCTGCCGTCGGTGAGCGAGCGGGTCGACTGGGAGGTCGAGCTCGGCGTGGTCATCGGCCGACCGGTGTACCGGGCCACGGCGGAGGAAGCCTCGGCGGCCATCGCGGGGTACACGGTGATCAACGACGTGTCGATGCGGGACTGGCAGCGGCGCACGCTGCAATGGCTGCAGGGCAAGATGTTCGAGCACTCCACCCCGGTCGGCCCGTACCTGGTCACGCCGGACGAGGTCGGGGACGCGGCCGACCTGGAGATCCGGTGCGAGGTCGACGGCGCCGTGATGCAGCAGTCACGGACCTCGGACCTGCTGTTCAACCCGGCGCAGATCGTCTCCTACGCCAGCCAGGCGATCACCTTGCGCCCCGGCGACCTGATCGCCACCGGCACCTGCGGCGGGGTGGGCGACGCCCGGAAGCCGCCCGTGTACCTGCAGCCCGGCAACGTGCTGCGCACCTGGATCGAGGGCCTGGGCGGGTGCCTGAACCATTGCGTCGCGGAGAAGACCGGCTAGCCGCCGGGCGGCTGTGAACAAGCAGGAGCGGACCTACGAGATCCTGCGGGACCGTATCCACACCGGGGTTTACGCCCCGATGGCCAGGCTCAACATCGACGCGCTCGCGCGTGAGCTCGGGGTCAGCCCGATACCGGTGCGCGAGGCGCTGCGCCGGCTGGAGGCGCAGGGCTGGGTGCAGTTCAAGCCCAACGCGGGCGCCATCGTCTCGCCGGTGGACTCGACCTCGTGGGAGCAGGCCATGGTCGCGCTGGCCATCCTGGAGGGTGCCGCCACCGCGGAGGCGCAGCGTCACCTGCGCGCGTCCGATTTCACCCGGCTGCGGAAGCTCGCGACGGACATGGACAGCCAGGACGATCCGGTCCGGTTCGGGAAGCTGAACCGGCGGCTGCATGAGGTGATCGTGGCGCGGTGCGGCAACGACTGGCTGCTTGACCTGCTGCGGCAGACCCGCGACCGGCTGGACCGGGTCAGCTCCACCATGTTCGCCTACCTGCCCGACCGCGCCGCCTCGGCGGCGCGCGAGCACATACGGCTGATCGAGCTGCTGGAGAGCGGCGACCCGGCCGAGGTCGAGCGGTACGCCCGCTGGCACAAGCTGCAGATGGTCAAGGCCTACCGGGCACATAGACACTGAGGGGCATACAGTACGCCCGTTCGGGATAATTCTCCGGAACGGCCGGTGGCCAGCTCGGTGACGACGTCCAGGTGGCCGACGTGCCTGGCGTATTCCTGCAGCAGGTGGAACAGGATCCGCTCGAGCGTCGCAGGGTCGGCGCCGTCCCAGCGGTCGCCGGGCTGGCCCACCTCATCCAGCGGGTGCGACTCGATGACGGCCCGGCTCCGCGAGGCCTGCGCGTCCAGGTCGGCCAGCAGGGTGCTGAGCGTCTCGCCGGGACCGATGTGCCAGCGGCCGCCTTCGCTGTCGGCCCACGGATCGGCGAAGTCGCGGCCCTCGAAGCCCCACTCGAGCCAGCGCAGTTCGACGTAGCGCAGGTGCTTGGCCAGCTCGAGCGGCGTCCAGCCCGACGGCAGCCTGCTGCTCTGCAGCTCGGCGGCGGGCAGCGACTCGAGCTTGGCGGCCAGCCGGGACCGGAAATAGTCGAGGTAGCGCAGGAACACTTCGGCGCGTGAGCTGGCCGGGGTGGTGGCTTCCGGGAATGGCACGGTCACCCGGCCCATCCTACGGGCGTCAGCCGTTCCTGCGCCGTCAGCCGCCGGTGACCGGCACGTCGTGCCAGAGCCCGCCGTTCAGGTTGATGTTGTTCCCGCCGTCCTGGCCGGGCGCGCTGTCGCCGATGTAGGTGTACAGCGGGTGCCCGTCGTAGGTGGCCTGCGTGGTGCCGTCGGTCCGCTCGATCGTGCCGATCGTGCCGGTGACCCCGGGCCCGGCCGACGCGTTCCCGGCCACCGGCGGCCAGTAGGCGGCGCAGTCCCCGTAGCAGACCGACTTGCCCGGCTTGTCCGGGGCGAACCAGTAGAGCGTGAGGCCCTTGGCGTTGGTGAGCAGGCTCACCCCGCCGATGTCCCTGGCCTTCAGCATCTGGCCGCCGCCGCTCGCCGCCGGCTGCGTCTTGGGCGTGGCCAGGGCTCCGACCGTCAGCCCGAGCGCGACGACCGACACCGCCGCGACGGCCAGCACGGCCCGGCGGGCCAGTTCGAGCCCGGACACGGCGCCCGCCGCCAGCACGGCGAAGGCGGCCACGTCGATGATCGCGGCGACGATGCCCGCGGTGGTCCGCACCTCGGTGAAACCGAACAGGCCGATCTTCAGCGACAGCAGGTAGCCGAGGAGAGTCCCGATCGCGAAGGCCGCGCCCGCCGCGTACGCCAGCCGGAGGCCGGTGGCGGGAATCGCGACGGCCAGCGCGAAGGCCGAGATCACCTGCAGCAGGAACAGCCAGCCGATGGTCGGTATCGAGCTGTACCCGGTCAGGTACAGATCGAGGTGAATGGCTCCCGAGGTAATCAGAAGTCCCGCCCCGGCGATCCCGTACCAGGACCGCCGGGGCAGTGACGCCCCCATCATGCTCCCCACAACCTTGATCACGCGATCGCCACCTGCGCGGTTCAAAGGCGCTTATAACGAAACGGGCAGTTTCGGCAGTGACTTCACGTGGAGCCTTCACGTGGTGCCGTCACCGGAACCTCGCCGGTGCCGTCCCGGGGCGCCGTCATCCGCCAGCGTAGGCGCTCTCGAGTGCGGCGATATCGAGCTTCTTCATGTCCAACATGGCCCGCGTCGCCCGAGCCGCCTTCTGCTGGTCCGGGTCGGCGATCATCTCGAAGAGCCTGGTGGGGACGATCTGCCAGCTCAGCCCGTACTTGTCCGCCAGCCAGCCGCAGGCGACCTCATGGCCGCCCCCGGACAGCAGGCTGTCCCAGTAGTAGTCGACCTCGGCCTGGTCCGCGCACGGCACCACGATCGAGATGGCCTCGCTGAACGTGGCCTGCGGGCCGCCGTTCAGCGCGGAGAACTGCTGCCCGTTCAGCTCGAACTCGACCAGCACCACCGAGCCGGCCGGGCCGGGCCCGGCTTCGGTGTGGCGGTAGACGCGGCCGAGCCTGGAGTCCTTGAAGATACCGGTGTAGAAGCGGGCGGCCTCTTCGGCTTCGGTGTTGAACCACAGGCAGGTGGTGAGCTTGGTGTCCGTCATCCTGATCTCCTTCCTTTCTCATGTAACGACGGCCGGGCGTCCGGATCATCGGTCCGGCGTGATACGACAGGTCGGTGACATCGGATACGGGCCCGCAGCCTGTCGCGGGCAAGCGGCAGATCATCAAGGCGATGGCGGTTATCAGGCGGCCGCGGGATGGGGCCCTGCTGGTGTCCGAGTCGCCGGATCCGCTGTTCCAGCGGCCACTGGGCGGCCATGTGGAGTTCGGGGAGTATGCGGCCGACACCATCCACCGGGAGTTCCTGGAGGAGATCGGCCAGGTGGTGACCGACGTGCGGTTGCGCGGCGTGCTGGAGAACATCTTCGGCTGGCGGGGCGGGACCGAGCACGAGGTGGTATTCATCTTCACCGCGGCGTTCGTCTCGGCGGCGGCGTACGAGATCGAGGAGCAGCTCATCAGGGACGACACCGAGCCGAAGAACCGCGTGATCTGGCGGTCACCGGACGCGGGCAGCCCGCCCCTGTACCCCGACGGGCTGAGCGAGCTGATCGCCTCCCGGCCCGGTTAGCGAGACCGGCGCGGGAGCGGGGTTCGCGGCCCGGCGGTCGATCCGGGTCAGGGCGGGCAGGGCCAGGATCCCGCAGGCCAGGGTGGCCAGGCCGCCGATGACCAGCGCCCAGCGGGCGCCGGCCGTCTGCCCGGCCCACCCCACGATGGGCCCGCCGATCGGCGTCGATCCCAGCCAGGCCAGCGCCCACAACGCCATCACCCGCCCGCGCATCTGCGGCTTGGCCGCCAGCTGGAGCGTGGTCTTGGCCAGGGAGTTGAAGGTGATGCTGCCGTAGCCGACGAACACCATGGCGGCCAGTTCGAGCGCCAGGCTCGGCGCGGCCGCCGCGGCCAGGATGGCGATACCCCAGCCGATGGCGGCCAGGCACAGGGCGCGGGCGCGGGGACGCGGCCGGGCGGCCGAGATCAGCCCGCCGACGACCGCGCCACCGCCCATGACCGAGGCCATCACGCCGTAGGCGCCGGCCCCGCCGTGGAAGACCTTGCTGGCCATCAGCGGCAGCGTCACCTGGAACTCCCAGGCCAGCGTGCCGATCACCGCGATCATGACGAGCGGGATGAGCAGCTCCGGAGTTGTCCTCACGTAGCGCAGGCCCTGGCGGACCTGCCGTTTCTTTCTCGGGATCCGGGTGGCGGGGAAGAGTTCGGCCTTGCGCATGGCCGCCAGCGAGATCAGGACGGCCCCGAAGGACAGCGCGTTGCAGGCGAAGCAGAGGGCGAGCCCGATGGCCGCAGCGATCACCCCGCCGAGCGCGGCGCCGAAGACGCGGGCCATGTTCATGGCGACCGAGTTGAGCGTGACAGCGTTCGGGAGCTCGGCGGGCGGGACCATCTCGGAGATGAAGCTCTGCCGCGCCGGGTTGTCGAAGACGTTCACGAAGCCGAGCGCGACGGCCAGCAGGTAGACGATCCACAGCCGGATGCTGTGCGTGGCGACCGTTATGGCGAAGACCGCCGCCAGCAGGCCGGACAGTGACTGGGTGAGGTAGAGCACCCGCTGCTTGTCCATCCGGTCGGCGAACACGCCGCCGACCGGGCCGAACAGGAACATCGGCAGGAACCTGGCCGCGGTGGTCAGGCCGAGCTGGATTCCGCTGTGGGTGAGGCCGAGCACGACGAAGGACTGCGCGACGGTCTGCATCCAGGTCCCGGCCACCGAGACGAGCTGGCCGAACAAGAACAGCCGGTAGTTGCGCTCGCGGAGCGACGAGACCATCTGCCCCGGCCGGAATCGCGGCCGCCTGGCCGGGGGGCCCGGCCGCCTGGCCGGGGGGCCCGGCCGGGTGGCCCGGGGGTCTGGCCGGCTGGCCGGAGAGACGGGATGCACGGGCTCCCAATCGTCAGATCGTTAGTTACGCTAACCAATTTACCATTAGCGCGGCTAAGGAATCGAGATGCCGGGATGGGTGGCTGGTGCTAAGGCGGGGGCTGGCGTCAGGGCTGATCCGAGGGGCCTCGCGCCCGGGCCAGGCCGGCCTGGGCGGCGTTGAGGAGCAGCCGGACCACGGCTCCGATGATGACCAGGTCGAGCAGCATCTGGGCACTCACGACGATCATCGCGGCATCCGTCTTCGGCGTGATGTCGCCGAAGCCGACCGTGGAGAAGATCGTGACGGCGAAGTACAGCGCCCTAGTGTGATTGAGCGGCTCGCTGAACATGCCCGCCGTGGAGTTCGACAGGGACAGGTAGATGGCCGCGAACAGGACCAGGAACAGCGGAACGACGAAGCCCAGGGCTTCGATCGCTCGCAGTTCGGGCAACTCGGCGGCGAGGATCCGGCGTGCCTGCCCGGCCAGGATCACGGCGAACAACGCGGCCGCGGCTCCCAGATGCAGGAACAAGCCGGCATCCGGGTGGCGGCGGGCGGGCACCACGCCGGGCGGCACCAGGTAATAGACGGAGATGAGCACGATCCACCCCACGGCCAGCACGGCCATGGTGCGGATCCAGGCCCGGCGTCGCTCGCTCTTCTCCAGCTCCGACAGGCGCCGGGGCGTCATGATGGACCAGCCTCGCCGCCTGGTCCCGGCTGGTCTCTTCCTAGGTTCTCAAAGCACCACACGGTAGTGACCCTAGCCATCGGAGCTGTCATCTGCCGGATCCTGTCTATCCCACGGGTACGGCTGACTGCACCATGCGTCACCGCCGTCGTCCCGAGTCCCGGCCGGGCGCCGCCGGGCGCCGCCGGGGCGTCAATGGGGGAGGAAATTGGCATTGGGGTGGCTTGTGCGGACTATAGTCCCCAAAATCGACCCCAATGCTGAAATCCACCCCGATAACGGTGAGCTGGCCGGGCAGGTGGCGAGAAAATACGTGGCGGGCCGGGCCAGGGTCACGCAGGATCGGGGGTATGGAGGATGTGCTGGAGCGGGTGCTGCCGGGGATCGGCGGGATGGCGACGGTCGAGCGGCTGGCCGGGCTGAGCGGGAGCGACTTCACCAGCGTGATGCTCGAGGTGGCCAGGCGGCGCGCGGCCCGGGAGACCCCGGCCAGCGTGCTGCGGCGCTACGAGCAGGACCGGTTCGTCCGGCCGGCCGAGGTGTCCGCGCGCGCCATGCGGCGGGCCGAGGACACGCTGCTCGGCTGCCTGCCCGACGACGTGGAGGTCGTGCTGCTGGCGCCGCTCGTGCCGCTCGGCGCCCATTCGGCGCTCGCCCCGGTCAGCCAGCACAAGGTGGTCAGCACCGTCCGGGCCTGCGAGGTCGCGGCCGACCCGACCAACGCGCTGGCGCTCGAGGCCGCCTCGCGGCGGGCCCGGGCGCGGGAAACGGCGGCGCGGCTGGCCCCGGTCCGGCTGGCCGCGGTGCAGCGGGTGGTGCGGGCGCAGCGCTTCCCCCACGAGGATGGGTTCTTCCCGCATTTCGGCCTGTTCGGCCTGGTGACAGCCGGCCGGGATACGGGCAGCCTGCGGTTCGAGCGGTCCGCCTTGGCCGAGCAGCTGCGGATCGCCATCCGCGGCGTGGCCGCCGCGGGCGCGCCGCGGGCGCAGATCGCGCTGACGCCGCTGTCGGACCGGGGTGAGCGGATCGCCGAGGCGGTGACCGCGGATCTCGGCGCGGATTCCGGCGCGGGCCCTGATCCGGCTGCCGGCGCGGGTGCCGAGGGCCTGGCCGAGATAGTGACCGACCGCGGCCGGCAGGCCGGCCGCGGCTACTACCGTGACCTGTGCTTCAAGGTGAACGCGTGCTCTGGCGGCGAGCCGCGGGAGGTCGGCGACGGCGGGTTCACCGACTGGACCGCCAGGCTCACCGCGAACCATAAGGAGCGCCTGCTGATCAGCGGCCTGGGCACCGACCGGCTAGCCGCTATCGGCGTCGCCGGGGCTTAAACCCCGGGCGGTCAGCGGCCGGCGCGGGAGGGCTGGAGCGGGAGGGCTAGATTTGCCTCATGTCTCTCTTCCAAAGGGCTCACGACATCCTCGCGGCCAAGACCAACAAGGCGCTCGACGCCGCCGAGAAGCCCGACGAGATGCTCGACCTCTCCTACGAGCAGATGCTCGACCAGATCACCAAGGTCCGGCAGGGCCTGGTCACGATCGCTGCGTCGCGCAAGCAGATCGAGCTGCAGGAACAGCAGCTGCAGCACACGGTGGACCACCTCCAGGAGCAGGCCAAGACGGCGCTGTCGCTGGGCAAGGAGGACCTGGCCCGGGAGGCACTGACCCGTAAGGCCGCCGCCCAGGCCCAGATCGACGCGCTGGAACCGCAGCACCAGCAGCTCACCGAGGAGGAGGAGAAGCTGACGCAGACGCTGCAGGCGCTGCAGCAGCGGGTGAACACGTTCCGGACGCAGAAGGAAGTGCTGAAGGCCCAGTACGCCGCGGCGAGCGCGTCGAGCTCGATCAACGAGAGCGTGGCCGGGATCTCGGGCACGCTGGATGATTCGGGGGCAGCGCTGCAGCGGGCGCAGGACAAGATCGCTAACATGCAGGCGCGCGCCGGGGCGCTGGACGAGCTGCTGCAGTCCGGCGTGCTCGAGGACGTCGGCGGCGACACCGACGACATCCAGAAGGAACTGGACGAGGCCGGGACGGCGGCGGACGTGGACAACGAGCTCGCGGCGCTGAAGGCCCAGATCGAGCCGGGCAGCGCACCGCCCGAGCTGACCAGCGGCTGACAGGGCCCCGGCCGGGTCAGCGCCCATCGGAGCGGCCAGGGCACGGGCAGCGGCGACGGCTAGCGGCAGCGTGCCGTTGCCAGGCCGTTGATCACGATATACCGTCACTGCATGGACGTGCAGGCCCACGAGGACGTCGCCGCGGCGGCGGCCGTGCATACCGAACTCGGCCATGCGTATGACGACGCGGTGGCCGAGGGACTGGTGGCGAGAATCAGCTCGGAGATCGACAAGCAAGTAGACGCCCGGCTGGCACAGCGCGGCATCCGTCCCGCCCAGATCGCCTGGGCGAACGTCGCCATGGGCCTGGGCTCGGTCGGGCTGGGCATCGGTGCCACGGCGGTCACGCTGCAAGCCATGTCGACCAGCGGAGTCGTACCCAAGGCGACCGTCGATCTGGGGCCGTTCAAGGCATCCGTGATGTCAAGCACCAGTTCGGTCAGTACCGCCCAGGTAGTCCTTATCGTGCTGATCTGGGTCGTCATCGCGGTCATCAACATCGTCTACGCCCGCCGCCGTCTAGGTCGTCCCTAGGCGGGTAACTCCCCCGGCGGCTGGATTGCCAGCCGTTAGGCAGGCCGACGCTCAACCCGCACCACTCGCACCGCCGCCGCTGCTGCCCTCGATTCTGGGACGAGCCATTGTTACCCGCGGGTAGGGGAAAGCGTGTTAGATGGCATCATCATGAGCGACAGCAAGGCGTTCCGGGCGGACCTGGCGCGGTCGATCGGGCTGTTCCGGGCATTCCGCACCGAGCAGACCGCGCCGGAGAGCTACTACACCTCGCTGGCCAGGGACACCATCCTCCAGCTCAGCCAGTACACGGAGCTGGACGGCCGGATCGTGGTCGATGTCGGCGGCGGGCCCGGGTTTTTCGTCAGGGAACTGAAGCGCATGGGGGCCCGGTCGTTCTGCATCGACGCCGACAGCGGCGAGATGGCCGCCCTCGGTCCCCCGGAAGACGACAGCATCGTGGCCAGCGCGACCCGCATGCCCATCGCGGCCGGCGCCGTGGACGTGTGCTTCTCCTCCAACGTGCTCGAGCACGTCAGGGACTGGCCCGCGATGCTGGCCGAGATGGTGCGGGTCACCAAGCCGGGCGGCATCGTCTTCGTCACGTTCACGAACTGGCTGTCACCCTACGGCGGGCATGAGACGTCGCCCTGGCATTACCTCGGCGGCGACCGCGCGGCGGCCCGGTATCAGCGCAGGCACGGCAAGATGCCGAAGAACCGCTTCGGCTACGGCCTGTTTCCGGTGTCCGTGGGCGAAGCGCTCGGCTGGGCACGTTCGGCTCAGGGTGCCGTCGTGGTCGACGCGGTGCCGCGCTACCTGCCCGGCTGGACCCGGCCACTGATCCGCGTCCCCCTGCTGCGGGAATTCCTGACCTGGAACCTGCTGCTGGTGCTGCGGCGCAAGGGCTAGCGGCGGTGGGTATCCCGGCGGCCGCGCCGGGTCGTCGTCGCCGGCGCATCCGCGGGCTCGTCGGCGGCGGGGGCCCCGTTGGCATCCGTCGCCGGCAGCTCCGCGGTGGGGGCCTCGGCTGAGGCGTTCTCGGCCGTGGGCGACTCGGCGGCGGTCGGAGCCTCGGCGGTCGGAGGATCGGCGGCGGGGGCCTCGGCGGTCGGAGCCTGGGCGGTCGGAGCCTGGGCGGTCGGAGCCTCGGCGGCGGGGGCCTCGGCCTCGGCGGCCTGCGGAGCGTCCGCTGCAGCCTCGGGCGCCTTGGCTTCGGCCGGTCCGGCGGCGGCAGCTCCGGCCGCAGCAGCCTCGCCTTGGGGAGCTTCTGGGCCTTGGGGAGCTTCCGGCGCGGGGGGCTGGGCCTCTTCCCCGGCTGCTTCCTTGGCCTCTTCCTGCACCACGGGCGGCTCGGCGGTGGCTTCGTGCGGCTCGTCTTCCAGGCCGGGCACCAGGGAGGGCCGGGTACCAGCATCGGCCTGAGCGGCCTCAGGTTCGGCGGCGGCGAGTTCGGAGCCGGCCGTGCTGGCGCCGACCTCGGCGTCCCGGTCCGGCCTGCGGAGGAGCACGATGCCCACGACCAGCGCGACGAGGCCCGCGATGCCGGTCAGGAGCGGCAGGAGCGTGCTGACGAACGACGCCTTGGCCAGCTGGCTGTTGTCCTGGGCCACGAGGCTGTCCACGCTGTCCGGCGTGGCCGCGATGTTGGCCTTGAAGAGCACCAGGACCTGCCGGGTGCCACTGGGGTCGCGGAGGGTCAGCGTCTCGTTCTCCGTGACGTTGAGCAGCGCGCCCGTGACCGGGTCGATCCAGTAGGTGACGTGGTTCTCGTAGTACTGCGGCAGCGTGACCGACGCCTGGCTCATGCCGACCAGCGAGCCGGGCACGGTCTGGGTGCCGTTCTGGATCGGGGCCACGTTCTCGGTGAACAGGTAAGCCTCGGTGCCGCCGGCCGCGCTGGTGCCGGCGTAGGTGAAGGGCTCCGGCCGGTTCAGGTTGACGTCGAAGACGTCGTAGGTCTGCTTCTGGGTGCCGATGGGCAGCACGTAACCGACGTATCCCCGCTGCTGGATCGATGAGTCGCCGTTGACGTTGGCCCCGCAGCAGTCGGTCAGCAGCGCGGTGCGCCGGTCGAAGGCCATGGTGCGCGTCATGGTCTGGACCGGCTGCTGGTTGGTCTGGTCATAGACGTAGACGAACTGGTCCCACACCGCTGTCGAGTCCGAGCCCGCCGCGGCGTTGCCCTTGATGGTGTAGGTGGCCTCCATGTTCACGCCGGTTTCTTCGGTCAGCTTGGCCGCGCTGAAGTAGGAGGCATTGTCACCGGTCAGGGAGACCGACGCGTACTCGTTCAGCGGGAACTTGGTCACCTGGCTGCTCACCCAGGTCGCCGTGAGCACCGCGAACACGATGAGACACGCCCCAAGCCCGGCAAGGACAAGCCCGACACGACGCATCGATCCTCCTGTAAACAGCTGCCTATGGCGGAAAGGCCGAAGTTACCTCGGGGTAGTATGGCCGACTCTGGCACGAAGTGCGCTGCTGTTCTAGCACATATCGGTAACGAGTTCAGGTTCATCGCCGGCGTTTTGCCGGCCCTTCCGGGGAATGGCGCGGCGGAG
>Ga0335069_10003924_pt1 | contig 22271 bp, 12 predicted proteins | sample Lox_Sample_11_FD_206714 | JGI IMG/M metagenome (GOLD analysis project Ga0335069, IMG submission 206714) | Soil microbial communities from Loxahatchee National Wildlife Refuge, Florida, United States - Lox_Sample_1.1 | ecosystem: Environmental > Terrestrial > Soil > Wetlands | place: USA... | reverse complement strand
GCCGGGGTGAGGGGTGGAGCCAGCGGCGCTATCCAGATGCACCCGGCCCGGGGCGCCCCGCCCACGACCGATTGCCCCTGCTCGCGGCGTGGCTTAAACTGGTCGTTTGATGGAACCGAATTCGACCCGGCGCCCGGTGCGCGTAGGACTGATCTCGCTCGGCTGCGCGAAGAACCTCGTGGATGCCGAAGTCATGGTCGGCACGCTGCTGCGAGACGGCGTCGAGATTACCAGCGATGCCCGCGACGCGGACGTCGTCATCGTGAACACCTGCTCGTTCATTGACTCGGCGCAGGAGGAGAGCGTGGACACGATCCTCGAATCGGCGGCATTGCGGGAGTCGAGCAACCGTGGCCAGGGCATCATCGTCTCCGGCTGCCTGCCCCAACGGTTTCGCGCGGAGTTGCCCAAATTGCTGCCCGAGGTGGATGCGTTCATCGGCATAGACCAGGTCAGCCGGATCAGCACGATCGTTCGCGAGGCGCTGGCGAGGCGCGCGCAGCGGCTGCACGGCAAAGCCGGTTCGCCGCGCGGGGGCCGCAAGGCAGCCGTGTCGGCCCGCCTGGCCGCGCTCGAGGCGGCCAAGTCGGCTGCCGCCTCGAAGGACGCGCGGCACCCCGGAGGTGGCCGCTCACAACGCGCAAATCCGCCGCCGCCGCCCGCGCCGCTGATCGAGGTCACGCCCCGCCCCAGCTTTATTCCCGATTACGCGACCCCGCGGTTCCGCCTCACGCCAAGGCACTTCGCCTATTTGAAAATCGCGGAGGGCTGCAATCACCCTTGCAGCTTCTGCATCATTCCCCGCATGAGGGGTTCGCACCGGAGCCGCCCGCTGGCCGACCTGGTGGCCGAGGCGCGCGCGCTGATCACCGATGGCGTCAAAGAGTTGAACCTCATCTCGCAGGATTCGACCTACTACGGCCTGGACCTGCGCCCCAATCGCAGCCGGGCTATCTCCGCCCCGGGGCCCTTCACCGAGGCGGTGAAGTCGCTGCCGGCCGAGACGCCCACCATCTGCACGCTGCTGCGGGAGCTGAACGCGCTGCCGGGAGATTTCTGGATCCGGCTGCTCTACACGCACCCGGCGCACTGGACGGACGAGTTGATCCGCACGATCGCTGAATGCCCCAAGGTGGCCCGCTACGTGGATATCCCCTTGCAGCACATCCACGAGATCATGCTCGAACGCATGAGACGCGAGACTTCGCAGCAGTATATCCTGGACCTGCTGCGCCGCATTCGCGCCGGCATACCGGGCATCGCCCTGCGCACCACGCTGATCGTGGGATTTCCCGGCGAGACCCAGGCCCAATTCGAGGCGCTGCTGGAGTTCATCCGCGCGACCCGGTTTGAGCGCCTGGGCGTCTTCACCTATTCGCAGGAAGCGGGCACGCGGGCGGGCAATATGGCGGGCCAACTCCCCGAGCGCCTCAAGCGCCAACGCCGCGAACTCGCCATGGCGGCCCAGCACGAAGTCGCCGTGCAGGTGGCCGAGTCCTTCGTGGGCCGCACGCTCAAGGTGCTGGTCGAACAGGCGGCCAGCGCGAAGGCGCTCGAACAGGCCCGCATCACCTCATGGGAGCACGGGCTCATCCGGGCCACGGAGGAACATGCGGCTCAGCTCACCGGCCGCTACCAGGTCGCCCGCGGCGAAGCTGATGCTCCTGACATAGACGGGCGGGTCTATGTTCGGGGCGCATTGCCGGCAGGGGAATTCGCGCACGTCAGAATCGTCGGCCACACGGACTACGACCTCATCGCGCAGCCGGGTTAGCGTGCAGGCCGGTGGCGCTCGGTCAACCAGCTAGCCTCGGCAGAGTGTAAGCCATTTGGAATTAGCTACTTACCCTCAGCTAACCTCGGGGTTGCGTCGGGAGCGCCATAATCCGCTATTGCCCCCGGCCGCGCACCGCCCGCTCGCATCACCGGCGAGTGCGCGGCTAGACCCCCGTGTGTCTCCCATGTGGTCCGGGCCCCATGGGAGACACACGGGGCTCTCGCCGGATGATCACGAGATGCCCTGGGGGCCTTCGTGTCGCAAACCCCTGTGCGGGCGGCGCTTGCGTTCGCCGTCCCAGAGGGGCCACTTCCACCTGAACGGCCAGCCCCTTAAATGCAGGAAGCCGCCCGATGCGCATAGGGGTTGACTAGCCCCGCCGGATTCTGCTATGGCAGGGGGCAGAACTTGGGAAAGGCATGAAAACAGACCTGCGAACTGCGACAGTACTGGCCACTGTGGCTGCGGCTTTAACCCTCGGGACCTGGGCAGCCACCGTTCGAGCCGACACCCTCATCAACCACCCCTTTCTGCTCGTGTCACCGACGGCGATGGACCTCGGCAGGCTACGACCGGGCGAAGGGGCGACGAACAGCTTCCTGGTGGAGAACGTCGGCGGGGGGATTCTGGTCGGTACCGCCACGGTGCCCCCGCCCTTCCGGATCGTGTCCGGCGGCAGCTATCGCGTTCCGCGCAGCGGCGCCCAGGTCGTCACGATCGTCTATACGCCTAACGGTTCGCCAACCAATACGCAGGTGGTCACCTTCACCGGCGGAACCGGCGACGTCAGGGCAACGGTTACCGTCAGCCACTCGACCAAGCGCTGGCCCTATTACCTGCAGCCGAAGTAAGCAGGGCAGCCTCGCCGCTTCACGCTGCCGGCTACTCGCTCTTGATCCGATAGAAGCCCACGGCCTCTGAGCCCGTTGGGACACTGAAGGTTCCCGGCGTTGCGAAGTTCGTATGCACCCGGCTCCATCCGCCCAGCGGCGAGGCTGGATTCGCGGATTTCAGGAGCACGAACTGCGAGCCGGCGCCGCCACCGTAAGTCAGCGTTGTGCCGATGATGTTGCTGATCGTGGTCGGGGCGAGGGTGGCAGAGCTTAATGTATTACCGAAGACGCTCACCAGGTCGTATCGCATGGTGCCGCTGGAGGTGCCGGTCGGCACATAGGCAGTGACTGCGGCCACGTAGTTCGAGTTCGTGTTCCCGATGGCGGTCGCCTCCCATTCAGACACAATGCGGAAGCCGAAGTTCGGGTTGTTGTCCACGCCAGGAATGCCGGACAGGTCGCTGGTATAGAAGACAAAGCTGTTGTTCGTGTCGAGCATGGTGAGGACGTTGCCATCCACGAACGTGGACCCGTCGGTGGTGTACTGGAGGCGGAAGTACTTGCTGGCGGTATCGCTATCCCGCTCCTCGAAGGCAAGCAGGATGTCCTGGTAGCCGAGGGTGCTGACATTGAACTGGACGCCGGCCGTCTTGTTGCTGGTTCCCTGAGGCGGGTACGTGGCGGTGTTCCATCCGGAGTTGGCGGCGCCCGGGGCGCCGGCTGGGTCGGAGTAAGTGCCGGAGGAGAAGGTTGCGGTAACACCGTTGAGGAGCGAAGCCGTGCCGCTGCCGACGGACGGCGCCGGGGACGCGGCCACCAGCACGTTGGTCGCATTGAAGTCCCAGCGCGCAAGTTCGTTGGCCGGTGAGGCCAGCAGGGTCAGGGTGGCAACCGAGCTCGTCGCGTAATTCCCCAGGCCGTTGCCAACGACCACATCATAGCTTCCCTGGTTGGTAGCCTGCACGTTCAGGACATTCAGGGAGACTCGGGTAGCGTCGACGATGTCCTCGCCGTTGAAACGCCATTGGTAGGACAGCAGCGGCGTGCCGCCGGCGCTGATGAAGAAATTGGCCGTATCGCCGGCGATATTGGTACGGCTCAGCGGTTGCGTGTTAACCGCCGGGTCAATGACTGTCAGCACGGCGGGCGCGCTCGTGATGGCTCCGCTGCTATTGGTCACGATGACCGTGTAGCTGCCGGCGTCGCTCGCCGCCACATTGGAAATGCTCACGGAAGCCAGGCCCGAGCCGAGAATCCTGGCGCTGTCATTCAGGGCTGTCCCGTTCAGCAGCCACTGGTAAGTCAGGTCGCCACCGGTGGCGTTGACCGTAAAACTGGCTCGCGTGCCGGCGTTATTGGTAACGCTCTGCGGCTGGCCGTTGGGAGCGATGTTGGGCTGATTGATGATGGCGGTGAAACTGGTAAAGGATATGGTGAGGTCGTCAACGGCCAAGCCGTGGTCGTTGCCGGCGTCATTGACGTCGAACCAGCGGAAGAAAATCTCCTGCCCAGGATAGACCACCACGCCGCTCAACAGCGTGGCGGGGAAGACCTGCCGGTTGGCGGCGGCATTGCCGTCCAAGGCGGCAGCCGTTGCGCCGACAATGGGCGAGCTGAAGTTAAGGGCGTTAAAGGAGATCCACGCATTAGCGCCCGCCGCGTCGGAGCTGGTGATGGGATTGTTGCTGATGAAATAAGCGAAGGCCAGGTTTTGCGTCGCGGTGTTCCCGCCATTGCGCCACTGCTCGCCGGTGTAGCTGATCGTAATGTTCGTTATCGCCTGAGCGGTGTCGTTCTGGAAGCGGACGCCGTAGGCGAAATTACCCGGCGTGCCGGAGGCGACCGATCCCAGGGCGCGGTCGGTCACGGGGTTGACCCCCGCGACGCCGAAGCTATACAGCGCGCCAGCGGTCGAGGAACCGGTGCCGGTGTGATAGGTAGCCACCGATGGACCACCAATGCTCTGTGACGCATACCACCCGGGCAAGGTGGTATTATCGCTCCAGCCGGGAGTACCGCTGCTGGCCAATGAATCGAAGTTCTGCGTATAGGGCGAGCCGGCACTGACGAGGATCTGGGCCGATGCCGGGACCATCAGCAGGCCCGAGCCGAGGAGCGCCGTGTTGAGGGTAAAGGAGAGTGCTTTTTTCATGCTGGAGACTAGGTTCGGCCCGCCCTCGGCCAGGCGGCAGACGGCAGCCGGTACGTTGAGCTGTGCGTTGGACGTTTTGTGCTTCATGGCCATGCGTTAGAGCCACGAGCCTCCGGCAAGCAGCAGCGACCCGCCAACAGCGTGCCCGAGGGACAAGGTTAACCGTTGCTGAAATCCTCGATCGAGGACGCTGTGGTGACAAGCTTAAATTGGGCGCGGGCCGGAGGGGTTCATTGTAAAGCAGCTTGGGTGCCAGATCGGAGTTATTCACCAAACAAGCCGTGTTACAATATAGAAACAAACTGCCCGGCTGAGCAAAAAAAAGGTTGCATTGAACGCCCGAATCTGGAAAATGCACACGAGACCCGAGACCAAAATGGTGTAGCGCAGGTCCAGTTGGTCCATAAACAGCACAGCTCATGCTCATTTATCTATGAAAAACATCAGACCTTCATTCAGCCTCCTTGTCGCAGGAGCCCTTGCTCTGGTAAATGCGACTGCCTGGGCGGATACCGCCGCCAACATCATGACGTACGCTCCCGGCAGCAACGTCATTTATGACGACAACGGCAGTGGCAACTACCCCATCGTCACCTACATCCTGACCCAGCCTGGCACGGTGGACGGATACACCTACGGCAATTGGTCATATCTTGCCGCAGACACTACCGGCTCGCTGGACCTGTTCTATTCCAGCACCGTCACGGGTCCCAAGAATAACTACCCCACGCCCACAGTTGGCGACACCATCTTCGTGAACGGCGGCAATTACAGCCCATTTAACGGAGTCCCGGAAGTTGCGAATTCGACCGCGAACCCGCTTACCGTCATCGGTCCGGGCAGCCAGGGCAATCCCTTCTATCCCCCGGGAGCACCGGTAGTGACGAGCATACCGGTAATCAACGTGGGGACCAACGCCGGCAGCCATAACCTGAATGCGAGCGGTTTGGCGGGCGCTTACCTGGAACTGGATAACGTGACCATTTCGGGCGCGGGTGCCAATTGGGTGCCTCACGGCGGGAACGTGCAGGCGACCATAACCGACCAGGGCGGCGACAGCATGATCATGTATCTGTGGGTCACTTCTTACTCTACCTCCGGCGCCATCCAGGCCACCGGCGGTGCGGTTCCCACCGGGCTGGTCGACATGACTGGCTTTGTTGACGACTTCTACGCGACGTCGCTCGGCGGCTCATACGCCGAATTTGTTCCGACCACGATTACGGTCGTTCCGGAGCCCACCTCGATTGGCCTGTGCGGCCTTGGCGCTGCGTTGGCCTGGGCTTGCTACCGCCTGCGCAAGAAGGCCTAAGGTCTACATTCTGAACTTCCGGGCGCACCTCAGGGTGCGCCCTTTTTGTTTCCTTGAGCTAAGGCGACGGCTTCGGGAGAGAGAACGGCTTGCCTGCGCGGTAGAGTTCGAGCTCGACCTGGATTTGCCCGGCCAGGTCCGAGAGCGACTGCGCCTGGGCCAGGCTCACGGCGCGCTGGGCAGATTCCGCGGCCTCCGGGAAGCGTCCGGTCTCGGCCAGGGCGGCGGCCACCGTGCGGAGGATGATCGGTTTGTTCCCGCCCGTCAGTGCGTTGGCCTGTCCGGCCAGCTCCACGGCTTTGTTGCCATCGCGCAACGAGGCCACCGGGGAAGTGGCCAGGAGCCAGGCCAGATTGTTCTGGATACCCGGGTCGGTCGGCGCAAGTTGCAGCGCCGATTCGTACTGCGACTTCGCTTCGGCCACGCGACCCAACTGGAAAAAGCACAGGCCAAGGTTGAGGTGCGCGCCGGCATCCCTCGGGCGCGCTTCGAGCACCCGCTGAAAGTGAGGAATGGCCAGGTCCGGCTTGCCCTGCTGCACCAGCGCGTTGCCCATGCTCATGTGCGCCGGCAGGAAGCCCGGGTCGATGCGCAAGGCCATTTCGTAGCGGGCGATTTCTTCCTCGTGCCTTCCCTTAAGGCCAAGCGCCTTGCCGAGGTTGGCCTGGGCCACGGCGGAGCCAGGGTCAATCTGCGCCGCTCGTTCGTAATGGACGAGGGCTTCATCCAGCCGGCCCACTTCACGAAGCGCATTGGCGAGGTTATTGTGGAATTGGCGGTTATTGGGCTGGTATTCCAGGCCCCTCTGATAATGGATAATGGCTTCGTCGAACCGGCGATGCTCGTAAAGCTCGTGGCCGAGGTTGACGTAAGCAAGAACGTTCCCGCTGGTGCAGTCCAACGCGTGCCTCCACAGTATTTCGCTGTTCTTCCAATAAGCCGTTTGCTTCCAGGCGCAGACCATCAGGACCCCCAGCAGGCCAGCCATCACTCCTCCAACAACTCCGACGCTCACCTGCCACCGGGCCACCGCTTCCGCCCCGAGCCACGCGAGGGCAACATATACCCCAATCTGCGGCAAATAGGTGTAGCGGTCGGCGTGCGCCTGGCCGCCTACCTGCACCAGGCCCAGCACCGGCAGCAGCATCACCAAGTACCAAGCCCACCCTACGAGCAGCCAGGGACGCGTGCGTCGTTCGCCCCACGCGATCGCGGAGATCACCAGCAGGAGAATGCCGGCCATCGCCGCTGCCCCGATTGCCGGGTGGGGCGAGTAGGGGTAGTACGCTGCCAACCCCGCCGGATAGAACATTTGAGCCAAATAGATCTTGCAGCTCAACAGCGCGGCACAAATACGCGCCAGCAGCGGATAATCCTCGAAGGACTTTATGGCCCCCTGTTGGGCCAGAAGCGTGATGAGGCACGAAAGGCCCGAGAGCGCCACGAAAGGCAGCTTCTCCAATAGCAGCGCTGGAGTCGGTTTGCCTCGCCGCAAGGGCCAATAATCGAGCAACAAGAGCACAATCGGCAGCGTCACCAGCATCGGCTTGCTCATCAGGCCCAGGGCGAAGAAGAGCAGCGCGAAAAGGTAGAAGCGTGGAGCGTGGAGCGTGAAGCGTGGAGCGTGGGGCCGGTCATTGGATGTTGGATGTTGGATGTTGGATGTTGGATGTTCCCCGCATCCGTCCTTTGCCCCTCGGACTTCCGCGTAGCGGGCGTAGGCCCACAGCGTGAGTATGAAGAACAGCCCGCTCAGCACGTCCTTGCGCTCCGAGACCCAGGCCACCGACTCCGCGCGCAGGGGATGGATGGCGAAGACCGCGGCCACGAACGCGCTGCGCCACTCCGCGCCGGTCATCCGCCGCAGAGCCAAAAACAGCGCGATTGCCGCCGCGCTATGGAGGAGCACGCTCGTGAGATGATGCCCGCCGGGTTGCAGGCCGTACAACTGGCAATCCAGCATGTGGGAGAGCCAGGTTAACGGATGCCAGTTGGCGTGATGGGAACGGCCGAAGGCCCAGATGAACCCGGGGACCGACAGGCCCTGCACCACGACGGGATTCGTATATACATAATCCCCGTCGTCAAAGTTAACGAACTCATGCCGCACGGTCTGGCCGAATACCGCAAACGTAATGGCAGCCAGGACGAGGCAAATAGCCGCCGACCGCCAACGCGGCGCGGCTTGGGCCGAGGGGTTCGCCATGAGGTGATTCATTGTGGGCACGCTTACTGCCCGAGTTCAGGTTCACCCCGCGGAAGTGTGAAGCACCCCCGAGGGGATCGGGACCAGCCAGGCGCGCGCCAGGGCTTTGCCTCCAGTCTCAATCAGTGCCGGTGCGATTTCAATGGGAATTCAAGCGCGCGCGGCAAACTCGCGTGGATGAAGGGCGGCCGAGCCAGGCGGATGGGATTGCCACCTGCAGCCGGAAGCACCACCGGACTTGTCAATGCCCCGCTGCGCCGGTTACAAAATACCCGTGCTAGAGTTCCCAATTCCCTGCGGTTGAGCATTGTTTCTAAAACCCCCAGGCGCAGGCCAACAACGGGAAGCAACCAAGCCCCGGCAACGGCATCTGCGTCAGCGGTAGCCAAGCGGCAGTTCCCGGTGTGGCTGATGGCCGCTCTGCTGGCAGTGGTCACGCTTGCCCTCTACTGGCGGGCCACCCGGTGTGACTTCGTCAACTACGATGACCCCCTCTATGTCACGGCCAACTCGCACGTGCAGGCCGGTTTGAGCTGGCAGGGACTGGCATGGGCCTTCACCCAGACCCACGGGGAGGGGACCTACTGGCATCCGCTGACCTGGCTCTCGCACATGCTCGACTGCCAATTGTATGGCGTGAGGCCGTGGGGCCACCACCTGACGAGTGTCTTGCTCCATGCGGCCAACGTGGTGCTGGTGTTCCTGGTATTCCGGCGCATGACCGGCGCGTTCTGGCGATGCGCCGCGCTGGCCGCTTTATTCGCTCTGCACCCGCTGCAGGTGGACTCCGTGGCTTGGGTAACGGAGCGCAAAACTCTGCTGAGCGCTTTCTTCTGGCTGCTGACCACCTGGGCCTATCTGCGGTACGTGGAAGGCGGTGGGAAACATACAATATGCAATGAGGGAGTAGAGCAGGGGAAAGCCCGAGGGCCGAAATCCGAAGGCCGAAAGAAGGCAGAAAGCCGAAGTCCGAAGGCCGAAGGTCGAGCAGGGGAAGTGCTGCTTCACGCAATACGCGACACGCAACACGCAACACGCTCCACGTTCTACCTTCTCTCGCTCCTCTTCTTCGCCCTCGGCCTCATGTGCAAGCCGATGCTGGTGACCTTACCCTTCGTGCTGCTGCTCCTCGACTATTGGCCGCTCGGGCGGTCGGGCAGTCTCGAGCCTAGAGTCTCGGGTCTTGAGTCCACGCAAGGCGCGCCACGCAACACGCAGCACGCAACACGTCGTATATTGCTCGAGAAGGTCCCGTTCCTCGCCCTCGCCGCCGCCTCGAGTGTGGTCACTATCCTGGCCCATCAGGCCCTGGGCAGCCTCGAGTCGGCCAGCAGCTTGCCTTTGAACACGCGGATCGAGAACGCGCTGGTCTCCTACGTCCGCTACCTGGGAAAGACCCTGTGGCCATCCCACCTCGCCGTCCTTTATCCCTATCCCCGCGGCTGGCCCATGTGGGAAATCGTTGCGTGCGGCCTGCTGCTGCTCGCCCTGTTCGGCCTGGCGCTGGGCGCGGCCCGAAGCCGTCCCTGGCTATTGGTTGGGTGGTTCTGGTTCCTGGGGGTGCTGGTGCCGTTCATTGGGCTGATCCAGGCCGGAGCACAAGCGATGGCGGACCGGTTTATGTATGTTCCGATCATCGGGATCTTCCTGGCAATCATCTGGGGCGTGTCGGGATGGGCTGGGAGCGGGCGTCATGGGCGGCTGGCGCTGGCGGCGGCGGGCTCGGCGGCGGTCGTCCTGTGCCTGGCAATGACGAGGCAACAACTCGGTTACTGGCGGGACAGCGAAGCTCTGTTCCGTCATGCGCTCGATGTCACGGAGAACAACTGCCTGGCGCACAACAATCTCGGCAACGCGCTCGCCGGCAAGGACCAACTCGACGAGGCGATCACCCATTACCACGCAGCCCTGGCAATCAAGCCCGATTACGCCGAGGCCTGCAATAATCTCGGCAGCGCCCTTTACCGCCAGGGCCGCACCGACGAGGCAATCAACCAGTTCAAGGAAGCGATCCGCTGGATGCCGGACCAGGCCGAGGTCCACAGCAGCCTCGGGACGGCTCTCGCCAGCAAAGGCCGACTCGAAGAGGCGATCCGCCAATTCCGGGAAGCCATACGCCTGAAACCCGACCAGTTTCGGGCCCGCAACAACCTCGGCGTGGCCCTGGCCAGCCAAGGGCAACTCGACGAGGCGATAGCCCAATACCAGCAAGCCCTCAGGCTCAGGCCTGATGATGCCGAGGCCCATAACAATTTAGGCGCCGCCCTCTACCTCAAAGGCCGCACCGACGAGGCGATCAGCCAATACCAGGAAGTCATCCGCTTGTTGCCGAACCAGGCCGAGGCCCACAACAATCTCGGCGCCGCCCTCGCCAGGAACGGCCGGTCGGACGACGCCATCCGTCAGTACCAGGAAGCCCTCAGACTCAAGCCCGACTACGCCGATGCCCGCAAAAACCTGGAGAGAGCGCTCGCCGCCAAAGCCCGCTCCTCGCCACCGAGTGCTGTTGCCCGTCCGCCGGCGCCGGCGCCAGGCGCAACCGGCGAGTGATCAATGACGGGCCGCAGGCTTGGCCGCGTTTCCCATCCCGCGCAGACAGCTCCGGAAATCGCCATGCCCGCGAGATCCACAGTAACCCTCTCAGCCCGAGGTGATTACAGAAACACCCAGTCGGTTGCATCCACAAGCCAAGCCCCGCCATGGGCAATCGAGAACCCGCGCGTGCCTTCGAGCGCTTAGAAAGCGCAACATCTTCTGCCTTAGGCATTTCTGCATCGTAGCACGCCGGCGCCGTTCCGTAGCCCCTCCCGACACACACCGTAGTCTCACCGTCGTACCTCTGATAGCTTATCAGAGGTACGACGGTGAGACTACGGTGAGACTGCGGTGTGTATCCGGAGGGAGGATAGATGCGGCTGGGGCGTGAGTGCATCTGAAGGGTTTCCGGTTGAATTGGAGGCGTAATGCCGCAGAATTCGAGGCCGCTTGAAGAACCTGCGTAAGCGCTTGATGCACGAAGGATTGCTCTGCCTGGGCTGGCCATCGCTCCACCACGACGTTATCCGGGGTTTGACGCTCAGCGCAGGCATTTTATGACGCGCCCGACACGACTGGCGCTCGTGCTTGCGGGCATTGTGTTTGGGCAGTTTGTCCTTTACGGGCCCTCTTTGTTGGGGCGAAAGGTTTTGCTCCCGCTCGACCTCCTGACGGTGCCGAAGTTCTATCTGCCGCAGACGCCCGAGGTATCGAAGATCACACCGGATAACAAGAGCCTGCCAGACCTGATCTTTCTTTGCGAGCCGGCGCGGCGGTTCGCAGTGTCCGAGTTGCACGCGGGCCGCTTGCCGATGTGGGCCCCTTATCAGTTCGCGGGAGTGCCGTTCATCTGGCCGAAGTTCTCACCCTTCATGGCACTGCGCTTTGCCATCGCCTCGCCTGTGGTACTGGCGTGGAGCCAACTGCTGGCGGCCATTGTGGCCGGCTTGGGAGCTTATCTGTTTTGCCGTGCCGTGCTGGCGGTCAGCTTCTGGCCGGCGGCGATTGCCGGCTGGTGCTACCCGTTGACCGGCTTCTTCGTCTTCTGGCAGGGGTTTCCGACAGGCTTGGCGGTGCATTGGCTGCCCTGGATCCTGCTCGCGGTGGACAAGACCGTGCGCGGCCGCAGCGCGCTCGCACCTGTGGGTCTGAGCCTGGTAACAGGCCTGGTGCTCGTGAGCGGGCATCTGGATGTAGCCGGCCAGGTGCTGTTGGTATCAGGCTTGTATGCGGTCTGGGGTTTGGGGTGCATCTTAATGCTGCCGCTGGAAAACCGATGTTCGTCTGCGCGGGAAGGGTCGGATGGGCGGAGCGCCGGGCCTGCCCGGCAGGGGCCGTCGGAACTGGCGCAACCGGCGCAAGCCGGCTCTCGACCTGCGCTCACTGCTTCCGGCTGGGGCGCGCCCCAGCGACGCCGGGCCATGCGGGCGGTGCTGGCGCTGACGGCAGGCTGGGGTCTTGGTTTTCTGCTTGCGGCGCCGTATCTGTTGCCTACGGCGGAATACGTTCGGACTGGTGCCCGCATGGTACGGCGTAGTGCGGGCCAGGAAGAGCGGCCTCCTTTTGGCGTGGGGGCATTGCCGGAGACCGTCTTGCCGGACGTTTACGGAACCGACCGGGTCGGCAGCTTCCGATACTCCGGAGACATTCAGATCGAGAGCGCCGCGGCAGCCTATACCGGCCTGCTGGCCACGTTAGTGGTGGCGCCATTGGCGTGGCGCAGTCAGCGCCACCGGGTCAGCAACCTGTTCTGGGTGCTGCTGGGCTTCGGCGGGCTGTGTTGGTGCCTGGACATCCCAGGAGTGGTTGATCTCTTGCGTCTGCCCGGCATCAACATGTTTTCCCATAACCGCCTGACTTTGCGTCCTCCTTCTGCGTCCTCGCTCTAACGGCCGTGGGGCTGGACGTCTTTCGCCAGGGCCCGGTGCATCGGTGTGGGTGGTTATGGATTCCGGAGGTCCTGCTGGTGGCGCTCGGGGCCTGGTGTGTCGCGAGGGCGATCTCTCCCCCCGAGCCAATCCACTCGCGACTCGGGCAGGTTGTCGAGCAGGGAACGCGGATCGGCTGGATCCGCGATCTGGAGGCGGTGCGGCGGGTGCAGGCTGGACTCGTCCGTTACCATGTCGGCGCAGCAGCCTGGTGTGGTGTCGGGGTTTTGTGTTGGCTGGTTCTGTGGTCCCGGCGCGCGTGGCAATCGCGGTTGCTGCCGTTATTGGCGGCATTGCTGGTCGGTGACTTGTTGTGGTTCGCTCATGGCCGCAGCGTCCAGTCTGACCCGGCACTCTACTTCCCGCCCGTGCCGGTTTTGGAGAAAATCGCCAGTGCACCTCCGGGCCGGGTGATTGGCTACGACTGCCTGCTCGCCTCGGTAGTTGCCATGCGCGGGCTGCATGATATCCGAGGGTATGACTCAGTGGATCCGGCCCGCTTCATACAACTATTGGTTCTCGCGTCGGACGCGCGATCCAAGCCGCTTCCGTATGCGCTCGTGCAGAGAATGATACCCAAGGCGCAATTCACCTCAGAAGGCGACATTCGACTTTCCCCGATCCTGGACATGCTCAATGTGCGATACGTGATCCTGCGTGGAGCACCGACTGGCGGCGCCAAGCCTCGGTTCCAGAGCGAGGATTATTGGGTGATGGTGAATTCCAATGCGCTGGAGCGAGCCTTCATTCCGCGGCGGGTGGAAACGGTGGCGGACGATCAGGCGCGGCTTGAGAAGCTGGCCTCGCCCGACTTCAGCCCGCAGGAGGTGGCTTACGTGGAGTCGCCGGTGGAGTTACCGGGCCCAAGCCGCGGCAATGCCAGAATCGTGGAGGAAATTCCGACGCGGGTCACCATCTCGGTGCGCCTGGAGACGGCGGGGATGGTGGTCCTGGCTGACCTCTGGGACAAGGGCTGGCGGGCTGACTGGAACGGGCGGCGCTTGCCGATTCTGCGGGTGAATCACGCCTTGCGCGGCGTAGTCCTTCCTGCCGGCGAGGGCACATTGGTGTTTCGTTATGCGCCGGCAAGTTTTTCGTGGGGGCTGGCATTGGCTGGAACGGCGGCGGTCGCGCTGTTGTTGTGGACGGCTGCCGTCTGGGCACGGAAGCGGCAATCCTTCCGAGATAACTGAGGATTCCTCTTCGCCGTTCGTGTGTTTCTCCGAGTGGGGTGGAGCCATGGACCGGGAACCCCACCCGGCGCACCCCGACTGAGCCTGTTTCCGGTTGTAATGCCCGGGCAATGCCGCAGAATTCGAGGCCGCTTGAAGAACCGGTGTAAGAGCCCGCTGCACACAGGATTGCTCTGCCTGGCGCTGGGCTGCGTCACCCTGGCGGTTTTCTGGCCATCGCTCCACCACGACTTTATTCGCTACGACGACCAGCAATACGTCACGGAAAACGCGCGCGTCCAGGCAGGCCTGAGCTGGTCGGGGCTGGCCTGGGCTTTCAGGAGCTCCCATGCCAACAACTGGCACCCATTGACGTGGCTGTCCCACATGCTGGATTGCCAACTCTATGGCCTCAAGCCGGCAGGCCATCACCTGACGAATGTCCTCCTGCATACGGCCGATACGCTACTGCTGTTCCTGCTCTTGTGCCGCATGACGGGCGCGCGGTGGCGAAGTGCCGCTGTCGCGGCCCTGTTCGCCTGGCATCCACTGCATGTCGAATCCGTGGCCTGGGTGGCGGAGCGCAAAGACCTGCTGAGCGCGCTGTTCTTTATGCTTACGCTCTGGGCCTACGTTCGCTACGTGGAAGGCCGAGGGGCAAAGGACGGAGGCGGGGAACATCCAACATCCAACATCCAACATCCAACATCGAATGATCGGCCTCACGCTCCACGCTTCACGCGCCACGCTTCGCCCTTCTACCTCCTTGCCCTCCTCTTCTTCGCCCTCGGCCTGATGAGCAAGCCGATGGTGGTGACGCTGCCGTGCGTGCTGTTGCTGCTGGATTTCTGGCCCCTGGAACGGCTCCAGAATAATGCCTCGGAACTCACGGCTGGAGTCGTTCTGCGCCGGCTGGTTGAAAAGGTTCCGTTCTTTGCATTGACTGCTGTCGGCTGCGCGTTGACGCTTTGGGCCCAACGGGAAGCGCTGGCGTCCACGGGGGAGCTGCGGGTTTCGGAACGCGTCGCGCACGCCCTGGTGGCCTACGTGCATTATTTGGGAGCGCTGGTCGTGCCGCGGCACCTGGCGGTTTACTACCCCTACGACAAGGCCTTGCCCGGCGGGGAGGTTCTTCTGGCCGGGGTCCTGGTGGCGTTGCTCACCGTGCTGGCGCTGTGGTATGCCAAGCGGCTGCCGTACCTGGTGGTAGGCTGGTTGTGGTTCGTGGGCATGCTGGTGCCGGTAATTGGCCTGGTGCAGGTGGGCGAGCAAGCCTGGGCCGACCGCTACACTTACCTGCCCTCGATCGGGCTGTTCATCGCGCTGGTCTGGGGGTTGAGCGAACTGGCCAGCCGTGCCCAGGCGGCCCGCACCGCTCTGCCCTGGCTGGCCGGGGCCGTGGGAATTGCCTTGCTGGTTGGGACCTCGGTGCAACTGAATTATTGGAAGGACACCCGCACGCTGTTTACGCACGTGGCGCGGGTGACGCGCAACAACCCGCTCTCGGCGACCATGCTCGGCAGCCTCCTGGCTACGGAAGGCAAATATGATCAGGCCATCGAGTATTACCGCGAGGCGCTGAGCTATGCGCCCCGCTTCCCGGAAGGCCATTTCTACCTCGGCAACGCGTACGACCAGCATGGCAAACTGGCTGCCGCAATCACCGAATACGAACAGGCCACTTGGTACGGGCCCATAGCCGAGGAAGCGCACATCCGGCTCGGCGTGGCCCTGGCCAGGCAGCAGAAGCCGGAGCAAGCCGCCGCGCAGTACAAAGCTGCCCTCAAGGTCAATCCCGAGTCCGCTGTTGCCCATAATGACCTCGCCAAGCTCCTGCACTCCCGGGGCCGGCTGGACGAGGCGATGCAGCAGTATGAAGCTGCGCTCAGGTATGATCCCCACCTGGCCCAGGCGCACAACAACCTCGGGGTACTACTCCTCCAGAAGGGCAAGGTGGCCGCTGGCGTCGCCCAGCTTCGCGAAGCGCTTCGGCTGAAGGCGGGGGACACCGAGACCCAGCTTAACCTGGCGCAGGGCCTCGTTGACCAGCAGCAGTGGAGCGAGGCGGCTGACCTTTTCGCCAAGACGGTCACCGCCGCCACGCTCGATCCGAATGTCCATTACCGTTTTGCCGTCGCCCTGGCTCACCTGGGCCGTACGCGGGAGGCGATGAGCCAATACGCCAGTGCCTTGCTCCTGCGGCAGGATTTTCCCGCCGCGCTCGATGGCCTCTCCTGGATCCTGGCCACCAGCCCCAATCCCCAGCTCCGGAACGGCACTGAAGCCGTCCGCATGGCCGAGCGCGCCTGCGAGCTGACCGGGCAGAAGGACCCCGCCAAGCTCAAGACGCTCGCCGCCTCTTATGCCGAGGCTGGACGTTTCCCCGAGGCTTCAGTGGCGGCGCAGACTGCGATTGACCTCGCCGCGAAGGAAGGCCGCAAGGACCTCGCCGAGGAATGCCGGCTCATCCTGGCGAGCTGTAAGTCCGCGCAGCCCTGGAGGGGTAACTAACGGCAGTTTTTCAGGCAGGAATTCCGAGCTGATGCCGCCCGCCCGAAAGGCTATTAAGCGCGTGCCGCGCGGGCTTGCCTGAGCAGTCGTGAAACGAAAAGCGCCCCAGCCTCCACGAGGCGGGGCGCTCTGGTTAGCGCTTGAGCGGATTTCCGCCCTCAGTCCGCTACGGAGTGGTTACCCGGTAGTACTGTTGCGCACCCAGGGCGCTTGAATCGGTGTAATTGCCGTTGGTATCCGCGAACTTGAGTCCGGTGGCAAGTGGCGTGTAGGGCCCCGTCACAGTGGAGGCGGCTTGAACGCTGTAGGAGTACGTCTGCGGCACCGCCAGCCAGGTCAGTTGCCGCGCGCTGCCTACAATGGCCGCCTGCACCACGATCGGGTTGGTCATGATGTCCGATACCTGCGACACCCCGATGCCCGACCAGAAGCTGCCGCCGCCGGTAACAATGTTGGCAAAGAGCGGGCCCTGGACCGAGTAGGCAAAGGCCGGGATGGTGTAGCCCACCAGGTTGGTGTCAACGCCTCCCCAGAAATAGACGTAGCCGGCGTGGCCCTTACTGTCGGTCACGTAAGCGTAGTAGTTGCCGTTGATCACCTGCCCGGCGTTGGTGCCGAAGTTGACGTACGGCAGCAGGCAGACGGAGCCTTTCTTGGAGCCTAAACCCGTGAGTTGCCCCATGCTGTTGGTCGTACCTTGCTCAACGGCCTGATTGGTCACGCTTATGTCGAACTCCGTCCCCCAATTCAGAACCTTGGCTATCGGGAAATTCGCGATGTTGTTGCTGAGGACCTGGACAGAGGCGGCGGTGTTCTGGACCAGATCAACGTAGAATTCCAGGTTGTCCTGGAAGGTATTGAGATAGCCGGTGGCAGCGACCTCATCCCCGATGTTGGGCCGGAAGTCCGAACCGCCCGTGACGAACAGGTTCATGCCGCCGGTGGCGTCCTGGATGTAGTACGACGCGGTGTTGCCGGTGGTGGCGTTGGTGGCCGTGGTGATTATGCCTACGACCTCGTAGAGGGAACTTGCAGGCACGGTCGGAGCGTAGCCCTGGCTCGGGTCAGTGAGCGTCCGCAGGTAGCCCAGGCTAATCGGCGCAATGTTGCTGACCGCCAGGAAAGAGCTGGGGCTGGTAGTCGAGTAGATCGCGTTATTGCACACGTTGGAAATGATGCAGCTATAATTGCCCTGGTTGTTCGCCGTGACGTTGGCCAGAGTCAGCGCGGAAGAGCGATCGCTGCCATACAAGACCTGGTTTGGGAAGACCTGGCTGACGGCTGTGCCGTTGTAGAGCCACTGGTAATAGAGCGGCTGTTTGCCGGGCGCGCTGACGCTGAATTGAACCGTGGCATTTGAATACACGGGGGTAGGAGGGGGCGAAAGCGTTACCGAATTAGTCGCCGGAGTACAGCCCGCGTTGCCGGTTGTCCAGGTCAGGCCAAAGTTATCAATCGCAAAGGTCTCCCGGTTCCCTGTGCCGCTCGAGGTGGCAAGGGTCACGATGCGAAGCCAGACCTGACCGTCAATATTGTTGATCGTGCCATTGGCCAGAGAGTAATTCTTGAGCGTGGTCACATGGTTGCTGCCCGGGTTGTTGACAAAGCTCGCGCTGAACCCGCCGATGCCCTGAAAGGCGGTCGGAACGCCATAGACCGGGTCGGCGATTCCATACTGAAGATTCCACGTCGTCGCCCGTGGAGCCGTAGGGTCCAGGTTTATCAGATCCACGCTCATCTTGAAATTGTCGTACGGCAAGGTCGTGGCGAGCTTGAGAACGAACGATGCCCCCGGGTCATAGGTCGTGCTGACTTGTCGAATGCCCAGGCAGCGGTTCGGCTCATTCGTTTGGTACGTCGGGTCGGCTATTATGCCGTTGGTGACCGTCCCGCCCGCCAGCGAGTAGCCGGGCCAGCCATTGGTGAAGTATAAGTTAGTGCCGGCGACGGTGTACGGGTTGCCGTTGGTGATATAGCTGGCATAGGAAGCGTAATTGAAGAACCCGCCGATGAAGGGGTTCGTCCAGTTGTTCATGCTCCCCGGGCTGGAGACATTCGGCGCCACGGAGGCCACGGTGCCGAAGTAATTGAGCGTGGCGTTGATGTAGCAGGTCCATTCGCCCGGCAGGTAGCCGGGCATGCCGCTCGGGGTGCCGTCCGATGTCATGTTGGTCGAGTAGCCCAGCATATCGAAGGTGTTCGTGTAGAATCCGTTGCCGCTGTTCGTGGTGTAGAGGGAGAGGTCCAGCGGTTGGGCTAGCGCTCGTTGGACCGCAATTACGGCCAGCGCGGACACAATTATTCCAGTCAATCGGTTGGTATTCATGCGATGGGTTTTCGCCTTGAGCCGGCGAAGGATGCTGTTGTTCAGTTTGTCGGTTTCCAGATGAATCTGGCAGATGGGATTCTCTGCAGAGCGCTAGGGGTTGGCGGTGCGGTAAGCGGGGTTCCAAATGATGTCCGGCAGCAGCAGCTCGTTCCCATTAGGGTTCGCTTGGTTATACACGTACGACCATTTGAAATACTTTGAGTGGCCGTCCACGAACGCCAGCAGGGCGCCCTGCTTGCTGTTGTGGCGCAAGGGAAAGACGCGCCAGCGGCCAGCCGGGTTCACGGAGTAAAAGTCATTGGAATACGGCCACTCTTTGGAGTTGAAGGCCATGTCGGTCATCAGGACGACGACGGAAGGCTTCGTCAGATTGGTTACTTTGGGCATTTGCGGGTACGGCATGGAGCTGCTGCCTCCCGTGCCGGCGTCATACCGCTGCTTCAGGTCAATGTTCATCCCATAGCTGAAGAAGCCCTCGGCCCCCGCCCCGGAGAGCGCCTTCATGTCGTCCGACGGCATGGTGGCGGCGCTGCAATGCCAGATCTTGCCGACGCCGCCCGGGAACGGGAGGCCAGCACCAGCCGGGGGGGGAGTCGCGTTATACACGGTGCTGCTGCCCGCATTGACTGTGTACGTGTACAATGGTTTGTCCGCGATGTACTGCGGCAGGAGGTTAAACCATTGGGTCTGATCGCGGGACCCAGGCAGCGGTCCATAAGGGGGCGGCGGCGGAGAATCTGGATACTGGCCCGAGACCCCCATCCCGTCGTGCGGAATTCCATCGTTGTTGTCTCCGGAATACATCACCTGGGCCAACCCCCACTGATGCATGTTCGACAGGCAGTTGGCGGTCTTCGCCTTGTCCTTGGCCTTGGCCAGCGCCGGGAGCAGCAACGCAGCCAGGATGGCGATGATGGCGATGACGACCAGAAGTTCGATGAGCGTAAACGCGGGCAGAGATGTCCGGTGCTTGGCAATCTTCACGGCGCTATTTTTGCTCCATCGTACAAGAAAGTCGCCGCGCCCGCAATCCAAAAATCATATGACTTATTCACAGATTCATGGGCATTTTTTTGAGCCTATGCGTGGCTGGGGCTCAGATGTAAAGCGTTTTTGCAAGAAAACGGCGATTCTGCACAGCAGGCGAGCGCAGATCAGCCTCGATGGTGAGAGGGTCCCCGCGCTCGTGAATAATACGTCCGCGAACATCATGAGGGTGAGCGCGGCCAGCAACCCGAGAGAGATACGCCACTGGCGTGAGTTGTGGGGGGTATTGGAGTTTCCCACGCATGGGGTGGACGCAAAGTCGCAGTGGGCCGGAATTGCCCATCGTTACGGATGGCGCGTCACCTGTTCCTCGAATCACGCGCAGTCGGTTTAGGCGCCGGATTGGTCTGGATGGCGTCCCGAAAAGGGGCTCCTCCCTGGAACAGCCCGAGCATCGCGCGGAGAGAGGCGGCCTGCGCAGGGTCGGCCCGTGTGCCGGCAACGTCCAGGGCGCGCCGGGCCGCTGCGACGGCCTCCGTGGAGCGCCCGGCTTCAGCATACGCCGCCGCGAGCGTGCCAAGGATCGAAGAGTTATTGCCGCCCGAAAGCCGCTCGGCTTGCTCGGCGAGCTCGACGGCCCGGGGTCCGTTGCGGACGGCGGCCAGGGGGCACGTTGCCAGCACCCAGGCCAAGTTGTTAAGCAGGCTCGGATCGGAGGGCTGGACATCAATGGCTGCCTGGTAGTGGACCGCAGCCTCGGCGGGCCGCCCGCAGCGAAGGAGCACATTGGCGAGATGGCTCTGCGCGCTGGCTAGCTTCGGGTCGCTCTCAACCGCCTGTTGAAGCTGCACGATGGCCTCCTGGAACCGCCCTTCCCTGGCCAAAGCGACCCCGAGGTTGCGTCGGGTCTGGGCGTCGTCTGGCGTGAGTGTCAGCGCCGCCTGGTATTGGGCAATCGCCTCGTCCAACCGCCCGACCACGGCAAAGGCGTCGGCGAGGTTGCAATGGGCGCCCGCATCGCGGGGGGCCAGTTTTACCGCGGTCTGCAAATGGTCCATCGCCTCGTCGAATCGGCCCAACTGACCCAGCACGGCCCCGAGGTTGTTGTGCGCCCCCGCCCATTCCGGGTCGAGCCGGATAGCTTCGCGCAGGTGCTCCATCGCTTCCTTCAGCTTGCCCTGCTTGGCCAGCGCCGCGCCGATGTTGTCGTGCACGCGGGCGCTGTCGGGATGGAGTTTGTCGGCGACGCGGAACTCCTCGATGGCCTCGTCAAGCCGGCCCTGCCCGACCATTAGCGCACCAAGGTTGTTATGCATGAGATCGTTGTCTTCCGTGACGGCGATGGCGTGCCGAAGCAATGTCTCGCTGTCCTGCCAGTAACCGAGCTGATGCCGCGAGAACACGACGCACAGGCCGAGAACAAGCCCTGCCGTGGCCCCCGTCGCAAGCACGCCGCGGGGCCGGCATTTGGCCAGATCGGAGACCCCCCAAGCAACCAGCGAGAAAATCCCAATTAGCGGGACGTAGGTATAGTGGTCCGCATGAGAATGGCTGCCGACCTGTATCAAGCCGATCACTGGCAGCAACGTCACCACATACCAGATCCAACCAAAGGGCAAGTACGGCTGGCGGCGCGCGGCCCACAAGACGACTCCCGACACGATCAGCAGCAGCAGCCCCGCCCCAATCACCTGCCAAGGAGCAAAGGAGTGGGGGTAAGGGTAATACACCGCAAGATCGCGGGGCCAAAGGGTCTGGCCCAGGTACCGGACATACGACAGGATGGCGTTGGCAACGCGCTCCAGCAGGGTGAGGGCAGCCCCGCTCTGCAGCGCGCCGACGCCTCGTTCGGCGCGCATGGTGAGCAGGCCGCACCCGAATGCCGCCGCCAGAAACGGCAGTTTTTCGAGAAGCAGGAACCAGAGGGTCCCGAACCCGGTGTGTTGGGCCTCGAGCCGAAAGCGCTTCAAGGGCCACCAATCCATGAGCAGGAGAATCAATGGGAGGGTGACCGCCATGGTCTTGCTCATCAGGCTGCAAAGGAAGAAGGAGAGGGAGAGAAGATAGAGCAAACCGGCCTGGGCGGCGACAGGCAGGACAGGATACGCGCTGCGTGCTGCCTGGCACGCAGCCCCCGGCGCGTTGTGCTGCGAGTTGGCTGCCAGGTTCGTGGTCTGGCACGTTGGAGCCCGGACTTCCGCGTAAAACACGTACATCAACTGCGAGAGCATCCAAAACAGGGCGCTCAGCAGATCCTTCCGGTTGGAGATCCAGGCGACCGGCTCGACGTGGATCGGATGGGCCGCGAACAGCGCCGCGACGAACGCACTGCGCCAGGTTGCCCCGGTCATGCGGCGCCAAAGCAAGAACAGCAGAATGGTATTGGCCGCGTGGAACAGCAGATTGGTCAGATGATAGCCACCCGGCCGCAGACCATAGAGTTGGCCATCCAGCAGAAGTGACAACCAGGTCAGGGGATGCCAGAAACCCGCATCCAGGGTCCAGAGCGCCCAATGAAGGTTCTCCCGC
>Ga0335069_10003923_pt1 | contig 22272 bp, 12 predicted proteins | sample Lox_Sample_11_FD_206714 | JGI IMG/M metagenome (GOLD analysis project Ga0335069, IMG submission 206714) | Soil microbial communities from Loxahatchee National Wildlife Refuge, Florida, United States - Lox_Sample_1.1 | ecosystem: Environmental > Terrestrial > Soil > Wetlands | place: USA... | reverse complement strand
CCGCCTGTGCGGTGCGCTCGATCAGCATCACCATGCGCGGCGACGGGTCGGTGCGGAGATGCCGGAAGCTTCCCCGCCGCAACATCCAGGCGAGGAGCAACGCGCCCCCCAGCACCTCGAGCAGGAGCACGAGCTGGTCGACGAGCGGCATCGACAGCCCCGCCACGAGGCTGCGCAGCTGATCGATGACGAAGAAGGCCCCCAGGCCGTAGAGCGCCGGCAGGATCGCGCGGTCGACCAGACGGTCGACCACCCGCAGCAGCGGCACGGTGGCCACGATGCGTGCCACCTGGCGCAGGAGCAGCGGCGGCTGCGGATAGATCCACGACATCGTCAGCAGAGCGACGAACAGCGCCGACGACACGGGGTGCTCGAACACTGCCGCGACCGGGGCGAGGCTGTGGTCCTCGGTGAGCCAGCGCTTGGTGCGCTCGCGGGCCCTCCGCCACACCAGCAGCAACACCACGAAGACGGCGAGCTGGAGGGGCACGCGCGGGAGCTGCTGGCGGACGTACTCGACCACGACCGGCAGGCCCTCGCCGAACAGCGCCTGCGCCGCAGCGTTCGCGTCGTCCCAGTTCACCTTCCAGCGCTCCGGCGCCCAGATCGGTTGCCCGTCGCGCTCGAACAGGTGGCCGACGGCACCGGCCCGGTAGGCATCGAGATGATCGACCGCGTCGCGGCAGTGCGCGGCTTCCTGGACGATGCGGTCCTGCAGCACCAACGCGGCTTCGCGGTACGAGTCGACCTGCTTGCGCACCTGCTGGAGCAGCGTCAACGTGGCCTTGATCCGATCCAACACCGGCGCGGGCGCGCCCTCGGCCCGCGCCTGCTCCTGTGTGGCGAGCCAGATCGCTCGCAGGTCGCCCAGGCCGCGCAACTCCTGGTCGAGCTCCGTGGCCCGCGCGGTGAGCTGGGTGCTCCACTCGGCCAGCGCGCTCTGGAAGCTCTCCCACTCCCACGTCAGCTCGCTCACTTCCTGCAGCGACGGGCTGGCGCCGAGCGTGCTCGCGGTCCGCACCCGCATGGCGCGGATGCGGTCGCTCATCGAGGGGAGCTGGTCGTCGATCGTTTGGATCTGCGGGCCCGGCGCGAGGCGGTTGCCGAGCTGCTTGAGGTAGACGGCGAGATCGTCGCTGCGCTTGGCGATCTCCGGCAGCGGCACCGGCGGCGCCGCCGTGGCCGTGGGAACCGGCGTTGGCGGGGCGGTCGGCTCCTGCGCGGGCGCCGCGGCCACGAGCAGGAGCAGGCCGGCGACGATCCACCGCGCCGCGCGAGTCCGAGGAGCGCGAGGGGACATCGAGAGTTGCGTACGGGATACGGCGGAACGAGGCAACCGCGGCGCGCCCGCGGACGTCGAGGTCGAGGTTGTTAGCCTTGATCTGACAATAAATTCTTCACCGCGGAGGCGCGGAGATCCAGTGCTTGCCACATGTCGCGAAGCTTCTGCCACAACGGCATTTGTGGTTGCCTTGCGTGGAGGCACTGCGAGACGCATTTCGAACCGCTGTCTCCGTGCCTCCGCGTCTCCGCGGTGAAGATCACTCGCCGAGCAGCTTGTTCAGACCGTTCAGCGCCGCGACGCGGTAGCACTCGGCCAACGTCGGGTAGTTGAACACCGCGTCGACGAAGTACTCGGCGGTGCCACCGAGCGCCAGCACGGCCTGGCCGATGTGGATCAGCTCGGTCGCGCCGGTGCCGATCGCGTGGACGCCCAGGATGGCGTGACTCTCCGGCGCGATGAGCAGCTTGAGCATGCCGGTCTCGTCGCCGAGCAGTTGGCCACGGGCGATCTCGCGGTACTGGGCGACACCGGTCTCATAGGCGATGCCGTCGCGGGTGAGCTGTTCCTCGGTCTTGCCCACCATGGAAATCTCCGGGACGGAGTAGATCCCGTACGGCAGCAGCGCCATCATCGCGTCGCAGGGCGCCCCAAAGATGTGGCAGGCCGCGACCCGGCCCTGCTCCATGCTGGTGGACGCCAGCGCCGGAAACCCGATCACGTCGCCAACCGCGTACACGTGCGGCACGGCGGTCTGATAGTGCTCGTTCACCGTCAGGCGCCCGCGCGCGTCGGCCTGCAGCCCGATCGCGGACAGGTTGAGCGTCTCGGTCGCGCCCTGCCGGCCGACGCAGTACATGAGGCAGTCGGCGTGCACGGTCTTGCCGCTTTCGAGCGCCACCTCCGCGAACACGCCGGTGGCAGCCCGCGTACCGGGCGGCGCCGGAACCGTGCGGATCGCCGCCACCTTCTCGCCCAGGCGCAGCGTCACGCCGATCTGGCGCAGGTGGTACTGCAGCGCCTCGATGAGCTCGGCATCGACGAACTCGAGCAGCCGCGTGCGCGCTTCGATCAGGGTGACGTGGATGCCGAGCGCCGCCAGCATCGAGGCATACTCGGTGCCGATCACGCCGCCGCCGACGATCACCATCGAATGCGGGTGATAGCCGAGCTCGAACAGCTCGTCGGTGGTGATGAGGGTCTGCTCGTCGAAGGCGATCTGCGCCGGCCGCGCCGGCGTGGAGCCGACCGCGATGACGAACGCGTCGGCGGTGACGAACTCGCTGGTCAGCGGCGAGACCACCTCCAGCGCGTGCGCGTCGTGGAAGCGGGCGGTGCCGGTGACCACCGCGATCTCGTTGCGGTCCAGATCACCGCGCACGATCTCGGTCTCGTTCTGGATCACCGTCTGGTACGCGTTGGCGAGCATGCGCAGCGTCGCCTCGCGGCCGGCGGCTTGGAAATCCTTCACCCGCGGCGCGACCGATGCGTAGCCGCCGACGTGCAGGATCACCTCGCGCAACGCCTTGGAGGGAATGGTCCCGGTGTGCACCGCGACGCCGCCGACGGCCTCCGCGCGCTCGACCACGCAGACGCGCTTGCCGAGCTTCGCGGACTGGATCGCCGCCTTCTGGCCGCCCGGACCGCTGCCGATGACACACAGGTCGAAATGGCGCATCCGCGGCAGCCTCCGTCTTCTCGTCGCGCTCGAGTCGACCGAGCTTCGGAGACTACAGGTCCTCGGCCGCGAAGGTGTCGCAGTCTTCGACCCGACCGCTCTGCATGCCGCGGCGCAACCAGTGCACGCGCATCGCGGAAGAGCCGTGCGTCCAGCTCTCCGGTACCGTGTAGCCCTGGGCGCGGCGCTGCAGTTGGTCGTCGCCGATCGCACCGGCGGCGGTGAGGCCCTGCTCGAGGTCGCCGGGCTCGAGCAGCTTGGCGGTGCGCCCGGCCTGATTGGCCCAGACGCCGGCGAGGCAGTCCGCCTGGAGCTCCAGGCGCACCGACAGCGCGTTGGCGTCCTCCTGCGAGCCGCGCTGCTGCGCGGCGCGCACCTTGTCCGAGACGCCGAGCAGGTTCTGTACGTGATGCCCGACCTCGTGCGCGATCACGTACGCCCGCGCGAAGTCGCCCGGCGCGCCGAACTTGCGGTCGAGCTCGGCGAAGAACGAGAGATCGAGGTACACCTTGCTGTCGACCGGGCAGTAGAACGGTCCGACTGCGGCGGAGGTGAATCCGCAGGCGGACTCCACGGAGTCGGAGAACAACACCAGCGTCGGCGCCGGATAGCGGCGTCCGCCATCGGAGAAGATGCTGCCCCAGACGTCCTCCGTGGAACCGAGGACGGCGGCGCTGAACTGGCCGAGTTGGTCGGACGGCGCCCCCGTCTGCGCGGATTCGCTCTCGCCTCCCGGGCCGACCGACACCGAGGGCCCGCTCACCGCTTCCAGCAATTGGATCGGGTTCTCGCCGGTGAGGAACGCAACCGCGAGCAGCAGGAGAATCCCGCCGCCGCTCAGGGCGATGCCCCGGCGCGGTCCGCCCATGCCGCGGCGATCTTCGACGTTGTCGCTCTGTCGTTGGTCCTGCCAGCGCATGCGGACCCCCGCCGGGCTTCTCCTTACCACGACGGGCGCGGGCGGCAAGCCTCATTTCGACCCGCCGCGGCGGCGATCAGCTCACCCCTCTGCGACGCGGCTCGCCCCGATCACCGCATGCGCACGGGCCGAGCCCCAGCGGGTCGCCATGAGACCGAGCCCGGAGGCGAGCGACGCGATGAACGCCCATTCCGACAAGAGCCCGCCGCCCAGCAGCGCGCCGCCGAGCGGCGGCGCGAGCACCTGTGCCACCGACATCAGCGACTGGTTGAGGCCGAGCACGACGCCCTGCTCGCGTCGGTCGGCGTTCTGCGTGATCAGGCTGGTCAGCGTCGGCCGCAGGACGCCCTGGCCGAAGGCGGCGAGCGTCGCTACCGCAATCAGCGGGCCGATGTCGTGGATGAGCCCGAGCAGCAGATAGGCCAGCCCCAGCGCGGTGAACCCCGCCGTGACCAGCGTGGGCTCGCCGAAGCGCTTGACCAGGCGGCCGATGAGCCCGCCTTGCAGGATGATGCCGAGGAAGCCCGCGTAGGCGAACAGGTAGCCGATCTCGCGCGGCGTGAACGGATGGTCGTTCCAGCGAAAGGTGCGTTCGGCGAACAGCGCGAAGCCCGACGTGAACGTGGTGAAGGAAAACCCGAACAGGAACATCTGCACGAGCAGACCGGCCAGCACCGGGCGGGAGAAATACGGTGCGTAGGCGCGCCACTCGAAGAGGGCGAGCCGCTGTCCGCCGGGCCCGGCCTCGGCCGGCGCCGCAGCCGGAACATTTTCCTGGCTCGGCAGCAGCAGCGCCGTGCAGAAAATGCTGGTCAGCGAGAGTGCGGCCGCGGCGAGGATGGGAGCGCGCAGGCCGTACTGAACGAGATACCCGGTGACCGACGGCCCGAGGAAGAAGCCGAGGCCGAAGGCGATGCCGATCAGACCGAAGGAGCGGGCCCGGTTCTCCGGCGTGGTGTGGTCGGAGATGTAGGCCTGCGCGAGCGACAGGTTGCCGGCGGTGCTGCCGTCGATGACGCGTGCCAGGTACAGCATCCAGAGCGAGCCGGCGCCGGCCATGACCAGCAACCCGATGAACGTTCCGATCTGGCTGACCAGCAGCATGGGCTTGCGGCCGATGCGGTCGGAGATGCGGCCGAGCAGCGGGCCCGAAAAGAGCTGGCAGACGGCGAAGACAGACACCAGCAGCGTCGCCTCGAAGGGGGTCGCCCCGAGGTGCTCCGCGTAGATCGCCAGCAGCGGGAAGATGAGCGTGAACGCGAAGACGTCGACGAGGACGATGAGAAAGATCGGCAGCAGCATCGGAGCGAGCGCCGGCGGCGGCGCTTCGGTCTCATATCCTGCCGAGGGCGGTCCCTCAAATCGCGCGACGCTGCGGTGCGGCGCGCCGGTTCGAACCGATGCTCGGCGCGCGCCCGACCCCGAGCCGCGCCGCTACGCCGAGAGGATCCGGGGTCGGAGTCAGAGGTGGACTCCCCGACCCCTGACTCCTGACCCCTGAGGTGCTATTCGCCTTCGTCGTCCGAGTCGTCGCCGGAGTCGTCGCCGTCTTCGTCGGCCGGCTTCGCCCCGCCTGCAGCGGCCGCAGCCGCCCCGCCACCGCCCGGCGCAGCCGCAGGAGCGGCTGCCGCCGCGGGCTGCCCGCCGCCCTTCATCGCGTCCATCGCCGCAGCGCCGCCCTGCATCGCCGCGCCCTTCGTGGTGGCGCCAGCGGCGGCCGCGTCGACGGCTTTCCCGGCGCCGGCCTGGGCCGCGCCCCCGAGGTTGCCCATCATGCCGCCGCCGGCCGGCGCCGCCGGAGCGGCAGCAGCCGGGGCGGAGTCGGCGGGGGCAGCGGCGTCATCCTGCGCGCGTGCCACCGTGCCCAGCACGATCGCGAACGCAGCTGCCGTGGCCGACAGTGCGAGCGCGCGCAGCCAGTGTGCACGGGGCTCCGTCGTGTGCTTCGTCATCGGGTGGTCCTCCTTGTCCGTTCTCGCGGCCGCCCAACGCGGCAGCGTTCAAAGCGTTCGGAACCCCAACCCCACACGCACGACCGCCGGGCCCGCCCTGCGCGATACGAACCGCACCGCAGCAGAGAAGGTGGGACCCCGCCGACGACGTACTTCCCAACGTTCAAGCGTTGTTGCGAACGTATCACGCAACCTCAGGTCGTAGCATCCTCTGTTGATTTCTCGGTCCGGGCCTGCAGCCCGTCCCATTTGCGGGTATACCGCAGTGCGGCGGGCTGTCAACGCGATTCCTGTCGGAGAGGTCCGGAGGGGGGCTGACTCGCCCTCGCTCGACCTTCTAAAGGATGGGCAGCCTCATTGTTGGGCGTGAGGACTCCCCGCGAAGCGGCGGTCGAAATGAACCGCTGCCGGTCCTCGAGCACGACCTGCTGCTCGCCGAGCTGATCAGCCTGCCGCTCGCGCTGGCGGTGCTGCTCTTCGTCTTCCGCACGATCGCCGCCGCCGCACTTTCCGTGGGCGTCGGGATCCTCGCCGTCATCACCGGCATCGCGGCGGCGACGGCGCTCTCGCGCGTGACCGACATCGCGGTCTACGCGGTGAACGTCGCGTCGCTGATCGGTCTCGGGGTGGCGATCGACTACTCGCTGTTCATGGTCAGCCGCTACCGCGACGAACTGGCGGCGGGCGCCTCGTTCGAAGCCGCCCTGGTCCGCACCATGGAAACGGCCGGGAAAGCGGTGGCGTTCTCCGGCCTCGCGGTCGGTATCGGGCTCGGCGGCCTGCTGTTCTTCCACGGATCGTTCCTCGCCACCATGGGTGGGGCGGCGGCGATCGTGGTTGGGCTCGCCGTCGCCTATGCCCTGACGTTCCTCCCCGCCCTGCTCGCGGTGCTCGGTCCGCGCATCAACTGGGGGCGGATCGCGGCGGCGCGCCGCGGCTCGTTCGACGGCTTCTGGCACCGTATCGCCGGATGGGTGATGCGCCGGCCGGTCGCCGTCCTCCTGCCCACGCTCACCGTTCTGCTCGCGCTCGGCATGCCGTTCGTCCGCCTGACCATGGCGGCGGCCGACGTGCGGACGCTGCCGCGAACGGTCGGCGCGCGCGACACCTTCGAGGCGCTGCGCCAGGCGTTTCCCGACCAGACCCGGACGCGCATCGTCGCCGTCGCCGAGTTCCCCTCGACGCCGGCGCTGACCGCCGAGCGCATCGGGGCATTGTACGATCTCAGCCGCCGCATCCAGCGCCTGCCGGGCGTGGTCGGGGTCGACAGCATCGTCGACGTCGATCCCAGCATGACGCGGGAGGACTACCAGGACCTGGCCGAGACGCCGGCAGCCTCGCTGCCGCCGGCGGCGCGCCGGATGCTCTCCATGATCGCGGGCTCCGACATCGTGCTGCTGTCGGTGTTGACCGATGCCCCGGCGGCCAGCGACGAGGCGCGCGCCATCGTGCGTACGCTGCGCAGCGACCGGCGGGTGGCCGACGGCACTCTGCTGGTCACCGGCGCCCCCGCGCACGATCTGGATATCACCGAGTTCATCCTCGGCCGCGCGGTCCCGGCGGTGGGTTCCATCGTTCTCATGACCTACGTGGTGCTGTTCCTGCTCCTCGGCTCCGTGCTGCTGCCGTTCAAGGCCGTGATCATGAACCTGCTCTCCATCACCGCCTCGTTCGGGGCGCTGGTGTGGATCTTCCAGGAGGGGCACCTCGCCAGCCTGCTGCACTTCGAGCCCGGGCCGCTCGACCCGACCCTGCCGGTCCTCCTCTTCTGCGCCGTGTTCGGGCTGTCGATGGACTACGAGGTGCTGATGCTGGCGCGCATGAAGGAAGAGTACCTGCGCACCGGCGACACCACGCGGGCGGTGGCCGAGGGTCTGGAACGCAGCGGGCGGCTGATCACCAGCGCCGCGGCGATCATGGTGACGGCGTTCATCGCGTTCGCGTTGGCGCGGGTCGTGGTGGTCAAGGCGATGGGCGTCGGCCTGGCGCTCGCGGTGGCGCTCGACGCCACCTTGGTGCGTGTGCTCATCGTGCCCGCCACCATGCGCCTGTTCGGCGATCTCAACTGGTGGTCGCCGTTCGGCCGGCGCCGGATCCCGCCGCCGCGCCGGCGGCCGATCGGTTCGCCGATGCCCGCCGGCCTGCCCGGCGCGCATCTGCTGTCGCGCGCCGTGCCCCCCCGCCACACGGGCCGAGCAGCAGCTCCGGTAATCGGACCGCTCAACCGTTCGGGCCGACGGCGGCTGCGTCGACGACGACGACGGCGCTCTCGGCGGACACGTACACCCGCCGGCCGTCCGGGCTCACCGCCACGTCGCGGGCGAGGGTGACGGGCACGCTGCCGCGCACCTGGTTGGTCGCCGCGTCGATCGCCGTCAACGCGCCGCCGGTCTGGCTGGCGACCCACACGGTGCCGCTGTCGGCGCTCACCGCCAGACCGGTCGGCTGCACCGGCACGGGCACGGTGGCCGTCACCTGACCGGCGGCGAGGTCGATCACCGACACGCTCGGCCCGGTCAGGTTGGCCGTATAGGCGTGCGCGCCGTCCGGCGCCACGGCGATGCGATAGGGGCTGCCGTCGACCTCGATCTCACGGCCGAAGTGCTGCGTGGCGGTATCGAGCAACTCGACGAACCCGGGCGTGCAGATCGGCTTGCACCCGGCGAGGTAGACGGTGCGGCCGTCGGGGGCCATCGCCACGTCAACCGGGCTGACGGTCGGCATGACGGTGGTGCCGTGACCGTCCGGGAGCGTCACGACCGCAAGCGCATTGTTGGTTCGGTTGGCGATGTAGGCGGTGCCGCCGTCGGGAGAGAGCGCCATCCAGGTGAAGCCCCCGCGCAGCCGTTCGAAGAAGAGCTGCACGGGCGGCGCGAGGGTGTTGGTGGCGGTGTCGAGGACGCTGAGGTCGATCGCGAACAGCGCGGCGACGTAGACTCGTTTGCCGTCCGGCGTCACCGCGACCCCGGTGGAGTTGGCGTTGACCGGCAGCGTCGCGATCACCGTGCCGTCGTCGGTGTCGATGACCGAGAGCGACCCGTCCGAAGCGGCGTAGACGTGTTTGCCGTCGGGCGCCGCGGCGAGCAGCGTCGGGGGGCTCCCGACCGGGATGATCGCCACCACCGCCGGCGAGGTGGAGATCGGGACGCGCGGCCCGCGGCCCGCGCAGGCGATGAAGAGTGCACTCGCCAGCAGCAGGACGCTACTTCTGGAGTGGCGGCGGCCGTCTCGGCCGCCGGCGGGCGGGACGCCCGCCACCACTTCATGAGGACCGTGGACTACGGCCCGGCAGGCCAGAAGGGCACCTCGATCGGCTTGTCGGTCGCCTCCCAGCCGCCGCCGAGCGCGGCGTAGAGCTGGACGACGGCCAGCAGCCGGCCGCCGTCGGTCTGGGCGAGCAGGTTCTCGGCCGGGAAGAGCTGCTGCTGGGCTTCGAGCACTTCGAAGTAGGTGGAGAGCCCGCCGGTGTACCGGAGGAGCGCCAGGCGCACCGACTCCTTCAGCGCGTCGACCGCCTTCGCCTGCTCGACCCGCACCTCCTCGAGCTTCTGCCGGGCGATCAGCGCGTTGGAGACTTCCCCCAGCGCGGTGAGCACCGTCTGCTCGTACACCTGCCGGCTCGCCTCCCACTGCGCCTTCGCCTGCCGGTAGCTTTCGGTCAGCGCTCCGCCCTGGAAGAGCGGACCGAGGACCGACCCGCCGATCGCCCACGCCGCGCCCGGCCCTTTGACCAGGTCCGAGAGCTCGGAGCTCTGGCCGCCGTAGAACGTGGTCAGGCCGATGCGCGGAAAGAAGTTGGCGACCGTGACGCCGACCTGGGCATTGGCGGCTCTGATCTCCTGCTCGGCCTGCAGGACGTCGGGACGGCGCAGGAGCAGCTCGGACGGCAGCCCCGGGGGGGTTTCCGGGGGCACGGCATCCTGGGTGAGGATCGGTTGGCGCGGGATGGGTCCGGGTGGCCGGCCGAGCAGGATGGAGATCTGGTTCTCGGCGGTCACGATCTGCTGCTCGAGCTGCGGGATCGTCGCCGCCGTGCTGTCCAGCGCCGCCTTGGCGCGCTGGACCGACAGCATGGAATCGACGCCGCCCTGGAAGCGCCGCATGAACAGCTGCTCGGTTTCCGTGAACGACTGGGTCGTGCGCTTGGCGATCTCGAGCTGGAGGTCGAGCACCTGCAGCGAGAAGTACGACTGCGCGACGCTGCTCACCAACGAGAGCACGACGCCGCGCCGAAAGTCCTCGCTGGCGAGGAGCTGCGCGGTCGACGCCTCCGTGGCGCGGCGAATGCGTCCCCAGACGTCGATCTCCCAGGCGAGGTTGAACGTGCCCAGGAACACGTTGAACGTCTGGTTGTCGATGTTTGGGCCGAGGAAGCTCTTCCCGCGCTGGGCCGCGCCCTGATAGCTCGCTTGCGGAAACAGCGGCGAGCGCGTGATGCCGACCTGGTGCTGGGCGGCCTCGACCCGGTAGACCGCCGTGTGCAGGTCGTAGTTGTTCGCCAGCCCCTCGTCGATCAGCCCGCGCAGAATGTCGTCGTGAAACACATCCCACCAGGGCGAGGCGGCAAACGACGCCGCCTCGGCCGGCGTGATCTCGGACCGATACTCGGGCGGCATCTCAGGCTGGGGCTTGACGAAGTTCGGCCCGACCGGACAGCCGGCGAGGACCAGCGGCAGCAAGAGCAGCAGCAGCAACCGCCGCGCGCGCCGATCCCGGTCGTGGCAACCGGTGTGGATCATCGTCAATGGGCGCCGCCCGGCGGCGCCGCCGGAACGGCGGGGGCCGGCGAGGGCGCCTTCTCGCCGCGCTGGGCGAAGCGCTCGACGACGTAAAAGCTCACCGGGATGATGAAGATGGCGATCAGCGACGCCGCCAGCATGCCGCCGATCACCGCGGTGCCGAGGATCCGGCGCGACTGCGCGCCGGCACCCGAGGCGGTGACCAGCGGCACGACGCCGAGGATGAACGCAAACGCGGTCATCAGGATGGGACGCAGGCGCAGACGCGCCGCGGCGAGGGCCGCGTCGACGACCGACTTGCCGCCCTCGTACTCGTCCTTGGCGAACTCGACGATGAGGATGGCGTTCTTCGCCGCCAGACCGATCAACATCACCAGACCGATCTGCGCGTAGACGTCGTTGTTGAAGCCGCGCACCCACAGGCCCGCATAGGCGCCGAAGACGGCGATCGGCACGCCGAGGAGGACGCTGAACGGCAGCGTCCAGCTCTCGTACTGCGCCGCCAGGATGAGGAATACCATGAGCAGCGAGAAGCCGAAGATGACGCTCGGCGGGACGCCCTGCGCCGCCACCTGCTCCTGGAACGACATCCCCATGTAGTCGAAGCCCATCTCCTTCGGCTGGGTGGCGGCGAATACCTCCTCCAGGGCCGCCATGGTCTGGCCCGAGCTGAAGCCGGGGGCGGACGTGGCATTGATCTGCGCGGCGTTGAAGCCGTTGTAGTGCATGAGGAACTCGGGGCCGTTGATCGGCTGCATGTCGACCACCGCCGAGAGCGGCACCGATTCGCTCTTGTTGTTCAACACGTAGAAGCGCCCGACGTTGGACGCGGCGGTGCGTGCAACCCCCTCGGCCTGCACGTAGACCTGCCAGACAAACCCGAAGCGGTTGAAGTAGTTGATGAAGCTGCCGCCCATGAAGGTCTGCAGCGTCTTGTACACGGAGCTCAGGTCGACACCTTGCTTGAGGACCTTGTCGCGGTCGACCTTGGCATACACCTGCGGCACGCTCGGAATCAGCGTCGTCCATATCGTCCCGAACTCGGGGCGCTTGCGCGCCGCCTCGAGGAACGCGTTGGTGTTCTTGGCCAGGAACTCGGTGGGCTGACCGGAGCGGTCTTCGAGCATGAAGGTCGCGCCGCCCGACGTGCCGACGCCGGGAATGGCCGGCGGCGCGAAGGCGAACGCCTGCGCTTCCGGGAGGTAGGCGAGCTTCACGTTCAGCTCGTGCATGATCACCGCCGCGGTGCGGCCGTGCTGGTCACGCTCTTCCCAGGGGGCGAGGGTGACGAAGTAGAAGCCGCTGTACGTCGTGTTGACGCCGCTCAGCAGGCTGTACCCGACCACGGTGTTGTAGGTCTGCACTCCGGGCGTGTTCTTGAGGATCTCCTCGATGTCCTTGCACACCACGTTGGTACGCTGCAGCGACGCCGCATCGGGGAGCTGTACGTTCATGTAGAAGTAGCCTTGATCCTCGTCGGGCAGGAAGCTCGCCGGCAGGCGCGAGCCGAACAGCCCGGCGAGGACCGTGATGCCGGCGAGCAGCAGCATCGCCAGCGCGCTCCTGCGGACGAGGTGATGGCAGCCGCCGACGTAGCCGTCGGTGGCGCGGCCGAAGACGCGGTTGAACCATCGGAAGAAGGCCCCGAGGGGCCCACGGGCCTCCTTCCTGGGACGCAGGAGGAGGGCCGCGAGGGCCGGGCTCAGCGACAGCGCGTTGAAGGCGGAGATGATCACCGACAGGGCGATGGTCACGGCGAACTGCTGATACAGCCGGCCGGTGATCCCGGGGATGAACGCCGTCGGCACGAACACCGCCGACAGGATGAGCGCGATCGCGACCACCGGGCCGGAGACCAGCTCCATGGCCTTGAAGGCCGCGTCGCGCGGGGACAGGCCGTGCTCGATTTGCAGCTCGACCGCCTCGACCACGACGATGGCATCGTCGACGACGATGCCGATGGCCAGCACGAGGCCGAACAGCGACAGGGTATTGATGGAGAACCCGAGCAGCGGAAAAATCATGAACGTGCCGACCAGCGACACCGGCACGGCGAGCAGGGGGATCAGCGTGGCGCGGAACCCCTGCAGGAAGATGAAGACGACGATGATGACCAGCACCAGCGCCTCGAACAGCGTCTTGACGATCTCCTTGATGCCCTCGCGGACGGCGAGCGTGGTATCGAGCGACACGACATAGTCGAGGTCGCCCGGGAAGCGCTTCTTGGCCTCCTCCATCAGGGCTTTCGCCTGGTTCATGGTGTCGATCGCGTTCGAGTCGGGGGCCTGGTAGACGGCGATGATCGCCGCCGGCGCGCCGTTCAGGCGGCCGATCATGCTGTAGTTCTGCGCGCCCATCTCGATGCGCGCCACGTCGCGCATGCGCACCACCGAGCCGTCGACGTTGGCGCGCACGACGACGTCGCCGAACTGTTTCTCGTCGGTCAGGCGCCCTTGGGCGCGCACCGTGTAGGTGTACTGCTGCCCGGGCGGCACCGGCTCGCCGCCGATCTGGCCCGCCGGGTTCACCGTGTTCTGATTCTTCAGCGCATCGATGATCTGGCTCACCGTGATGCCGAGCTTGGACAGGCGATCGGGATCGACCCAGAAGCGCATGGCGTAGTTGCCGGCGCCGAAGATCGACACCTGCCCGACGCCAGGCACCCGCGACATGGGGTTGTTGATGTTGATGAACGCGTAGTTGGTCAGGAACAGGGCGTCATACGTGCCCTTCGGTGAGTAGAGCGAGAACAGGGCCAGCGGGCTGGTGGTGGAGGTCTTGACGGTGACGCCGTACTGCTGGACGTCTGGTGGGAGCTGCGACTGCGCCTGCGAGTAGCGCATCTGCACCAGGATCTGGTTCGTGTTGGCGTCGGTGTCGATGTCGAAGTCGACCTTCAACGTCATCTGCCCGTTGCTGGCGTTGTACGAGTACATGTAGATCATGCCGTTGACGCCCTGCATCTGCTGCTCGATGGGCGTCGCAACCGAATCCGCCACCGTCGTGGCGTCGGCCCCGACGTAGGTCGCCTGCAACTGGATCTCCGGCGGCGCAATGTTGGGAAACAGCGCGATGGGGAGCTGCACCATGGCGACGACCCCGACGATCACCATGATGATCGAGATCACCATCGACACGATCGGCCGATTGATGAAGAACTTCGCCATGTCGCAGGCCCGCGCCCCGGATCAGAACGGGGCGGCCGTCGGCGCCGGCCCGGCGGTCGGTGCGACGAAGGGTTTGGGCGACACGGTCATGCCGTCGCGCACCTTCTGCAGACCCTCGACGATCACTCGCTCGCCCAGCTTCACCCCGTCGAGAACGACCCAGTCGAAGCCGGCGCGCGGGCCGGTCTTGACGTTGCGGATCTGGACCTTGTTCTCCGGCGTCACGACGGCGACCTGCATCGAGCCTTGGAAGTCCTGGATGGCCGCCTGCGGCACGACCAGAGCGTTGGTGAGGTTGTCTATCACCGCCCGCACCTTGGCGTAGCCACCCGGACGCAGAATGTTCTCGGGATTCGGGAACTGCCCCTCGATGATCACCGTCCCGGTGCGCGGGTCCACCTCGCGGCCGACCACCGTCACCGTGCCGTGGTGCGGGAAGACGCTGCCGTCGGCGAGGATCAGCTCGAGTGCGCCCTTGCGCGGCCCCTGATCGGGGTCCTTCGACCGGGCCTTGGCATAGCGCAGATACTCCTGCTCGCTCGCCGGAAAGACCACCTTGATTGGGTCGAGCTGCGACACCGTGGTCATCTCGGTGGTCGGGGACACCAGGTTGCCGATCTGCGAGATGGCGATGCCGGACACGCCCTGGATGGGCGAGGTCACCTTCGTCCACTGGAGGTTCAGCCGTGCCTGGTCCACCGCGGCCTTGGCCGTGTCGACCGCCGCCTTGTTGGCCTGGTTGGCTTGCAGGGCGTTGTCCAGCTCCTGCTGGCTGACCGCGCCCTGCTTGGCGAGCGGCGTATAGCGCTCCACGTCGAGCTGGGTCTTGACCAGCAGTGCCTGCGCCTTGGCGAGATCACCGAGGGCCTGATCGAGCGCCGCCTGGAACTGACGCGGGTCGATCTGGAACAGCTGCTGTCCGGCCTGCACGACGTCGCCCTCGTTGTAGTTCCTGGCCAGCACGTATCCCTGTACCTGCGGGCGGATCGTCGCGTTGATGACGCCGTTGAGCGTCCCGATCCACTCGCCGTACACCGGCACGTCCTTCTGCACCACGTCGATGACCAAGACGTCCATCGGCGGCGGCGCCGCGGCCTGCTCCTTCTTCCCGCAGGCGTCGAGCCAGCTGACCGCCAGCACCATCGCCAGACCGATCAAACGGCTCATCGAGGTCGAGGAACGGCGAAGCATCCATCCTCCACTTTCCGGGCGCAGCGCATCACCACCCTCTGCACCCGGCGTCCAGTAGTACATGGGCCGCGGTTGTCAACCGCGCGGACCGCCGGGGACACTTGCGCGAGCCGGAGAGGGTCCTCTGTCGAGGTCCAGGAGTTGTGGTGCTTGCGCAGCCGCGCCCCGACAGATTAGGCAGAGGACCTCGATTGGCTTGGACCGGACACAAAACGATCATTGGAATCCGTTCGCACTCATTGGGAGGACGTGCAGTGTCGACACCCAGGGCGGGGACCGGGACGACCGGCGAACACACGCGGCTTGAAGAAGCCCGAGAGCGCCAGATTCCCTGGAGGAAGTGGGGACCGTACCTGAGCGAGCGACAGTGGGGAACGGTACGCGAGGACTACAGCGAGTCGGGCGATGCATGGAATTACTTCAGCCACGACCAGGCGCGGTCGCGGGCGTATCGTTGGGGCGAAGACGGTCTGGCCGGCATCTCCGACGACCGTCAGCACCTCTGCTTCGCGCTCGCTCTGTGGAACGGCAACGACCCCATCCTCAAGGAGCGGCTGTTCGGATTGACCAACAGCGAGGGGAACCACGGCGAGGACGTGAAGGAGTACTACTTCTATCTCGACTCGACGCCCACCCACTCGTACATGAAGTACCTGTACAAGTATCCGCACGCCGCCTACCCGTACGACGATCTCGTCGCCACCAACCGCCGCCGCAGCCGGCAGGAGTTCGAGTACGAGCTCCTCGACACCGGGGTGTTCGAAGGCGATCGCTACTTCGACGTGTTCGTCGAATACGCCAAGGCATCGCCGGAAGACCTCCTCATCCAGATCACCGTCTGCAACCGCGGTCCGGAGCCTGCGAGGTTGCACGTGCTGCCGACGGTCTGGTTCCGCAACACGTGGTCGTGGGGGGGAACGCCTCTGCGGCCCCGGCTCCGCGTGTCGGGCGGCGACGTGATCGCGGCATCACATCCGGATCTCGGAGAGCGGAGCCTGGCCTGCGAAGGCGCCGCCGCGCTGCTGTTCACTGAGAATGAGACCAACACCGAGCGCCTCGTCCGCGTTCCCAACCGGACGCCGTACGTCAAGGACGGAATCAACAACTACATCGTCCACGGCCGTCAGGACGCGGTGAACCCCGAGCGCCAAGGCACCAAGGCTTCGGCGCACTATCCCCTCACCGTGGGGGCGGCGGAGTCGCGGGTGCTTCGGCTGCGGCTGAGCGACGTGGCTGCGGGCGGATCGGCGGCCACCAAGCGAGATCGGTTCGCGAGCGACTTCGACGGCATGATGCAGACGCGCCGGCGGGAAGCGGACGAGTTCTATGCCACGGTCATTCCGTCTGCGTTGGGCACCGACGCCGCGACCGTGATGCGCCAGGCGCTCGCCGGCATGCTGTGGTCCAAGCAGTTCTACTACTACGACGTCGACAAATGGCTCTCGGAGCGCGGCGCCGATCCGTTCAAGCCGAAGCACCGCGCCCCCCGCAACGAGCACTGGCAACACATGTACAACGCGGACATCGTCTCGATGCCGGACAAGTGGGAGTATCCCTGGTACGCGGCCTGGGACCTGGCCTTCCACGTCCTCGCGCTGACGCTGGTGGACGAGGACTTCGGCAAGCAACAGTTGGACCTCATGTTGCAGGAATCGTACCTCCACCCGAGCGGGCAGCTGCCCGCCTACGAGTGGAACTTCGGCGACGTCAACCCGCCGGTGCATGCCTGGGCCACCATCTTCACCTACCGCCTGGAGCAGGTCCGGCACGGCCAGGGCGACGCCGACTGGCTCGAGCGCTGTTTCCAGAAGATGCTGCTCAACTTCGCCTGGTGGGTGAACCGCAAGGACCGCACCGGCAGCAACGTCTTCGAGGGCGGCTTTCTGGGGCTGGACAACATCGGGGTCTTCGACCGCAGCGCCCCCTTGCCGACCGGCGGATACCTTGAGCAGGCGGACGGCACGGCCTGGATGGCGCTCTTCTGCCAGAACATGCTCGAGATCAGCGTGCAACTGGCGCTGATCAAACCGGCCTACGTGGACATGTGCGTCAAGTTCGTCACCCACTTCTTGTGGATCGCCTCGTCCATGGTCCACGTCGGCAATGACACCGGGATGTGGGACGAGGACGACGGGTTCTTCTACGACGTCCTGCGATTGCCGGACGGCCGGTCCCAACGCCTGAAGGTCCGTTCCATGGTGGGCCTCCTGCCGCTGTGTGCGGTCACCGTCTTCGAAGGTGAGCTCGTGGAGAGGATGCCCGAGGCCAGGCATCGCTTGCGCAGGTTCCTCGAGGCGCGCCCGGAGCTGATGACCTCCATCCACGACCCCACCAAGGCCAATGCAGCCGACCGGAGACTGTGCGCTGTCTTGAACGAGAGCAGGCTCCGCCGCGTGCTGGCGACGATGCTCGATGAAAACGAATTCCTGAGCCCCTACGGCATCCGCTCGCTCTCGCGCTACCACGCCGAGCACCCGTACATCTTCCGTGCCGGCGACCGGGAATACTCCGTACCGTACCTGCCGGCGGAGTCCGACAGCGGCATGTTCGGCGGCAACTCCAACTGGCGCGGGCCGATCTGGATGCCCGTGAACGGACTGATCGTCCGCGCGCTCCTCCAGTACCACGCCTACTACGGAAATGACTTGACCGTGGAATGTCCGACGGGCTCCGGGCGGCAGATGAACCTGTACCAGGTGGCCGAGGAGATCACGCGCAGGGCGGCCAGCATCTTCCTGCGCGGCGCGGACGGCCGGCGGCCGGTCTTTGGGGCGACGCGGAAGTTCCAGGAGGATCCGCACTGGCGGGACCTCGTACTGTTCTACGAGTACTTCCACGGCGACAACGGCGCCGGCCTGGGCGCCAGCCACCAGACCGGGTGGACGGGCATCATCGCCCGCGCCATGCATCTGTTCGCGACCACAACCTCCGAGCAGGTGCTCGAGCTCGGCAAGAAGGCCGTCGTCACGGAGGTCGAGCCGAACGCGCCGACCGGACGCGTGTCCCGCGGGCGCCGACGCTGACATGGCGCCGACCTATCCGTCGCTCTATCAGGTCAACACGCGCGTCTGGCTGACCGAGCTGTCGCAAGGCCTCGGCCGGCAGGCGACGCTGGATGACCTGCCCGACGCCGAGTTGGATCGCCTCGCCCAGAAGGGTTTCGACTGGGTCTGGTTCCTGAGCGTGTGGCAGACGGGTCAGGCCGGGCAGCGTATTTCCTGCGCCAACGCCGAGTGGCGCGGCGAATTCCAGGACACGCTGCCAGACCTCCGCGAAGAGGACATCGCCGGTTCGGGCTTTGCCGTCACCGGCTACACCTGTCATCGCCAGCTGGGAGGCGATGCGGCCCTGGCCCGCCTGCGCGACCGGCTCCGTAAGCGCGGCTTGCGGCTGCTCCTCGACTTCGTCCCCAACCACACCGGGCTGGATCACCCGTGGGTGGAGCGCCACCCCGACTACTACATCCAGGGAACCGAGCTCGACCTGGCGCGCTCGCCGCGGAACTATACGTGGGTCAAGCGCGTCCAAGGCGACCTCCTCCTCGCTCACGGGCGCGACCCGTACTTCCCCGGCTGGCCGGATACCCTGCAGCTCAACTACGGCAACCCCGCCACCCAGGAGGCGATGATCGGGGAGCTGCTGAAGATCGCCGGGCAGTGCGACGGCGTGCGCTGCGACATGGCCATGCTGCTCCTGCCCGACGTTTTTGAGCGGACGTGGGACGTCAAAGCCGCGCCCTTCTGGCCGCGCGCGACGCAACGCGTGCGGGAACGCGCTCCCGACTTCTGCTTCATGGCCGAAGTCTACTGGGACCTGGAATGGACCCTGCAACAACAGGGGTTCGATTATACGTACGACAAGCGGCTGTACGACCGCCTCCGCGACCGCCACGCACGGCCGGTGCGCGAGCATCTACACGCCGGGCTCGACTACCAGAACAAGCTGGCCCGGTTTCTGGAGAACCACGACGAGCCGCGCGCCGCCGCGACGTTTCCCGCCGGGGTCCATCAGGCCGCGGCCGTCATCACCTTCCTGTCCCCCGGCCTGCGCTTCTTCCATCAGGGACAGTTCGAGGGGCGGCAGAAGCGCATCTCGCCCCATCTCTGTCGAGCGCCGGTCGAACCAGTGGACCGCACGCTGCAAGGCTTCTACGACCGGTTGCTCGGCATATTGCGCCAACGGGTCGTTCGCGACGGGCAGTGGCAATTGCTCGAGTGCACACCGGCTTGGGACGGAAACTGGACCTCGGATTGTTTCCTGGTCTTCATGTGGCACAACCCGGCGAGCGAGCGCCTGCTGGTGGCGGTGAACTACGCGCCCAACCAGAGTCAGTGCTACGTTCGGCTGCCGCTCGGGGAGGGCGACGGCGCCGCGTGGCAGCTGCGGGATCAGATCGACGACAGCGTCTACGATCGCGATGGCGGCGAGCTGCGATCGAGAGGACTCTACCTCGATGCCGCGCCATGGCAGGCGTCGGCCTTCGCCCTGACGAAGAAGTCCTGAGCTCCTGTTCCCACGGGGTTGGTAGTCGGTATCAGAATCGAAATTCGTGTCGTTACTCTCGATTCCGATACCGAACTCCGCTGCGGAGGTTGGGTTGATGTGGGCCAGGTTCGCACGAATCAAACTGGTCCACTGACTGGCATCCAGTCTGGGATTCTGTAGAATTCCCAAAGTAGAGAACTGTCGCTCGCGGGCGATCTGCCTCGCGTTCCGATCAGCGGCCCGCCTTGCGTGGCCTGCGCTTTGCGTTCGGGTCATCGGGGTGGGGGTTGGCGCTCCCCCCCGCGCCGGACACGGAGGTTTCAAGATGGCCAAAGAGACGAGCAAGGATGCAAGCGCTCAGATCCCCCACACCGTGCAGCGGCTCGTCGAAGTCGGCGCGTCCGATACGGTGTACGCGGACGTCTACCTCAGGCGCGCCCACGATCTGCTCGGCAGCGTCCTGCCGGTCGCACAGTACCACGCCTTGAAGGGGGTCCAGCGCGAGATCGACGAGGCCGTCAAGCAGAGCCGGGCGGCGACGATGGTGCAGGACTGGAAACGGGTAGAGGCGCTGGCGGCGCAGGTCGACACACTGCGTCAGCAAGCCCATGAGAAGGCGGCGCTCAGCACGCTCGCCGCCAAGGTCTACGATGCGGTCGGGGTGAGCATCGATCCGTTCTCGCCCGGGTTCGAGTCCCTGCCCGGACACGATCAGGACCTCGCCGAGGTTCGGGATGCGCTGGTCGACAACCTGAAGGCCCTGGCCGCGGGCGACCCGTCGCGGGCGAGCTTCTACGACACGCGGCGCGCGTTCTTTGCGGGCTTCGCGCTGCTGTCGAAGCGGACCCCGACGAAGGCCGCGGCGAGCACCGGCGGCGCGGCGCTCGAGCAGCTCGCCGTCCAGGCGGCGCAGCAGGGGGACATGGCGCAGCTGCGGCGCTACGCCCAGGAGCTGCTGGCGCGGCAGGCGAAGGAGAAGGAGGCAGCGCCGGCGGCGCCGAAGGCTGACGCACCGGCGCCGGTGGACCGCTCAGGGTATCGGTGCCCGGTCGACCTCGCGACCCCGTTCGCGGAAGACGTCGCGCAACGGGCGCGGGCGCTTGGTTTCGCGGTGGCACGCAGCGAGCCCCAGCCGCAGACCGCGAAGCTCCTCGACTACGTGATGGCGCGCATTTGGCAGCCCGATCTGTCGGGCGCCGAGACGGAACGCGAGGGCATGATGCGGGCCGAAGCGGTGGTCGATGAGATGGGCTTTCCGAAGGAAGTATCGGGACCGGTGAAGATCCTGGTCGGACAGTTTCTCCGCAACCCCTTCGTCAACTCCGGAGGCGCGCGGTACCTACCGGTGTTCAACGCCGAGGAGGTGCTGATCGAGGACTTCCCCGAGGATCAGGAGCCGCCGGCGACGAGCGAGCTGCTGTCGGCGCTCGGTCTGGCGCAGCGCCGTGCCCTCGCGCGTCTGCAAATCGACGACGCGCTGCAGGAGCATGGGGCCGAAGTGCTCGAGCAACGGCTCGGCATCGACCCGCTGGAGTTTCGCCTGGTGTGCATCCCGCACGACGTCTACATGCGCTTCGGCCGCGACCGCGGCTGGGGCCAACAGCAGCAATGGACGCACTTCGACGGCTACCAGGTGCTCACCAGCGGCCGCTTGCGCGCGCTCGTCGGCGGCGACGTGCGGCACGGCGGACTGAGCGACCTGGTCAGCATCTCGATCACCGATCAGCGCCAGTCGGTGATCGCGCGCTTCGCCGTCGTCCGCCGCGCCCGCCAGGTGGCGCGCTGGCAGTGACCGCGGCGCCCGCGGCGCGCCACACCCGTTGACTGCCGCGTGGCGATGGGCCAACAGCAACACCTTCAAACGGGACGGACCGGCGGAGCCGCCTGCCGCGCTGCAGGGTCGGTCAGTCGACGTCCCGGCCAGGGAGGTCCAGCGATGAAGATCAAGAAGGCGATAGTCCAGCGTGCGAAGATTCGTGCGGCGGCAAAGGCGGAGGTCCCGAAGGTCGATACGGAGCAGCTCATCGAGCGGGCGCGCGGGCTGTCGAAGCGGTTTCGCGTCACCGACGGCGGCCGCTTCCGCCTCAAGGACGTCGACCCCGGGGATACCCTGGAGTTCAAATCGGAGGACAAGCCCCGCGCCAAGGAAGCGCTGGCCATGGGCGTCGAGCTGCTCGCGCAGCTGCAGGACATGCTGTACGCCCAGGACTGTTGGGCGGTGCTGCTCATCTTCCAGGCGATGGACGCCGCCGGCAAGGACGGCGCGATCAAGCACGTCATGTCCGGTGTCAACCCGCAGGGCTGCCAAGTGCATTCCTTCAAAGCGCCGACCAGCGAGGACATCGACCACGATTACCTCTGGCGTTGCTTGAAAGCGCTTCCCGAGCGCGGGCGCATCGGCATCTTCAATCGCAGCTACTACGAGGAGACGCTCGTCGTGCGGGTCCACCCCGAAATCCTCGCCAAACAGAAGATCCCGCCGAAGCTGGTCACCAAGGCGATCTGGAAGGAGCGGTGTCGGGACATCCGTAGCGTCGAGCGCTACCTGGCCGGCAACGGCGTGGCCATCTGCAAGTTCTTCCTCCACGTCTCGAAGAAGGAGCAGAAGCGGCGCTTCCTCGAACGGCTGGAGAATCCCGAGAAGTACTGGAAGTTCTCCGCCAACGACGCGGCCGAGCGGGGCTTCTGGAACGACTACATGGCGGCCTACGAGGACACGATCCGGCGCACCGCCACGCCCGCTGCGCCGTGGTACGTCGTGCCGGCGGACAACAAGTGGTTCACGCGCGTGATCGTCGCCGCCGCGGTCATCGACACCCTGGCTGCGCTTGACCTTCACTATCCGACGGTGGGTAAGGA
>Ga0335069_10003922_pt1 | contig 22272 bp, 23 predicted proteins | sample Lox_Sample_11_FD_206714 | JGI IMG/M metagenome (GOLD analysis project Ga0335069, IMG submission 206714) | Soil microbial communities from Loxahatchee National Wildlife Refuge, Florida, United States - Lox_Sample_1.1 | ecosystem: Environmental > Terrestrial > Soil > Wetlands | place: USA... | reverse complement strand
GTAGAGAGCTTGTTGACGTCGAGAAGAACGCGATCCTGACCGTTGAGGCTGTCGCGCACATAGAGAAGAGGCTGGTTCTGGCCCGCGTCGCGGCGAGTGTGGAAATAATATTTGCCACCCATTTGCGGCGCACTGACAGTACCAATCGAAAGAAGCTGAGTAAGGCGGGCATTGATCTTGTCGCGGCCGGGGAGTGGGTCAAGAAGTGACCGCGTGTAGGCAGCCTCTTGTTCGACGAAGCGCTCGGTATCGGGATTGGTGGAATTCTCGAGATAGCGGTAGGGATCGACGATCTTGTGGCCCTGAACGGTGTCTTCGACTGGGGCGATCTTGGCTTTAGGCGGACCAGAGGATGCGGGCGCGTCCTCGGCAGCGACGAGCGCTACGGATACGATGAAAAAGAGAAAGAAGACACTCAACAAGCGAAAACCTCCGAGCATAGACACCTCACTTTTGGTGCGGACCATTGTTGTGGACGGCACATGCAGGGATAGGTTAGCAGAGAGGCCGATCGGAAAGGGCGTGGTGGAATGAGGCCGCTGTCTGCGTGAGACTAAAGGGCACAACGCGACGGATGTGATCGGTGCGGGTTGCGGTGAGCGTGCGCCGCGTGCGAGAAATTAGGAGATGGTGAGCGCGTGCGAGATCGGGTGACGAACGAGTATTCATGAAAGAGTGATTGTTCCAATCCGATGCACGCTCTGATATGATTTTGATGAGCACACAAGAGTGTGCGGTCACTCCTCAGTAGCTCAATGGCAGAGCATCCGGCTGTTAACCGGAGGGTTGTAGGTTCGAGTCCTACCTGAGGAGCCATTTCTTTCAACGGCTTAGCTTTCATTGCGCTCTGCGTGCGCTCCGTTTCCGCGAAATGCAAGCTGCGCAACCTTCATTCCCGCAGTAGTCATCTCATCCGTCACCACATCACCGTAAATGTTGAATGTGGTTCTGATGTCAGAGTGCCGCATCATCTTTTGTTGCACTGCAATTGGTGTGCCCACTGCGTCAAGCCATGAGCGATAGGTGTGTCGGAACGCGCGCGTACCCAGATGCCCACCGCGCTAAAGTTAGCGGTCAGCATAGTGCAAGCTCCCTTAGCGGTCAAGACAATCTGTTGTTGAGATGAACAAAACGGGAAAATCGTATTCTGCCCTACCTTTCGGCGATGCGCAGGTAGAACCAAGATTGAAAGTCCGCGAACAGAATTCTCTTTCCGGTTCTCATTTAGCCGAAAAAAGCCGCTCGTCATTGTTGTACTTGATGCGTTCCAAAGCCGGACTCTTTCTGCTCCCCGATAAGCGCCTCTACAAAAGGATTCTCATGAACCTCCGCTCGGCTCTTCAGAAGTTCATTCTCTCGATAATGGTCGTGCTGACTTGCGCCATTGCTGTCGCCCAGGTTTCGCCCTTAAGCATTGAAGACGCCCTGGGCACACTCTCAATGGCCAATCGCATGCCAATAGCCCTCTCGCCCGATGGTCAGTTGGTGGCCTTCACCGTTGAAGATGACCGCAGACGTGAGAGCACGCAATCGGAGAGATACAGTTTTTACACGAAAACCGGAGCGTTCACTGAGGCTCTGGGCTGCGATGTCTGGATCGTTGATACAAAGAGAGGAGGTGCTAGAAACCTCACCGGCGGGCAAGGAACAAGTTCCAGTCCAGTCTGGTCACCCGATGGAAAGTTTCTCGCTTTCTATTCCGATCGTAGCGGAACCGAGCATATCTGGCTTTGGATCCGTGAGACCGGACAGATGCGCCAACTCTCCGATGCCATTCCGCGCCCGTTCTTCAATTTTCAAGTCGTTCGTTGGACGCCGGATAGCCACCATATTCTGGCAAAGATCCTGCCGGAAGGAATGACGATTGAAGCGGCAGCAGATCTCATCAGTCCCGGTGAGACAGAGCCGAAGAACCAATCTAAGCAAGGAGCCGCCACAGTCACGATATACAAATCAGCGTCGGCCCAAAACAACGCATCCGGCGCCAAAACTGAGAAGCCCGTCGAAACGCAGTCTTGGATGGAGCGCTATCGTGGCGACCTCGCTCTCATCGATGTAAGCACGGGAAAAATTGAGCGGCTTGTTACCGCGGTCAAGCCCCTAGGCTATTGGACTTCCCCCGACGGAAAATACCTTGCGTACATGGCGTGGAACGGAATTGAAGAAAACTCCCAGCAGCCCATTTATGCCCTCTCAGTGCTCTCCCTGATCGATCGCAAATCTCGCGTAGTCGTAGCGAAGGTCAAACAGGATTATGGCATCTCCGTCAGTTGGTCCCCGAACAGTTCCCTTCTCGCCTACATGACATCCGAAAATGGCGACTGCTTCGTGGTTCCGGCCGAGGGCGGAGATCCAAGAAACCTAACTCCGGGAACTCATCCTCCGTTCACTGATGATCACCGCGCACCGCTCTGGGACGCAAACAGCGAATTCATCTACCTGCTCAGCAGCGAACAATACGGACGGATAGGTTCGAGCAAGATCTGGGCAGCGGCGGTCGCAAACACCTCGCTCAAGGAAATCGCAGAAATCTCAGGCCATTCTGTTCTAGAGATCGTAGCACCGGCATCGGGCGGGCGCTTGTGGTCGTCCGACCGTCACTCATTGGTCGCTTTGGCGAGAAACGAATCCACCAAGGAAGCTGGATTCTATAGAGTCCCGCTCTCTGGAGGAAGCCCTAGCCTTCTTTTCGAGGAACCACGATATTTCAGCCGCGACAGCATCTTCACAACGGATGTGAGCGCTGATGGAAGGCTCGTCGCCTACGTCGCCCAGGATTCTCAACACCCGGAAGACATATGGATCGCAGGAACAGATTTCAAAGATCGCAGGAAAATCACTCAAATCAACCCTCAAATCGCAAACGTGCCTTTCGGAAAAAGCCGCATCATCGACTGGCGTGGCATCGACGGCCAGCAACTTCACGGTGCACTCCTTCTCCCATCAAGTTTCGAGGACGGAAAGCGCTACCCTCTGATCGTCGATGTCTACGGCGGATCCTTTCGATCTTCGACCACCTATCGGTTTGGCCTGTCCGGTTCGGGCGTCGAGAATCTCCAGATTCTTGCTACTCGCGGCTATGCCGTCCTTCTCCCTGACACACCCTTGCGCAAGGGCACCCCAATGCAAGACCTGCTAAAAACAGTTATGCCTGGAGTTGACCGCGCGGTTGACTTAGGCATTGCGGATCCCGACCGCCTGGGCGTGATGGGACACAGTTATGGAGGCTATTCGACTCTCTCGCTCATCGTACAAACGACCAGGTTCAAAGCAGCGGTCGATAGTGCTGGGCCCGCAGATCTGATCAGCTTCTACGGCGATCTGGACAAGAGTGGAGCCGCAGGCGGAATTGGCTGGTCTGAAACCGGCCAGGGAGGAATGGTGGGAACGCCCTGGCAATACCGCGACAGATATATCGAAAACTCGCCCCTCTTTTACCTAGACAGGGTTGAAACCCCAGTCTTGATTGTCCAGGGAGACTTGGATCCGATCTGGCAACAAGCCGACGAGGTGTTCGTCGCACTGCGCCGCCTTAATAAGGAAGTGGTTTACGCGAAGTACCATGGCGAAGAGCACTGGGAAGGTACTTGGAGCCTCGCGAATGTTCAGGACTATTGGAGCCGGGTTCTTGATTGGTTCGATAAACATCTCAGTCAAAATCAGTAGCCAAGACCAAGAGGCCAACCAAAAATTCGACTGAAAGTCGCTCCGCCCAGTCTTCACGGCACTTACAAATTCGTAGCGGTCTCACGCAGCTGTACGTCCTTGATTATCCTAGTTCTCTTCACATGAAAAAGCTGGTGGCCCCGATCAAGGGGCTTGTCCTGTGAATCCGCGACTGGGTCACGGGTTATCGAAAAGACGTGCGCTCTATCTGCGCTCTGTTTGCATCTCCAAGACTGCTTTTCATGGTCTTAGGTGTCATCCGCTGACCTGCATGTCGTTGAAAATACGTTTAATTGTGGATTCGAGTCCTACCTGAGGAGCCATTGTTTCAATCGCTTACAGCCGAAAAAAATCACACAAAATCAGTGAACGGTTTGGAGCGCCAGCCCGGCGACCCTAGCGCTCGCCTTCTCCATCTCATCCGTGACGACCGACCCATAGATATTCATCGTCGTCCGAATGTCCGAATGTCGGAATGTCGCATCAGTTTGTGGGCAACAATTTCCCAGATAATGTAACCCCGTAAAGTGAAGCACTTCGAAACGATCGATGCTGAGGGATTGTGGGCAACCTCGAAACTAGAGCCGCAGACTGTCATCATTTATTGTCGGTGGCGAAGGGCTGCTTGTCACACACGAAGCAGGTCAATGAGCTCTATGAAAAGGGAAGTCAAGAAGAAACTGCTGCCTCGACCGGAGGGCGAAGGGTAGGTCGCGCTCTCCAGCCCGCTGTTTGTAGGAGCACCCCGTCGTTCGAGGCATGCCCGCGACAGTTGCGTTGTTCCGTAGCCTTCTCTGCCGGTGACAACAAGCACGATCAAGTTTGACGGACCTGGCAAGCGAGAGTGATCTCTGCGTGGTAATCATGGTTCTATTCGAGGCTCCTGGCCTATCGCTATCTCTGATTATCCGAGGGGGCATAGCGTGTTAATGGGCGACTCGGTGCCGAAGCACCCGTGGCCTAGCTCATTGACTGATACTCGCCCTCGAATCGAGCGTCCCCAGAACCGACCGACCATCACCACTGAGAAGGACCCGGATGATCGCCGTCTCCGGAGTTGCTCAAGCTGCTTGCCGACCTAGTTGTTTGGCGTCGAAGTCCACTCCTTTCTTCCAGATTGTTAAAGTAATCGCCGCGATTTTTCGGGCCAGAGTGAGACGCGCCATGCTCGGCCGCATTCCCTTGGCCAACAACACTAAATAGAAGTCGCGGAGTGGTCCTGGTCGTGTGCTGGCCGAAACGGCGGTACTTTTGAAAATATTCTTGAGATCGCGATTGTAGTTGCCGCTGAGACCACGCACTCGCATGCGCTCCCGATTGCGCTGCACCTTTCCCCTGACATAGCGGTACTCGCCGCTGTCGTGCGTCTCCACGGCGAATCCGCTGTAGGCCCACAGCTGTCGTTTGGTACGGAATCGGTGCGGCGTTTGCACCAGGGCCATTAAAAGCGCCGCGCGAATCGGACCGATGGATGGAATCTGGCGCAATCGCTTCACTGCCGGGTGGCGGCGGCTCTCCTCGACCAGAGCGCAGCGCGCTTGCTGATGTAAGGGGCGAAGCAGGTCCAGTTCCTGATAGAGATATTTTGCACGCTGACCAACCCCAGCTTGAGAAAGCTTGGCCAACCACTCGCTGCGATGTCGTGCCGCATACACGCCAGCGCCGCTGCAGGGAATCGCCCAGCTGCGATACAAAGCCTTAATGCGAGTCATCACCCGCGTGAGATCCTGGGTCAGGGTCAGATAGCTGCGAGCCAATTCCTTCAGGGTCCGCAACCCATGGTCCCCGTGATATACCGGACTGAGTTGGTCGCCTCGCAATAACTCGGCTAACTTGCGCGCATCGATGCGGTCGCTCTTGCTGCCGTCCTGCAAGAGAGCATTCTTGCGAGGATCACATACGACCAACCGGTTGACATGAGGTTGGAGAAGATCGTGGAGCCAGGCGGCGCAGGTTCCTTCCTCGAAAGTCACCGCCAGGCTGCCACGTACTCCTTGGATAAAATCCACAATCGCGCTGGCTTTGGTTTCCAGCACGCACTCCATCGTTAGCTTGCCCCTGCGATCCAGCACCGCAACCGAAACGCTGGCTTGGTGCACGTCCAGGCCGATATACTTATCTTCACTCATTAGGCGCTCCTTTGGCGAAGTTGGTGATGCGAACGATCCCAACCTACCTCAAAAGCGAGCGCCTTTTCATATTGCGTGTAATCGCGATGTTACGCCAACGATCTGCGGGAAGGCGTATATTACAGGCGAATAGCGAATCGACCCATGTATCGAGTTTTTATACCCTGCCTCGTTGTATTCGGTGTTGGGCTTTGCTGTGCACAGGAATTAAAGCCATCAAATTGGATAAGTCTCTTGAAGGACGGCAAGTGTGAGGAGGCGCGCACCTTGTGCACCGGATGGATGACCTCGAAAGACAACGCCAAGCTGGTTGAAGGACACAAATGCTTGGCCAACGTCGCCCTCTGTGGCAATGGGGATGTCGTGACACTGCAAGCCAACGATCAGGGTGGAGGTACTCTGGCCAGCGCCTATAAGGCAGACGCGGTCGATGAGGCTCTTGGACACCTAAATCAGGCTCTCACGTTAGCCCCCCAAGATCTTTCAATCCATCACGGGCGCCTCCATCTCTTGGAGATTTCTTCCCGGTATTCGGACATGGTTAAAGCTCTAGATGAGAGTTGTAGTATTTACAAAGGGAGCGAAGGTGCCGAGCCGTGGTTGGATTACACCTCCGAGCTCTTTGACGACAAGCAATTCCGAGCAAGCTTGGCGCTGCTGGAAGTTCTCGATAAACACTACCCAGACTCTCACGATGTATTAGGAAATATCGGAGCAATGCACCTCATGCTTAGAGAGGATCAAGAAGGCATCACGTACCTGCGCAGGGCCGCCGACCTCGCGCCAAAAGATCCAATCGATGCATGGAACCTCGGACGAGCCTACGACTATTCTGAGAAACTCGAACTTGCTAATGAGTGGTACAAAAAAGCACTCACTCTCGACCCGGACTCGGCCAGACGCCAGCAAAACACCTGCATCTACGCGGGTTTTGTTGAGAACAAACTACGCGACTCCAAGCAGGCGTGCGAACTGCAACGAGCGAATTGCCCTGAAGATAAACAACCTGCGTGTTCTGCCTCGAGATAAGGGCGAAGGTAGGTCAGCGCCAGAGCCGATAGTTGACGAAACTAGGCGTTCTCGCAAGTGTGCGCTTTTGTTTCGCCTTTTTGCGGGTCGATGAGTGCAATCGTGATTTATCGGCAATCGACATCGGCTGTATCATTCGGCGCATGGGCTCCTCCGGTCTGCACGGTCGATTCTCTCGTCCGATCTTCAGGGCTGCGGGCCTGATTTTGTTTGTTGCAGCATTCTTTTTCCCTGCGGTACGAATGCCACCATCGACGGTATTGTCGGGATTGGGAGGCGCCAAAAGCGTAGATTTCTCCGGTTGGGAGTGTGCTTATCTCACTCCAATCTTCACGGTGCGCCTTCTGCAATTCACCGCCGACCCGCACCGTTTTCAGCAAGATGCCCCCGTCGGGGCAGAGCTTCCCCTCCTAGCTCTGAGTGGGTGGGTTAATCCGTTGCTGCTGTTTTATCTCTTGAGCTGCGTCGTCAGGAAGCTTGTCAGGTTCCGCTCGTTTATTGCCGGGTTGATCGTCCTGGCTCTGGTGGCGACGTGGATCTTTCTTGCGAAAGAGCACTTCACGCTTCTATTGGGACACTATCTCTGGGTTATGGGTATTTTTTTCACTCTCGCCGCACCACTGCTGGGAAGGCGACCAGCCGGTACAGACACCGGAGTGGATGAGTGATATCGGGATGTTACAACAGCTGTGTACCATTATTGCGCGTAAACGAGGATCACACAACATCGTGAGCCATTTCACTGACATAAGTTGTTCCTGCGTGATTGATTAACCAGGTAAGTCCTTCGCCTTTCCGACGCGCACAGACCCAGCACGGCAAGCACACCGCCCAAGGCGAGCGCACAAAGACTGCTCAGCTGGCCTTCCATCCGGAGGGCCGTCGAGCAACCGGACACCGGGATCTCCTTGCGAAGGAGAAATGATGAAAACGACATCTTTACTCGCGGTAGTAGTGCTGTTGGCCGCCAGCGAATCGTTGACGGTCGCGCAGGTCAAGCACAACAACTGGATAGCCGGAGCGCCCGAACCAACCCCAGTTTGGGACCCGGCGGCGGCGGTACTCAACGGCCAAGTCTACGTGGTGGGCGGGAACAATAACGATCGGACGATCATCGCCGACACCCAGATTTATAACCCGTCCACAAATAGTTGGAGCGCGGGCGTGGCTCTGCCGACGCCAACCGCAGGCGCCGTCGCTGCGGTGGTGAATAACACCTTGTACGTGATCGGCGGGTGTTGTCCATATACCGATGCAGTCTGGGCGTTCGACCCAGCAACCCAGACCTGGTCCTCGAAGGCAGCCATGCCCCTGGCTCTAAACGATGCCGGTGTGGCAGTGGAAAACGGCATCATCTACGTTGTTGGCGGGAACTCCAATAACAATTTGAGGGAAACCACGGTCGAAAGTTACAATCCGGCAACCGACGCGTGGACATATGCGGCGCCTTTGTGGGTTGGCAGATCCGAACCTTCGGTAGGGCTGGTCGGAAATAAATCGATCGGCTATTCCATCGTCGCCGCCGACGGCTTTGCGGCCTGGGGAGACACAGAAGGCTACAATGCAAACACGAATACTTGGACGACTCTAAAGGCGGATCCTTATTCTCCATCCAGAAGCTGGGCTTGCACCGGAGGGATCGGCGTCAAGCTTTACGTCGTAGGCGGGTTAAACGACTGGAACGGCGCTTGTGATAGGGTGAACAAATCGTTCAACCTGGCCAAGAACGCCTGGGGGGCGCACGCGCGCATGCCACAGCCCGCCATGGCCACCGCTTCCGCAGTCTACGGAGGAAAGCTTTACTGTATCGGCGGCACGACGGATTACACGCGGCCGGGTACGAACGTGAACAACGTCCAGATTTATTACCCCTAGGCTTGCCACAAAAAGCGTCGTCAGCCCGAAATTGGAAGGCGAGTTAACTGACGAAACCAAGCGATGTATAAGCGCGCACTTTTTGTCGCTTTTTTGCGTGTCGATGAGCGATAGGGTGTTACGTCAACTACCAGCCTCTAAGGCCTTATCACACGCAGTGTGTGACGAACTTCACTGACAAAACGTAGACGCCCGATCGCGTTATCACACTGAGGATGCTTGGTCGTAACTTCTGCTCACAGGCATTAGCGCTCCTCGACCTCCGGCAGGGGTTGGGGAGGGGGTTTTGAGCGTTATCGCGACATTACGCCAACCGAGCCAGCAGGATCAGTAGGAACGCAGCTATAATCCCCCGCCAGAAGGTTGCCTGCTTTGCAATCTACGGCCCCGTCCAAGTCGCAAGAACTCCGCAGTGCTGCCGAGCTTCGCGAAATTGCTACCCGCGGAATTGGCGAATGACGGGTCTGGCAGGAGCATGTCGAAGCCAGAACACTTGCGTCACGACGGGGCAACCGGGGCGGGGAGGGGCCGAGATAAATCCCACCTGTCGGCGAACCTTCCCTTACAAGATTAGGGAAGAGTTGCCCGTCAACCGCCCACGCAGTTTGTCACGCGGTGACAATGACGCCAGTGCACGAAGTTTTGCTAGCACGGTGATAACTGTGACGCACTCCCGAATCAAAGTACACGGCGTCCCCTGATTCGAGGTTGAGCGTCTCGGAGCCGATAGTGAGGGCCAGTTTCCCGGAGATTAGATAAAGCAATTCCACGCCCGGGTGCTGGTGGGGCCGCGACTTGTCAGCGGCAATGGGTTCGAATTCCGCATAGAAAGCATTCAGCTTGCGTTCTGTAGCCTTAAAGTCCAAGCTCTCAAAGTTGTACGCGATGCTCCTTCCGTCCGGACTGTCCGGAAACCGCAAGCGCTCCTTCTTGCGTGCAATCGCCACCACATGACGCTTGCTCTCATCAGTGAAGAAATACTCCAGCCCCACACCGAACACCAAAGCGATTCGCAGCAGCGTGGGGAGTGTGGGAAACAGTTTGCCACGCTCCAATTTTGACAGCATGGCCGCCGAAAGGCCGGTGTGCCTGCCCAATTCCACCAGCCCCATGCTTTTGCGCAAGCGTAGGCTCCGCAGTTTCTCCCCCAGAGCATAGGGCCGAAGCCCTTCGACAATTGTTTTGTTGACCACTTGCTTCTCCTGTTTTCCCACCAGTACAAGAGCTGGTTGGACTTTTGACTGCTACTCACATGAATTGCAGGATTTCATGTCTTTTCTTGTTGAGCAAATAATTGTTCTCTATAGTTAATACAGCACGGGCAAGAGTGCAACAAAAAAGAGAACAGGAGAATAAGGAGAGATGAAATTGAAAGCAGCCAGTTTTGCATTGATACTCAGCGTCCTCGTAAGCGCCATGCCGGCAGCCGCCGGTTCCGCCCAAAAGGACATTGTTGACACCGCGGTCGCCGCGGGAACCTTCAACACGTTGGCCACGGCGCTTCAAGCCGCCGGTCTGGCTGACACCCTGAAAGGCAAGGGACCCTTCACCGTGTTTGCTCCGACAGACGAAGCCTTCAGCAAGCTGCCGGCGGGCACCGTCGAGTCGCTTCTCAAGCCCGAGAACAAGGAGAAGTTGAAGGCCATCCTGCTCTACCACGTGGTATCGGGTGACGTTACCGCGGCGCAGGTGGTGAAACTGTCTTCGGCGAAAACCGTCAATGGCCAGAACCTGAAACTGACGGTCAATGACGGCACCGTCATGGTCAATGACGCCAAGGTCGTGAAGGCGGATATTTTGGCCTCTAACGGTGTGATCCACGTGATCGACACCGTGCTTCTACCCAAAGACTAAGTAAATGGAGGAAAAGATGAAAACGTTAGATGTGATCGCAGCTGTGCTTCTAGTAGTTGGCGGACTGAACTGGGGCCTGGTGAGCGTTGCGCACTTCGACCTCGTGGCCGCTATCTTCGGAATGAAATTCGGCGAAACTTCCACACTCAGTTCCCTGGTCTATGCTCTGGTTGGCTTGGCGGCGCTTTACCAAGCTGTCTCTTTCAAGTCCATTCAGCATCGCTGGGGACACGAGTCGGCTCCGGCTCGCGCTCGTTAGAGGGAGACGGGAAGACGGGGGAGAACGCTTATGCGTTCTCTCCCACTTTACTTGGCATGGGAATCAAAACACTCAGTCTCGGTCCCCGCATCACCGTGCGGAAACCCGGAGCGCCGAATCCAGAAGGAGAGTGCGTAGTCTACTGGATGCAGCGCGCCCATCGGGCATTGGACAACCCGGCTCTGGATGTGGCGGTTGAGCTTGGCAACGAAGTCGGCAAGCCGGTGGTTGTTTTTCTTGCTCCGGTGCCTTTTTATCCGCACGCCAATCTGCGTCACTACCGCTTTCTCGCCTCCGGAATTCCGGACATCGAAGAGGGACTCTCCAAGCGCAATGTCGGCTTTGTCCTGCGGACGTACCCTGATCACAGCCTTACGGCGTTTTGTGAACAGGTCCGCCCGGCGATCGTAATTGGAGACGAAAATCCCTTGCGCGAAACTGAGCACTGGCGGGCTCGCGCCGCTCAGGACTTAAAAGTACCTCTCTGGACCGTTGATGCCGACGTCGTCGTGCCCTCGCGGCTGCTTGGTAAGGAACATTTTGGCGCCCGTACCATCCGCCCGCGACTCCGGGAACTCTTGCCGCAGTTCCTCGTTCCAACGAAAGTCGTCAAAGCGCGAATACCCTGGAACAAGCCCCGAACTCTGCAGTCACTTTCAGCGCATGAGGATTTCACCGCTGGCTGGTCCCTCGATCGCTCGGTTTCGCCGGTAGAGAACTGGCAGGGCGGAACCAAGCGTGCGCTGAGCGTTCTGGCTGACTTCGTCAAACATGGGTTGCGGAATTATCCCAAAGATCGGAATCATCCGGAACGTTCTGGAACCAGCCGGCTCTCACCGTACCTGCACTTTGGCCACATCGGGCCGCTCAGTATCGCGCACGCGGTGCACGCAGCTTCGGCGCCGGCAGCCGCAAAACAGGCCTTTCTAGAGCAATTGATAGTCCGACGAGAACTATCGGTGAATTTCGTCCGCTACAACTCGTACTATGATTCCTTCCAATGCCTCGAGCCCTGGGCGGATCGCTCTTTTGCCCAACACTCGGGCGACCGCCGTCCCATCATCTATCGCGAGGAGCAACTCGAGCAGGCTGAAACTCACGATCCGCTGTGGAACGCGGCTCAGAAACAGATGGTCTTGACGGGCTGGATGCACAACTACGTGCGGATGTACTGGGCCAAGAAACTCCTGGAATGGAGTCCGTCGGTTGCGACCGCTTACCAACGTGCGGTTTGGCTCAATGACCGTTATGAACTCGACGGCCGCGACCCCAACGGCTACGCGGGCATTGCGTGGGCGATCGTGGGCAAGCACGATCGCCCTTGGTTCGAGCGTCCAGTGTTTGGACAGGTGCGATATATGTCGCTCGCCAGCACCGGAGGGAAGTTCGACTCAAAGAGTTACATTGCGCAGATCAGCAAGCTGGAGCGGGCACATGTCTAGGGACTGGATCGCGCTCCTGATCTTCTTCGGGATTTGTTTCGCGGTAGCTGCGAGCGGATCGGTATTCACAGCAAGCTCGGTGAAAACATGGTATCCCGGTTTGCTCAAGCCCGCGGGCACTCCGCCGCCCTGGGTCTTCGGTCCAGTATGGTCAATCCTTTACCTGCTCATGGCGGCGGCTGCCTGGCTAGTCTGGCGGCAGCGAATTCACGAAGATGTGTGGCTGGCATTGGCCCTGTTCATGGCGCAATTGATCCTCAATGGACTTTGGTCTTTTGTCTTCTTCGGGCTGCGAAGGCCTGGAGCGGCCCTGGTCGAAATCATTGTCCTGTTGGCCGCCATCGCCATGACCGCCATGCGATTCGCGGAATTCTCACGCCTGGCATTTTGGCTGATGACACTTTACGGCACCTGGGTCCTATATGCTTCCTACTTGAACTTCGGAATCTGGCGCCTGAATAAAGGCACAGCATGAAGGTCCTGGTTACTGGTGCTTCCGGCTACATCGGCCGGCAACTGGCAGAAAAACTCTCGACAGTGGGTCACGACATCACCTGTATGGTCCGTAATGCCGAACGGGCCCCTCAACTTCACTGTCCGCGAATCAAGTTCGTCGAGGCGGATGCGTTGCAAGCCGAGACACTTCCGCCGGCGCTAAACGGAATCGATGTAGCCTACTACCTCATTCACTCGATGTCCGGGCGAGTTGAAGGGTTTGAATTGCGGGACCGGCAGGCCGCCCACAACTTCGCCATGGCAGCGAAGCAGTGCGGGGTGCGGCGTGTGATCTACCTCGGTGGACTGGCGGCGACTGGAGCCACGGCTTCAGCGCATCTCAAGAGCCGGCACGAAACGGGCGCGGTGTTGCGAAAATTTGGGCCGCCTCTGGTCGAACTGCGGGCCGGCATCATCGTGGGTAATGGCAGTACGTCTTTCGAAATCATTCGCTGCCTGACAGAGCGGCTGCCGGTCATGATCTGCCCTCGTTGGGTAGTAACAAAAACACAGCCGATAGCAGTTAGCGACGTACTCGAATACCTCGAAGCTGCGCTTGACCTGCGCGAGGAGGTGGAAGAACCCATCGAAGTCGGCGGTTCGACAATCGAGACCTATCGCAGCATGATGCTTGCGTATGCGCGGCATCGTGTGCTCCGCCGATTGTTGATTCGCGTTCCGGTGCTGACCCCGCGGTTGTCCTCCTATTGGCTGGACTTCGTTACTCCGGTGCCGCCAGCCGTATCTCGCCCGCTCATCGAGGGTCTCCGAAGCGAATCCGTTTGCACTAATGCGCTGGCCGCCAGACTATTTCCTTCGATCCGTCCGATCTCGTACGCTGCCGCTGTCGAAAGAGCACTGAAGAGGCCAGCGCCTTCGATGCCGCTGCCGAGCATGGGCGGAGCGTCTCACCGGACATTTCGCGCAGAGGGGATCATCTGCGACGTAAGGGAAACGATCGTCGACGCTCCACCCGAACGCGTGTTTGAGTTGATCGGGAACGTCGGAGGGGAGAACGGGTGGTTCTACGCGAACTTTCTGTGGTCTGTACGCGGTTGGATCGATCGACTCATCGGCGGCGTAGGGATGAAACGTGGCCGGCGACGAGCGTCCGGTATCGAAACCGGCGATGTCATCGACTTCTGGCAGGTCGAACGCGCCGACGCAGCGAGCGCTGTGCTGCTCCGGGCAGAAATGAAGCTGCCCGGCGAAGCATGGCTGCAATTCAACCTTACACCCCAACACCATGACCGCACGCTACTGCGGTGCTCCGCATGGTTCCAGCCGCGCGGTTTGGCGGGAGAGATCTATTGGTGTGGGTTGTACCCAGTTCACGCGATAATTTTTTGCGGCATGCTCAGGGCGATCAGGAACCACGCGGAACAGAGCTCATAGCGGGGGCGCCGCCGGTTCGTAGAACGGATTCTCAAGCAGAATGGGGTCTTCGATGCGAACGTATCGATGCGTTGCTCTAAAATATCTTGCCTCCAGGGTCTGGGTTGAGCGGACACTTGACAATCCCGCATGTGGGTCGATCAGCTGCATGACTTTTTCTTGGGTAAGATTCAGGGCATTTTTGTGGGTCAGATTCCTTTGCGGATGAGTGGTCGGCAAACCGGACAGCGAGCGGCTCGCTCAGCCCGACGACTCTATTCCGATTTTGTCGTTGACGGCACCTTGAATGCGCTGTTTGCAACCGAGATATCGTTCGGTTGTCTGAATGAAAACGTGACCGAGTAGAAACTGGATCTGCTCCAGCTCCCCTCCCGCGGTGTAGCAACGCCGTGCACACGTGAGGTCGGAGACTGTAAGCACTCTGGCCGCATTCCGTGAATCGCTTCGCCTTCGGCGCTGCCTCGTTCCTGCCGATGCTTTCTACGAATGGCAGAGGACAGGCAAGGCGAAGCAGGTCTACTGCTCCGAGGTGAAGGGCGGCGAGCTGTTCGCCTTCGCCGGCCTCTGGGACAGAAACGCCGAGCGGCCAGACGCTTGAGACCTGCTCAATCCTGACCACGACTCCAAACGATATGACCGCACCTATTCACGACCGAATGTCGGTGATCGTTGATCCCAACGTCTTCGATCAATGGCTTGACCCTGGAATGACCGATGGGCGAGTCGTGTCCGAAATGCTGAGACCGTACGATGCTTGGAAGATGCGCTGCTATCCCGTGAGCACGCGAGTCAATCACACAGTGAATGATGACGAGGAATGTTGCAGGCGCATCGAACTTGCGGAACGCCAGACGCAGCTTTTTCTCTCAGAGGAGGCGGAATAACCTCGCGGAGTCAATCACAGAGTTAACGTTTGGACCTCGGCGCCCGAGATTCAATGGTCGAAAGGGCTTCGCTTCCCTCGCCCGTCAGCAGCCTTCTATTCTCGATTGCCCCTTTGGATTACAACCTGGTCCCCGGCACAAATCACTTAAAATCAGATCGCGGTTTTTCTTGCACTTGCGTAGCCCAATATCGCTGACCGTGCTCGGTTAAGTACTTTGTTTAACGCTTTCCGGCAGGTTCGAGTCCTACCTGAGGAGCCATTTCTTTGTCGGGGCTGGAAGAACGCCCCAAGTTCCAAATCGCGCCATTGTCCGTTCTCTCCCATTGCTGCTTGATTGTCGAACCTGCCTTGGCCGCCCTACTGTCCTTTTAACGGTTCCCGGTCACGAAGAGAGTCCCCTGATCACCACACAATAGTCGTTCCTTGGACCTAGCAGAACCAAAATATCTGGCTCTTTACTGATACCAGTCTGATCGCTCAGCATGGGGGAGCATACAGTTCATTACCATGGCTCCCAAGGGACGGGTGGTTAGCGCGAAGGAGTCGGAAGCCGGGCTTTTCTTTAGATGGGTTCCCTCCTGGCTTCGTAGACAAAGCGCGAAGAATCTCCTTGCTGTCGGAGAAGGCGTCTCCGGAGGTTCTAGGAGGACCCTAGCACCCGGTTCAGAGGAACAGGCGCGAGTTGTTCCCATTGTGTGCAACAACGATTGCGGCGGCCGTTGCCATCTCAAAGCGCACGTCAAAGATGGGAAGATCGTCCGAATAACTAGCGATGAATCACGGGACGAACCACAAAGCCCACAGTTACGCGCTTGCTTGAAGGGTTGGTCGGTTCGAAGCCGCCTGGAAAGTCCGGACCGTCTTCTCTATCCAATGAAGCGGATTGGGGCGCGCGGAGAGGGCGAGTTCACCCGGATCTCGTGGAACCAGGCGATCGACCTGATTGCGCTTAACCTCAAACGAACAGTCGACGCGTATGGCAATGGGGCCGTCTTCATCCATCATGGCAGCGGGGATTTGGGGGCGGTCAGCGGCGTGGCTGCCGCGCAGCGGCTGATGAATCTGATGGGCGGATATCTTGGTTACTACAACAGCTATACGGCTGCTTGCTTGAGTTACACCACGCCTTTCATTACGGGCCATCGAGATACGAATTCCTACACGACGCTGGCGAACTCGAAGCTGATTGTGATGAACGGCTTCAATCCCGCGGAGACTGTTTTCGAGACCAACTCCAACTATTATCTCGGGCTGGCCAAGGATGCTGGGGCGAGAGTTGTTCTTATCGATCCGCGATTGACAGAAACCGGCGCGACATTTGCCGACGAATGGTTGCCCATCAAGCCGACCACTGACACAGCGCTTTTTCTCGCGATGGCTTATGTGATCGTGAGCGAGAAATTACACGATCAGGCGTTCCTCGACCGATATTGTCTTGGCTTCGATGAAGAGCACATGCCGCCGGGAGTTCCGGAGGGGCAGTCATTCAAAAGCTATCTGCTGGGCGTGACGGATGGTGTCCCCAAGACCGCAGAGTGGGCGGCGGCGATTACCGGCGTAGACGCGGACACTATTAGGGGAATCGCGGTTGAATTTGCCACGACGAAACCGGCGCAACTGATCCAGGGATTGGGGCCCCAGAGGCACGCGCACGGGGAGGATTCGGTGCGCGCGGGAATTGCGCTCGCGTGCATCACGGGAAATCTAGGAAAACTAGGCGGAGGTTGGGGCGGCGGTGAAGGTTCCCGGAACGGGGGATTGCCGATCGGCGGCCTTCCCACGGGAACAAATCCGGTGAAGGCGAGGATTCCGGTCTTCCGCTGGACAGATGCCATCATGCGCGGGACGGCGATGACTGCGGAAGATGGCGTCAAGGATGGCCCGCTCAGCAGCAACATCCGATTCATCTTTAATATTGCCGGCAATACGCTGGTCAATCAGCACGCGGATGTGAATCGGACAATCGAAATTTTGAAGGATGAGCAGTTGGTGAAGTTCATCGTCGTGTCGGATCAATTCATGACGCCGAGCGCGAAGTTCGCCGACGTGCTCCTGCCATCGGACCACTCTTTGGAGCGCAATGATCTTGGATTTCCGTGGACGGGTGAGAAGTACATTATTTTCGGCAACAAGGTGTTCGACGCGCCGGGTGAGTGCCGGAACGAATATTGGTGGCTGAGCCGTGTGGCCGAGAGACTGGGGATTGGCGATGCGTTCACCGAGGATAAGACGCGCGAAGACTGGCTCAGGCAGATCGTTGCCGACGCGCGGGCGAAGGATCCGCAGTTCCCGACTTATGAAGAACTAAGTCAGAAGGGCTTCTATCGCAAGACTTTTGAGCCGCACGTTGCTTTCGAAAAAGAGATACGGGATCCCGGCAAGCATCCATTCGCGACGCCATCGGGTAAGATCGAGCTGTTTTCGAAGGCGCTGTTTGAGATGAACAAGCCTGAGATCGGTGGCGTTCCGAAGTACGTGGCAGCGTGGGAAGGACCAGAGGACGAACTAGTCCGGAAGTATCCGTTGCAGTGCATTGGGCCGCATGGGAAGAGGCGAACGAACTCGACCCATGACGAAAACCGGCGACTCGAGAATGCCGAGCCATTTGCGATGTGGATCAGCCCACAAGACGCCGAACCGCGGGACATCGTCGATGGCGACCGGATAAGAGTCTTCAACGATCGAGGCGCACTGACGATTCGGGCGCATGTGACGAAGCGAGTTCGGCCCGGGGTAGTTTCAATTCCCCAGGGCGGATGGTACACACCGGACAAGGACGGAGTGTGCCAAAGAGGTTGCATCAACGTTTTGACAAGCGGGAGAGACACGCCACTGGCGCACGGAAATGCGCAACACACGATGCTGGTGGAAGTACGACGGGCCTGAGGGAAAGCAAGTGCCGAGAGGGCAAATCGCATTTTTCGTGGACGCCACGAAATGCATCAACTGCAAGACGTGCGAAATTGCCTGCACCGAGTCCAACGGTTCCGGCAGCTCGAGAAGGATGCGGAAGGTGCGTACTTTTGAGAGAGGAGACTTTCCGCATGTGGTTGCATACAACATTTCGATGTCATGCAATCATTGCGAGCTGCCGGCTTGTCTTGAGCATTGCCCAACCGGCGCGTACACGAAAAGAGCAAGCGACGGGATCGTGGTGCACGATCCGGAGAAATGCATCGGGTGCAGATACTGTACGTGGCTGTGTCCGTATGGCGCTCCGGAGTTCGATGAGGACGAACGGAAGGTCGGGAAGTGCAACCTTTGCGTGGATGAAATCGAAACGGGAGAAATGCCGGCGTGCGTGAAGTCGTGTCCGATGCGGGTGATTGAGGTGGGACTGTTGGAAGAGATTGACGGGCGCCACGGAGCGACAATCAGCGTGAAAGGCCTGCCTCCTCCGGAGGTCACCAGGCCGGCTTGCAGATATAGAGTCAGAATTGAGGCGCGAGATGTATGAACGCGAGGGTTCGAGAGAGTGGCCGCTGGTAATTTTTACGACGGCCTTACAGTTGGCGTGCGGACTTGCGATCGTAACGACCGTATTTGACTTTTCGGCAAACCCGGCACCGATTGGGTTGTCGCGGGTGTTTGGGATCGCGATCCTTCCGACGGTCGCTGCGGGCGTTCTCGCTTCCCTGCTCCATCTGGGCCACCCGTGGCTAGCCTGGAAGGCGTTTTGCAATTTTGGGCGGTCAAGACTGAGCGTCGAAATTGTGCTGACTTCATTGTTCGGAGCAGCGGCATTGTTGGATAGCTTCTTGTGGTGGAGCGGAAGGATCGAGCTTCGAGCAGCGATTGGAGTGGCGACGAGCATCCTTGGGCTAGCAGCCGTGTTATCGAGCGCAGCGGTCTATATGATTCCGAGCCAGCCGCTTTGGAGGTCGGGGTGGCTGCTCTCTTCATTTGTAGGAACGCTACTGGCGGTCGGCGGAGGCCTGGGGGCGACTTGCGGAGCACAATACGGAACCGGAGTGTTGCAGATTTTCTTGGGTCTGGTTATTGCGGGCGGCCTGTTATCTTTCGTTTCGGCGTTTTGGATGCGGAACGTGTTTCGGCGACTGGCCCATGGCAAGTTGGTCTTCGCGCAAATGCAAGCGATACCGACGCGACGCAATGCGGGGTCGTGGCTTTCTTTCGTGCTTTACGTTTTGTTGACGGGGATCTTGCCGGTGGTTCTGGCAGCCGCGGTTTTGCCTGTTGGGGCTACAGGAATTGAAGTCACTGCTTTGCGGTTGGCGCCTGCGGCCGTTGCAGCCATGATTGCAGGCGCAATGCTCGGGCGGAGCCTGATGTATTCGACGGGCACCGCACTCTCGCGGTTCTAGCCGTGAACCCTTGGGATTCAATCGCTGTCGTCGTGCTTAAACAATGCGGGAAGCTGGCTCTATGTCGGTAGTGATTTCTGGCCCTTCCTAATGAGGTGACTTTGCGGCACCATCTGTACTTACAGACCAACCCCACGGCGGCGGATCCGATCGACTATGAGGAACTGAACTAATGTTTGTGCGTCCCTGCTGGAAGCCGAGTCAAGAAGAAATCTACGAATTGATCCACCGGTACCCATGGGCCTTGGTCGTCAGTAATGGAGAGCACGGGCCGTATGCGACTAACATGCCGGTGCTACTTGACCGGACCAGAGGCGAGCATGGGACGCTGGTCGGTCATATCGCGCGGGCCAATGAGCACGCGGAAGTTTTGCAAAGCAGCACCAGTCCGACGCTGGTGATTTTCGAGGGCCCTTACAGTTATGTGACCGGATCCTGGTATCCGAATCGAGATATGCCCTCGACCGTCTATTACACGGCTGTGCATTGCTGCGGAAGGGTTCACCTGCAAACCAACGAAGAGCTGGAGCGGTGGCTCGAGGTGCTAACTGATCGCATGGAAGCACCCTATCCAAACGGGTGGAAGATGAACGATATCGATCACTCGGCAGTCACCCGGCGGCTGAACCATATTCTCGGATTCGAGATCCCGATCGAGCGTATCGAGGGCAAGTTCAAACTCGGTCAGGACGAACCGCGAAAAGACGCCATGGCGGTGGCCCACAAGTTGGCCAGTGCCGACGATCCTTCGCACCGGTTGCTCTCAGAGATGGTGCGCCGCTACAACGAGGATCGACCTGAACGGTAATTGAAGTCCGCTAGGCACGGGCGCATCCCTGAAGAACTTTGCTGGCGCGATCAAACGCCGTGCGAATCACGGCTGGACTGAATGCAGTAAACCCGAAGATCAGGCCCGGAGCGCGGTTCCTGACCGAGTAGTGGGAAATCGGCGGGACGTCGAAGCCTGCAGTACGCAATTTTGCCGACCATGCGGCATCATCGGTTCCGAGAGGTAGAAATCCTGTGAGATTCATTCCTCCGTCGGTATAGCGAAAATCGAGCGGCAGATCCGACTTCCGAAACAATTCGAGAACGAGCGCTTGCCGCTCTGCATAAGCCTTGCGGCAGCGGCGAATGTGAGAGAAGAACGCTCCGCTTTCAAGAAAGGCTGCGAGGGTCGCTTGATCGACCAGCGGCAGATGATCGTCGATCAGATGCTTGAGTTTTTCGAACTCGTCGAGCAAGTTCTCGGGAACGACCACGTATCCCAGGCGCAGCGACGGAAACAGCAATTTGCTGAACGTGCCGACATAGATGACACGGTTATTGCGATCAAGACTCTGCAGACTCGGAAGGGGCGGCGCGGAGTAGCGCAGTTCGGAGTCGTAGTCATCCTCCACGATCCACGTGCGGGTGCGCGAAGCAAAATCGATCCAAGCCAGACGGCGCGGGAGCGACATGGAAACTCCCGTAGGAAACTGGCGGGATGGCGTGGTGTAGATCAACGAGAAGCGATGCGAGGAACCGCGCGGCAGAGTAAGGCCCTGATCGTCGATGGCACCGACTTCAATCTTGGCGCGAACGCTGCGCCAGGAAAGCCGCGCTTCGACGTAGCCGGGGTCCTCGATGTAAACGCGATCGCCGGACTTGAGAAGAAGGTTGGCCAGGATGAACAGCCCTTGCTGCGAACCGGCGGTGATGACCACTTGTCGCCAGTCGCATTTGACGCCGCGGCTGTCGCGCAAGTAACCAGCCAGATTTTCGCGTAACTCGGGCACACCGGAGTTGCAGCTTGCCTGATATTGCAACAGCCCTCTTCCGTCGTGCCGAAGGATGCGGCCACGAAAGCGATTCCAGATCGGCAGCGGAAAGAGATTCACATCGGGCTGGCAGGGACGAAACGGTGCGGGAGAGCGCAGCGGAGTTCGCGGCGCCGACTGGCTAGCGGGTTTTGGCGTGGGGCCGGCCTCGACTGGCCACTTGGAATGCGGCGACAAGAAGATCGACGAGCTGACCACAATGCCGGAGCGCGGCCGCGACTCGAGATAACCCTCGCTTTCGAGGCGGTCATAGGCGTATACCACTGTGTTGCGGGAGAGCTTGAGCTCGTTGGCCAGTTCGCGAGTCGAAGGCATGGTTTCGCCGCGCTTCAGACGCTCCTGTTGCACATATTCTTTGATCTGACGGACGAGCTGCTCTTGCAGGGTGAAGCGGCTGTTGCGATCGAGCCAGATGCTTTCGAGGATGCGCATGGGGCTCTCCTTTGTCTGGACTCATCGTATCACCAGTTTCTGGCTCTTTACCGGTCCCAGCAACCGGGCAACCATGAGCGCGCGGCGCTTCGGGACATTTCGAATGTTGCAGCCGGTGGTATTTTGGTGAACGGCTATCGACTCGTCAGAGTGGTAATCTTTCCGAGATTTTGACGGATTTTCAAAGGGCAATCTTATGGGCGTAGGCAGGCCAGCAGTCGATCTTATTCTTACCGGTGGAAAAATCTGGACGGAGAATCCGGCTCAACCGGAAGCAGAAGCAGTCGCAATCGCACACCGGCAGATCGTGTTTGTCGGGTCTTCGAAAGACGCTATAGGGCTAAAAGAACCCGAAACCAAAGTCATCGATCTGCGAGGGCGGAGAGTTGTCCCCGGCTTCGGCGATGCGCACGTGCACTTTTATTATGGCGGCTCTTCGCTTACCAGCGTCCAACTGCGAAATGCCAAGAGCCAGGAAGAGATGCGTGACCGCATTGCAAAGTTCGCCGCATCGCGTCCCAAGGGCGAGTGGATCCTGCTCGGAGAATGGGACCCGCAGGCATGGGATTCACCCGCGCTGCCCACCCATGAATTGATCGACGATGTCACGCCGCATAACCCCGTGTTCGTGAACCGGGTGGATGCGCACACTATGCTGACAAACT
>Ga0335069_10003920_pt1 | contig 22288 bp, 25 predicted proteins | sample Lox_Sample_11_FD_206714 | JGI IMG/M metagenome (GOLD analysis project Ga0335069, IMG submission 206714) | Soil microbial communities from Loxahatchee National Wildlife Refuge, Florida, United States - Lox_Sample_1.1 | ecosystem: Environmental > Terrestrial > Soil > Wetlands | place: USA... | reverse complement strand
TGATCATCGAAGCGACCGGGCTCGAAGTGGAAATCGGCGAGGTGTGCCTCGTCGGCGGCGAGCGCCGGCGCGACCCGGTCGCCACTGAGGTGGTCGGTTTCCGCGGGGGGCGTACGCTGCTGATGCCACTCGGCGAGCTGCACGGGATCGGCCCGGGAACGTCAGTCAACTCCACCGGCGCGCCGTTCCGGGTGGCCGTCGGCGAGTCGCTGCTCGGTCGCGTGATCGATGGCCTTGGCGTGCCGCTTGACGAGCTCCCACCACCCGAGGGCGCACAGTGGCGCTCGACGACCGCGACGCCGCCGGACGCGCTCAGCCGCCCGCGGATCCACGATCGGGTCGGTCTCGGGACGCGGGCGCTCGATGCGCTGATCCCGTGCGGCCGCGGCCAGCGCCTGGGTATCTTCGCCGGGTCCGGCGTCGGGAAGTCCTCGTTGCTGGGCATGATCGCGCGGTCGACGACCGCCGAAGTCAACGTGATCGCGCTCGTCGGCGAGCGCGGTCGCGAGGTTCGGGAGTTCATCGAGCGCGACCTTGGGGATGCGCTCGCGCACTCCGTCGTCGTGGTCGCGACATCCGACCAGCCCGCGCTCGTGCGGATCCGCGCGGCGTTCACGGCGACGGCGATCGCGGAGTACTTCCGCGACCAGGGCCGGCACGTGATGCTGATGATGGACTCCGTCACGCGGTTTGCGATGGCCCAGCGCGAGGTAGGACTCGCGATCGGCGAGCCGCCCGCGACGCGCGGCTACACGCCGAGCGTATTCGCGCTGCTGCCGAAGCTGCTCGAACGCGCCGGAACGAGCCCGGCGGGCTCGATCACAGGCCTGTACACCGTGCTCGTCGACGGCGATGACATGAACGAGCCGATCGCCGATGCCGCCCGCTCGATCCTCGACGGGCACATCGTGCTGACGCGCTCGCTCGCGCATGCCGGGCATTACCCCGCGATCGACGTGCTCCAGAGCGTCTCGCGGTTGATCGACGAGCTCGTTGCGCCCGAACTGCGCGAGGCTGGTCAACGCCTGCGCGCGGCCCTCGCGGCGTATCGCGAGAAGCAGGACCTGATCTCGATCGGCGCCTACAAGCCCGGCACCGACCCCGTGCTCGATGCCGCCGTCGCGCTGCGACCGCGGATCGACGGGTTCCTGCGCCAAGCCGTCCACGAGGGCTCGACCACCGGGGAGGCCGATGCGCAGCTGCTCGCGCTCGGCTCCGACCTCGCGGCGTACGCCGACTCGCAGCAGGTCGTGCTCGACTCACAGCCGGCCGAGCTCGCGCCCCGGACGCCGCCGAGCGTGCCGGTCGGAGCACCTGTCGGCGGGCCCGTCGCGATCCCGTCGCTGATGCTTGGACAGTGAGCTCGTACCTGCGTCCAGCCCGTTTCAGTCTCCCGACATGCGACCGACCAATTCGAGTATGAAAGGTTCCCCGTTCCGGTTCCGGCTCGAGCGAATCCGCGAGCTGCGCGAGCGCAAGGAGGACGAAGCCAAGCGCGCACTCGCCGCGGCGATCACGGAGCACTTCCTCGCGGAGGAACAGGTGCGCGAGGCAGAGCGGCGAATCGAAGGGGCGCGCGCGGCACAGCTCGACGCCGCCGCGTCGGGTCGCAGCGGACTCGAGCTTGTCGCTCATCAGGCGTACCTGGAGCGCACGGAGACCGCGCGCAAGGCAAGCCTCCACGCCCTCGACCGTCGCGAGCTCGAACTCGCCGACAGGCGGGACGAGCTCAGCGAGGCCGCGCGTGACCGTCAGGCGCTGGAGCGCCTGAAGGAGCGCCGCCGGGCGGAGTACCAGCAGGAGGCCGCGCGGATCGAAAGCTTGCTGCTCGACGAGATCGCAATCAACAACTTCCGCAGGAGTGCCGCATGAGCCCATCTGTTCCCCCAGCCGAGCCGCAGGCGGCAGTCGCCGGCACCTGCGAGCACCGCACGAGCGCGACCGGACCACCGGGAGACGACACAGGGCCGCCCGCCTTTGCGAGCGTCCTCGACAGCCAAGTGGCCCGGACCGCACTTGCGGAAGGCCAGAAGAACACCGGACAGAGCTCCGGCGGCCGCCGAGACGGACGCGGTCAAGATGCCACCGACGTTGCCGCTGGATACGGCACGGACGCCGCCGTCGCCGCGATCCTCGCCGCACTCCAGACCGCAGCCGGCACGCTCACGGGCGCGTCGCAGCTGACCGCCCGAGCGACGGCTGCGGCAACGGCGAGCGCAGCGAATGCGGGCGCGAGTGCGACCGCACAGGGCGCCACCCCTGACGGCACCCCGACGGCGTCATCGCTCCCGGAGACCACAGGCGCGACGCCGCTCGCCACCGACACGAACAGCGCGGCCACGTCCGGGGAGCCCGCACCCGGCACACAGCCCGGGGCGATTCCTGCGCCCAACGCGGCCGCCGAGCCTGGCATCACGCTGCCGGCCGCCGGTCAGCCGATCGGCGCCGCCGGACCCCAGCCGCCCGTCGGCGCCGCCGGACCCCAGCCAGCGCCGAACCAGCCCGCGACACCCACACCGCCCGTGGGGGCGACTCCACCCACGGGCACCCAGGGCCCACCGGCCGCCGGGGCGCAGCGGCCGTCCACCCTCGCCGAGGCGCCGAGCAGCCCGCCCGCAACGCCGGCGCCCGCGCCCGCCACCGCTGCCGCGGTCCCGGCATCGGCCTCGCCGCAGACCGCCGCGCAACCGGCACCGGCAACGTCCGACAGCCTCCGTGCCGCGACGAGCGTCGCATCAACCGACGCCGGGCAACAGCAAGCGACGGCGAGTTCCGATCCGTCGACACCGATCACGGCGCAGCCGCTGGCGCCGCCGTCGACGCCGATCGCGCCCGCAACGACGGCGGCGGCGAGCGCCGGCACCGGCGTGAGCCTCGCTCATGCGATCGAGACCGTCCGCATGAGGATCGAGATGGCCGCCGGCCGGGGCTACTCGCAGGCCCGGATCGAGCTCTCGCCACCCGAGCTCGGCGCGATTCGCATCCACCTGCATCAGACCGCCGACGGCCTCATCGCACGGGTCGTCGCCGAGCACGCCGGCGCCGCCCAGACGCTCCAGCAGGGCGGCAGCGACCTGCGCCGCTCGCTCGAGCAGGCCGGACTGCCGCTGCTGCGACTCGACATCGAGGCCTCGGGCCAGCAGGGCGCGCAGGCGCGCGACCCGCAGGCGCCGGCCGCCACCTCCGCGAACGCGGGCGAGGCCGAGGATCAGGACGGCGCAACGCCGGACGACAGCGGCGCGAGAACCCAGGTCCAGCTCCCCGGCGGCGCAATCGTCGACGTACTGGCATGACTTCGAATCACCGAAAGTGAGAACCGACGAGATGAGCACGATCAACCCCACAGCAGCATCGGCGGCGAGCACGACCTCGACCGAGTCGGCCTCGGCCTCGCAGCCGGGCGGGAACATCCTCGACAAGGACGCGTTCCTGAAGATCATGATGGCCCAGCTGCAGAACCAGGATCCGCTCTCGGCACAGTCCCAGGATCCGACCCAGTACATCAACGAGCTCTCGCAGCTGACGACGCTCGAGCAGACGACGAACCTCGCGAGCTCGAGCGCGCAGGCGGCCTCCGAGCAGCACACGGTCGCTGCGCTCGCGCTGCTCGGCCACACCGTCACGTACACGACGTCGTCCGGCGCCACGGTGAGCGGCACCGTCGACAAGGTGCAGTTCACGGGCTCCGGGCCGACCCTCACCGTTGGCGGCGTCGCGGGAATCGATCCGTCGAGCGTGGACGAGGTGTCGTGAGCTCGCCGGTCCCCATCCCTGCGCTGGTCCCGCCCGGAGCGGTCGGACCGGTCCAGCCCGCCGCGCCGGTCAACGGCGGCGCCGCGCAGACCGCCCCGGTCCGCGGACCGTCGTTCTCCGAGGTGCTCGCCAAGACGCAGGCGGCGCAGCCGCCGCGCTTCTCGCGCCACGCGCTCGACCGGCTCCAGCGCCGCGGCATCGACGTCGGCGGCGAGACGCTGCAGCGGCTCACCGGTGGCGTCGCGCGAGCCGCTGACAAGGGCTCGCGGGACTCGGTCATCTTCGTCGACGGCACTGCCTACGTGGTGTCCGTCGCCAACAACACCGTCATTACGGCGGTGGATTCCGAACACATGCGCGAGCACGTGTTCACCAACATCGACAGCGCCGTGATCGCATGAGGCGAGCGGCTGACAACGACTACGGCCGGACCTCGCTGAGGAGGCCGCGAAAGGAAGGGATGTTCCGATGATGCGGGGCATGTACGCCGCGATCAGCGGCCTTCAGGCGCACCAAACGATGCTCGACGTGACGGCCAACAACCTCTCGAACGTCGACACGATCGGCTACAAGTCGCAGCGCACGACGTTCGTCGACCAGCTCTCCCAGACGATGCGCGGCGCGTCGGGCCCGACCGCCAACAACGCGGGCACCAACCCGCTCCAGGTCGGCCTCGGGGTCCAGCTCGGCTCGATCGACAACGTGATGACCACCGGCTCGGCCCAGTCGACGGGCAATCCGACCGACGTCTACGTCCAGGGCGAGGGGTTCTTCCGGGTCGGCGCGGGCGCGCCGCCAACGGTCCCGACGACGCCCGAGTACACGCGCGCCGGCAACCTGACGATCAACACGCTCGGCTACGTCACGACCCAGCAGGGCCTGTACGTGATCGGCAAGGACGCGGTGGCGACCGGAACGGCGCCAAACATCACCTATGCGCCGGGGACGACCGACAGCTACATCAACGTGCCGCCCGGCTCGACCGACATCGCGATCGGTCAGGACGGAGGCGTCACCTACGTCGACCAGAACCCGGCGAACGCCACGTACCAGGAGCGCGTGACCGCCGGCTACATCTCGCTCGCGACGTTCCCGAACGAGACCGGGCTCGAGCGCCAGGGCGGCTCGCTGTGGACGCAGACGGCGAACTCAGGCCAGCCCAACGTCGGTACGCCCGGCGTCAACGGCATGGGGATCACGATCTCCGGCGAGCTCGAGATGTCCAACGTCGACATGGCGACGGAGTTCACGAACATGATCGAGGCGGAGCGCGGCTACGAGGCGAACTCGCGCGTGATCACGACCGCCGACCAGATGCTCCAGACGCTAGTGAACATGAAGCAATAGGCCTGATCGGGACGGGAGGGCGGCAATCGAGGGATGCCGCCCCTCCCGCTGGGCCCGATCCGGACGGACCGAAACGAGAGAACACGATGATCACCCTGCACCGCCTCGGACACCACGCCGAGGTTTTTTATGTCAATCACGACATGATCGTGTCGGTCGAGGCAAACCCGGACACGGTGATCAGGTTGATGAGCGGTGACCGGATCCTCGTCGCCGAGACCTCCGCCGAGGTCGCCGAGAAGGTTCGAGACTGCCGGGTGGAGATCCTCGCGCTGGCGCTCCGCCTGCGCGGCGAGGAGGAGGCCGCCGAGGAGATGGCGCTGCGGTTCGTGACCGGGCCGAGCCTCACACCGGTCGAGGACCCGCCGCAGTCAATCGGCCAAGAGCCCTGACCGACCGTTGAAGGTTCAACCGACGCGGCCGATCGTAGGACTATGAAGGCAGCAACCGGCATCGGGATTGTCGCTGCCGCAGTGGGCATCCTCCTCAGCGCGATGATGGAGGGCACCAGCCCAGCGGCGTTCATCGACATCCCCGCGGTGATCATCATCGTCGGGGGGACGACCGGCGCCACGCTCGCCAGCGTCGGAATGGAGAGCATGAAGCGGATTCCGACGTTGTGGAAGATCGTGCTCAGCTCGGAACCTCCTGACATGCGCGGACGTGTGATGCTGCTTGTCTCACTCGCCGAGCAAGCGAGGCGCGAGGGTCTGCTGGCACTCGACTCGAAGCTCAGCGAGATCGAGGATGACTTCACGAGAAAGGGTCTGCAGCTCGTTGTCGACGGCAGCGACCCGGCGCTCGTCCGCGACGTGCTCGACGCGGAGATCGACGGGATGGCGGCCCGCCACGCGGCGGGCGCCGCGCCATTTGAGAAGGCCGGCGGGTTCGCCCCGACGATGGGAATCATCGGCACGGTGATGGGTCTCGTACACGTGCTCGAGAACCTGTCGGCGCCCTCGACCCTCGGTCCGTCGATCTCCACGGCGTTCATCGCGACCTTGATGGGTGTCGGTTCGGCAAACGTGATCTTCCTCCCGGTCGCCAACCGTCTGAAGGCGATGTCGGCCGAGGAGATCGAGCTGCGATCGCTGACGGTCGAGGGCATCCTCTCGGTTCAGGCCGGCGACAACCCGCGGATCGTGGCCGAGAAGCTGATCTCGTTCGTCCCGCCCGAGGAGCGTGAGATCGAGGAGGAGACCGCTGCGCCCGCGGCGGCCGCCGCGGCGACCGAAGAGCCGATGATGGAGGCGGCATAGCGATGGCCTCCAAGAGCCGACGGCACCGCGGCGCGGGCCACGACAACGACGAGCGCTGGCTGCTCACCTACGCCGACATGATCACGCTGCTGATGGCCCTGTTCATGGTGCTGTTCTCGATTTCGTCGGTCAACATCTCCAAGTACCGTTCGCTGCAGGAATCGCTGAAGGCGGCGTTCTCCGGGTCGGTGATGCCCGGTGGCAAAGCGATCCTGCAAACCGGGTCGCAGTCGACCAGGGAACACTCCGCCAACGACACGGCGATCCCATCGATCGTCCCGGTGCAGCCGAGCAACTCCGCCCCGAGCACGATCTCCGCCGCGCAGTTGAGCCAGGCGCAGTCGATTGCCCAGGCCGCCCAGATCGAGCAGAACGAGCTCAAGCACCTCAAGGACCAGCTCGACGGTTATCTGCGCGCCCACGGGCTCGGCAACCAGGTGCAGACGACGATCTCGCAACGTGGCCTGGTCGTGCGCGTGCTCACCGACAAGGTTCTGTTTGCGTCCGGACAGGCGACGCTCGAACCGCAGGGGATGCCGCTGCTCGGCGAGGTCGCGAAGTTGCTGAACGTCGACCGGAGTCATCAGATCGTCGTCGAGGGGCACACCGACAACGTCCCGATCGCAAGCAGCCAGTACCCCAGCAACTGGGAGCTGTCGACCGCGCGCGCAACGACGGTCGTGCGCTACATGATCTCGCAGGGCGTCGATCGCCAGCGGCTGTCCGCGTCCGGCTACGCCGATCTTCATCCGGTCGCCAGCAACGCGACCGAGCAGGGGCGCCAGCTCAATCGCCGTGTCGAGATCGTGATTCTCCGCAACCACCCACTGATCGGCGGCTGACCGATGAGCAAGAAGAAGATCCTGATCCTGGCCGTCGTCATCCTGCTCGTCGGCGCGTACGTCGCGAAGGGCATGCTGATGCCCCCTCCGAAGACCCACGACAAGATCACGGGCACGATCTACCTCCTGCCGAAGGAGTTCCTCGTGAACCTCGCTGACGGCAAGTACGGCAAGGTCGACGTCGCGCTCGTGCTGGCGCCGGGCCAGAGCGACGGCGCGACCGCCGCGTCGGGTGGGGCGAGCTCGGACCAGACGCTCGGCACGCTTCCGGAGGAGGCCGCCGTACGGGACATCATCACCAACGAGTTGACCGACTCGACGGCGTCCTCGCTGATCAACTCTGATCAGCGAGTGAAGCTCAAGCACAAGATCTTGCTCGCGATCCGCGGCAACACCGACATCAAGCTGACCGACGTGCTGTTCACTGACGTCGCGGTCCAATAGGAGAGACACGATGAGCGACAGGATCGAACTGGAACAGCTGGACGCCGATGTCACCGTCGATGGGTCCGAGGCCTACCAGGGCCACGCCGATCTCCGCCGTCTCAGCGACGTGCCGGTCGAGGTCACCGTCGAGATGGGCCGCACGCAGATGACCGTCGGCGAGACGCTCGACCTCCGCCACGGCTCGATCGTCACGCTCAACCGGATGGCCGGCGAGCCGGTCGACCTGCTCGTCAACGGCACTCCGATCGCCCGCGGCGAGGTCGTCGTGATCGACGAGCAGTTCGGGTTGCGCATCACCGACGTGCTCGGTCACCCGGCCAAGGGAGCCGCCGGTGCGACCGCCGCAGACGTGCCGCCGGCTGACGCTGCGGCTGCCTGATCGGCGCTCAGAGCTCTAAAGCTGGCTCGGTTCAGGCCGAGTACCAGGACAACAAAACTGTGAGCGCGCCCGCGGATCGCGCGGGTGTTGCCTCGACGGCACGTTCAGGGAGAACCAGGAGCAAGGAGCGCTAGGAGCACCGTCATGTCCGAAGAAACCGAAGCTCGCCAACTCGTCGTGTTCACGCTCGGAGCCGAGCACTACGCACTGCCGATTCAGCAGGTGCACGAGATCATCCGCTATACGCAGCCGCGATCGGTCGCGTCACACACGGATTGGGTCCGGGGCGTGATCAGCCTCCGCGGACGGATCGTCCCGGTCTACGACTTGGCGGCGCGGCTGGGAGTCACCTCCGAGCTAACCGAGCAGACGAAGATCGTGATCGTCGAGACCGAGACCGAGGTCGCCGGCGTGATCGTCGACGACGTCGAGGAGGTCCTCACGGTTGAGGACGAGCAGATCGAAGAGGTTCCGGGCGCGGACGCCTCGCTGATCGAGTCGATCGCGAAGATCGGCGACCGTCTCGTCGTGCTGCTCAAGCCGAGCACGATCTTTGGCGCCGGACTGTCCGTCGCCGCATAGCCGCCGAACCACCACGAATCCAGGGGAACGATCATGACCACAGCCACCGCCCGCGTCGTGGTTGCCGACGACAGCGCGCTGATGCGCCGGATCGTCTCCAACTCGCTCACCCGCGCGGGGCTGCGAGTCGTCGGCACCGCCGCCGACGGCGATCAGGCACTCGCCGTGTGCGAGCGCGAGCGACCCGACGCGATGACGCTCGATCTGGCGATGCCGGGCCTCGACGGCCTCGGCGTGCTGCGCCGCCTCAAGGAGATCCGCGCGCAGGGTCGACCGACGCTCCCCGTGGTCGTCGTCTCAGCGTTCTCGCCCTCGCAGGGCGCGCGCGCCGTCGACGCGCTCGCCGAGGGCGCGTTCGACCTCGTCTCGAAGCCCGCCGTCGGTGAAGGCCTCGACGAGTTCGCCGAGAGCGTCGTCAGCAAGGTCAGGCTCGCCGCCGCATCGAACGCGAATGGCAACGGGACCGCGCACGCGCCGGCGCCGCGACGCGCGGTACCCGCCCGCCCGGCCGCGCCGGCCCCGCGCCCCCACCTGCGGCCGGCGGGGCTTGCGCGCGCAGTCGTGATCGCGACCTCCACCGGCGGGCCGCGGGCGCTCGCAGACCTGGTGCCCAAGCTCCCATCCCCGCTCGGAAGCGGGACCCTGATCGTCCAGCACATGCCGGCGGGCTTTACCACCTCGCTGGCCGCACGGCTTGACCGCAGCTCAAAGCTCAACGTTCGCGAGGCCGCTGGCGGCGAGTCGCTGGACCCGGGCACCGCGCTCCTGGCTCCGGGTGGCAAGCACCTGCGCTTGAGCGACGACGGCCGCGCGAGGCTCACCGACGAGCCCGAGGTCGGCGGACTGCGGCCGCGCGCCGACCTCACGATCAAGGACGCCGCGCGCATCTGGGGGCCGCGCCTGCTGCTCGTCGTTCTCACCGGGATGGGCAATGACGGACTCGCCGGAGCGACCGAGGTCCACAAGCGCGGCGGCCGGATCCTGGCCGAATCGGAGGAGAGCTGCACCGTCTACGGGATGCCGCGGGCGGTTGTCGAGGCCAAGCTCGTCGACGACGTGATGTCGCTCGACCGGCTCGCAACCGCGATCGCGGCGGAGGCGAGCTGATGAGCGCGATCACCGCAGAGGACTATCAGCGCTTCTGCGAGGGCGTACGCCAGCTGAGCGGCGTCGATCTGACGCAGTACAAGCGCCCTCAGATGGAGCGCCGGCTGCGCGCCTTCACGGAGCGTCGTGGGTTCAAGCACCTCACCGACTCGCTGCCCGGCCTGCGCGAGAACCGCGCGGAGCTCGACGCGCTGCTCGATCGGATGACGATCAACGTCTCCCAGCTGTGGCGCAACCCGCAACACTGGGTCGCGCTCCAGAAGGAGATCCTCCCCGAGCTGGCGAGCAAGGGCGGGATCCAGGCCTGGAGCGCGGGCTGCTCATACGGCGCCGAGGCGTACACGCTCGCCGCGATCTGCCTGGCCGCGGTGCCCCGTACGAATGTGCGGATTCTCGGCACCGACATCGACAAGCGGATGGTCGAGCGCGCCAAGGCCGGTGAGTTCACCGACGAGGACGCGCGCAGCGCGCCGCCGGCCGATATGAAGCGGTGGTTCGAGCGGGTCGACGAGCGCTGGCGGGCACGGCCCGAGCTGCGTGCGATAACGCGCTTCGAGGTCGGAGACCTGCTCCGGATCAAGCCGCCGACCGCGCACTTCGACCTGATCATGTGTCGTAACACGGTCATCTACTTCGCGGAGCCGATCCGCGACGAGCTGCACGCGAGGCTCGCCTCGGCGCTGCGTCCCGGCGGCTACCTGATGGTCGGCGCGACCGAGCGCGTCTCCGAGCCAGCGGCTCTGCACCTGCGTCCCGCCCACCCCTTCATCTTCAGGAAGTCGTGATGGATACCTCCGAATACATGGACATGTTTCTCGCTGAGTCGCGTGAGCACCTCCAGGAGCTCAACCTCGCAGTCGTGCGCCTGGAGGAGAACCCGGAGGACCGCCCGACCGTCGATGAGATCTTCAGGATCGCGCACTCCCTCAAGGGCATGAGCGCGACGATGGGCTTCGAGAAGATCGCGGAGCTCACCCATCAGATGGAGGAGGTGTTCGAGCTCCTGCGCCAGCGCAGCGGCGCCCTCTCGGGCGATGTCGTCGACACCGTGCTCGCGGTGCTCGACGCGCTGGCCGGCGCAGTCGATGCGATCGAGGCCGACGGTCGTGAGGAGCTCGATCCCGGTCCGCTGTCAGAGCGCCTGCAGCAACTCGTCCGGACCGGAACGCCGGATCGCCGCTCGGGCGACGAGCGGCGCGAGGAGCCCAATCAAGAGCGCTCGCCGGGGCGGCGCAAGACGCAACGCCGCCAGAGCGGCCAACGGCGCAAGCCTGCCCCCAAGACGGCGGCCCCTCCCCCGCCTCCGGCCGACGAGCTCGAGCTGCTCGCCGCAGTCGGCGAGCTCCCGGACGACGGCAGCCGCCTGCTGCACGTCACCGCGACGCTCAGCGACCAGGTCATGATGCCGGCGGCCCGCGCGCTAATGGTGCTGACCGCGCTGGCCGAGCACGGTGAGCTCGTCAGAAGCGTCCCGGAGCAGGAGACGGTCGAGTCCTTCCAGGGCCGTCAGATCGACGCCTGGCTGGTGAGCAGCCACGAAGAGGATGAGATCTCCAGGCGGGCCGAGGCAGTCAGCGACGTGGTCGCCTTGACGATCGTCGAGCTCGATCCCTCCGTGGCAGCAGCCGCGGAGCAGGTCGAGGAAGCGGACGTCGAAGAAGCGGACGCGGAGGAAGCGGACGCCGAAGGAGAGCCCGAACCCGAACACGAGGCCGAGCCCGCGCATCCCGCTCCGGCCGAGCAACCGACCGGTGGCGCCGGTGCGAACAGCCCCGCCCGCACCGTGCGGGTCGATGCTGAGCGGCTGGACGCGCTGATGCACTCGATGGGCGAGCTCGTGATCCATCGGACGGCGGTCGAAGCGCTCACCGCGGGCGTCGAGATCCCCGAGCTACAGCAGGCCGTTCAGGACCTGACCCGCAGCTCGCAAGCGCTGCAGGCGATGGTGATGCAAGTTCGGATGATCCCCGTCGACATCGTCTTCCTGCGCTTCCCGAGGCTGGTCCGCGACCTCTCGACGAAGCTCAACAAGGAGGTCGAGCTCAAGCTCACCGGCAAGGAAACCGAGCTCGACCGCACGGTCGTCGATGCGCTCGGCGATCCGCTCGTTCACCTCATGCGCAACGCGCTCGACCACGGACTCGAGCACCCCGAAGAGCGGGAGGCGGCCGGCAAGCCACGGGTCGGGACCGTCGAGATCGCCGCTCGTCACGCCGGCGGGAGCGTCGTGATCGAAGTGAGCGATGACGGTCATGGGATCGATCCGCAGGCGGTCGCGCGCAAGGCGGTCGAGCGAGGCCTGATCGACGCCGATGCCGCCGATTCGATCGACATGCGCGGCGCCCTGGAGCTGCTGTTCAGCGCGGGCTTCTCGATGGCGAACGTCACGACCGACCTGTCGGGGCGCGGGGTCGGCATGGACGTCGTCCGCAGCAAGATCCGCGAGCTCGGCGGGGAGGTCGTGATGGACTCGACCCCCGGCGTCGGCACAACCGCTCAGATCCGCCTGCCGCTGACGCTCGCAATCGTCGCAGCGCTTCAGGTCGATGTCGCCGGGGCGCCGTTCGCGATCCCGCTCGATCGCGTCGAGCGGACGCTGCGCCTGTCGCCGAACATGGTGCGCTCCGTCGCCGGGCGCCGGATGCTCGTGCTCGAGGACAGCGTGCTGCCACTGCTCGAAGGCGCCGCGACGCTCGGCCGCGAGCCCATCCGTGAGCACGAGCTCGTCGTGATCATTCGCGGCCAGGACCGTCGCCTCGGTCTGGCAGTCGATGAGCTCGTCGGCCAGCGCGAGCTCGTGACGCGACCGCTGCCGTCGGTCGTCTCGGACGGCGAGCCGGTGTCGGGCGGCGCGGTCCTCGCCGACGGGCGCATCGCGCTGATCGTCGACTGCGACGCGCTTGCACAGTTGATCCTCAATTCGGTGGCAGCCGGCGGCGCCTCGAGCATGTCCAGCTCGGGCGAGCACCCCGTCGAACTCGCCGCCTGATCCCCAATGCCCAAACGAGGAGAGATCCCGTGACGCCTCACTACTCGGAACTCCAGCTCGACGCGCTCGCCGAGCTGGCCAATATCGCCTCCGGCACCGCGGCGACGGCGCTGTCGCAGATGGTCGGTGGGGAGGTCGGGCTCGACGTGCCCAGGGCACTCGCGTTGCCGCTTGCCGATGCGGTCGACGCGGCCGGCCCGCCCGATGAGCTCGTGACCGGCGTCGTGCTCAAGCCCGAGGGGGACATGGAAGCCCTCGTGCTCCTGCTGATCCCGCTCCGCGACGCGGCAGTTCTGTGCGAGCTGCTCGGCGTCGAGGCCGGCACCGAGGTCGGCGATTCGGCGCTGGGCGAGATCGGCAACATCCTCGGGAGCGCGTACCTCAACGCGCTGTCGATGATGACCGGTCTGAATCTGCTGCCGTCGCCGCCGATGGTCGTCACCGACCTGCTCGGCGCGATCGTCGCGACGGTTCTGGCCGAGACCGCGGGAGAGTCGGACCTCGCGCTCGTGCTCGACTCCAACCTCGACCTTGCCGATCAACCCTGCTCGATCTCCTTCCTGATGCTCCCCGCGTCCGGACACGCCAACGACTTGCTGGCGCCGCTTGGCCTCGGCGTTCGCGAGGAATAGGCGATGGCCAACGTGCGCATGGGTGAGATGAGCGTCTCGGCGGCGGCTGACGACGAACTGGTCGCGATTGGCCTCGGTTCGTGCATCGGCCTGGCCTTCCTCGACCGCCGTGCCGGAGTCGCCGGCCTGGCGCACGTGGTCCTGCCGGAGTCGAGCGGAACGGCCGGCCCGGCGCCGAAGTTCGCCGATCTCGCCGTACCCGAACTGCTCGCGGCGGTCCAGCGGGCAGGCGCACGCAAGGAGCGGCTCGAGGCGGTGCTTGTCGGCGGCGCCAAGATGTTTGCGCTCGGTGCCGGCCTTGACATCGGCGCGCGCAACGACGCCGCCGTGCGTCAAGCCCTGACCGAGCACCGCCTGCGGATCGCCGCCAGAGAGACCGGCGGGAACTCCGGGCGCACGATGCGGGTGGCGGTCGGGACGGGCACCGTGAGCGTGCACGTCGCCGGCGGCAAGCCGGTCACGATCTTCGGCGGCGACGGACACGGCTCAGCGGCGGATCGGGGTGCCGCCGCCCGCTCGCCGCGCCTGGGCTTCGGAATCGCGGGGGTCGCGTAATGGGCGACATGCTCAACCCCGATCAGATCGCCGCTCTGGTCGAGGCCGCCAAGCAGGGGCAGCTACCGGAGCAATCGCCGGGCACCCCACGCCGCCGCCATCGCGTCCGCACCGTCGATTTCTCGCGCCCGACGAAGTTCACGAGCGACCACCAGCGGCGGATCGCGCGCGCGATCGACACCTTCTGCCAGACCGCCGCGACGCGTCTGTCGGCCGAGTTGCGGTGGGCGATCGAGCTCGAGACGATCAACACGACACAGGTGACGTGGTCAGGCGCGCAATCGCTGCTGCCTGCGAACTCGCTCGCCGCGACGCTCGACATCCAGCCGATCGGCACTCGCATGCTGCTCGTCGCCGAGCAGTCGTTCGTGCTCACGGGCCTTGAATGCTTCCTCGGCGGCTCGCCAGATCGCCCGCCGCGCGAGCGCCGGATGACCGAGATCGACTGGATGCTCACACGGCGGCTGATCGAATCGCTCGTTCATCAGCTCTCGCTCGTGTGGCAGGACCTCGCCGGGATCACGCTGACGGCGCTCGAGGTGGAGTCTCACAACGACACCGGGCAGATCGCATCCGTCAGCGAGCCGACGCTCGTCGTCGTGATCGAGAGCCGGGTCAACAAGCGCTCCTCGATGCTCGCGCTGCTGATCCCGTGGATCGCGATCGATCCGATCGCTCAGCACATCTCCGGCCGTGAGAACTGGAACGCCGACGAACACGTCGAGACGCTCGCCGGCATCCGCCGCGCGCTCGGTGCGGTTCCCGTCACGCTCCGTGCGGAGGTGGCCGCCGTCGAGCTGCCCGTCGCGGAGATCCTCGCGCTGGCGCCGGGCAGCGTCGTCAAGCTCGGCGGATCTGCGCAAGACGGCGTCTCGCTGTACGCCGAGAACGTCAAGCTCGGCCGCGGGCGGCCCGGCGCCAACGGCGCCCGCCGCGCCGTCCAGGTTCGTCACGCGGAGCGGAGGCAGGGATGAGCAGCCAGGACGTCACGCCACAAGAGGCGCTGACGCGGCTTGGTGCCTCGACCGCCGAGGCGGTGGCGCAGGTGCTCGACACGTACGCTCCCGGCCTGGTCGAGCGAGGCGAAGTCTCTGTCCTGCCCGACGCACAGAGCGCATTCGCGAACCTCCCGTTCGGCGCCGTCGCCGCGAGCGTCTCCTACGTCGACGGCGTGACCGGCGCGAATGTGTTCGTGATGAGCGCGAATGGCGCCCGCGCGTTGGCTGCCGCGATGATGGGGATGCCGCCGCCCGAGCCCGAGGAGCCCGACCAGGCCGAGGATGGCACGCCCAAGGCGATCGAGCTCACCGAGCTCGAGCTCTCCGCGGTCGCCGAGTGCGCCAACCAGATGATGGCTGCGGCGGCGAGCGCGATCAGCGTCGTGCTCGGTCAGGAGGTCGCGATTTCGCCGCCGGACACGCGCGTGGTCGACGACACTCAGACCGCGATCGAGCTGTTCGGTACCGCCCCCCACGCAGCATCGACGTCGTTCGCCATCCATGGCGAGACCTGCCGTCTGATCCAGCTGGTCCCCGCCGCGTTTGTCGTGCGCATGGCACGCGCGATCGACGAACTGTCCGAGCAGACTGGCGAAGCCGACACCGCTCCAGGGCCGGTGGGCGGTCGCAGGACGCAGGCCGACGGCACAGTCGAGAGCATCGGCCTCGAGGAGGCCCTCAGCGGCATCAATCTCAGGGTGTGGGCCGAGCTTGGCCGCGCCCAGGTGCCACTCGGGCGTGCGCTCGAGCTTCCGCTCGGCGCGGTCGTCGATCTCGACTGCGCGGCCGACGCTCCGGTCAACCTCTATGTCAACGGCCTCTGCTTCGCTCAAGGTCGCCTGTTTGTCACCGATGAAGGTGAGTGGGCCGTGCGCCTCGAGTCGCTCGGAGGTCCAGACCCGTCGGCGGAGCCGGCGGGCAACTCGCAACCCCAAATCGAAGGAGCATTCAGCTGATGGCCCGTGTACTGATAGTCGACGACGCCGCCTTCATGCGGAAGGTGCTGGGCGACGCGCTCGCCTCTGGCGGTCATGAGGTGGTCGGTCAGGCCGCCAATGGCGCCGAAGCCGTCGAGCGCTTCCAGGAGCTGCGCCCAGAGCTCACGACGCTCGACATCACGATGCCCGAGAAGGACGGGCTCGAGGCGCTGGCCGAGATCATGAAGATCGATCCGTCCGCCCGTGTCGTGATGTGCTCAGCTCTTGGCCAGGAGACAAAGGTGCTCGAGTCGATCAAGCTCGGCGCCAAGGATTTCGTCGTCAAGCCGTTTCAGCCGGCACGCGTGTTGGAGGCGGTGGGCAAGGCGCTGACGTGAGCTCGTTGCCGGACTCTCCGGTGCTCACTTCAGCGCCCGCTCGCCGCCTCGGCGCGGCGCCTCACCACGGACGCCGCGTGATCGAGCGCCACCGGCACGTCCCCCTGCCTGCGTTCCGCTTGCCTCACCGACCGTCGCACCGCCGGCGGTATTGCGCTGCCTGAACGGCTGCGCCGCTGCCCGCTCGCTCCACGCACGCACCCCCGCCTAAAGGCCACCTGACGGCGGCCGATTACCAGGACGACTCTCCCTCGGAGTCTTCCCTCGATGAAGTCGCTCAGGCACAGCCGTGGCGTCGTACTTGGCGGCGCCCTCTTGCTCATGCACACCCCAACCGCGCTGGCTGCGGGCAGCGGTGAGAACACCCCGCTGAACCTCGGTGGGTCGACCTCGGGCACGCACGCCTCCTCCGGAGGCGGTTCGAGCCTGATCCGCACGATCGTCGGGCTGTTCATCGTGATCGTGGTCATCTACGGAGTCGCCTGGGTCCTTCGCGCAGCCAAGCGGGGCAGCGCCAATCGCGCGCGCGGCAAGGCGCTCGCTCCGATCGCGAGCTTGCCACTCGGCTCGGGGCGCTCGGTGCAGCTCGTGCGTGCCGGCAACGAGATCTTGCTGCTCGGCGTCGCCGAGCACGGCGTCACCCCAATCCGCCGGTACACGGTCGATGAAGCGATCGAAGCCGGTCTTGACCTTCCGGAAGACGAGGATGAGTGCGAGCCGCGGGTTCAGGAAGAGAGCTCGCTGGGCCGGGTGGTTGAGTCGCTGCGCCGGATGACGGTGCGTTCATGAAGGTCGACTCGTCGAACGCCGTCCAGATACTGCTGCTGATCGGCGGGATCACGCTGATCCCGGCGCTGCTGTTCACGGTCACCGGATTCACGCGGATCTTGATCGTGCTGGGGTTCATCCGCAACGCGATGGGGACGCAGAGCACGCCCCCCAACCAGGTGCTCGTCGGCGTCGCGCTGTTCCTGACGCTGTTCGTGATGGCGCCGACGATCAGCGCGATCAAGAAGGACGCGTGGGACCCACTCGTCCATCACCAGATCTCGACCTCGGTCGCGCTCAAACGCGGACAGGAGCCGTTGCGCGAGTTCATGTTCAAGCAGACCCGCCCGCAGGACATCGAGCTGTTCGTCAACCTCGCGCACATCACGCAGCCGAAGACGCGCGCGGATGTCCCGACCTACGTCCTGATCCCGGCCTTCATCATCAGCGAGCTGAAGACGGCGTTCCAGATCGGGTTTCTGATCTTCCTGCCGTTCCTCGTGATCGACCTGATCGTCTCCTCGACCTTGATGAGCATGGGGATGATCATGCTGCCGCCGATCTTCATCTCGCTGCCGTTCAAGATCCTGCTGTTCGTCCTTGTCGACGGCTGGGATCTGATCACCCACTCGCTCGTAGCGAGCTTCCACTAGGGGCATGAGATGAACCAGGACACCGTCGTCAACCTCGCAACTCAGATGATGAGCCTGGCGCTCAAGGTGGGGGGGCCGATACTGCTCACCGGCCTCGTCATCGGCCTGATCGTCAGCCTGTTCCAGGCGGTCACGCAGATCCAGGAGCAGAGCCTCTCGTTCATTCCGAAGATCGTCGGCGTCGCGGTGCTGATCGTGATCCTCGGACCGTGGATGCTCGGACAGCTGATCGGCTACGCGCAGAACCTGTGGACGTCGATCCCGCAACTCGTCGGCGGATGAGGGGCGTGAGCGGATGACGCCGACCACCATCAACCAGCTCATTGCCGGCATCGGCGGTGGTCACGTCACGGCGTTCTTCCTCGTGCTGGCGCGGGTCGCGCCGCTGTTCTGGGTCGCGCCGATGTTCTCCTCGAAGCTGGTCCCGGGGAAGGTCAAAGTGGTCGTCGCGATCGCCCTCTCAATCGGGTTGACCCCGGTTGCCGCCCACGGGCAGCCGATCCCCGGAGGGCCGCTCGAGGTCGCCGGCCTGATCGCCGAGGGCATGCTCGTGGGCCTCGGCTTCGCGTTCATCCTCGCCCTGTTGACCGCCGCGGTGCAAGCCGCCGGCACGATCATCGACGCCGTTTCGGGGATGTCGCTCGGCGGCATGCTCGACCCCGTCAACGGGGCTCAGGGCGGGGTCCTCACGCAGGCATACAGCCTCGTCGGCCTGCTGATCTTCATCGCGATCGGTGGCGATGCGTGGATGCTGCGCGGTCTCGGCCGGACGTTCCAGCTGGTTCCGCTCACCCGCGGGCCGAACCTGACGCTTCTGTCCGCGAGCGCCGTGCAGACGTTCGGTCAGGTGTTCGTGTCGGCCGTCGAGCTGGCGGCGCCGGCGATGCTGGCGCTGACGATCACCGACGTCTCGTTCGGGATGGTCTCTCGCGTCATGCCGCAGCTCAACCTGTTCGCGGTCGGCTTCCCGGTCAAGATCGGGGTCGGACTGCTCGTGTTCGCCACCACGCTGCCGTTCCTCGGCGGCTGGATCTCCGATCAGATGGTCAACTCCGTCGGCAGCGCGCTGCACGCGCTACGGGTCGCGTAGGAGCACTCGATGGCACGCGACGACAAGACCGAGAAAGCGACACCGAAGCGCCGCAACGAGGCGCGCAAGAAGGGCCAGGTGGCAAAGAGCACCGAGCTCAACGGCGCGATCGTGCTGATCGTTGGCCTGTTCGTGATCGCGGCGAGCGGGCCCGCCGTCGTCAGCGGCGCGGGCGCCGCCATGCAGGACGCGTTCGGCCGTATCGCCCGTCCGAGTGACGTCACGAGTGCGGCAGGCCTGAGCGCCCTGTTTCATCTTGTGCTGAACACCATGCTGACGACGGTGGCGCCGATCGCCGGGGCTTGCGTCGCGGCGGGCGTGATCGCCAACGTCGCCCAGATCGGCTTCAAGCCGTCGCTGACGGCGATCAAGCCAGACTTCAAGCGGGTCAATCCGGCCTCGGGCGCGAAGAACCTGTTCGGCAGCCGGGTGTTGTTCGACACCGGCAAGAATCTCGCCAAGGTCGGCGTCGTCGGTGCCGTTGCCGCGGGCGCCCTGATCCCGCAGATCACCCATCTCGGCGCGAGCGTCGGGACGCCGCCCGGCGCGCTCGGCAGGCTGATGGGATCGAACGTCACCGCGATCGCGCAGCGCGCCGCATACGCGTATCTGCTGATCGCGATCGTCGATCTCATCTGGCAGCGCAGGCGCCACGAGAAGGGCCTGCGGATGAGCAAGCAGGAGGTCAAGGACGAGGCCAAGCAGTACAACCTCCCGCCTGAGGTCCGTTCCGCGATTCGCCGCCGGCAGCTGCAGGCGGCGCGCGCACGCATGATGGCGGCGGTGCCGCAGGCCGACGTCGTCGTCACGAACCCGACTCACTACGCCGTCGCCCTCAAGTACGACGGGACCAAGCCGGCCCCCGTGGTGATCGCGAAGGGCAAGGGATACGTCGCACTGGCGATCCGCAAGATCGCCGAGGAGCACGAGATCGCGATCGTCCCCGACCCGCTGCTGGCTCGGGCTCTGCACGCCTCGGTTGAGCTTGACCAGATGATCCCGGAGGAGTTCTACGCGGCGGTCGCGCAGGTCTTGGCGTTTGTGTATCGAATGGCTGGCCGTAGGAAGGTGGCCGCATGAACGCCGAGACCGTTCGCAGACTGCTGCGCCACAGCGACCTGATCGCTGCCGTCGCCGTCGTGGTCGTGATCACCATGCTGGTGATCCCGCTGCCGCCGCCGATCATCGACCTGTTCATCACGCTGAACATCTCCGCGGCGCTCGCGATCGTGATCGCGACGATGTACCTGACGAAGGCGCTCGACTTCTCCGTGTTCCCGAGCCTGCTGCTGCTGACGACGATGTTCCGCCTCGCGATCAACGTCTCGGTGACGCGCCTGATCCTCAGCACCGGCGACGCCGGGTCCGTGGTCAAGGCGTTCGGTCATTTCGTCGTCGGCGGCAACGTCGTGATCGGCCTGGTGATCTTCCTGATCCTTGTCGTGATCCAGTTCGTCGTCGTCACGAACGGCGCCGGGCGCGTGGCGGAGGTGGGCGCCCGCTTCACCCTCGACGCGATGCCCGGCAAGCAGATGGCGATCGACGCCGACCTCAACGCCGGGCTGATCACGGATGAGCAGGCGCGGAACCGCCGCGCTGAGATCGCCCGCGAGGCGGACTTCTACGGCGCGATGGACGGCGCCTCGAAGTTCGTCAAGGGCGACGCGATGGCGGGCGTGCTGATCGTGTTCATCAACCTGATCGGCGGCATCGTCGTCGGAATGCTCCAGCATGGGATGTCGTTCCAAGAGGCCACGCAGACGTTCTCGTTGCTGACCGTGGGCGACGGCCTCGCCGCGCAGATCCCGGCGCTGCTGATCTCGGTGGCGACCGGCATCATCGTCACCCGCTCCGCCTCCGAGGACGACCTCGGCAGCGACATCGCCCACCAGATCCTGCGCCAGCGCCGTGCGCCGCTCGTCGCCGGCGGCGTGATCATCTGCTTCGCGCTGATCCCCGGCCTGCCGAAGCTGCCGTTTCTGTTCGTCGGCGCGATCTTCGCCTCGATCGGCTGGGCGATCCGCAACGGCATGCCGGACGAGATTGCCGCGGCGCAGGCCGCGGCGGCGCTGCCGGCCCCGGAGGAGGAGACGCCGACCGTCTCCAAGGACAGCGTGATCAAGGAGCTGCCGCTCGATCCGCTCGAGCTCGGAATCGGCTTCGGTCTCGTTCCGCTCGTCGATCGCCGCAGTGGCGGCACGCTCGTGCGGCGCGTCTCGATGATCCGCCGGCAGATCGCCGGCGAGCTCGGGATGGTGATCCCGCCGGTCCGGATCCACGACGAGATCGACCTCGACTCGCACGAGTACGTCTTCAAGGTTCGCGGCTCCGAGGTCGCGCGCGGGCGGATCATGGCGGGTCACAAGCTCGCGATGGACCCTGGCGACGTCGGCGGCACGCTCCCGGGAATCCCAACGACCGAGCCGGCCTTCGGCCTGCCCGCGATCTGGGTTCAGGAGAACCTCCACGCCGAGGCGGAGGCGCTCGGCTACACCGTCGTCGACGGAGAGTCGGTGATCGTCACCCACCTGACGGAGACGATCCGCCGCAACGCGGCGCAGCTGCTCACGCGCCAGGACGTCAAGCAGCTGCTCGACCAGCTGAAGGAGACCAACGAGGCGGTCGTCTCGGAGATCGTCCCCGACGTGCTCTCGCTCGGGGAGATCCAGCGTGTGTTGCAGGCACTGCTGTCCGAAGGGGTGTCGATCCGCGACCTCGGAGCGATCGTCGAGGCCGTCGGCGACAAGGCCAGGATCACGCGCGATCCCGGCCTGCTCGCCGAATATGCGCGCCAGGCGCTCGGCCGCGCGATCACCGCACCGTACCTCGACGCCCAGCAGACATTGCACGCGATCACGCTCGATCCGTCGATCGAGCAGGAGGTCGCGACCTCGATCACCCAGACCACCGACGGCGAGTACCTCGCGATGGAGCCGGCGCGCGCCCACGCCGTCCTCGGAGCCCTGCGTGCCGAGTCCGACCAGGCCGCCGCGCGCGGCGCCAGCCGGCCGGTCCTGCTCTGCTCGGCCCGCGTGAGGCGGCACATCCGGCGGCTCGTCGAGCAAGCGGTGCCCCACCTCGCGGTCTGTTCCTACAACGAAATTGCCCCCGGCATCAATGTCGAAACGATTGGAGTCGTAACAGCATGAGCACGACAGCCCCGGCCCCAACGAACGGCAACCATCGCAAGCTCGATGGCGTCCGTACCTACCGCGGGCGCAGGCTCGAGGACCTGATCCCGAAGATCCGCGCGGAACTGGGCCCTGACGCGATCATTCTGCGCGAGCGGGAGGGTCTGATGGGCGGTATCAACGGCTTCTTCGCCCAGCGTTTCGTCGAAGTCGAAGCGCGTGCCGGCACGCCGCGGGTCGATGTCTACGACGACGACGAGCTCGAATCGACGTCGGCCGAGCCGTCGCCGCCGCGGGCCGCTGTGACGCCACCCACGGTCGCGGCCACCCCGCCGCCTGCGACCCCCGAGAACGTCTCATCGGCGGAGTCGTTCGCCCGCCGGCTCGAGGAGGCGGCGTCGACCGTGTTCGACGACTTCGCGCTCGAGCACACGCAGCCGG
>Ga0335069_10003919_pt1 | contig 22288 bp, 17 predicted proteins | sample Lox_Sample_11_FD_206714 | JGI IMG/M metagenome (GOLD analysis project Ga0335069, IMG submission 206714) | Soil microbial communities from Loxahatchee National Wildlife Refuge, Florida, United States - Lox_Sample_1.1 | ecosystem: Environmental > Terrestrial > Soil > Wetlands | place: USA... | reverse complement strand
GCCGGACGCGAAAAATCCTCGAGGTGGAGATCGGCATCGAAGGCGCCCGAGTAGTCGGGAAGGCCGCTGTCGAGCTGCGCCGGGTGCTGATAGAGCGCGAGGCGCGCGAGGCGCGAGGCGCGCACGCGAGCGGTGAGCGGAATTTCTTCCAGCGGCGCCGCCTCGGCGTCGATCTGCACGCGCCAGCGGCAGTGCGGCAGCCGATCCGCCGGCACGCGCGGCGGCCGATGAATCGGCCGCACGCGGGCGCGCGGGTTGGTCGCCACGGCGGTGGCGTCGAAGGTCGGATCTTCGATCTGATGGCACATGCCGACCACCATCTCCTCGCCCATCGGTTCGACGTCCATCAGCGCACCGCAGTAGGGCAGCCAGAATTCGCCGCTCTGTGGGTTGCGCTCGTCGAGATGAAAGCGGAAGTCGAGAAACCCGTGCGGCGCGCCGACGTCGAGCTGCAGCCCCTTGAAGATGGTCGCCACCGTGTCGCCCGCGAAGCCGAGGGCTTGCTGCATCCGTTGGGTGTACACCGGACTGGCCCCCATCCATTCGGCGATCGCGATCTCGCGCATCGCGTGCGTACCAAAGCGCGCCAGCACCTGTGGAATGCCGACGCGATCCTGCAGATGCGCCGCGAGTTGATACTCCCGCGCCAACACCGCCAGCCCCGCGCGTGATAGTCCGTCGATGCGAAAACGCGGGTCGAATGGTCCGCTGTAGTTCTCCAGGCACTCCTCCAACCGAGCGCCCGCAACTCACTAAATCCCGCAGCGAAACTCAAGTGGGCCGGACGGATCGCGCAGCTCTTTCTCTCCGTGCGATCCGCGATTGGCGCCCGGCGATGCGCGAGTCAGTGCGTCTGAATGTTGGTATCGCGGCGGACGCGGAGGGCGAGGGCGCCGTATTCGTCGCGGTTGGCGCTGACGAAGGCGGCGACGCGGGGGAGTTCCCACGAATCGAAGATGTCCATGCAGCGGGCGAGCAGCGCGACGCAGCCGTCGTCGGGGAGTCGCGCGATGCTGACTGCCGGGTCGTCGGCGTCGTCGAAGCTGGTCTCCACCTGATCGCCGGGCAACGTGGCCAGGATCTGCTGCACCGCGTGCACAAAGCCGTCGATCTTGGTCTGTCGCAACGCGTAGGGATGAAAGTGATGGTCGAGCGCGCGCCGGACCTCGCTCTCCTCGACGGTCACCTCTAGCGCCTCGGGGACGATGCGCTCGGTGACGATGGCGCGCGTCACCGGCTCGTCGAGGCCGCCGCGTCCGGTCCGCACCGTGAAGGTCTCGCACCCGTTGGTCAGCTCGATGTAACTGCTGCGCATCGGATCCCAGAGCGGACCGTCGTGGTATTCGAGCAGACTCTCGCGCGTGAGGCGCTCCAGCGGATGATGCCGGTGCTGCACGAGGAACTGGCCGTACGCAATCGCGGCTTCCTCGCTCACACTTCCGCCCGTGACCAGCTCGGTGGCGGCGTAGACGCGGTGGATCACACGGCAGTCGCGACACAGGAGATACACATCGGTCATGACGAACCTCAATTGAGATGGGGCAAGTGGCTCTTGCCGCCGAGCCGTCCGGCGGGCAGGGTGACGATGCACTGCGTGCCTTGGCCGGCTTCGCTGCGAATGCGCAGGTCGCCGCCGAGAAACTCGACGAGCCGGGTCGCGATCCGCAATCCGAGTCCGAGGCCGCGATAGCGCCGGCGCGACGACGAGTCGGTCTGCGCGAGACCTTGCAACGCATGCACGATCTCCTCGCGGCCCATCCCGATGCCGGTGTCGGACACCTCGATTTCGAGCGCGCCCGGCTGCGGGGCGCTGCGAACCGACAGCGTGACGCCCCCGCGCGGGGTGAACTTGACGGCGTTGTCGAGCAGCGCCGACAAGATTCGTTCGAGCTTCTCTTCGTCACTGACGGCAATCAAATCGGTGCCGCGGATTTCGATGTCGACGGTGAGGCCCTTGTCGCCGGCGACCCCGCGATAGCGGTGGCCGACGCGTCGAACCGTCTCGGCCAGATCGAACGGCCGTACGGTGAGCGGCACCTCGCCGGCATCGAGCGAATTGAGCAGCAGCACCCCTTCGATCAGGGTGAGCAGTTCCTGGGAGTTGGCTTGGATGCGGTCGAGCGCGGTCCGTTGCTCGGTATTGACGACGCTCTGCAGCTCCTCGGCGAGGATGGCGCCGTAGCCGATGATCGCGCTCAGCGGCGTGCGCAGTTCGTGCGACAGATTGGCCAGGAAGTCTTCCTTGATGTTGCGCATGCGCACCGAGGCGCGGCGGCGGCCGACCGCCCGTCGCACGAGGTCGGCGATGTGCGGGACGTCGAACGGTTTGGTGATGTAATCGAACACATGGTGGCGCAACCCGCGGATCGCCGTGTCCAGCGCCGCGTACCCGGTCACGATGATGACCTCGATGTCGGGGTCGTGCTCCTTGATTCGTTCGAGCAACTCGATGCCCGGCATCCCGGGCATCCGCAGATCGAGCGTGACCACGTCGATCGGCGTGGTGCGAAGGATCGATAGTGCTTGTTCCGCCCCCGCCGCGGTGAACACCTTGTACGAGGGCTTGAAAATCATCCGCAGCGATTCGGTGGGACCCCGTTCGTCGTCGATGATGAGGAGCGATGCCGACTCTTCCATGCGACGCTCCCTCCTCGGGAGGCGTACACGGAAAAGCACCCGGCATGCCACGCGGCGAGAAATCTAAAGTGTTGCACGAGGCTCGCTCGAACAAATTCAGATACGCGCGACAATCGAAGCGTGGATCTGGGGCATCTGGATGCCCTACGCTGAGGGCGCATTACGCCCTCGCCGACAAATTTGTACAGCCGATGGACAGAAACGTAACGAGCGGTGGCGCTACGTGCTCTTGTCCGCCGACACGATGCCGAGCTTGTCCATCTTGTACTTCAAGATCCGCCGCGTGGTTCCGAGAATCTCCGCGGCGCGGGTCTGGTTCTGATCCGCTTGTGCCAGGGCGTTGCGGATCAAGTCCTGCTCGAAGGCATCGACGGCGTCGCTGAGCCGGCGCTCGCCGCGCAGCACCGCCTGTTGAACCGGATGCGGTGGGTTTTCCCCGGCCACCACGTATTGCGGAAGGTCGTCGAGCGTCATGACCGGTCCTTGCGACAGCACCAGCGCGCGTTCGACGACGTTTTCGAGCTCGCGGACGTTGCCGGGCCAGCGGTAGGCCATCAAGCGATCCAAGGCCTCGCTGCTGAACGGTTTCTCGGGAATCGCCAATTCGCGCACCTTGAGCTTGAGAAAGTGGCGGATGAGGGCGGTGAGGTCGTCGGGGCGGTCTCGCAACGGCGGCAGGTGAATCGCGACGACGTTGAGTCGGTAGTAGAGGTCCGAACGGAACGTGCCTTCGCGCATGCCCTGGTGCAGATCGCGGTTGGTGGCGGCGATCACCCGCACGTCGACCTGTACGGCGTGTCCGCCGCCGACGCGGGTGAAGGTGCCCTGTTCCAAGACCCGCAGGATTTTGGCTTGGGTGGCGGGATTCATCTCGCCGATCTCGTCCAGAAAGATGGTCCCCCGATGCGCGTGCTCGAACTGCCCGAGCTTCTTGCTGTACGCGTCGGTGAAGGCGCCGCGCTCGTGGCCGAACAATTCGCTTTCGAGCAAGTTGTCGGGAATTGCGCTGCAGTTGAGGACCACCAGCGGCTGCTCGGCGCGCGGGCTGTTGTAGTGAAGCGCCTTGGCGATCACTTCTTTGCCGGTGCCGCTTTCGCCGGTCAGCAGCACGGTGGTTTTGAGCGGCGCCACCATGCCGACGGTCTTGAGCACTTCCTGCATCTTGGAGGATCGTCCGACGATATTGTCGAAGCTGTAGCGGCGGCCGACTTCGCTGCGCAGGGCTTCGACCTCGTGCAGCAGCGCCGCCGACTGGACCGCGCGATCGATTTGCAAGTGCAGCTCGTCGATATCGAACGGTTTGGTGATGTAGTCGAAGGCGCCGAGTTTCATCGCGTTGACCGCGGTCTTCACGGTCTTGGTGGCGGTCAGCATGATCACCGGCGGCGCGGGCTTGAGCACCGCGATACCTTCGAGGGTTTCCAAGCCGTCCATCCCGGGCATCAGCACATCGAGCAGCACGACCTCGACGCGGCCGGCGCGCAAGATGCTCAGCGCGTCTTCGCCGCTGCTGGCGAGCACCGGCTCATAGCGCTCCTTCAAGATCATCCGCAGCGATTCGCGGACACCCAGTTCGTCGTCAACGATCAGAATTCGTGGTCGTTCCGTGCTCACGTGTCACCCTCCCCAGCTCCGCTGCCACAGGCAAGCCGACGCTCACCGTCGATCCCGCCGTTCCTTCTCGTAGGTCAAATCGGCCGCCGTTGCGAATGATCAGGCTGCGCGCCAGGGCTACCCCGAGTGGGAGCACCGGCTCGCTCTCGGCGGCGGTGTACCGATCGGAGAGTAGCGTGCGCAGTTTTGCGATCAAGTCACCCTCGGTCGCCGGCAGCGTGATGCTGAGCGTGCCGCCTTCGAGGCAGCTGACCCCGATGGATGCCCCGTCGTGCAGTCCGCGGATGAGCGCGCGCAACAGATTGGTCAACGCGTAGGCGATCTGTTCCGGGTCGACGGCGACCGGCAGGCCGGCGTGCGACGGCCGATAGTCCAACACCAGGCGTCGCTCGCTGAGCAGCGGGCCCAGTTCGGCGAGCACCGGTCCGATCAGCGCGCCGAGCGCAACCGACCGGGCGACCGGCGTTTCGAAGCGCGTGAACTGGAGGAGGTTTTCCAGTGCCCGATCCATCCGGTCGACGGCTTCGCCGGTCAGGCGAGCGAGCTGGCCGTTGCCGCTCTCTTCATCAAGCAACCGGTCGAGGTGTTGCGCGAAGGTTTTGATGGTCACGAGCGGATTTTTGAACTCGTGGGCCAGCTCACCGATGATGAGATCCACTGCGCTGGTCGCGAGCGGAGCGGCGGCAGGTTCGGCGACTTTTGGCGCGGCGGTCGGCTGCGGCGTCAGTCGGCCAAAGCCGAACAGGAGATCGTCGACATCGAGAACCTCTTTGTGAGCCAAAGAAATGCTGCGTGCCAGCACCGCTTCGAGCTCGGCGGTGTTGCCGAACCACAGGTAACGCCTGAGTCGCTGCATTGCGCGCGGCGTAAACGCAACCGGCGGACAGCCGAGTGCGCTGCAGAGATCGGCGGCCAGTGCCTTCGCCAGCGCCGGGATATCCTCGGAACGATCCCGCAGCGGTGGCAAGGTGATCGGCAACACACTCAAACGATAAAACAGTTCGCGAGAGAGTTGACCGCCGGTTGCTAGGCCGGACAACGACAGCGGGGTGGCGGTAATGAGGCGGACGTCCAGCCATCCGTCAACCGTGGAAAGTCCACCGGCTTCCGCCAAATCGAGCAGGACGTCTTGCGCAGTGGCTGCGGCGGTACCGACGTCATCAACAAAGAGGGTGACGTGCGGCCCGCCCTGTGCCAACTGCTGCACCGCCTCGCGAGTGCAGTTCTGCGGTGACATGGCAACGAAGCGAGTTCCAGCGACCACCCCAGGCAGCGCCGCGGCAACTCGGGCGCGGCCGGTGCCCGGTTCGCCACAGATCAATACCGGTAGATGGTTCGTGGTCGCTTCGTGCGCGACGGTCGCGGCCTCGTGGGTGAGGTAGGGAAACGCCAGCGTCTCCGAAAGTCGCGCGGGCGGTTGGGGCGGTGCGTGGCGCCGGCGGAGGAGTTGCTCGACCTCCCCTCGCAACGCGTGGGCATCGAACTGCCGCGCAAGAACTACCGACGGCTGGAACGCAGACGCTACCGGTGCTCCCAAACGCGGATCGCTCCGCAGCCACACCACCGGGCAGACGTTGCGCGAGATTGCTTGCAAAAGTGGACCGGGAGCGGATTCCGCATCCACGATCAGGAGTTGCGGATCAGCGTCCGGAAGCGGGAAGGTCGGGCGACAATCGTTGGGGGCCAACTCACGGACTTCGCCGAGATTCCCGAGCACCACCGAAAGCGTTTCACGCACCGCTTCAGACTCGTCGATGACGAAGATCCTGGGCAGCGCCACTTCCGAGCCTCCTTCCCATCCCCACCGTGCTCTGGGCGACGAACCAGCGCCGAAATGTCAGGCGGTTTCTTATCGACTTCGAGTCGCAGATGTCAACCCAAACGCAGCGTCGGCTCCGGCGCATTGCCCCGCACGTAGCGCGGATGCGGTACTGCGGGGGTGCAAGACTCTGACCGAAAACTTGCAGCACCGCCGGTGCCACCGCAGAATATGCTTGAAAAAGTTTAACCGCACGTGGTAACCGTAGAGTGCTAGACGAGGTTGAGGCAACGCACGGCACGTCCGATCGTACGAGGGCGTGTCAACAATAAACGGCAACACTGGGAAGACGCGTGATTCAGAACGAGGGTGGTCAATCACATTCAGTGTCGGCGGCGAGCGAAGGCCCGGAGACCGACACGAGCGACGGGCAATTGGTGGTGGTTCATCCGAGCGTCTTCGCCACGCTCGATCACGCCTTCGGCAACCTCTTTCAGCGCGTGTATCACCTAATCCGGACCGTGCGCAGCGGAAACGACCAGACCATAGCGGCGCTCGACGAATCAGTTCACGAGTTACAGTCGCTGCTCGAGTTGTTCGTGGATTACGTGGCGCCGACATCCATTCACAGCCGACCGGTGCGGGCGGCCGATCTCATCGGCAGCTTCCGCCGGCATCTCGAAGCGGAAATCGGAGCGAGCCGGGTCTCGATTGCCGCGGACGAGCCGGCCGATCCGACCTGGGTGCCGGCCGATCCGGCGCGAATGGCGCGGGCCTTCCAGCTCTTATCGCAGGCCCTGGCGGGTAGCGTGGGTGTCGGCCAACTGGGCGGGCGCGCCGGCCTATCGTCCGATCAGGCTCATCTCGAATTGAGCTGCACGCTGTCGGCGAGGCGAGGGAGCGCGGCGGACGAACTCCGCTGGGTATTGGCGCAGAAGCTCGTCGATCTACAAGGCGGCGAGTTGAGCGAAGGAGTGGGACCGTGCGGTCGGCAGTGGACGCTGCGATTGCCGCTGGCGACTTCATGACGCCCCACGTGCTGATTGTTGACGATGATCCGCTGATTCGCGAGCAGCTCCAGACGCTGCTCGCGAGTCATGCGTGCCTGGTGGCCGCCGCGCCGGACGCGAGCGAGGCGTTGCGGAGCTTGGCCGAGCGCGAGTTTACGCTGGCCGTCGTGGACATGAAGATTCCAGGCAGTGACGGCATCGCGCTCACGCGGGAAATTCGCGAACGCTGGCCGCACGTCGACGTTGTCATGATCACCGGCTACGGAAGCATTCGCGGCGCGGTCGAAGCGATGAAGCACGGCGCCAGCGACTACATCACCAAACCGTTCGAGCCCGACGAAATCTTGCTGGCGATCAACAAGGTGCTGGAGCGACGCCGGCTGATCGACGAAATCGAGTACCTCCGGAAGCAACTGTCGGATCGCTACACGTTCGCGAACATGGTGACCCGCAATCCGGCGATGGTGGAAGTCTTCTCGACCATCGAAATGCTGGCCCAGAACGACGTGACGGTGTTGGTCGTGGGCGAGTCGGGAACGGGCAAGGAGTTGGTGGCGCGGGCCATCCACTTTCAAGGGAAGCGCCGCGCCGGACGGTTCGTCGCCATCAACTGCGCCGCGCTTCCTGAGGCGCTGTTGGAGAGCGAATTGTTCGGGTACGAGCGCGGCGCGTTCACCGGCGCGGTGGTTGACCGGATCGGCAAGATCGAGTCGGCCAACGGCGGAACGCTGTTTCTCGACGAAGTCGAGAGCATCCCGCTCGCGATGCAAGCGAAATTGCTGCGCGTGCTGGAAGAACGCGCGATCGAAAAGCTCGGCGGCAACCGTACCGTTCCGGTCGATATGCGGGTGGTGGCGGCAACCAATCGCGATCTCGCCGCGCTCGTCAGTGCCGGTCAGATGCGCGAAGACTTCTTTTATCGAATCAACGTGGTGCCGGTCAGTCTGCCGCCGCTGCGCGAACGCTTGGAAGACATCGCGCTGTTGGTGGCCGATTTTCTCCGCAACAACCCGCTGGCGCGCGAAAAAGGCATCAACCGCATTTCGGAGCGTGCGCTGGCGCAGATGATGGCCTACAGTTGGCCCGGGAACATCCGCGAGTTGCTCAACGTCCTCGAACGCGCCGTACTGCGCGCGAAGGCCGATACCGTTCGCGAAGTCGACGTGCCGATCGAGCTGCCGGCCCACGCGGCGCGGCGTGCCGGCGTGGACTTTCAGGCGCCGCTGCGCGAATTCCTGCGCCGCGCCGAGCGCGAGTACCTGTTGCACGTCCTCGAACGATATCACGGAGGAATCGGGCCGAGCGCGCGCCACGCGATGGTGGATCAAGCGACGCTCCATCGCAAAATCAAATCGCATGGGCTGCGCACCGGCGAATTTCGCGGCAACGGTCGCCGCGAAGCGAACGGAGAACGGGCGTGAGAGTTGGCCGATGCATACGCGGGCGCTGCGGCCGCGACCACGTGGGGGTGATCGATGTACTGTGACTTCTACCAGATGACCGAACGGCCGTTTGCGGTCACGCCGGACCCCAAATGTTTGTATCTCAACGCCCGCTACCGCGAAGCCCTGGCCGCGCTGCACTACGGGATCACGCAGCGCAAAGGGTTCATCACGCTGATCGGCGAGGCGGGAACCGGCAAAACGACGCTGCTGAAGCGCTTGCTGGAGGATTTCGATGCGAAGACCCGCTCGGTCTTCATCTTCAACACGCACGTCAGCTTCGAGGAGATTCTCGAGTACCTGTTCGCCGAATTCGACTTGCCGGTACACAACGGCAAGAAGCTTTACATGCTGCAGCGCCTCAACACGTTCCTGTTGGAGGAGTTGCGCGGCGGCGGCAATGTCGCGTTGCTGATCGACGAGGCGCAAGACCTTGAGCACGCGGTGCTGGAGGACCTGCGCCTGCTCTCCAATCTTGAAACCGCCAAGGAGAAGATTCTCCAAATCGTGCTCTCCGGGCAGCCCGAGCTGGGCGACAAGCTGAGCAATCCGAATCTGCGCCAGTTGCGCCAGCGCATTGCGGTCAGTTGTCGTCTGTTGCCGCTCTCTCGCGATGAAATCAGCGAATACATTCAGTACCGGTTGCACGCCGTCGGCTGCAACGACCTCAAGCTCTTCACGCGCGAGGCCGAAGACCAAATCTATCACTTTTCGCGCGGTATCCCGCGGTTGATCAACGTCGTGTGCGACAACGCACTCGTCATCGGCTACGCCCTGGGAAAGAAACGGATCGGCGGTGACGTGATCGAAGAGGCGGCGGCCGACTTGATGCCGGTGCAGGAGCCGACCGAACCTGAGCCGGTCAGGGAAGCCCCGCCGGTTTCGGTTCCGCTGGCCGCCGCGACGGCGCGACCCCGCTTCGGGCTGATTGCGGTTGTGCTCGTTGCAATTGTGATTGGTCTTCTGTCGGTGGGGCGGACGATGTGGCAACGCGGTGAACAAGAGGGGCAGGTGACGAAAGGCGTCGCGGCCGCGCCGGAACCGCCGCGCGCTGCGGACGTCATTCGTCCCGGCTCGCTGATGAGATCGTCGGCGGCTGTCGACGCCGAGGCAGCGTTGCCGGGCGCGGCGCCCGCGGCCCAGGTCGCCGAACCCGCTCCCGTGAAGATGCAACACGACGATCCGCCGCCGGCGGCTGTCGCGGCCGATCCCGCCCAGCAGCCCGTCGCACCTCCAGCGCGGGAGCCAAAGCCGGACAAAGTGACTGAGTCTGGGTCCACACACACGATAGCTGAGCCCTCGGCACGCGACGGCGGCGCTGGTGTTGGCATGGCCGCCCCGGCGGCTGCGGCGGAACCGGCCCCTGTCTTTGCGGCGGTTAACGCCCGCACCCCACCGTCAGTGTGGACGGATGCGGATGCAGCGGCGGCGCGGCAACCCGCACCGCAGCGCATCGCCTCGATTCCCAAGAACGAGACCCCGCCGGTTCCCAGCGTTGGATCGATGCCGATGCGTCTGGCGACGAGCCAGTTCGACCGCGTTACGGTGCAGCCGGGCGATTCGATCTCCCGCATCGCGATCAAGCGTTATGGACAGTCGAGCCTCACGATTCTCGACCTGCTGAAGCTGGCCAATCCTGCGCTTCACGACATCGACGTGATCGCGGTCGGCCAAACCATTCAGCTTCCAGATCTGGCGGAAAGCTCAGTCCTCTCTCTCGGAGAGCACCGCTACGGGGTGTTGGTGTATTCGACCACGCAACTCGCACGGGCATCGGCGCTCGACGCCGCGTTGCGTGCGCGTGGCCGCCAGAGCTCCGTTGGGCGAGCGGACCTGGGCGCCCGCCGGCCGATTCTCCGAGTGATGCTGGATGGGTTTTCGGATCGCGCGGAAGCCACGGCGGCGAGCCGGGAACTGCAGCGGTTGTTCCGCGAAGACAGTCGATTGGCGCTCTTGGTGCGGTGAGAGGACGACTGCGTATGCAGGAAACACCTCACAGCCGATGGTACGTCGTGCGCACGAAGGTGCGGCGCGAAGAATATGCGCAGATGCAGCTCGCGCGCCGCGGGGTCGAAACGTTTCTTCCGCGCATCCGCGAGCGCGCCCGGGTGGGCATTCATTCGGTTGTGGCGCCACTCTTTCCTGGGTACTTGCTGGTTCAGATTGATTTGGAGACCCAATACTTCGACGTGGTCTGGACCCCGGGTGTGAACAAGTTTGTCACGTTTGGGGAGACACCCTGTCCGCTCGATGACTCGGTTGTGGAGTACCTCCGGGCGCGCGCGGGTGTCGACGGCGTCATTCCCGTCTTCCCGATTTTCCGCGAGGGTGACCGGGTGCGGGTGAAGTACGGACCGATGGCGGGCCTCGAAGGCTTCATCGAGAGCCCAAGCCGCCGGGGGCGGGTGCGGATACTGATGGAGTTGCTGCGACGGCAAACGCGTGTGGAGTTGCCGGAGCAGTTTCTCGATCGGATTCCGGCCTGACCCAAGATAGCCCGGCAACCACCGGTTGTTGGGTGGACGACCTCAGGCGACCGGTTGTCGCCGCGGTTGATCCAAGAAGAGGCCATAGGGAGCTTCATCGGCGGAGCTATGCCCGCGATTCGCTACTGTCAATTCGAACGGTGCTCGTGGTATGCAGACGAGAACAATTGCGAAGGCGAGGAGTACGAGCCTCAACGGCGCGCGGACCATAAGCTCCGTCTTGGGCGCCAAAGAACCGAGCGGAAGAAATAGCTCGCTTAGAGGCGTGCTGGATGCGTAAAATAACCTTGATGGCTGGAGTTGAAGATCGTATAAGCCCAACGCCACGGGCGCGGATGGATCGGAGGCGGATGGCTAGGTGTATCTCACGTGTAGCCTACGGGCTGATGGCGTGCATTATCGCCGCGGGGTGTAGTTCTTCGCCGGTCGCGAATAGTGTGCCACTTCCCGCGCTCGATTCTGCATCGACCGCGCCGGTGACGGCGGATGCATATCGTCTACAACCGGGGGATCTGTTGCGCGTGAAATTCCTCTACCACCCCGAAATGGACGTCAAGTTGCCGGTGCGGCCCGACGGTAAGATCACACTACAGGATGTGGGTGAGATCGAGGCAACCGGGATGACTGCTGATGAGCTTGCTCAAGTGATTCGACAGCGATCGAGCGAGTTCTTGCGTGACCCCGCGGTTACCGTGATCGTCGCTGACCTTGCGGAACGCGGTGTGTACGTTGGTGGCGAGGTACGGACACCGGGATTTGTGAAGTACCGGCAAGGAATGACGCCGCTCCAAGCGATCCTCGATCGCGGAGGATTTACGCTCAGCGCGAGGATGGATTACGTTGTTCATCTCGTCCCGCGACCACATGAGTATCTTGCGACACGCATCGACATGTCTCGCGCGCTGCAAGGTCAAGGTGAAATGGTCCAGTTGCAGCCGAACGACATGGTGTACGTGCCGCGGAGCACGATCGGCGACGTTGACGCGTTCCTGACGCTGTACGTGCGCACGATTCTGCCGATTCCGCCTCGAGTGGGCGTCGGCTTCACCAACCCCTAGTCTCAGGAGTACGTTTTATGGCGTACGACATGCACAAACCCCGGAACGGGCACGGCAACAGCAACGGCAACCGGAACGGGAACGCGATCGGCAACGGCAACGGAAACGGCAACACGTACCGCAACAACCTCACCAACGGGGGCGTTCGGACTCTCACCGGCAACGAGCAGGTACGCGAAGTTCTCCAGATTCTATTCAAGCGGCAGCGGTTGCTCCTCGCTCTCTTTCTTGTCGTAGCGCTCCCTGGGTTGCTGGTGACGATGTTGAGTCGAGCCAAGTACATCGCAACCGCGAAGGTGCTGATCACTACCGAGCGCTCGAACGCCACTGTACAGCCAACCGACGTCACCAAAGTCGACCCGATTCAGCTCAATGATTCGTTGGTGAACTCGGAGACGCACATCATCCGCAGCCGCCAGATGCAGGAGAACGTCGTCCGCAGTCTGGTCTATGGCGATGATCACGGGAGCGATGTGAAGACGGCAGCTTTGAAGACCGACAACATCAATCTCGGTCAGCGAGTGCTGGACTTTGACAACGACCTGTTGGTGACGCCGATCAAAGGCAGCAATGTGATCCAGATCGACTACAAATCCAGTAACCCAGAGCACGCATCCCGGGTGGTGAATCGCGTGGTCGACGAGTACCTGGCCTATCATGCACAGGTGCACGGCAACAAAGGGCTCGCGCATTTCTACGAGGATCAGCGACTTGAACTTGAAAAACAGTTGCGACGCGCTGAGGACGCACTGAAGGAGTATGCGGATCGCGAGGGAGTGGTCTCTCCGAAGGACGAAATTCAGTCGATGATTGTCGCGTCGGGTGCGATCGACAAGTCGCTTCGCGATGTGAACGCGACGCTCAGCGGGGCGGAGGAAAAGCTTCGCGCCGTTCAACAGCAACTCTCGGATCAGCCGGCGGTCATCAAGAAACAACAGACGCTCAACGTCAACCCGGTGGTGACGCAACTGTCTCGCCAGCTCGTCGATCGGCAAGTCGATCGCGTCACACTCCTACGCAAGTACACCGAAAGGGATCGCCATGTGCGAGACAGCGAGCAGGAGATCGCCGAGATCCAGAGCCAACTGAACGAAGAGCTCCGCGATCGACCGACGATTGTTGCGTCGCAGGAGTTGGTCGCCAATCCGCTGCGGGATGATCGTCTCAAGACCGTTCTGGACCTGGAGGCGGATTTGAAGGAACAACGAGCGCAGCGCGCTGCACTCGAAGAGGACGCGGTGCGCACCGGCCGCCGTTTGATTGCCCTTCGTCAGAAGGCGCTCGAATACGATCGTTTGGACCAGGCCGTGCAAAATCGACGCGATGCCTTTGAACTGTACGTCAAGCGCGAGCAGGAAGCGCGGATCGGCGAAGCGATGGATCAAGAGCGATTGGTCAACGTCGACGTTGTGCAACGCCCAGCGCTGCCGCTCCGGCGCTCGGACAATCAACGACTGTCCGTGGTTCTGTCGCTCGTATCCGGGCTTGCGGTGAGCCTCGGCGGCACGTTCGGATTGGAGTACCTCAACCGGGCGCTGCGCTCCGAACACGACGTGGAGCAGTATCTGGGCCTCCCGGTGCTCGGAAGTATTGGGGACTACTCAGCAGTCTGATTGCCGGAGGGGGCCTTGAGCAAAATCTACGAAGCGCTCAAGAAAGCTGAGCACGAGAGGGAGCGCTCGCGCGCGCTCCCGTCGCCGAGTGGGATGGCGCCGAGCGAGGGTGTCCCTTCCGACGGGCGAGATGCCGCCGACGATGCCACCGAGGAGGACTATCACCGGTTACGGGCCGGGCTCGTAGGGGTCGGCGGGCCGTCTGCGCTGCATACGGTCTTGGTGACGTCGGCGCGTCACGGTGAAGGGGCGAGTACCGTTTCACTGGGACTGGCGACTGCGTTGGCAAAGGAACGCGAAACGCGAGTCCTGTTGGTCGAAGGCAATCTCCGCATGCCAAGCCTGGCTCGATTGCTGGCGGTTGCCCCCGCCGACGGCCTGAGCGAGTTCTTGGACGGCAAGGCCACCGCGGATGGGTTGGTTGTGCGGATCGAAAAGCTGAACTTGTCCGCCATCGTCGCCGGCAACAGCGGCCGACAGTCGCTGGATTTGGAACAAGTCGCGAACCTGCTAGCGCGGTTGCGGCCCCAGTTCGACTTCATCATCATCGACGCGCCGCCGGTCAACCGCTATGCGGACGCCAGCATTCTCGCGCCGCGAGTCGACGGCGTGATCCTGGTGGTGGAAGCCGACCGCACCCCCGTTGCTGAGGCGGAAAGCGCGAAGCGCCAGCTTGACAAGGTCGATGCGCGCATTCTGGGCGTCGTGCTGAATCGTCGCCGGTCGTACATTCCTGCGTTCATCGAAAGTCTCCTGTAATCCCACTTCGTCGAGCATTGCGATGGCCGATGTTCTAGCGGTCCGTGGCCGCGCCACGGAGTCGATCTCACCCGGGGCGCTCGTCATCGCCCTTGGTGGGTTGGCGCTGGTAGCCATTTTCGCCGATATCCTCTTGGGAACCGGGGCGTGGTTCTTCGGTATTGCCGGCGTGCTGCTGCTTGCTGGTGTATTGACGCGGCCCGAGCTGGGTATCGCCGTGTTTCTCTCGACGTTTCTGATCACCTACCCGCAAGCGCTGCAGGGGACCGGTTTCTTGACCATCAACAACGTTCTCGGATTGCTGTTCGTGGTCTTGATGGCGCATCGCGTCTACATCACCGGCGACTGGTGGTTCCTGCGCAATCCCGAGTTGCGAATTCTCGCCCTCATCGTCGCGTGCTACTACGTTTCGGCCTTTGTGAATGGCCCTGAACCCCGCCTGCTGCAGTTGATCGGGGTTCCCGAGGAAGCACCGGACTCAACGCGTCTGTTCGTGAACCGCGTGGCGTTCGTAGTGTTCTTCATCAATTTCATCGAACGACCGGCCCATATCAAACTGATCTTCCTGCTTGCCATCGGGATGATTGTCCTCACGACACTGATCGCTCTGTGGGGATTCTCGCACGGCACCGCGCTGCACGGGTATCGCGCTCAGACCTTTGACGTGAGCGGAACGGTGCAATCGGCGGCGAATCCAAATCGGCTGGCGCTCCTGGCGATCATCGCGGTCGCAGCATTGTGGTATGCCTCGCAGCAGATTCGCTCGTGGGCGGTTCGAGGAGTTCTGTTTGCGTTCATTTTGGTGGAAGTCCTCGCCGTACTATTGAGTGCGTCGCGAAGCGGACTGGTCGCGCTGCTCGCGGGCGCCGCCTTCATCGCGTTCGACGAAGGCGTCTCAATCCGCAAGGTGGTCGCCATCGCCCTTGCGGCGTCGATGACCGTGTTGCTCGCGTTGTGGTTTGTGCCGGAGAAGAATCTTGAGCGGTTGGAAAATTTACCGGGAACCGAATCGGCGGCCGAGGGTGTCGGGGCTGGGTCATTGGCCCGTCGCAGCTACACGTTGGAACTCGGCGAACAGATCATTCGAGACAATTTCTTCTTTGGAGTCGGTGTCGGCAACTGGGAGATCACGCGCTACATGAACGACCCCACACACTCGACTGCCGCCCCGCATAGTTCGGTGCTGTTGGCGTGGGTAGAAGGTGGAGTCTTTTGCGTCCTGGCGTTCGCGACCTTGTTCTGGAGAGCGTGGCAAAACCTCGTGGTCGCACAGCAGCGATTGCCTCACCGCGGAGAGGGCGACTTCCGCTGGATCGTCAAGGCTGCCCGCGTGGCAGTATTTACTCTGGCCGCGTTCTCGCTGGTCGCGGATTTGTGGTCGAACATCGTGTTGTTCTGGCTGGTCGGGCTGACGGTCGTGTGTCGACGGTACGCCGAGCAGCGCGTAGCTCCGGCCGTGTAAGAGCGCGGTTCCCTGATCGTGTGGCAACGTTGGTGCAACGGTGGGTCAACAGCCGCTCGTGACCGGTGAGTCGCCGGCGCGCGGGAACTCGGTGGATGCCGCAGCTTATGCACGCTTTCTCGCGGCCGTCGGGTATCGGGTACTGCCGACCCGATCGTCGATCTGGTACGACGCGAACCGCCATTTCTACCTCAGCGCTCCCTCGCATCGGCTCTTCGAGCCAGCGGACGATGAGTTACGGGGGGTGCTTCGGTGGCCGTGTCTCGGGGTGCGATTCGCCACGCCGCTCAGCGCCCCAGGCAAGCTGAGCTATCAGATCGTTTGCGACACCTCGACGTACGGATTCGAGATCCTCAGTGCGAATAGTCGCAGCAAGGTTCGTCGCGGTTTGAAGCGTTGTCGGATCGAACCGACTCCCTTCGAGACGTTGGCGACGGCTGGGCTCCGCGCGCACCACGACACGTTGATTCGTCAAGACCGCGACGGCGGACTGAGCGGTGATCGCTGGACGCGATTCTGGGCATCGGCGGCGGCTACGCCTGGTTTTGAAGGCTGGGGTGCGTGGAGCGGAGACGGGTTGGCGGCGTTCCTCGTGACTGTGACGTTTGAAGAGAGCGTGGAATTCCTGATGGCGAGGTCCTGCAGCGATGAACTCGGAGCGTATCCGAACAACGCGCTGATCTTCTCGGTGGCCGAAGAGATGCTCGTACGGCGCGGGATTCCCGAGATCACCTTCGGACTCGAATCCTTGGAACCCGTCGGTCCGTTGGACCAGTTCAAGTTCGGCATGGGCTTTCGCGCGCGACCGCTGCGACAACGGGTGGTGTTCCATCCGCTCGTCCGGGCACTGCTTCGGCGAGCAGGGATTCGACGCCGATTCTACCAATGGTCGGACCGACGCGGGGCGACCGTGGCTTTCTGGCGCAAGGCCGGCGGACTCCTGCGCTTTGCGGAAGCCGGAGGCCTGTAGCGTGTATGCATACCGTCGCGTACCTGTTTCCCGCGTTTCCGGTGTTTCACCAGACCTTTGTGTTGTGGGAGGTGCTGGGGCTGAGACGCAACGGCGTCTTGCCGAGAATTTACTCGCTGCGCCCTGGGACCGAACGACAACAGCCTGAGGCGTGTGAAATTGCGCGGGAGATCAACCAACTTCCCGGCATGTTTTCTGCGGCGGTGTGCCGCGCCAATTGGCGACGCGCTCGGCGACAGCCGCGACGATATTTTTCGCTGTACCGTGATGTCGTGCGCGCCTGGTGGCCGCGCGTGCTCAGAGACCGCACGGAAGCGACCGGTCGCGTCGGCACGTATGAACGAGTGCGCGGCTGGTACAACAGTCAACCGTTGCTGTACCTGCTCAAGTCGCTCTTGCTCGTGCCGACGGCCGTCCTGCTGGCCGAATGGCTCGAGCGCGACGGGGTGACGCACTTGCACGTCCACTGGGCCAGTTACCCGGCCACGGTCGCCTACGTGGTGCACCGATTGACGGGCCTGCCCTTCAGCATCAGCGCGCACGCGTACGACATCTATATGGTTCCGCGAATGCTGCCTGCCAAGCTGCGAGCTGCGGAGTTTCTGGTGACCTGTGCGCGTACCAATGCGCAGTACCTGGAGCGGTTGGTCGAACCCGTCTTGCGCGACAAGATCGTCGTTCTCTACCACGGTGTCGACGTCGCTCGATTTTCCGGAGCCCGCAATCGGCCGCGGTTGGCGCAGGCCGTCACCATCATGTCCTGCGGTCAGCTCGAACAGTACAAGGGGATGCATCACCTTGTCGATGCGTGTGCCGCAATTCATCGTCGCGGTGTTGCGGTCCGATGCATCATCGTCGGTGACGGACCGCAACGCGGGCCGCTCCAACGTCAGATCGATCGTCTTGGGCTCAGCGAGCAGGTAGAGCTCGTCGGAGCCCGGCCGCATGTCGAGGTGGCGAAATTGCTGGCGCAGGCCGATGTGTTTGCGCTGGCGAGCGAGCTGGCCGGCGCAGTCGGTCGGCGGGATGTCATTGCCAATGTAGTTGTTGAGGCGATGGCAGCCGGTCTCCCGGTGGTGGTCTCGCGCATTCCCGGCATGGAAGAGTTGGTGGAGGATGCGATCTCCGGCATCCTTGTGGCACCGAATCGTGCCGACGAGTTGGCCGAGGCGCTCGCGCGTCTGGCCGCCAATCCCCTGGAACGAGAGCGGATGGGCCAAGCGGCGCGGGTGCGGGTCTCGCGCGATTTTGATGCGAGCAAGAACGTCCGGCGGCTGGCCTCGCTGTTGAGTCATACGAACATGGCCGACCGACCGATGGCAGCAGCTAGCCAGGCTGAGCCGCGCGTCGCCGCGCATTCATGAGACGCGGCCGTGTTGGCGACTGAGTCGTTCCATCGAGATGCACACATGACGTCGACGACTGGTGAGGGGGCTCGCGCGCCCGCCGCGGTGGCCCTCGATGCGGCGATCGTCCCGATGCGCGCGGCTCACATCGGAGGCGCGGTGCAGCTTCACCAGAAGTTGTTTCCGAACGAGACGATGGTGCGCCTCGGTCCAATCGCGATGGAGGCGGTGTACCGCACCTATATCGACAGTCCCAGTGGAGTCGCGTTCGTCGCGACGCATGCCGACGAGGTAGGGGGTGTGGCCACCGGGGTGATCGGTCCCGGCTTTTTGCGCGAAGTCGTACGAACCCATCCGTGGCGAATCGCCGCGGCGGCCGCGGTCGGTGTGGCGCGCTCGCCTCGCTTCGTCAGCAGCCTGCTCGAAGTCTCACGGCGACCGGCCGAACCGTGGCCGGGAGATCGAACGCGGCGATTTTATTTGCGGATGCAGATGGTCGCACCCGAATGGCGCGGGCGCGGGATCGTGCTGCCGATGGTGCGGGCGCTGTTCAACGAAGCGCGTCGGCGCGGCGCTCGTGATGTCAGCTCAACGATCGTGGGTACCAACTTGTCGGCAATGTGGGTGCACAAGGTGTTTGGTTTTGAAAGCTGCATGTCGGGTTCCGACACCCGCTATTACCGACTCGATCTCGACAAACTCGACGCTGAGAGCGCGGCAGGGTCCGCGGGACTGGTGCAATCGTGAAGCAACTGTGTCAGCTCGTCGCAGACGTGCTCGGGGTTGAGGCGGGATCGGTGCGCGCCGAGACCGGCCCGCTCGGTCTTCCCAAGTGGGATTCTCTCAACCACATGCGATTGGTAGCCGCCGTAGAAGAGACGTATCACGTTGAGCTGTCGCCGGAGGAGGTCGTCAGCATCACGTGCGTCGGCCACTTCGCGACCTTGCTGCAGGAGAAGGGCGTTGCGCTCGGCTGACAGAGCCACTCGACCCGTCGACGGCGGCGCGGCGGTCGAGAGAAGCCGATCGACGGCCGCGCGCGTCACGGCGATGGAAGAGGCGCTCGCGCAGATGGAGTTGATTCGTGCGGTGGAGGAGCGTCTGCTGGCTCTGTTCTCCGAGGGCAAGCTGTTCGGCACGACGCATACCTGCATTGGCCAGGAAACGTGCGCCGTCGGTGTCGTCAGTGCTCTGGATCGGACGCGCGACATCGTGTTCTCGACCCACCGGTGTCACGGACATTTCCTCGTCTACTCCGACGATCCCGACCAGTTGATCGGCGAGATCATGGGACGCCAAACCGGCGCGTGCGGCGGCCGGGGCGGCAGCCAACACCTGTGCGTGGAGAACTTCTATTCCAACGGGGTGCAAGGGGGAATTCTCCCCGTCGCGACCGGCGTGGCGCTCGCGGAGAAAATCAAGACAAGCGGCGCCGTGACGGTCTGTTTTCTCGGTGACGGCACCCTCGGCGAGGGAGTCGTGTACGAGGCGCTGAACATGGCCGCGCTCTGGCAGGTCCCAATCCTGTTCGTGCTCGAGCACAACTCTTACGCGCAATCGACGCCGACGGCATTGACGACTGCCGGCGACGTGGCGGCGAGAGCAGAAGCCTTCGGCATTCCCACTGACCGCCGCGCGGCGGACGATCCACTCGCGCTGAGTATGCACATGCACGAGGTGATCGAGCGCGTCCGGCGGGACGGCGGACCGTTCTTCCAGATCCTCGATACCTATCGCTTGGCCGCCCATAGCAAGGGAGACGACGACCGGGACGCGCAGGAGATCGAGCGATATCGGCAGCGCGATCCGCTGCTTCGCTTGCGCGCGCAACTGCGTGACCACGAAGCGGCCGCGATCACGGAACGTGCTCATCGGCGCGTGGATGCCGCAGTCGCGAACGCCGAGCGCGCTCCCCACGCGGTGGTGAATCCCGAGGCGGACGAGCGGCACTTCGAAGACCGCGCGCCTGCGGTGGACGGGCAGGCGGCGTTCGCTCGGCCGGCTGCGGACGCCCCGGCGTTGGTTGTTCAGAATCTCAACGCAGCACTGCACGGGGTGATGACGGACTGCGAGGAGGCGTTGCTGATCGGCGAAGACCTCTTGGATCCGTACGGCGGCGCGTTCAAGGTGTCGCGCGGACTGTCGAAACGATTTGCCGGACGGGTGCTCGCAACACCGATCAGCGAGGCCGGATTCATCGGGCTCGGCACCGGACTCGCGATGCGCGGTTTGCGCCCGATCGTCGAGATCATGTTCGGCGACTTCTTGAGTCTCGGGGTCGATCAGATCCTGAACCACCTGACCAAGTTCCAGTGGATGTACAACGGCCAGGTCGAAGCGCCAGTCGTGATTCGCACGCCGGTCGGCGGCGGGCGCGGCTACGGACCGACTCACAGTCAGAGTCTCGAGAAAATGTTTTTGGGCATGCCCGGCTTGGTGGTCGTCGCGCTAAGTCTGCGTCACGACCCGGGAGAACTGCTGCGCCGCGCCATCATCAGCGATCCGCGTCCAGTCTTGTTCATCGAGCAGAAGGTGCTCTATTCGAAACGACTCCGCCCGGAGCCGCCGGTCGGGATGGTGTTCGAGCTGCCTGAATCGGAACGGCAGGCGCTCTACCCGACCGGGATCTGGCGTCCCGACGGCGCGCCCGGCGATCTGACGATCGTGGCCTATGGCGCGATGGCCGAACTGGTCGAGCAAGCCATCGGCGTCAGCTTCGAGGCCGATGAAGTGTTGGCGGAACTCGTGGTGCCGGCGCAACTGGCGCCGCTGCGGATCGAACCCATTCTGGCATCGGCCCGCCGGACCGGCCGATTGCTCGTGGTGGAAGAAGGTACCGCACCGTGGGGCTTTGGCGCGGAGGTTGTCGCGCGGGTGGCGGAAGCGTCGGGCGACCGACCGGTGCGGAGCGCGCGCGTGGCGGCGCATCATCTTCCGATCCCGAATGCGCGACCGGCGGAGGAATGCGTACTGCCGAGCGTCGAACGCGTGGTGCGTATGATCAGGGAGCTGGTCCGGTCATGACATCCCACGCGAGTTCTGCGGCAACCGCAGCGGCCCAGCCGATTTACGTCCCCCGCGAGATCGTCAACGCCGACGATGTGTACGTCGTCAGTTGGTCCGTTCCGGACGGTAGTTGGGTTGAGGCGGGGGCGGTGGTGTGCGCGGTCGAGACTTCGAAGGCCGTTGTAGACGTCGAGGTGCAAAGCGCCGGCTACCTGTGCCAGCGTGCGGCGGTGGGTGAATCGGTGCCCGTTGGTGGGATATTGGGATTCGTCTCGGCGCAGCCCGATACGCCATTGCCGGAGGCGATCAAGCCCGTGCGCGACGCGTCGGAGCCCGCGGTGCGGATCAGCGCGAAGGCGAAACGACTGATTGCGGAAATGGGGCTCGATCCGGCGTTGTTCGCCGGCCGCGGCTTCGTGCGAGAGCAGGACGTATTGGAAGTCGCTGCCGCGCAACCGGCTGCGGCGACTCCGCGTGAGGATCCTCGCGGGCCCTTTCGGCTCGAACCGCTCGGCGTCGTCCAGCGCCGCGTGGCGCGGGTGATGGAGCAGAGCGTCGCGAATTTTCCCGCCGCGTTTGTCGAGCGCACGATTGACTTTGCGGCCGTGCGCGCGCGCGCGCAGGCACTGATGGCCGACGCCAAGCTTCTGGTGACCCCGGTCGACATTCTCGTCGCGGCCGTCGCGCGCGCGGCGAGGGAGTTTCCGCTATTCAACGCGTTTCTGACCCGCGATTACCATACGCATGTGTTTGACCGTGTGAACGTCGGCCTCGCGATCGACGTCGAGGGCGATCTCTACGTCGCGGTGATGCGAGACGCCGCCGACAAGGCGATCGCGGATCTCGCCAAGGAGTTGCACACGCTGCAGTACTTGGCGCTGCGCCGCCGGCTCAGCATGGAACAACTCAGCGGCGGCACGATCACGGTGACCGCGATGATCGGCAACGGTGTTCACCGCTTTCAGCCGATCCCGTATCCCGAACAGGCGGCCATCGTGTGCCTCGCCGCGGAAGCGGCGGACTCCGCCACGGCAACCTTGGGTTTGGTCTTCGACCATCGCATCGCCAACGGTAGTCAGGCGGCGATGTTTTTGAGTCGGATCAGCGACGCAATGAGCAATGCCGC
>Ga0335069_10003918_pt1 | contig 22290 bp, 15 predicted proteins | sample Lox_Sample_11_FD_206714 | JGI IMG/M metagenome (GOLD analysis project Ga0335069, IMG submission 206714) | Soil microbial communities from Loxahatchee National Wildlife Refuge, Florida, United States - Lox_Sample_1.1 | ecosystem: Environmental > Terrestrial > Soil > Wetlands | place: USA... | reverse complement strand
TTAACAGCGCGATTTGAACTTCCGGACTTCCCGTATCGGTGGGATGCGTGCGGTACGTGTCAACAACGGATTGCTTTTGCTGTCTGGCTAGCACTAACCTGTTGCACTCCTGTCTCTTATCGTTTTCGTAACGTAAAGAGGATACCATAGGCGGATAGCAACTGGCCAGAGCGCGATTTTCCGCAGGCAGCTCTCACGTATGGTGATCTCACGTTTGAATCACGAATGACCTCGACCGCGAGACAGCCCATTGGTTTTCCGTTCGTTCCAGACACTACAAAAGCTCGCGCCGTGGTCTTGGTCCACGGCATTTTCGACACTTCGAAGATTTTCGCCCGCATGGCGCACCGCCTCAAGGAGCGCGGTTTCCGAACCCTGGCGCCGGATCTCGCTCCCAGCAGCGGCTCCAGCGGTCTGGACCAGCTTGCCGAGCAACTGCAGAGGTTCATCGAGAGTAACCTCGCTGCGGAAGAGCGGTTCGACATCGTCGGCTTCAGCATGGGAGGCCTGATTGGCCGTTACTATGTTCAACGCCTGGGCGGCTCGCAGCGCGTGGGCCATTTGATCACGATATCGGCCCCACATCATGGCACACTCGTGGCCTATTCTCTCGGCAGCCGTGGAGCGAAGCAAATGCGCCCGGGAAGCGCGTTTCTGCAGGACTTAAACCGCGATGCAACATCGTTAAGACAAACCAAGTTCGCCTCGCTCTGGACACCTTTCGACTTAATGATTGTGCCAGCACACAGTTCCCGCCTCGGAATCGGGGAGGAAATCAAGTTCCACGTCCTTCTTCACCCGTGGATGCTGCGCGACGAACGATGTCTTGGGACCGTGATGCGGTTGCTGTCAGCCTAGAAGAAGCACTGCACCTCATTAATAGGTCAAGTCAAAAAAATTCGGCTATCATTCCCTACGACATGATCATTCGAAGATTGCTTCGTTCTTGTTTCCTCCTGTCCCTAACAACCTTGGCAATCGCACAAACTCCAGGCCACTCCAAAGAAGTCGATTCCGTCTACCCCGCCGCCCACAAACTCTACCTCGATCTCCACGAGCATCCCGAACTCTCTTCGCACGAAACGCAAACCGCAGCCAAGTTAGCCGAGCGCCTGCGCAACCTCGGCTATGACGTCACCGAACACGTAGGCGGCACCGGCATCGTCGCGATCATGAAAAACGGACCTGGTCCGGCAATCATGCTGCGCACCGAACTCGACGCTCTCCCCGTCGAAGAAAAAACCGGCCTTCCCTACGCCAGCAAAGCCCACGCAATGGACGACTCGGGCCACGACGTCCCCGTTATGCACGCCTGCGGACACGACCTGCACATGGCCGCCCTCTTCGGCACCGCCGAAATCATGGCTCACAGCAAAGACACCTGGCACGGAACGCTCATGCTAATCGGTCAACCCGCCGAGGAGACAATTACCGGCGCGAAAGCCATGATCGCCGACGGCTTCGCCACGCGCTTTCCCAAGCCCGACTTCGGAATCGCTCTCCACGTCGGCAACGAAGAGCCCGCCGGCACCATCGCCATCACGCCCGGGCTCTACAACAGCAACGCCGACTCCATCCGCGTCACCATCTACGGCAAAGGCGGACACGGCTCCGCCCCGCATCGCACAGTCGATCCAATCATCATCGCCGCGAAGACGATCCTCGACCTTCAAACCATCGTCTCGCGCGAAGTGAAACCCGGCGAGTTCGCCGTCATTACGGTCGGATACGTTCGCGCAGGCACAAAAAACAACATCATTCCCGACGATGCCGAGTTCGGTCTGACCGTCCGAACCTACAAGCCCGAAGTTCGCAAGCAGGTCCTCGCCGCCATCGACCGCACAATAAAAGGAGAATCCCAAGCCGGAGGCGCAACCCGCGAACCGCTGATCGAACACTACGAGTTCACCGACTCCGTCTACAACGATCCAGCGCTAGCGACCCGCCTGCGCGGCGCGCTCGAAGCATCTCTGGGCAAAGATAATGTTTTAACCGCAGGCCCAATCACCGCGTCCGAAGACTATTCCGCCTTCATCGAACTAGGCATCCCGTCCCTCTACATGAGCCTGGGAGGCGCCGATCCAGAAAAGTTGGCCGAGGCTCAACGCCAAGGCAAAGCGCTACCATCCAACCACTCCCCTCTCTTCGCCCCAGACGTAGATCCAGCCCTGCACACAGCGATAGCGGCAGAAGTCGCGGCGCTGAGGAACCTTCTGAAGTAAAGAATGGGAGAAGAGAGAGGTGGGAGCAGATGCTGTTCTCTCCAAAACTGTGAAACCCTGTGCACCCTGTGGTTCAAAGATTTAGGGTTTATACCTCTGCAATCTGAAATCTGACCTCTGCAATGGGTTTTCACCTCTAACCTCCGACCCAAACAGAGGCCCCACACGAAAACAAAACGTGTGGGGCAAATGGTTTTCAAATCTGCAATCTGAAATCTAACCTCTACAATCGACCTACTCTCCCACCAACTCCATCGGTTTCGGAGCCGCCGGCCAAGCAGTCACATCATTCTCCTGAGCATCAACCACGGCCAGCGCCGCCACGTTCACGATCTCCTCGACTTCAGTGTCCCTTGGCACCACGTGTACGGGCTTGTTCATTCCCATCAGGATCGGGCCGAGGGTCGTCCCGCCACCGAGTTTCGAGAGCAGCTTGTAAGCAATATTCGCCGACGCCAAATCCGGGAAGATCAACACGTTCGCCCCACCCTTCAGTGTGCTGAACGGATAGTTCTTCTCGAGCAGTTCCGGCGAAACCGCCACATCCGCCATCACCTCGCCATCGACAATCAGCGTCGGATCGGCCTTATGCAGCAGCTCAACCGCCTTACGAACCTTCGTGCATTGCGGATGCTTCGTGCTTCCGAACGATGAGAACGACAGCATCGCGATCCGCGGAGTCAGATCGAACCGCCGCGCCGTCTGGGCCGCGCACAGCGCAATCTCGACCAGATCTTCCGCTGTCGGATCGATGTTGACGCTCGGATCAGCCAGCAGATACATCTTCCCCGACCGCGTAATCATCAGGTAGCAGCCCGACACGCGCCGCAGCCCTTCGCGCGTTCCAATAATCTGCAGAGCCGGACGAATCGTGTCCGGGAAATGCTGGCTCACACCGGAGACCAGCGCATCCGCGTCTCCCATGCGAACCATCATCGAGCCGAAGACGTTGTTGTCCTTCATCAAGACTCGCGCTTCGCTCGGCGTGACACCGCGACGTTGACGCAAACGGAAAAGCTCCTGAATGTACGAATCCCGCAGCGGTGACGAAGCCGGATCGACGATTTTCACGCCCTCGAGATGCAGGTCAAGCTCACGCGCACGCTCGGCGATCACCTCGGCGTTGCCTAGCAGGATCGGGGTTCCAATCTTCTCGTCGATCACGTGATGCGCAGCACGCAGAATCTTCTCGTGCTCGCCCTCCGGAAACACAATATCCTTCGGACGTGTCTGCGCCTTGTGAACAATCATGTGAGCGATCTCGTGCGCCTTGCCCAGCCTCCGCTCAAGCTGCTCACGATATGCATCCAGCGCAATCGGCGTTTGCGCCACGCCCGTCTTCATTGCGGCCTCGGCCACCGCGGCCGCTTCCCACAACAACACGCGCGGATCGAAAGGCTTCGGAATCAGGTAATCCGGCCCAAAATGCAGCCGTTCTACGCCATAAGCCCGGCATACCGAGTCCGGCACATCTTCTTTCGCCAGATTCGCCAGTGCTCGCGTTGCCGCCAGCTTCATCTCCTCATTAATCGTCGTGGCGTGCACATCCAGCGCCCCGCGGAAAATAAACGGGAATCCAAGCACGTTATTCACCTGGTTCGGATAATCCGAGCGCCCGGTCGCCATGATCAAATCGCTCCGGCAAGCCTTCCCTTCGTCATAAGTAAGCTCCGGATCGGGGTTCGCCATGGCAAACACAATCGGCCGCGCTCCCATCGACTTCACCATCTCAGGGGTAAACGCGCCCTTCACCGAGAGTCCCACCAGAACATCCGCGCCCTTGACCGCCTCAGCCAACGTGCGAAGGTTCGTCTCCTGCGCAAAGCGCTCCTTATAAGGATTCATTCCCTTGGTGCGGCCCTTGTACACAACTCCGCTGGTGTCGCACAAAGTAATGTTCTCCCGCTTCACGCCCAGCCGCACATAGTGTTCGGCGCAAGCAATGCCCGACGCTCCCGCGCCATTGAACACCACATGCACTTCATCAATCTTCTTCCCGACCACTTCCAGCCCATTCACCAAGGCCGCGCCAGAAATAATCGCTGTTCCATGTTGATCGTCATGGAACACCGGAATCTTCATCGTCTTCTTCAACGTCTCCTCGATGTAAAAGCACTCCGGCGCCTTGATGTCTTCGAGGTTAATACCGCCAAACGTCGGCTCCAGCAACTGGCAAACTTTAATAATCTCGTCGGGATTATGGCTATCGATCTCGATATCGAAAACATCGACATCGGCGAATCTTTTGAACAAAACCCCCTTGCCTTCCATAACCGGCTTGCCGGCCAGCGCTCCGATGTCGCCCAGGCCAAGCACGGCGGTCCCATTGCTCACCACCCCCACCAGATTCCCGCGCGCCGTGTATTTGTAAGCATCGTGCGGATTGTTATGGATCTCCAGGCAGGGTTCGGCCACGCCCGGCGTATAAGCCAAGCTCAAATCACGCTGCGTGCGGCAAGGCTTGGTGGGAGAAACCTCGATTTTTCCAGGACGCGCCCCGAAATGATAGTCAAGGGCTTGCTGCTTCGTGACCGCCATTGTCTCCTCCTCTTTTCTCGAACCTGAGTACGGCAACTGACTTCAAAACGCATCCGGCCGTGAAGAGGCGTTCGCACACGAGCTTTTACCGCGGCCCTGCCACAGATTGTTCCCTAACCCCTTTGAAACCGATGTGATGGCGGACACTCTTCGAGTGTGATTTGCGACGTGACGATGGTATTTCTGGCAGGATTACTATGAGATTAACGATTGAGAATATGGGCCTGGATTAACCCCGTGCCCGATCTGCCGCCGCCTCTTTCATCATCTTCTCGATCCGCCGCGCGCGTCCCTCCGGCGTTCGATAGTAAAAAATTCCGAACAGATGCGAGCGCCTCTTCGCATCGGACATTCTCTCCCAGCCTTCACGCGCCTCCGGATTCCGCGCAAACGCAATCTGCAAGATCGGCGGCAACTCTCGCTCCGCATCCATTACCGCGAGCAAGCGCTCTCCCATTTGGTCGGCACGGCGTTCCCGTGCCTGCTCCGATTTCGGGTCGCCAATCCACTTTGCGATCTCGTTCTTGGTGGATTGGTTCAGCGTGACGAACCAACGCTTGAGCAATTTGTCTTCATCCAGTATTCGCTGCAGCGAGCCCGGAGTGGTGGCCACCCGTTTCTCCCTGTCGGGCTCCAGACGAAATTCCGCCGCCATCCCCGCCCGCACCCGAGCCGCCTTCTGCATCTTCTTATTTACCAGCAATATGTGGCTTCCGCTCTTCGTCGGAAATAGGCAGGTGCGAAAGGCAAACCCGTTGATCTCGCCCTTCACATTGATCTGCCCCCGCCCGCCAAACACGCGAGACGCATCAAAAGGCAGGCGAATAATGGTCCAATTCAACCGTGATGCCATGCGCTCAAGCATCGCCCGGAAATGCCTGGCGCTGGCGGGTTTCAGGTTCTGGGATTTCTCGCCCATAACAAGAATGAGTCACGGCATTCTAATACGGCAGCAAACGGAATTCGCCAGGGATTAGACTTATGGAAGCGGAGAAAATTGTGATTTGTCCTAACTGCGGTGAAAACAATTCGGAAAACTTTCGCTACTGTGGAATGTGCGGTACATCGCTCGAACCGCGGCGCCCAGCGGGCGCACCTCGCACTGTCAGCGCCGAAGCCCAGCGCACGCTACAGCGCGAAGCAGCCGTGGACGACGGCGCAAGAACGCGCGCGGTAAGCTCCACTACCAGTGCGGTCCACGAGCCGCCCACGAATTCCGGTCCGTCGTTTCTCGGATTGAACCAGCCCTACGCAGAAAGCCCCCGAGACACCGGGAGGCCCGGATCGACCACAGGCGAATCCTTCTCCAATCTTGATTCGTTCTTTGAACCTGAAGAGTCCGGCGTCAGCGTCCGCGGCATCATTCTTATGCTGCTGCTGCTCGCCGCCCTCGGCGGCGGAGGATGGTGGGCCTACTCGCACTACAATGGTCCAAACTCCGCAACAACTGCAGCAAAGCCCACGGCCGCTCAACCAGAATCCGCCAACCCTCCGTCAGTAAATCCTCCCGCTCAGGAACCTGCGCCTTCGCCAAGCGCGAATAACGCCAATTCGTCTCCCGAAACAACTCCATCCTCGAGCACAGCGCCAAGCCCAAGCACGCCTGCGCCGGCTGAGACGGCAAAATCCACGCCGCCGCCGAGCGTCGAAGCCAAGCCCGAACGCAACCCACCGCCTCCGAAACCAGCGGAACGTCCGCATCGCAACGAGAAAACCGCGCGCGCAACAAAACCAGGCCCCCGTCCATCGCCAGTCGCGGCAGTCTCAAGCGACAAAGGCGATGCCGAATTCAAACGTGGCGAGGCTTACCTCTACGGCCGAGGCGTGTCGAAGAATTGCAACGAGGCCATCAGAAATTTGAAAGATGCCTCAGCCAAACAGAATGCGAAGGCGCGCAGCACCTTCGGCACCATGTACGCCACGGGCCACTGCGTACCGCGCGATCTCCCAACGTCATATTCCTGGTTCGCGCAGGCGCTGCACGCCGACCCAAACAATCAGATTTTAGAGAAGGACTTGACGGCAGTCTGGAATCAGATGACACCGCCAGAGCGGCAAATGGCGGCAAGATCCAAGCCGTAAGACGCAAGAAAAGAAGATGGTGTTCGTAAGAGAGTAGAAGGCTATTCGCCAGCGGGAACCAGGTTCAGCGCCTTTTTCAGCGTGCCACGCTCAATCATGATCTTATCCTGCAGCAGCGTAATCGCATAAATCAGCTGCTCAGGACGAGGCGGGCATCCCGGCACATAAATATCGACAGGAATCACCTGGTTCACGCTCTGCACGAGCGCGTAGTTGTTGAACACCCCGCCAGACGTTGCGCAAGCCCCCATCGAGATCACCCACTTCGGCTCCGGCATCTGCTCCCAAAGCTGGCGTATGACTGGCGCCATCTTTTGTGAAACGCGCCCGGCAATAATCATCAAGTCCGACTGCCGCGGAGATGGCCGAAACACCTCAGCCCCAAACCGCGCGATGTCAAACCGCGAAGCCCCCATCGACATCATCTCGATCGCGCAGCAAGCCAATCCAAACGTCATCGGCCAGATCGAATTCTTGCGCATCCAGTTCACGGCCGAGTCAAGCGTGGTCATAACCACTTCAGGCTCTCCGAAAACAAGCTCTTTTACAACGCGCTTGCCATTCTCGATGTCAACGTATGGACCAAGACTAAGCTCTTGCGACATGCCTCTATTCTAAACGGGATTCAGTAGCAGTGCAGGTCAAATCGGGAATGCAGCAGGACAGGGCGAACAGAGTGACGCGTAAACAGAGTGACGCGTAAGCAGCGTGACGGGGTAAACAAAATGACGGTGCCCTATTCAAGCCATCTTTTGGCTTGAGTGGGGACGATCACCCACATCCGTCCTTCTTGAGAAGGACATTTCCAATCTATGCCGCCGCGCGCGTCCGTGCCGCCTTTCGCGCCGCCTGCGACCGTCCGGCCTTTCCCTTAGTCCGAACCGCCTTCATCGCAGCCTGACTCCGAGCCGCCTCTCCCCGCTTCCGGGCGCTCGACCGAGCGTGCTTGCTCAGCGACCGCTCGGAAGCCGCGCTACTTCCTTCCCGCTTCAGCGCCTGGCTCATAGCCCGCGACCGCCGAGCCGAAGGCTTCTTTCGCGCACCTGATCTTCCCTTACTCAAATCGCGGCTGGCTTTCTCCCGCGTCTCTTGCGACGTCTTTCCCTGCTGAGGCGCCTGCAGTTTCACGCCAGCCCGCCGCGCCTTCGAAAGTCCAATCGCAATAGCCTGCTTGGTCGATTGGGCTCCATGCTTGCCCTCGCGAACATGGTGCATCTCTTCGCGAACAAACTCCCCCGCCTGCGTGCTCGCCGACTTCCCTTCCCGCTCATCTTCGCGTGCCCGTTCAAGAGTTTCTTTTTCCGGCATAAGATCAGCTCCTGAGCCGAGCATAGCCACTCCTATGGGCGCGCTGAATCGACAACATCCTGTAATTTCCGTCGCAGATTCGCGTAGGTTGCGACGGCCATCACTTCGATCGGCAGAGAGGATACTGCGGCGCAGAGCTGGCCTTGGGGATATCGTTGATGTGAATCTCTGCTCGTGCTTCGTTGGACCCAGGACTGATCGATCCACCCGCGGTCGCGGCCGTTACAACATAAAAGTAAGTAGCGTTGTCCTCGACACGGTCATCGACGCAGCCCGTCCCCGGAATGGACTTGTCACTCACCAATTGACAATCGCCGCAATCGGCGATGCGGCTCGGAATTCCTTTGTTATCCCTACGCCGGTAGAGGCAATATCCGGCCGCATGCGCATACGGAGCGTTTGCCTTCCACGTAAGAAGGACCGTGTGACGCCCACTCTTAGCAGGCACCTGGGGCGCGGAAAGTCCACGAGTCGGACAATCGATCACGACCGGCGCCGGAGTCGACGGTTTGCCATTTTCCTTGGAGCCTTCAGCGGACACCGGGTTTGCCCGCGGGTTAACGACTGCCTGGGGGGACGCATGAGCGCTGCCGGCGAATAGTAATCCGATCCCGAATACTTGCTTTCCAACTTTCAATAAGCGGAGATTCATTTGGCTATCCCGTAATGCTCCCGAACTGAACCGCTTTGATCGAGACTCTCACCGCGTTTCAACAGCCAGATCAAGGCGAACACAATCACCAGCGCAATTGCGAAGAACACAGGTCCGCCCTGATGATGCAATCTCCCGGTGAGATATCCACGGTCGACGCGCGTCCCAAGCATGGAGATCGTGAAAATCCGCAACCCGTTCTTAGCCACCGAAAGCGGAATTGCAACTGCGACCACCAAGGCCTTTCGCCACGGCGAGCGCAGCAGAACTTGCGCCAGCACCATCGTCGCCACCAGCAACATCGAACTCGAGCGAATGCTGCTGCACTCTTGCGCCACTTCGACCGACAACCCAGGAATTGTCAGCACGAACCCGTCCTGCGAAACCGGAACTCCGGTAGCGGCAAACAACCAATGCGCCGAGAGCGTCGAGCCCCGCTGCAAGAGATTTATGACCCGCCCCAGCGCAACCAGCGGTAAAGGCACCAGGAAGAACAAAAAACAGAGCGGAAAGATCAACGCTCTCACCACTCGCCACCCGAAACAGAAGGCCCATGCGCCAATCCAGAACAAGACCAAGGCGAACATCCGCCCCGCAATCGCCACATCCGCCGAAATCGCTACCGCCCGCACAATCGTGACAATCGCAATCATCGCTGCGACCGCCATAACCGCCACACCAGCTGGGCTGCCGCCGTAACCACGCAACTCCTCAACCGCCGGCCACTGTCGGTAGATCAGGGCAAGACTAAGCGGCAGGATCAAAAGAATATGAGTGTACTGATCGTCATGAAGAGCCAGGGAAAATGCAGCCAGCAAACTCTGCCACGCAACAATCCCGGATAGGACCAAGAATAACGCCAGCAACCGCGGGGACGCTCCGCCGCTCTTACGCAGCATGGAACCCACGCGACCGAGGCATGGCCGCGCCTAGAACATCGGCAATCCGCTCACCTGCCTTGCCGTCCCACAGCGGAGGAATAGTTCCCTGCTTCGCTCGGCCGTTTAGCGCTTTCGCCAACTCAGCCGCAATCTTATTCCGGTCCCGCCCCACAAGCACATTCGTCCCCACCGATATCGTAATCGGCCGTTCCGTGTTTTCTCGCACGGTCAGGCAAGGAACCCCAAGGTAAGTTGTCTCCTCCTGAATCCCGCCCGAGTCTGTAATTACAACGCTAGCCCGCATCTGGAGCGCCAGAAACTCAATATAAGGAAGAGGCTCACGCAAAATCAGTTGCTCCGAGCCCAGTCCAAACTCCGCAATCCGCTGCCGAGTCCGCGGATGCGCCGGAAAAACCACCGCCAGCTCTCGGCTAACCTGCAGCAACGAATCCAGTATCCCGCGAAGCGTCAAGCAATCGTCCACATTCGCCGGCCGATGCAGCGTCACTAAAGCAAACCGCTCCGGTAATCCATCGTGCTTAACATTCCGTGCCGCCGGCAGCAACCGCAGCAGCGAGTCGATCATCACGTTCCCCACGCAGAAAATCTTCGATCCCTCAATCCCCTCTCTTCGTAAATTTTCGTCTCCATCTTCCGATGGCGTAAACAGCAAATCCGCCAACTGATCCGTAACCAGCCGATTTACCTCCTCCGGCATGGTCCGATCAAAAGACCTCAACCCAGCCTCAACATGCCCCACCCGAATCCCGAGTTTCGCGCAGACAAGCGCAGTCGCCACCGTCGAATTCACGTCGCCATAAACCAGCACAACGTCCGGCCGGCTCTCCAGCAGCACCGGCTCCAGCCGCGTCATGATCTCGGCCGTCTGCCGCCCATGGCTTCCCGAACCCACCGCCAGATTCACATCCGGCGCGGGAATCCCCAGCTGCTCGAAGAACACATCCGACATATTGACGTCATAGTGCTGTCCCGTGTGAATCAGCGTCTGCACCACGTCAGGCCGCCCCGCCAACGCCCTAAGCACCGGTGCGACCTTCATGAAATTCGGCCGCGCACCTACTACATGTAGGACCCTCATCGTTCCCACTATCCCACGACATCACCCCGCCCGGAACAGCCTTCTGCACGAGCCTGTTTTGCAAACAGGTACCGCTCCCCACGTTTTCGCACCGACTCAAGCCGCACCATAAGCGCATGCTCGCGGCACACGTCATAGCGGGCAGTGATTTTGGTCACTGACCCTATGTTCATGCAACGTGAGAATCGCCCAAGAGCGTTTTTCGCGAAATACAAGGAGAGGTCTTATGGGAACCGCCAGTTCCATTCGGCCCGAAGTGCTGCACACGCTGCCATCCGACGCGGCCCGCCAGCTGCAATGGGGATTTTCCGATCGCTACGACCTACAGCTGCTAGTGCAATCAGCCCGCGCAGTCGCCCGCGGCCCGGTAGCGCGTCTGGTAGCCAGTGGCGGACGAAATTCCCACGAGTGGACTCCGGAAAAAGCGGCCATGCTGCAGGCCTTCGACGAAGGCGGCATCACCGCCGTCTTCATGGACCCCGAGCAGGGCGGCCTCTTCACCGGGCCCAAGAATCTCGCCCTCGCCTTGATCGCCTTCGAGCTAGCCTGGGTCGATGGCGGCGCAGCCACCGCAAGCCTGGCCGGCTGTCTCGCACTCGCGCCCATTCATGAGCGCGGCACCGCCGAGCAGCAGCGCCACTACATGGCCCTCGCAGCTCCCGCGCAACCGGGTGAAGATCGCAAGCCCTGGCGTGGAGCCTTTTGCCTCACCGAGCCTATCCCCTACGTCGGCGTCGACACCGGCATGCTCAACGGCAAGCTTCGCGTCGTCGAGTGGAAGTCCGGCGAAGAGCCGACTCTGCAAGTCGAAAAACGCGGCCGATTCATCACCAACATCGGCTTCGCCAACTTCGTCACCGCCGCCGTCGACTCCGACGACCCGCGCATCAAGGGCAGTTGCCTCGTCATCCTCGAAGAAAGCGATCCCGGAGTTTTCGACCGCGGCACGCCTACCAAGAAGATGGTTCACCAGCTCTCCTCCACCGGCGATCCCATCTTCAATCTCTACGTTCCAGCCAGCCGTATCATCGGCGGCTACGACGTCAAAGATGGCGTTCTCATTCCGCGCCACAGCCACAGCGAAGTAATCGAAGCCGTCTTCCGCCGCACGCGCGTCACTGTCGGCGTCATGACGGCGGCCAAGCTGCTCTCCGCCGTCGAGCCCATCATCCGCTACCAGCGCGGACGTTTCCGCGGCGCAGAAACCGCAACTCCAGGCTCGGTTCGCTATGAACTTGGACTGCAAGCTCGCGAAGATTCGCTGCATCGGCTCGTCGACGTTTGGGCCACCGGCGAAGCCAGCGCCTCCCTAGCCTTCGCCGCCGCGCGTGCCTTCGACGAACTCGATCCCATGGAAAAGGAGATGGACAAGTTCTACGCGGAGCGCGCCATCTCCGGTGCCAAAGCAAAATCGAAACTGATTCGCGAAGCCGCCGATCGCGCCGCCGCCCTTTTGCAATTGCCACCGGAAGATCCCGCGAAACAAGCGCTCGACTCCGATCCGCTCCTCCACTTCGTCACCCTCGATTCCTTAGCCGACGTCCTCTGCCCCGCAGCCAAGCTCTGGAACACGGGCTGGGGCGCGCAGATGATGCGCGAGGCCGTCAGCCTGATGGGCGGCTACGGCATCACCGAAGACTGCCCCGGCTTCCTCGGCAACAAGTGGATGGACGCGCAACTCGAAGCAACCTACGAGGGACCCGAAGCAGTTCAGCGCCGCCAACTTTCCGTCACCATGACGAATCCCGTCTTCCTCGCCCAGTTCCGCAACTGGATTCGCGAGATGCGCGCCATCGCCAACCAGCATCCCGGCACCGGCGCCTGTGGTCTCGCCAGCGCGATGACGATGTGGTACTGGTCGCTCGATCATCTCCAACACAGCAAAGATGCCGACGGCAGCAAGCTCTACCAAAGCGCTCGCCAGGGAGTAACCTTCCCGCTCGCCGACGCGCTCTGCTGGCTCATGGCCGCGCGTTGCCAGATACTGGACGTCCTGCGCCTCCGCGAAAACGGGGCGCACGACGACTCGCTGGCCGATGGCCTGCCCGGCCTCGTCAACTTTCTCAGCGACCTCTGCCACGTGCAGTCAGCGCGCGCCAGTGGCGAAGTCTCGCGCATCTGCGCCGAACTCGTCTTCGGCTACAATCGCCATCCCGCGTGGGATGAGCCCGGAATCCGCGCCTGCTGGCAGCAGGATGAACTCGACGCTCTTGAGTGCTTCATTCCGGGCATGAACGGCTACGCACTCGATGTGGTAAGCGACGGCGTTCATCCGGGCAAAGCAGGCCCGTGCGCGGAATGTCACGGTGCGCAACCTTTCCTCTCGCTCCACTCCAAGCTCGCCGGGTGCCTCACGGGATCGCGCCTCGCCAAGGACCGCGCCGCCGAATCCATCTCGAAGGTCATGATTCCCGAAGCGCTGGACTATCCCGCATGAGCGATTCCGTCATAACGCGGGAAACAGCGGCATCCGCCGAGAGTGGAGCACAATCGGTCGAGCGCCAGCAGATGTCCGTTGATATCGCAGCCGTAGGCTTCGGTCCCGCCATGGGTGGATTTCTTACCACGCTCTCCCGCCACATTCTCAACGAGGATTACAGTACGCGCCTCGAAAGCCAAGCCTCACCCGGACTCCCGCTGCAAGTGATCTGCTACGAACGAGCTGATGGCCTGGGATTCGGCACTTCGGGAGCCGTGACGCGAGCGCGAGGTATTCGTGCGAGTTTCCCCGACGTAGAGCTAACGCAAATTCCAATGGCGGCTCCCGTAACCAGCGAGAAGCTCGTTTACCTCTTCGACCCCGTCGGCGCCAGCCGCCGATCGCTGGGGATGCGCATCGCCGATTGGAAAGTCCGCCTCATCGGCGCGCTAGCCGGATCTCAGGATGAGGCGGTAGAACTCCCCTTCACCCCAAAGTTCATGTCGAAGCACGACGGCATGATCTTCTCGCTCGGCCAATTCAACCAGTGGGTCAGCGAGCAAATCACCAGCTCCGGCTTGGTGCAAATTTGGCCCAACATGCCGGTAAGCGAACCGCTAGTTAAAGATGATGCCGTTCAGGGCATCCGCCTCGCTGATCAGGGTGTCAACCCAGACGGCACAGCCGCCGAGGGCTTCATGCCCGGGATGGATATCCAAGCCGCGCTGACGGTCATCGCGGACGGCCCGGTCGGCGCAGTCGGACGCAAGATCGACGCTCACTTCGGCCTGCCTCACGGAAACAAGCACAGCGAGTGGGCGCTCGGTATGAAGATGGTCGTCGAGTTACGCGAAGATTCCGGCCTCGAACCTGGCACCGTTCTCCACACTCTCGGATTCCCCGAGCCCGAGATTTTCGGATTTCTCTACGTGCACCCGGACCGCCTCGCCTCAGTCGGCATCTTCATTCCTTCCTGGCTGGGCAGCCCGGTTCGCACTGCCTATCGGTACCTGCAGCACTTCATGTTGCATCCTTATCTATGGCGATACTTGCAGGGTGGAACGCTGAAATCCTGGGGTGCGAAATCGCTGCAGGAGTCTGGCCGCCACGGAGAGCCATTTTTAGCAGGCGACGGATACGCGCGCATTGGAGAAGGCTCAGGCAGCACAAACGTTCTCGCGGGCTCAGGTGTAGATGAAGCCTGGACAACGGGAGTGCAGTTAGCCGAAGCGGTCATCGAACTTCTGGAACAGAAGAAGCCATTCACGCGGGACAACCTCGAGAACACTTACGTGCGTCGCCGGCGCCAAAGTTGGGTCGACAAAGAATCCAAAATCGCCGCCAACTCGCGCAATGGCTTTCAACACGGCGTAATCACCGGCCTCATGGGAATGGCGGCCGCGGGCTTGACTCATGGCGTAGTCTTCGCCCCCGGCCACGGCCACAACGGCCACGGAACCACGAAGCCAGAAAACTTCTACAAATCTCGCATCCCCGCCGCCGAACTGGAAGAAATGAAGAAAGACTGTGCGGCAAGCGGCGCCTCCCTGCACGACCGCATCATGGATCGCGTCGGCTGGCCGCAAATTCCCTTCGACGGACAATTGCTCATCTCGCAACAAGACGCGCTCCTGATGGGCGGCAGCGTTCAAGCGCCGCCGGGCTATGCCAATCATGTCGTCTTCCTCCATCCCGAACACTGCCAAAGCTGCGACCCAAAACTCTGTGTCGAAATGTGTTCCGGCCAAGCGATCACTCGCGGCGAAAACGCAGTGCCCGCCTTCGACCGAGAAAAATGCGTTTACTGCGGCGCATGTCTCTGGAACTGCGAAAAAAGTAACATCGACTTCCAAGCCGGAGCAGGAGGTCTGCATTCCGCGCTGAATTGAAAGTGCGCCAATGTAAGCCGCGAAGCGGCGCAAGAGTGCAGCCCACGGCGTAAGCCGTGGGTGGACACAAGTTAGACAACACAAGCCCCGTAGGGGCGAAAGAAAAACTTCGTAACAGACTCTTCAGCTTTTCAAAGATAAGGACCTCATGACCACTCCATATCACATCGTCGTCTGCGGCGGAGTCGTCCCCGACCCGCTGCAAACCCTCGAACCCATCGCCACCGCCACCGGGCCCGCCCTGAAAAACGAATCCATGCTCCCCGCCGTCCTCGACCCCTGGGCATCGCACGCGCTCTACGAAGCCGCCAACCTGGCCGCAAAAGCCCCCGGCAGCAAAGTCTGGCTCGTAAGCGCGGCTCCCAAAGCAAAGCTCCAGCAAGTCATGATGAACGTTGCCCAGAAAGCGACCTTCGAACTGGTACCAATCGACGCCCCAGCCAACGGCTTCGCCGACGCGCACGCAGTAGCCGCCATGCTGGCAGTCGCGATTGAATCCATCGCGAGTCTCGACCGCTCCTGCCTGCTAGTCTTCAGCGGCTGGGAATCCGCCTCGCGTGGCGCCGGAGTAACCATGCAGATCGTCGGCGAGCAACTCGGGATCACCGATCAATTTCAAGGTGTAGACCAGCTCACCATTCAACCCGACGGCTCTCTGGAAATCCTCGAACGCATCGAAGGCGGCCGTCACATGGTCTCGCTCTGCCAGGGTCCACCAGCATTATTAGGCTGGGCAACGGGCAATCTCCCCGAACCAAAGAACAGCCCGCAAGTAGGGATGGCAAACATGCGCACCATCATGCCCGCCCTCCAGAGAGCGAAGCCATCGCCGTCGCCCACAGAAAAGCTGCGTTACCTCCACGTGGCTCCGCCCAAACAGCAGCGCCAAACAAGAGTAATAAAGAACCAGCCCGCCGATGCCATTGCCGCCGAACTGATGGAATGGATCGCCCAGGACTAGCGCCGAAAGAACAAGAAGCAAACGACCGCGCATTTCAAATTCGAGGAAGCCATGTCAAAGACCATCCTGTTTCTAGCCCACGTCGATGAAACCGGCACCACTCTCCCCAAAGCCGCCTACGAAGTCTTCGGAGCCGCGCTCGACATAGCCGCGCAAACCGGCGGCACCGTAACCATCGGCCTAATTGGCGACAACATTCAAAACGCCGCCGACACCTTGGCCCCCTCGGGCGCAAAAATTCTGGCCATCTCCAGCCCGGACCTCGCCCATCCCCGCTACGCCACCGACGCATCTGCCCTCGAAGCCCTTTGCCGCGAAGCCAACCCGGAGCTAGTCATCGCCCCAGCCACCTCGCGCTTCCTGCGCGTAATCGCCGGCGTAGCGCATCGTCTAAAAGGCGAAGTCGACACCCACATTACCTCCATCGACTTCACCGACAACACTCTGACCGCAAAACGCTGGTTCTACCGTCAGCGCCTGGAAGCAGTCATCCAGCGCACCACCCGCCCATGGTTTCTTGCAGTAGACCCCGGCTGCCATGACTCATGGAAAGCAGAACCGGCCGCGGCGACCATTCAGCACCTCGAAATCCCGCGAGCCGCCAACCCACGCACAACCTTCACCGGAATCCGCACGCCCAACACCAACGCGCAAACCATCCGCCCTGACGCCAAGCTCCTCCTCGTCGCCGGAGCCGGGTGGTGCAAAAAGCAATCCGACGGAAAAACGCATCTCCCCGAAGCTGAATCCTCCATTCTCACCTTCCTCCGCAACTCCGGAGCCTCTCTCGGCGGCAGCAAATCCCTGGTCGACCAGAGCGGCGAAAACCAAGCCGTCCTCGGCTTCATGACGCACCTAAATCAGGTCGGTCAAACAGGCTCCACTCCGCGCCATCCCAAAGGTCTCTCCACCTGCTGCCACGGTGAAGAGCCGCACGTAGTCGGCTGGCGCTTCATCAACGAGCGCCGCGCCATCAACCTCGACCCCAACTGCGGATGGGCCCGCGGCAAAGCCGACGTCCTCTACGTAGCCGATGCTTTCGAAGTGATCGCAAAACTAAACGCTCTCTTCGCGGCCAAGGCGACAAAAGAAGAAGAGCAAACACCCGCAGTCCCCGCCTGACGGGAGCATTTACAAAATATTCATCTCGCGCTGCTAAGGTCGCAACAGTCTTAGGTCCTGTTGCGTCCAGCATGTCTCAATCTCCAAATTCGCTCGCACCCCGCCCAGCAGCCCCTCTGCTAGCCCTAGCCACCAAGTTCCTCCAGGCTGGACAGCCCGCCGACGCCATCGCCCCCCTCATCGCCGCCGCCCGCCTCGATCCCGCCAACACCGCCATCCACCACGACCTCGGCCTCGCCTGCCTCGAAGTCGGCCGCCTCCCCGAAGCCATCTCCGCCCTCCAGCAATCCATCGCCGCCAACCCGCGCTACGCCGACTCCCACTTCCGCCTCGGCATCGCCTACGAAAAAAACGGCGACACCCGCGAAGCCATCATCGCCTACGACCAAGCCACTAAGCTCCAGCCCACGCTAGCCGAGGCCTGGTTCCGCGCCGGAAATCTCGTCTTCACGCTCGGCCATCGCGAAGAAGCCATCGCCTGTTTCCGCCGAGCCGCCGCCACCGCCGCCCGAACCAGCTATGGGCGCCTCGGCAAAGCCCGCGCGCTTCTCATCGAAGACCGCAATCTAGAAGCCGAGAAGGTCCTGCGGGAAGCTATCGTCGCCGACCCGCAAAACGCCATGGCCTACGAACTCCTCGGCACTCTCCTCGCGGAACTCGGCCGCTTCGACGATGCCCGCGCCTGCTTCGAGCGCGCCATCGCCATCGCGCCGCTGCTCGCGGGCAGCTACTACGACCTGGTCCGCTGCCGCCCCCTCACCCCCGAAGACCGCGCCCTTCTTCCTCGCATGCAATGCGCGCTAGCCACGCCCGGTCTCGAGCCCGAGCAGCTCCATCGCCTACATCTCGCCATCGGCAAGGCCGCCGACGATCTCAAAGACTACGCTCTGGCCATGCACCATCTCGATGCGGCCGACGCCATCCGCCGCACGCAAGTCCCATTCGACCCCGCCGCCTTTGACCTCGAAGTCGATCGCATAATCGCCCGCTGCACTCCCGACCTGATCGCGCGCGCCCGCGAACTCGGCAGCGAAGACGCTACGCCCATCCTGATCGTCGGCATGCCCCGCTCCGGCACAACGCTGCTCGAGCAGATTGTCTCCATGCATCCCGAAGTCGCCGCCGGAGACGAATTAAACTTCTGGAACGAGCGCGGCGCCGAGTGGCACCTCTCGGGCCTGGAGGGCAACGAGAAACTATTTCTAGGAAAAGCCGCAAAAGACTATCTCGCCGTCCTCCGCAAAATCGCGCCCAAAGCCGCTCGCGTCACCGACAAGATGCCCTTCAATTTCCTCTGGGCCGGCCTCATCCATCTCGCCTTCCCGCGCGCCACCATCATCCATTGCCGCCGTGCCCCCGTCGATACGGCCCTCTCCATCCACCAAACTTTTTTCCATCGCGGTCTGGCCTTTCCCACCGGAGGCGCCGACCTCGTCTCCTATTTCAAGACCTACCGCCGCATCACGGATCATTGGCGCAATATACTCCCGCCTGATCGCTTCATCGAAATCAATTACGAAGAAATGACGCGCGAGCCCGAGCCGCTAATCCGCCACATCATCGCAGCCTGCGGCTTGGAGTGGAATGACGCCTGCCTCCGCCCCGAATCGAATCCGCGCGCAGTAAAGACTCCGAGCAAATGGCAAACCCGCCAGCCAATCTACCGCTCCTCAGTCGAGCGCTGGCGGCGCTACGAACCCTGGCTGGGGTTGCTGCGCGCGCTCGTCGAGGATCGAAACGAAGATGCGACCGTCGACCAATGACCACGATTGCGTGACACTCGTCAGGCGCCACCTTCATCTAGCGGCGTTATGATCGCCTCATCAGGCTATGACTTCGTGCTGTTGAGATCCCAAATTCGTGATCCCGCACTCCAATACATCGCCAACTGCCAGAAATCGATTTTTGCCCATGCCGACTCCCGGCGGAGTTCCAGTCGCGAGAATATCGCCGGGAACCATTCGCATGTGCCTGGAAAAATACGCGAGCATCTCATACACCGGGAACAACATATCGCTTGTGTTTCCTTGTTGCTCGTAGCGATCATTCACTTTTGTCCATACGTCGAGCGCCATTGGGTCGATGCCGGTCGTTAAATAGGGACCAATGGGACAATAAGTCGGTCGCGATTTTGCCCGAACAAGATGCTGTTGTTTTTGCGCGTCGATTTGAGTTGAGCGATCCGAGATATCGTTGACACAAACATAACCGAAGATGTAATCGGCCGCTTCACTCGCTGTGATGTCCTGAACCTCTCGCCCTATAACGATTCCGAGTTCAGTTTCCCAATCCAACTTGACGCCCTCATTCGGTCCCCGCCGAATTGCCTCGAATGGCCCAGTGACTGACAAAACTGACTTTAGAAATACCTCCGGCTCGGTAGGAATAGGAACTTTCATTTCCTCGATATGCTTTTTATAGTTGTAGCCCGTTGCTGGAATCTGCCGGGTACCTTGGATCGGGGCCAAGTACCGCACTTCCCCAGTAATGGACTTGAGATCAGATTTGTCCGCTTTTGCCAGGTGACCGCTGGCGATTGTCTCCGGCGTGATGTCGGAAATGAGCGGTCGGAGATCGAGAAGTTCGTTCCCCCTGACGAGCGCGGGAATCACAACGTCGCCTTGCAAGACGCGTGCAAATTGTTCCATAGAGACCTTTCACAATACGTTGAGCGCGGGTCGTTTGGTGGAATCAATCTTGACGATAGGTGGATTCGAGCGCATCACGACATCGAGTGGTTTCCTGTTACCTCAAAAGCCGAGGCGGTGTTTACCCCTTTTGGGTTAATGAGTGATTCGCGCGATTGTTGTGAGAGGCTCTTCGAAACGCATCGCAAACAACACTTCCACTCAGGGACGTGCGCTGCGGCACCCACCGCTTTAAGGCCGCCCCTTTACGCAACTTTCACCTGTCTGTTACACAGCGTTAAAAATTCCCACCTATTATCGGCGATCAGACTTCCACTCCAACGTCGCACATGGGTGATGGTGTGCGATCAAACAGTCCACCAGTTGCAGAATCCTAAAGGAGGCGTACTCGCTCATGTCTCGCAAATCCTCTCCTAACCCATTTCGAAGCAGGCATCGAAGCAAATCGAAACAGCTGCGTCCGCTCGCCGGTCTGGTAGCGGCAGGCCTCGGCTGCGCAGGCCTCGCCGCCGGCCAGTCCAAGGAATATCCGAAATACGTTGTCGGTCCGCAGAAGAATGGTTCGTGGGTCGTCTCCAACGGTCAGGTCATCAGCCCGGCTGGCACTCAGGTTAATCTCGGCATCCGCGTGCGAGCCAAGGCCATCGCGATTAATCCCAATACCAAAACTCACACTGCCGCCGTCCTCACCCTGGGCGCATCCGAGGCCGTCGAAATTTTCGACACCTACACCGGCAATGTCCTCCAGAACTATGTCGCCTTGGGACAGGATTCGCACGGCAGCTTCAACGGCATCGCCTACTCGGCCGATGGCCAGCACCTGGTCTTCAGCCAGGACAGCAGCAATGTCACCGTCGCCTCCGTCAACGCCAATGGCTTGCTCCAGGACGACGGCCAGATCAGTGTTCCACCGAACAATTCCTTCATCTCTTGCTTCCCCAACAGCCCTCCGGGATCCTATGACATCCCTTGCGGCACCTTCTACACTCCGAGCACTTCTTATCCCGGCGGCGTGGCCATCTCCAAGGATGGCAAAAGCGCTTATGCTTTGCTCAACCAGAACGACACGCTCACCCAGCTCGATCTGGTCGGCAAGGCGCAGGGTCAGCAGATTCGCGTGGGCAACGCTCCACACAGCATTCTGATCAACAGCGCGGGCACGACTGCCTACGTGAGCAACGAAGGCGGGCGCGCCGCCACCCAGTCGGACTTCCAGATCTTCTCGGCCGGAACTGAAATCGTTGCCGATCCAGTAGTTGGCGCGGCCATCACCGGCACAGTTTCTGTTGTCGATCTCCCGTCGATGACCGTCACCAATACCATCTCCACCGGCCTGCACCCAACCGGAATGGCCTTCTACGGGAAGAACCTGCTCGTCGCCAACACCTATAGCGACAGCATCTCGGTCATCGACACGACGAAAAACGTCGTGATCCAGACCATCAACCTCGCGCTGCCCATCGCCATACCGGGCCAGACCCAGGCTGCTTACGGCGCGGCGCCCAACTCGATCGCAGTCGATAACAAAAACAACATCGCCTACGTCGCGCTCTATAACGTCAACGCCATCGCAGTGGTCAACCTCGCTAAGGGCGCATCGAATCCTGTCCTTGGCATGATCCCGGTTGCCTATGCGCCCGCTTCCGTCGTGCTGAACACCAACACGAACACGCTCATCGTTGCCAACGACAAAGGCATCGGCGCGCGTAATTCGTTCGAGTGCGACTACGGCGTCTGCGACTACAACACCCACCAGGACAACGGCACCGTCAGCATCGTCGCCGTTCCTGACAGTGCGACATTGCAGACGATGACGCACCAGGTCTTCCAGAATAACCACTGGGATCTGACCGAGAACATCCAGTCGGCCAGCGGTGGCAGCCCGAAGACCAAGCCCGTCGCGCTTCCCAAGCACATCGGCGATCCGTCGCTCATCAAGCACGTGTTTGTGATCGTGCGTGAAAACCGCACCTACGATCAGGTCCTCGGCGACGTGGCTGCCGGCAACGGCGACGCCTCGTTGGCTGTCTTCGGAGGCCAGGACACGCCGAACGCGCACGCGCTCGTTCAGCGCTTCCCGCTCTTCGACAACTTCTATGATCCCAGCCGCCAGTCCGCTGACGGTCACCAGTGGATCACCGAAGCCATGGCGCCCTACGCCGATGACATTCAGTCGCCGGACTGGGTCCGCAGCTATCCCGGCGGCAACGCCGGCGACTCCCTCGCTTATCAGAACAAGGGTTTTGTGTTCTCGGAAGCGGCGGCTGCCGGTCTTTCGGTGAAGATGTACGGCGAATACGTCGAGTACGACACGTTCCTGCAGCCGAACGGTTCGACGCAGGAGCCGAGCTGGACCGACTTCTACAATGACGCGCTCGCCTTCGAAGCCGGCCAGGAGAGCACGCTCTACTACCAGAACACGGTTCAGGCCCACTCCTCCGTGCCCGCGGTGTATCTGCACCTCGTAAA